>Ga0187827_10005122_pt1 | contig 15667 bp, 18 predicted proteins | sample ETNtaG_39_FD_167969 | JGI IMG/M metagenome (GOLD analysis project Ga0187827, IMG submission 167969) | Marine microbial and viral communities from oxygen minimum zone, Eastern Pacific Ocean - ETNP2014_SV_150_PacBio MetaG (Illumina Assembly) | ecosystem: Environmental > Aquatic > Marine > Hypoxic...
AAATCCGACCTGATATTTCTCTATCTTCTGATTTTATTATTGGATTTCCTGGTGAAACGGAACAAGATTTTAACGATACACTGAGTATTATTGATGAGATAGGATTTGATAAATCATTCAGTTTTATCTACTCGAAACGTCCCGGAACGATTGCCGCAAGTCTACCCGACAATGTTGGCGACACAGAAAAGAAACTCAGACTTTCAGCTATTCAAGATAAACTCAATCAGAATACAGAAAGGATTTCTGAATCAATGATTGGTAGCATACAAAAAGTTCTCGTCGAAGGTTATTCAAAAAAAGGCCATACCCTCTCAGGTCGAACAGAGAATATGCGTACTGCTCACTTTGACGGTAACGATAGTCTGATTGGCCAGATAGTTTCAGTCAAAATTACTAGCGGCTTCGCTAATTCTCTTAAGGGTGAGCTTGTTTAATTTGCTGCACTGAGCCAAACCTTGGAGTACCAGTAATATTGTCCTTTTTCTTTTGAAGGCATTGTGCAATTGTATCGATTCCTGCCTTGTGGCAACGGGTTTTTTGCTTGAACAATAATGCTCTCAGAGTTAATCCAGGTTAAATCAGGCATTTCTTGTCCCGACACATAACAGGCAAATTGGTGTCTCTCGTTATTCGTAAGTGATCGTGAAAAGTTTATTCTAAGGGTCGGTTTACTATTTCCTGAAATAGCCATAAATTTTGGCTCTTCATTATTAACAGGCATCGGCAAAGTATTAATTTTCATAACAAAGCTGTCCATTTCAGCATAACCTGAAGCCATAGGGAATCTTGGTAAGTTAATAAAATCGCTCTTAGTTCCGATAGCCCCAGAATGCTGACCAAAACCGGTATAGCCAAGCTCCTCAATTAGACGGTAAGCTTTTTCATCAAATTCACCATACGGATAAGCAAAAAACTTTATCTCTTGAAATAGCTCACTTTTTAATCTAAGTTGTGCTGAAGTTATTTCATTTAATAATACTTCTGTAGTTTTATCATTCAAGTGTTGATGGGTGAGGCTATGATTATATACATCAATAAATTCGGACATTTCACGAAGCTGCTCCCAAGACATTATCGAGGGATATTGCTTATCGATAGCTTCTGTAGAAACAAAAACTGACATTGGGGTTTTGTATTTAACTAATAAGGGGTAAGCGCTTTTATAGATTGACAAATAACCATCATCTGCAGTCAAACTGACACATTTATCTGGCAATGATGCTTGCATTTTTAACATTTCAATGACACTTTTTAGGGGAAGTACTTGAAAATCATTTGTCTGTAGATATTTCAAATGTTCTTCAAATAGTAATGGCGAAATACTGGTAGATTTAGGCCCGGTATCAGAAAACTGATGATACAAAAGTAATACACAATGATTAAGCTCAGCCAGAGATGAATTTGACCAAAGCAATGTCAGACAAATACATAATAACCTAATTAAAGTTAACACTTTCTTCATGAACGATATGTTAAATCAATTAGCGCAATAATTAGCATAACTTATTGTTGTTTTCTTTACAAAGCAGTAAAATATAGTTAATGAAATTTACTCTCAATATCACGAGCTCAGAGCAACTCGCAAATATATGTGGCTCACTTGACAATAATCTTGAAAATATATCTAAGAGCCTTGATGTTAAGCTTTCAAATAAAGGTTCAGACTTTGATATTAAGGGAGATAATGCGGGCCTTGCTGTTAGTGTTTTGCAAGATTTACTTTTTATATCTAAAAAGAGAATAATTGACGCTAGCGATATTGAAATGTCAATCAAGTCACATAACAATGGTAACGGCTCAACTAAGTCGATTACTATAAAAACTAGCCGTAAACATATACATATTCGCAGCATTAACCAGCAAAACTACGTTAATGCTATTGCTGAAAAAGATGCCATCTTTGCTATCGGACCTGCTGGCACGGGAAAAACATATCTTGCCGTTGCAAGAGCAGTTGAAGCACTAGAGAGTTCAAATGTTAGGAGAATCATCTTGGTTAGACCTGCCGTTGAAGCTGGCGAAAAGCTAGGCTTTTTACCAGGAGATTTGAGTGAAAAAGTTGACCCTTATTTGCGCCCTATTTATGATGCTTTATATGAATTCCTAGGTTTTGAGAAGGTTAATAAATTAATTGAAAAACAGATAATCGAAGTAGCTCCCCTTGCATTTATGCGTGGCAGAACACTTAATGATTCTTTTATTATTCTTGATGAGGCACAAAATACAACTATACCGCAGATGAAAATGTTTTTAACTAGAATGGGATTTGGCTCAAAAATGGTCATTACCGGTGATATAACTCAGATAGATTTAGCCAACCCTTCTCAATCTGGACTTCTAGATGCAACTAATATCTTAAAAGATATGAAAGAGATTGCTTTTTGCGAGTTTTATTCGCAGGATGTTGTTAGAAACCAACTTGTCAAACTCATTGTCGATGCTTACGATAACAATAAATGAATTCCGTTAACACTAAAATTATTGTTGGCTTATCCGGTGGTGTTGACTCATCCGTTGCCGCCCTACTCCTCCTCGAACAAGGATTTAATGTTGAGGCTCTTTTTATGAAGAATTGGGATGAAGACGATGACGATCAATATTGCAGTGCTGCAGAAGACCTTGCTGATGCCCAACAGATAGCAAAAAGGCTAGACATTAAACTCCATACCGTTAACTTTTCTCATGAATATTGGGAGGATGTTTTTAAGTACTTTCTTTCCGAGCACAAGAAAGGAAGAACCCCAAACCCAGATGTTCTATGCAACCAAAGAATAAAATTTAAAGCATTCCTTGATTATGCAAAGGATTTGGGTGCAAACAAAATAGCAACAGGTCATTATGCAAGGATAGATAAAAGCAATAACCAATATTTTTTAAAAGCTGCGAAAGACGGCAACAAAGATCAGAGCTATTTCTTACATCTGCTGGATCAAGAACAACTTTCTCAAAGTCTTTTCCCGTTAGGTGAATTGAATAAAAATGAAGTACGTGATATAGCAACAAAAAATAACTTTGTTACAGCAAACAAAAAAGACTCTACTGGTATCTGCTTTATCGGAGAAAGACCTTTTTCTGAATTTTTAACTACCTATTTACCAAAAGAAAAAGGGGATATTATTGATGAGAATGGTCAATTCATTAAACACCATCAAGGTCTACCTTTTTATACTATTGGACAAAGGAAAGGTCTAGAAATTGGTGGCGGCTATGGAAATTCTTCTGAACCATGGTTTGTTGCCGAAAAGCACCTAGATTCGAATGAAATTGTTGTCGTTCAGGGCGATCATCCTTCACTTTACCACCAAACTCTTATCGCTGACAGTATCCATTGGATAGGAGATGAGCCGAATTTACCACACCAATGTAGTGCAAAAATTCGCTATCGCCAGGCCTCTCAAGATTGCAATATAAAGTTCAAAGACAACGGCTCCATTAAGGTTAATTTTAACCAACCCCAAAGAGCTGTTACGCCTGGACAATCAATCGTTTTCTATGATGATGATGTTTGTTTAGGTGGCAGCGTTATTGAATCAAGATCAAATGAATAAATCAGAGCAACAAACCCTTGCACTTGCAAGCATATTCCAGACAACAGCCCTTGTGCATCAACTCGCTTCAACAGGTCACTGTGATACTCATAGCAATAAAGCAAGTCTAAATAGTATTGTTAGTCAAGGCACCTCTATTAGAGAAATCTTTCGCTCTCCTAATGACTTAAAGGTTGGCATAAGTTCTTTGAAAACAGTGCTGGCTCCAAAACCTATAAATATGAAAAACATTATGCTCTACACTACCGCACTGATTAATCTTGAGAAAAAATTAATGAAGGAGCCTTATTTATTAGACAAGATTTCAGCAGAAATTGAAGCAATTAAGAAGCAGGAATTTTTTGATATATATCATACTAATACTATCGCTAGACTAGCAGAACTCTATAAAGACACACTAGGAAGCCTTAACCCAACAATCATGGTAAGGGGGGAACAAATCTACCTTACAAACCAAAAAACGGCTAACCATATCAGAGCGCTACTTCTTGCAGGGGTAAGAGCTGTATCTTTATGGAAATCACAGGGCGGAAAAACATGGCACCTTCTATTAAATAAGAAAAAAACATTACAATACATAAATACCTTAAGTGCATAGTATTTGCAAAAACAAATGCTTGCATAATTAGTACTGAGACTTTATAATTCATGGTTTTTGTAATTTAGCAATATATAAGACAATATGGCCAATTCAGCAGGTTCAAGAAAACGCGCTAGACAAGCGATTACGCGTAACAAACACAACTCACAAATCCGAGCCAAGGTTCGCACTTTTATAAAAAAAGTTGCGCACTCTATTGAAGCTGGAAATAAAAAAGAAGCAATTACTGGTTTTACAGCAATGCAAAAAAACGTAGATCAGGCTGTCAACAAAGGTTTGATCCATAAAAACCAAGCCGCAAGAAAAAAATCTCGTTTATCTGCTCAAATCAAGGCACTCTAATTTTGAGATCTAATTTTCGCTGTCAAGGTTAGATTCTAAAACTAAATCATTGCTATAATTAAAACCCTCGATTGAGGGTTTTTTTATCTAACCGGCAATATTATGATAAGCGAAAGTGACAAATTCTTATTTAGAAGTACTATAGATAAAAAAATACCGATTGATAAAGATGTAGATAAAGAAATAAAATCGAATAAGACTAACCGGAATAGACTTTTCGACTCGTATAGCTATTTATCTGAACCAAACCTTAGAGGCACTGAGCCTGTTAGCTATTCACAGAGCGGCGTTTCTCCTAAAACAATCAAGAAAATGAAACAAGGTAATCTTGACCGACCACCTTGTATAGATTTGCATGGTCAAATTATCAAGGAAGCTTGCCGTTCATTGTCAAATTTTATTCATTATCATCAAGATGAAAAATTTATTCATATTATCCATGGAAAAGGTTTTCATTCAGAGCAAGGTCTCTCAATTTTAAAATCTCAGGTTGTACACTACCTAAAACAACATCCACAGGTACTTGCATTTTGCTCCTGTCCACAAAATAGTGGTGGCACCGGCGCTGTGTTTGTTCACTTAAAGAATTAATGTTCAATCAAGACGAAATCTATACAGTCTCGGATTTTTTACATTTATGTAAAAATTCAATAGAAAGGGATATACCTCATTGCTGGATACAGGGAGAAATATCAAACCTATCAAGACCATCTTCAGGTCATTTGTATTTTTCATTAAAAGATTCGACTGGTCAGATACGCTGTGCATTTTTTCGTTTAAGTCAGCGCAATATCCGTTTTACACTTGAAAACGGGATGTCTATTGTCATGCGCGGTGCGCCCACAGTTTATGAGCTTAGGGGCGATTTTCAGATGGTCGTTCAACAAATTGAACCTGTCGGTGTAGGCAACCTTCAGCTAGCCTTTGATCAACTCAAAAATAAACTATTAAATGAAGGTATATTTGACGACTCAAATAAAAAGAAATTGCCTTTATCACCTAAAACTATTGGCGTTATATCGTCATCTAGTGGAGCAGTAATTAGGGATATTTTCCATGTACTGAAACAAAGATATCCCTATGCAGATATATTGCTTTACGATACAGTTGTGCAGGGTGAAAATGCACATAAAAAAATAATAAATGCGCTTATAAGCGCTGACAGCTCAAAACTTTGTGATGTACTTATATTGGCTAGAGGCGGAGGCTCATTAGAGGATTTATGGTCATTTAATGAAGAAGAGCTAGGGAGAGCTATTTTTTCCTGTCATACCCCAATCATAAGCGCTATAGGACATGAGACAGACACCACAATTGCCGACTTTGTTGCAGATGTTAGGGCACCGACACCGACAGCTGCCGCTGTCATTGCAACACCTGACAGGCTGACATTAATTGATCTTTCAAGAAAGCTTAGGAATCGGCTACATGATCTTATCAGGCAAGCAATTGAAGGTAACAAGCAAACACTTAAACAACTACAATTCAGAATATCCAACCCCAAGGATCAACTACAAAAGAACGCTCAAAAACTTGACGACTACGAATTAAGACTTAATTACTTTATCCGTCACAGATTTATACTGTTAAATTCTAAACTAAGGGAACTAAAAACTGAATTAAACCAACACTCCCCTTATCGCCTCATTGATTTCAGACTTGAACAAAGCAAAACTTCTAAGGAACGACTCTTAAAAAATATCACTGGTGTATGCCAAATCTATAGATCGAAACTTGAGCAACTCAATAATCGCCTTCATCTAAACACTAGATATTCAATTAAGAACGAATCAAAACAATTAATTCATCAAGCTAATAGACTCCATATATTGTCCCCTCTAAGCACCCTTTCTAGGGGCTATAGCATTACCCATAATGAAAAAGGGGACGTTATATTGTCAAGCAAAGTCGTTGAGTTAGGCGATATTGTCAATACCAAACTGAAGCAGGGTCAATTTACTTCAAAAGTTATAAAGAAAAGCGACACTTAGTTCTACATAAAATAGCCTTTTCTTGGAAGATAGGAGTTAGGTAAAATGCAAAAGGTTTTACTTGACTTAGTTCCTATTATTTGGACATGTTAGTGGTTTTGAAATTTAATCTATATATGCCGTATTTATCATGAAATCTAACGTTTCTCTTGCCCGTCGTCTAGGCTCCATGACTTATGACTTATTTCTGGTTTTTTCATTAGTTTTTTTCGTCTCAGGTGTTGTTATCATAATAATTTCAAATAAACAAGCCATAACAAGCCCTGTATTCTTTTTTCTTTGTCCATTGCCGCTTACATACGCTTATTTTGCGTTGTCTTGGGTAAAAGGTAAACAAACACTTGGAATGAAGGCCTGGAAATTTGAAATTGTACAAAGTAACGGTAAGCATATTACATACGGTCAATCTTTTATCAGATTCTTTCTCTCGAGCATATCAATAGTCGGCATTGGATTTGTTTTTCAGCTGTTCAATAAACATAAAATCCCGCTACACGATTATTATTCAAAAACCTACTTAATATCAATTATAAAATAATGTAGCAGTTAATTAAATTATTAAACTAAACTATGCAAGATAGCGCTCATAAAGGAATAACTGGTTTTATTGTTAAGTATAAAGTTACTTTCTTACTTGCCGTAATGTCTGTAGTACTAATAAAACAAAATTTTTTAGTTAATGATTTCCCCAATGTAATCATACAAAAGCAGAAATCAATCAACGAGACAGTATTAGCTAATAAGCAATTAGAAAATGAAAACCTAGACCTGACAAAACAAATTCATGGCTATACACAAGAAGATATGACTCTGGTTGAATCAAAAGCACGTTTTAAATACGGCCTAATTAGAGAAGGTGAGGTCTACTATCAAATAGAACAAATAAAGGAGACTGATAATATAGAAGAGCCTGCAGAGTCTACTTTATAATAATAATTAATCTCTCATTCCTAAAAGGAAAACCAGCTGTCATGCATGATGATAACTACTACCTAATTATGCCAGCCAGTGGCAAAGGCTCAAGAATGGGCACGCCTTTACCAAAACAATATCTAATACTTGATAATGGCTCAACCATTCTTGATCAAAGCCTTCAGACCTTATTAAGTATAAGACAAATATCAGGCTGCGTAATTGCCATAGCAGAAGATGATGAGCATTTTGCAGTGTCACCCTACTCCTCTCACGATAAAATTCTTGCTACCACTATCGGCGGAGATGAACGATTCCATTCGGTTTTGAATGCGCTCAATGAATTAATTAAATTTGCCAGAGAGGATGATTGGGTACTTGTGCACGATGCTGTTCGCCCCTGTATAAAGAAAAAAGATGTTGAGCGACTAATAAATGTAGTTGACAACAGTCCCGTCGGTGGAATTCTTGCTACATCAATCGTAGATACATTAAAAATGACTAAGGATGGACATATTGTCAGGACTGTTAATAGAAATAATTTATTCCAAGCTCAAACTCCTCAAATGTTTCGTATTGGAATCCTAAAGCGTGCACTTGAAGACGCATTCCAAAATAAAGTGCATATTACTGACGAAGCGGAAGCAATAGAAAGACTAGGTTATTCGATAAAAATCATACCTAACTCCAAAAGCAACATTAAAATTACTCACACAGATGATCTACGATTAGCAAACTACTACTTAAATAAAGAATGATAATAAAGACCGGCATTGGGCAAGACTCACACGCCTTCGAAAAGACACCCGGAAAGCCTTTAATACTAGGCGGAATAACTATTAACAATAAAATAGGGTTGAGCGGTAATAGTGATGCTGATGTTGTATTTCATTCAATAACAAATGCCATTTCTAGCGTTACAGGCATTAACATAATCGGCTCAATTGCAGACGAACTTTGTCAAAAAGGTATTACAGACAGTCGTGTCTATTTAGAAAGAGCACTTGAAGATACCAGACAATATAATATCAACCATATTGCTATCGCAATTGAGTGTTTAATACCAAAAATTTCACCCTATATTGAGACAATGAAGCAAAATATTGCTGACCTATGTGGTATTAGTATAAATGATGTAGGTATCACTGCAACCACAGGTGAAGGACTTACTGCCTTTGGAAAAGGACAAGGAGTCCAAGCAATAACTATCATAACACTTAGCAAAAAATGACAATCATTGACAATCCAACCCGCTCAAAAATAAAGAAAATTCATTTTATAGGTATAGGCGGCTCGGGAATGAGCGGCATTGCTGAAGTCTTAAATAACCTAGGTTATGAAGTGTCTGGTTCTGATATCCAGTCAAATAAAGCTACAAAGAGACTTGAAAAGATGGGTTGTAGCATTTCATACAAGCAGCATGGCGATAATGTTATCGGGAAACAGGCCGTTGTTGTTTCTTCTGCTATAAATAAAAGCAATGCAGAACTTCAAGCAGCTAAGAAGCAAAAATTATTAGTCGTACCAAGAGCTGAAATGTTGGCTGAATTAATGCGATTCCGTTTTGGTATTGCTGTAGCTGGGGCGCACGGAAAAACTACAACAACAAGCCTGATAGTTCATATACTGAGTGAAGCAAAACTCGATCCAACATACGTTATTGGTGGTATTTTAAATGCGACAGGGATGAATGCAAAATTAGGCAAAAGCGACTATCTTGTCGCTGAAGCTGATGAAAGTGACGCCTCATTCCTTCATCTGCAACCTATGCTGAGTGTTATTACCAATATTGACGAAGACCATATGGGTACCTACAAACACAACTACAATAACCTAACCAAAGCCTTTATTAATTTTACTTCTAATTTGCCATTTTACGGGGTATGTGTTGTCTGTATAGATGACCAAGGAGTGCAAGATATACTGAATAAAATTCACCGACCCATATTGAGTTACGGCTTCAGCGACGACGCTGATGTAAAAGCTTCTAATGTAGTCCAAAATAAAATGACAATGAACTTTGAAGTTGATTGTCAAAGCTTTCAAAAGAAATTCTCTGTATCACTCAACTTAATAGGAAAACACAACATACTGAACGCACTAGCAGCTATTAGTGTTGCTCTCGAGTTAGAAATAAAACCAAAACTTATTCAAAAAGCATTAGCAAACTTTAGTGGCGTCTCGAGAAGATTAGATTACCATCAAATAATAACAGTAAATAATAAGGCTATCCCTCTGTTTGATGACTATGGACATCACCCTAATGAAATTGCCGCTGTCCTAAGCACTCTAAGAAATACCTACCCTACCAATCGTTTGGTAGTTATTTTTCAGCCGCACAGGTATTCACGTACCAGAGACATGTTTAATGAATTTGTGAGTTGTCTTTCCAAGGCCGGTGTACTAATATTGCTTGATATTTATTCTGCCAACGAGAAGCCGATCAAACAAATCACTTCATCAGTGCTTGCCAATTCGATCAGACAAAGGAGCTCGATTGATCCTATCGTGGTCAGTAATAGTACTGAAATTCTTGATATATTGCCAAACGTTATTCACAAAAATGATGTCATCCTGACTCTTGGTGCCGGAGACGTTAATAAAATCCCACACCAATTAAAGGAATATTTTTCCTCGCTCTAGAAATGCTGAAGTACGACGAATCAATGTCCAGACACTGCTCATTAAGGGCAGGAGGAATCGCTCGTGAATTTTGCGCGCCGGAAAATATCGAAGAGCTATCAGTATTCTTAAATCATAACAATTTACCTGTTCTTTTTGTTGGCTTAGGAAGCAACTTACTGATTCGCGATAATGGCTTTAATGGTGTTATTATTCATACCAAAAACCTAAAAGAAATGTCCTTTTCAAAAGGACTTTTCGAAGCTGAAGTTGGCACAACACTGGCAAAACTTTCCAGATTTGCTGAGATCAATCTTAAGCATGGGGCAGAGTTTCTAAGCGCAATACCTGGAAGCGTTGGTGGCGCCCTTGCCATGAATGCTGGTGCATTTGGGTCTGAAATTTGGCAATATGTTGTTTCGGTTAGAACTACCAATCTGGACGGCAAAATTCAACAAAGAGACAAAAATGATTTTGTTATCGATTATCGTTCTGTAACTCATAACCATGTTGATGAGTTTTTTATTAGCGCTCAATTTAATTTTGATCTCGAAAAGGCCAATGACAATGTACGCGATTTGCTGCGCAAAAGAAACTCCACACAGCCTATAGGTCTACCTAGCTGCGGAAGTGTATTTAAAAACCCAAAAGGGAAATATGCCGCTAAATTAATTGAACAGTGCGGGTTAAAGGGTTATTGTATTGGTGGAGCGTGTGTCTCAGAAAAGCATGCAAACTATATAATCAATCAAAACAATGCAAGCGCCTCAGACATTGAAAAATTAATTATGCACATTCAAACCACAGTGAATAATCAACATAAAATACAACTTGAACCTGAAATTATAATTATATGATTGCTGTTTTAATGGGTGGCTATTCTGCCGAAAGAGAGATATCACTAATAAGTGGCAGGGCGGTATATGATGCCCTGGTTAGAAGCAATGTTGACTGCTTTGCGTTTGACTTAACAAGAGACAACCTTGACGTTTTATGGGATAAAGATTTTGAAAAGGCGTTTATAGTTCTTCATGGGCGTGGCGGAGAGGATGGGTATATTCAATCGCAGTTAGATAAAAGAAATATACCTTTCACTGGCTCCGGTGCTCTCGCTTCTAGCCTTTGTATGGACAAGGCAAAAACCAAAGACCTTTGTGGCAAAAAAAATATACCCTTGTCGCCCTCCATTGTTGCCACTAAAGGATATGATATTGAAACAATTAATTTTACTTTTCCTTGGGCGGTTAAGCCAACACTTGAAGGCTCAAGTATTGGTATAACAAAAGTAAACAGCCATCAAGAATTGAATAGCGCTCTAGAACTTGCCTGGCAATATGATGACAACGCTCTAATCGAGCAATGGATTGAAGGCGACGAATATACTGTCGCAATCTTAGGTGAAAGAGCCTTACCAAGCATTAAAATCTTCTCAGACCAAGTTTTCTATGATTATAATGCAAAATATTTCAGCAATAAAACCAAATACCTCTGTCCCTCTGACCTCTCAAAAGATGAGGAAAAAAATATTCAAGCATTAGCGCTAGAGGCATTCAAAGCAACAAAAGCTTATGGCTGGGGGCGGGTCGACTTTATTACCGATAAAGATAGAAATCCATACCTTTTAGAGGTAAATACTGTCCCTGGCATGACGTCCCATTCATTAGTGCCAATGGCCGCAAAAGTTGTCGGTATAAGCTTCGAAGAATTGGTAGTAAAAATACTAAATGCCTAACAATAAAGTTAATCGACCAATTAAACAGAAAAAGACTGTCAAATTTAGTTTTCTAAGGTTGGTTAAAAGGCTTATATACCTATTCTTGATTATCTTTCTGGTTGGCCTCATTTATATAGCTGATAGATCAGACATATTTGATCCGAGCATTTCTTGGGAAGGAGATGAAAAAACTCTAGTTAATATGAAACACTACGAAAACTCAATCAAGCCGTTACTGGACAATAAGTATTTAATTGAACTCTCAGAACTAAAAGAAAAAATTGAGAGTCATCCATGGATTGCTAAAGCCAACATCAAAAGATTATTTTGGAACAAAATTCATGTCAAGTTGGAGACTCATGACGTCGCTTTGCGTTGGGGAGATGATGGATATATCTCGAACAATGGAATACTCTTTAAGCCTAGCGAATTGATTGACTCTAACATGCCCATAGCTATCGTCCCAGAAAGCCAAGCTAAAACCTTCTTTGAGGACTACAAAGATTTCCAATTAATAATATATCCGCTCAAGATTACTCGCTTTGAGAGAAACCATATTGATAGAATTTGGCTTGATAATAGTGTACAAATCATTCTCGGCAATCAAATGCAGAATGAACGCTTAAAGAGATTTGTTGAGGTCTACGAAAAACTCAAATCTACATCAACAAAAATTAAATCAAGAGGGATATTTGATATGCGCTACCCTAAAGGTTTTGCTCTGAGTTATTCGCCATAATGACTCGATAACACAAAGCAAAACTTATTGCCATCCAAAAAACTATTGCAACTATTGCTAACCAAAATAGAAAGCCGACAAAACCAATAATTGAAAAGGCAAAGGATAAAATTGCTGCGACTAAGAGCGGTACACCCAATTTAAGGAAGAAAACAGTGAACTGGGTAGTGAGTCGAAGTTTTACTCTTTGGTAAGGTACGTCGTTTGCTGAAGAAACTAAATTAAGAGACATTGGAATCAAGAGAAAATAAACCACAATCGACAAAAATGGATAGCCGATAAAAAGCGGTATCTGAGTAACCAATGACAAAAACAAGAACAATATAAAAAACCTGCCCAACCTTAGACTTGGTAAAACAATGCCTACCCTTGCTATTGAGTTTGTACCTGTAACCACTAAACGATATATGTTGATTAGCAGTGAAATATAGCCGTAATCAAACATCAACATGTAGATCTGGGCATTTTCAGGATAACCTTGAGTCTGCCCTATACCAAAAAATTGAGCCTGAAAAGCGTTAACAAGTTCAGGAAAGATGCTGATCAAAGGTAGTGCCATTAATAACGGGAAAATACTAGCTTCAAGTAAGTTTTTCCAATATGAAAATGCAAATGCTAGACTGGCAATAATTGTTTGTTTTATAGGGATATTGTTCATAATAAATTTGAGTTTATCACATTAACTTTAATTAATAGTTTTTGCCCTGGCTTTAAGATTTGAGATTCTTTAATGTTGTTCCAAGAAAGAATATCCTTAACTTTAACACTGTATTTACTGGCAACCTTTGACAAATTATCACCCACCCTAACCATGTATGTTATTTTCTTATCAATATCAATGCCTGTCCTAGTTATTTCAGCAAGTTCTGTTTTGTTGTTACTCTCAACCCAAATAACTAACTCCTTATCAACCTTAAGAGGACTAGAAAGATCTATCTGATTCCATCTAACAAGGTTATTTACAGTAGTATCGAATTGTACTGCAATTTTCCATAAACTATCTCCTGAAACTACTTTATAAATTATTTTCTCAGCGTTTTTTTCAGTATTCAGTCTACTTTTTTCTCTTTGTTTTTCAGATAGCGAATAATATCCTTCATTTTCCTGTGCCACAGGCACAATAAGATACTCCCCTGCCCTAATTAGGTCGGACTGGAGTTCGTTTACACTTATGATTTGATCGACGGTAGTTTTGTACTTTTTCGCCAGATAAATTAAACTATCTCCAGATTTAATTTGATGACGCAACCAGCTTATGCGAGGCATCTTTCCTGCCTTTTCAAGATTATCTTTAAAGCTCTTAATAGTCGACATAGGAAGCAGCAACTGATAAGGTAAAAAAACTGGAGTTGCCCAACGACGAAGTCCTGGGTTATATGTATATATTTCGTCAATACTTAGCCCTGTCCATTGGGCAATTAATGCAAGATCAAATTGCGAATTAAGCTCGATAATTTCCAAAAATTTTGAGTTATCTATCGAAGATAGTTTTTGTCCAAACTTTTCAGGCTCCTTAACAATCATTGACAAGGCTAGCAGCTTGGGAATATATTTTTCCGTCTCTTTTGGTAGATCTAGACTCCAATAATCAATTTGTTTCCCCAGTTTTTGGTTAACTTTGATTGCATTTTGAATTCTGCCAGGTCCAGCGTTATATGCAGCAATTGCCAACATCCAGTCACCACCAAACATCTTACCAAGATCTTTAAGATATCTCGCTGCAGCCCTTGTAGATTTAAGTATATGTCTACGGTCTTCATGCCACCAATTCTGATCTAGTCCATACAGCCTTCCAGTCGAGGGAATAAATTGCCAAACCCCTACAGCAGTCCCATGTGAATATGAAAACGGATAATAACCTGACTCAACAATAGGAAGCAAAGCAATCTCGATAGGAAGACCTTCTTTTTCGATCTCTTGAACTACAAGATAGAGGTATGGTTGGGCACGTTCAGATATGCGAGCAAGATAATCCGGGTGCTTTTTAAACCAGTTAAGCTGCTGCTGAATTCTTGGATTGTCTTTTATTCCAAGTTTTTGTTGATTTGCAATGTAGAACCAAAGATTTGATTGATCAAGAAATATTTCTTCATTAACAGTTTCTAAGGCAACATCTCTACTAGTCTTTACATTGTCAAAGACACTCTGACAAGCAGATATAAATATAACCAATAATAGTAAAACGAATCTCACTTATTTCGACTTGCTAGAGCATTGTGGCGATAAGGGGGCTCCCGAACGTTTGTGCCACTCTTCGGGTGTATAGGTATGCATCGCTAAAGCATGTATATCATTTAATTCCTCGGCAAAAAGTTTGTTGATAAATCTATGTCTATCAATAAGCTTCATTTCAATAAATTTTTCACTCACTACAATCAACTTAAAGTGAGACTCTGTTGCTGGACCTGAATGTTGACTAGACTCATTAACAACTTCACAATAATCGGGCTCTAGGGCTAGCTCTAGTTGATTCTTTAAGTGATATTCCATATTAGCCATCTCAACTACTCTCAAATGCGTATTCAAATGAGTCGGAATAAAAGTTATCCTTTTTCAGTCCTTTTTCTAGGCAGTTTTTCGCTGCAGCCTTGACCATTACAGGAGGGCCACAAGCATAAACTTCGTAATCTGAAAGGTCATCAAAATCTCTAATGACAGATTCATGAACATAGCCATGTTCACCTTTCCAAAATCCATTGGCTTCTGATAGGACAGGAACAAAGCTGATATTTGAATATTTTTCCGCCCACTCGATTGGTAAACCTGAATACAAATCTACTTCATCCCTCGCCCCCCAGTATAAGTAGACATCTCTTTGTGAATCTGTAGTGATTAGATATTCAAGGATTGCTTTAATTGGGCCAAAACCAGTCCCGCCTGCAATGAATATAATAGGTTTATCGCTTTCCTCTCTTAAAAAGAAGTCTCCTTTGGGTCCTTCAATTCTAAGAATGGTTTTTTCCTTTAGTGTATTAAAAATAAAATTCGTAAATTTCCCATCTTCAACTAAACGTATATGTAACTCAATTATGTTTGAATTAGTAGGTGAATTAGCGATAGAAAATGATCTAGGTTCAAAATCAGAATGTTCTAAATCTAGGTATTGGCCGGCCAGATATTGTATTGACTGGGAACCAGGAATTTTCAGTAATATTTGAATAACATCATGATTTAAACGATTAATTTTTTCTACCC
>Ga0187827_10005125_pt1 | contig 15665 bp, 14 predicted proteins | sample ETNtaG_39_FD_167969 | JGI IMG/M metagenome (GOLD analysis project Ga0187827, IMG submission 167969) | Marine microbial and viral communities from oxygen minimum zone, Eastern Pacific Ocean - ETNP2014_SV_150_PacBio MetaG (Illumina Assembly) | ecosystem: Environmental > Aquatic > Marine > Hypoxic...
CAGGATATTGTGAATAATATAAGTAATTTCTTAAAGAGGTAATTATGGGGAACTTGTTAGAAATTGTGACGTTACTCCACAAGAAGACTAAAAGAAATTATATAGATAGAATGATTGATGAAAAAGTTAAGTGTATGAAAATACTAAAGCAAACGATGCTACTGATAATATGGGATGAAAATGAAAGATAAGCGAATCTATAAGAAAATTATGTTAATTAGTCCTCCAGGTAAGGTTTATGTGTATCCTGATGGGACTCCTGCTAGCAGAAAACACTCTTCTCCACCAATTGGGTTAGCCTATATTGGAGCGAACCTTCTCCAGCATAATTATGAGGTAGAGATCATAGATATGAATGTTGAGGGATATGAACAGGAGGAGTATAGAGAGCCTTTTATTATCTATGGTCTGAGCAATGATGAAATTGTTGAGCGTGTCAGGCAGTCTAATCCGGATATTATTGGTATCAGTGTATTGTTTTCAATGCTAATTGATCAGGTATATGAATTGTGCAAGGCCTTAAAAGATGTTTATCCGGAAAAGCCTATAATCCTTGGAGGACAACATCCTACTGGTACTCCGTTGGAAGTAATGGGTCAGTCATTTATAGATTATGTTTTACGCGGTGAGTCAGATTCTACTTTTGTCGAATTCCTTAAAGCACTAAATGGAGAACATTCGATAAACGAGGTCAAGGGGCTCTATTACAAGAATAACGGAAGAATAGAAAATACCATGAGCAATATAAAACCAATTAAAACTGGTAATGGCTGGGAATACTACAAATTAAAGGATTCGGGTATTCCAAGAGAAATTGATGAACTGCCATATCCCGCCTGGCATCTGCTGTCTTTAGAGAAATACTGGAATATCGATGTCCGTACTGGAGGAGGAGATGCTGTCGGTTATAGATACGCCGTAATGTTGAGCACGCGAGGCTGTCCTAATGCTTGTTATTTTTGTACTTCCCCGCTGAATAGCGGTTTCAGGTCTTACCGTAAACGCAGTATTGAGAGTGTTATTAAAGAAATCAAATGGCTTGTAGACACTTATGGTGTTGATGAGATCCAATTTGTGGAAGACAACTTTTATGCCGCTAGGACACGAAATAAGAAATTGTTGAAAAGAATTGCCAAAGAGTTTCCTGATATATATTTTCAAGTTACTGGAGGAGCTGAGGCAAATGCACTTGACAAAGAAATGATTGACTTAATGGCCGAGGCTAACTTTAACAAAATAATTCTTGCCGTTGAAGCAGGTGATCAGGAGGTTCAGGAAGCTAAGATTGATAAAAAAGTAGATATTTCCAGATTACCCGAAACGGTTGAATATCTAAGATCAAAAAATATCGAGATACGTGCTCTTTTTATGATGGGCTTTCCCGGGGAAACCAGAGCCCAGATAATGAAAACTGTAGATTTGGTAAGAAGTCTCGGTATCCTTGATTTTAACCTGAATATTGTAACTGCGTTTCCCGGCACACCTCTTTATGATGAATGTATTGAAAAAGGATTATTTACAGAAAGTTCTAACTACGGTTCATTGACTTTTTCTCGTTCCAACTTCAAGGTTCCGGATATTACACCAGAAGAACTGGAAAGTATAAGGCGTACTGTTTGGCTAGAAGCCTTCAAGAAAAAGATAGAAAACAGGGGGACCTCTGCAACAACTGCAAAGAAGGTATGGACATCAGTTGACGAATTCCAAACATATGGGTTTAGAACTAAGCCACCTACGAGAAATACATAGCTGTATTGTAATCCCCAGTTCAATGAGGAAGTGCAAAGCACAGAGTGATAGTCTATTCTGTGTAAGGAATATGAGAATGCATTTTGGTATTTCTTCTCAGGATATAGTTAATAATATAATAAATATTTTGAAGAGGTAATTATGGGAAACTTATTAGAAATTGTCACGTTACTCCACAAGAAAACTAAAAGAAATTATATAGACAGGATGGTTGATGAAAAAGTTAAGTGTATGAAAACAGCAAAAAAGTATGGGATTGAATACTGGGATGGAGATAGAAGGTATGGCTATGGTGGATACAAATACGACGGGCGATGGGAAATTGTTGCAAGAAAGTTGATCGAAACTTATAATCTGCAAAGGGATGCAAGAATACTGGATGTTGGTTGCGGTAAGGCATTTCTACTCTATGAGCTAAAAAAACTATTACCGGATGCTTGTGTATCCGGTTTTGACACATCCGTGTATGGTATAGAGAATTCCAAAGCCGAAATAAAAGGAAACCTCTTTATTCATAAAGCGCAAGAGCCATATCCTTATAAAGACAACGAGTTTGATCTGGTGATCTCCTTGACCACCTTACACAATCTCCATGTTTATGAGCTGAAATCAGCCTTAAAAGAGATTGAGAGAGTAGGGAAGGATAAATATATAGTTGTTGAAAGTTTCAGGAATGAGGAAGAGTTGTTTAACTTGCAGTGCTGGGCATTGACTTGTGAAGCTTTTTTCAAACCACAGGAATGGACATGGCTCTTTGGAGAGTATGGTTATACTGGAGATTATGAGTTTATCTATTTTGAATAAAAAGGAATAGCTATCTATGGGACTTTTATACACAAAGATGAAGATGTTTCATTTTAAGGATAAAATAGACTTACTTCCTGAATCAACAGGCGAAACCATCTCACCAATACATATAAGGATAAAACCTACTAATGTCTGTGCGCATAACTGTTGGTACTGTGCATACAAGGTTGATAATCTTCAGTTGGGTAAGGATATGAATAAGAGAGACCATATTCCTAAAGAAAAGATGCTCGAGATTATAGATGATATAGTGGATATGGATGTTAAGGCTGTTACTTTCAGTGGTGGCGGAGACCCTTTTTATTATCCATACTTATTAGAGACTGTTAAGAAACTCTCAAATAGTACTGTTAAATTCGCTGCACTGACAAACGGGTCAAAGTTAAATGGAGAAGTAGCAGAAATATTTGCTGATAAGGCCACGTGGTTAAGGATTTCAATTGATGGGTGGGATGATGCAAGCTACGCTTCTTACAGAGGTGTTCCTGAAGGTGAGTTTACAAAGGTAATGAATAATCTAAATAGTTTCAAAAAGCTTGGTGACAAATGTTTCTTGGGAATTAGCCTTGTAGTTGATAAGAAGAACGCCCCACATATTTACAGCTTCATTGGCAGGTTAAAAGATGTTGGTGTGGATAGCGTGAAGGTATCTCCCTGTATAGTGAGTAACGATGGTGCCGAAAATAATAAATATCATCAGCCTCTCTTTGATAGTGTCAAAGAACAAGTTTCAAATGCTGTAAGGGATTTTAGTGATAGCAGGTTCGAAATATTTGAAGCCTACCACGAACTGGATGAGAAATTTGAGAAAGAATATACATGGTGTCCTTATCTCCAGATATTACCAGTTATTGGAGCTGATCTGAATATTTATCCATGTCAGGATAAGGCTTATAATCTTACCGAAGGGCTAATAGGTTCAATAAAAGATTGTAAATTTAAGGATTTCTGGCTTTCCAATAAAGAAAAGTTTTTTAAGATTAATCCCTCAAGGGTATGCAACCATCACTGTGTGGCAAATTCGAAGAACATGTTTCTTCTAGACTACCTAAATGTTGATAAGGAACACATTGGTTTTGTGTGAGGGAGCGGAGAATACCGTTTTTATCTGAGTAGGGTAATGCCTTGTTTATAACAACTTAACGATAAAAAGCAACAATGGATAACATTGCCTATTTAGAACAAAGATTGTCTTTGGATAGTTTTGAAGATTGTCTAAGGTTTCCCGTGTATTATGAGATCGAGACTGTAAATGCCTGCAATGTGACCTGCAAGATGTGTACAGTAAATGATTGGGGAAAACACCGGGATCCATTTATGTCAGACACACTGTTTGAAAAGATAGCGGATGAACTGATAGGCTATAAGGATATTGTGAGAACGGTTAATCTGTCAAGAGACGGTGAACCGTTAATGGATATGAAATTAGAAGAAAAAATACATTATCTAAAAAAGGGAGGGATAAAGAACATTACCTTTTCTACTAATGCCTCGATGTTAAACAAAAAGCGGGCATTAGCTCTTCTTGAGAGCGGTTTGGATGAGATTATGTTTTCAATAGATGGTTTGAGAAAAGAGACTTTTGAAAAGATAAGGACCGGGCTATGTTTCGAAAAAATTGCCGATAATGTGCAGAATTTCATCAAATTAAGAGACGAGACATCTTCTCCATTAAGAATAAGAGTACGAATGGTGCTTCAAAAAGAGAATATGGAGGAGGTGGAAGAGTGGGGAAAGTATTGGAGAGGTTTTTTGCAGGAGCCGGATAGTGTTCATGCCAAGAGTATACATGGATGGGGGAACCAACTGGAAAATTATGTTGCCTTACAAGAGTTTGAAAAAATTACCCGGTCTTGCACTTCTCCTTTTTCAACGATGGTTATACGATACAACGGCGATGTTACAATATGTCCTCTGGATTATGATTTCAAATATTGCAACGGGAGTATTGCTAATCAAAGTATCAAAGAAATATGGCAAAACGGAATTTATTTCAAGCAATTTAGAAAGTTTCATCTGGAAGGAACGAGGGATGAGTTTAGTCTGTGCAGGGGTTGTAGGTTGTGGGATTCTGATGTATCAAAACGTATTTTTTGATTGAGGGTTGAGGTATGCAATATTTTTCTAAATATCCGTTTATTGAACAAGATAAAAAAGCAAAGTCTCTTTCATTTTTTTGTAAAAAAGATATTGTTGCATTGAGTAGAGATATCATGGATGAGCTAAAACGAGTCGCTTCGGCTGAGTGCGCAGATGTTCGTATATCAATGCATCAATCGCCTCATTCGGACCTCCATAATATGATTATCCTGCAGCATAAAGGTACGTATGTAAGACCTCACATGCATCTTGCCAAGACTGAAACCTATCAACTCATTGAGGGGGAGCATTTGGTTGTTGTTTTTGATGAGAAGGGGAACGTTATAGATAGTTGCAATATGTCACTGGAAGATAATTTCTTGTATAGATTCGAAAAGAATCAGTTCCATACATCTATTCCTAAAAGTGATTTTGTTATCTTTCACGAAAGCAAAATAGGTCCTTTTATTCGTGAAGGCGATAGTATTTTTGCCGACTGGGCTCCGGTAACTGAAGATGTTGAAGAAGTGAAAAAGTTTACCAATAAACTTGTTGAATCTGAATCCACTCATTGATCATTGGTATATAATTTATGAATAGTAAGAACTTAGTATGATTTTCCTGATAACGGGATGTAGTAGCTATATCGCAAGATATGTAGCAGTGAAACTTTTATCCGACGGAAACCGGGTTTTCGGTATTTCGAGAACACACCCAAATATTGAACACGAAAATTTCAGTTGGATATCACATGATTTACGCAAAGGTTCCTGCGAGCTTGACACTTCATCGGTAGACATAATAATCCATATGGCCGCTCAATCCTTGCTGAACAAATCAGCGGAGGAATATCTAAACTCCAATATTCTTATTACCAATCATGTTGGCAACATGGCAAAAAAATTGCAACCCAGAGCCATTATTTACACCTCTTCCATGAAAGTCTATGGTGATATACGCACTAAAGAAGTTACAGAGGACATTGATATCATTAATCCTGAATTATACGGTTTGACCAAATATTTTGGCGAGAAGATTTTACAGGAAACCAAGCCTACAATTTCACTGCGAATGCCTGGGGTTATCGGGGTAGGATCGCACGGATGGATTGATGGAGTTTATAAAAAACTGAAAAATAATGAAACGCTATCCATATTCAATTCACCGTACAATCATGTGATTCATGTTCTTGATATATACGGCATCGTTAGGCAAATATGCGAAACTGAATATTTCAAGACTGACTTCTTTAACGTATGCGCCAGAGGCCTGTCTACGTCACTGGAGGTCGTTGAACTAATTAAAGAGGGGTTGTCCTCAGAATCCGTCATTGATGTAAAAGAGCAAGATGGTGGGGTAATGCATGTGCTTTCAAATAAAAAACTTTTAAATTTGTATAAGCCACTTGATGTGAAAGACACAATAGGTTTATATATTAAAGAAATGAATAATAAATTAACAGGAAAAGGGGTTATTTCATAGATGAAAAAAGCTTTAATTATTGGAGGAGGTTTTGCCGGTTGTACTGCTGCGAATATGTTAAAGGAAAAAGGGTTTAAGGTTACTGTCGTTGAGAAGAGCGAAGTTTTAGGGGGCGGGTGCAGGACGTTCTTTTATTGCGGCCATCCATACACATATGGACCACATCATTTATTAGTAAATATAAATGAAATGTATATTGCGGATTATATGAATAAATACGTAAAATTGAGGGAGCTGGAGCATTACTGTATGACTTTTGTGGAGCAGGATAGCGCATTTTATACGTACCCGATCCATAAAGACGATATTCAGTTAATGCCTGACAAGGAAGAAATTTATGAAGAGTTGGCTAATTTGCCTGAAATAGATCCGGTAGATTTTGAGGAATACTGGAAATGTAATGTTGGTGAAACTCTTTATAATAAGTTCATCAACGCCTATTCAAAAAAGATGTGGAACGTAGAGAACAACAAAATATTGGATGAATTTACCTTTTCTTTTAAAAACAAAAGAGAGAATGCGTTGAAAACAGGCGCTAAAAAATGTTTTGATGGGCAAAAGACGGTGTGGTATCCATTGGCACTGGATGGTTATAATAAATATTTTGATCAATGTGTTGAAGGGTGCGAGGTTGTTCTCAACACAACGGTTGATACTTTTGATATATTAAAGAAGAAAGTATTTCTGGATGAAAAGTGGGTTACTGCGGATATAATTGTTTCTACCATTTCTCCCGATATTTTGTTCGATTATCAATATGGGAAACTTCCCTATATTGGGAGAGACTTTTTGAAGATTATTCTTCCCATTGAACGTATGACTCCCGATCCTTATCATTTTATTCATTATGCGGGAAGTGAGCCTCATACCAGAATTTTTGAGTACAAATTACTAACCGGCTATAATTCTCCAAATACGCTTATTATAGTGGAAACACCTTCGCTCAACAACAAACTTTATCCTTATCCTATTATGTCTGAGATAAATAGGGCTAAACGCTATTTAAATGAACTGCCTGAGGGTGTATTTTCTATAGGAAGAATGGGGAATTATCATTATGATAACATGGATGTTGTCATAAAACATTGCATCGAACTTATAAAGCAGATTTAAATTTCGGATAATTAATGTTGCAGAATATTTTAAATAAATGTTTCAAAATTTCATAAGTATATTCATCAGTTTGTAAATACGACATATGGGAACTAAAACGGAAAATTTGAATTCTATGGTAACTAATAAGTATGAACAGCTAAATTCATTACCAAGACCATATCCTGATGCTGAATTGTGGAAAATCACACTTGAAACCGGTTTTCAAATGTATCCTGAAAGGAAAGAAAATTATCTAAAGTTTCAAAATGCAAAAAGAGGTGAAACTCTTGATTACTTACCAATCCAGCTTGATATTGAAACGATTAGCAGGTGCAATTATCGTTGCAAGATGTGCCAGGTCAGCGATTGGGAAAACAGCACGCGCGCAACGGACATGTCCTTTGAAGATTATAAAAATATAATCGACGCTCAATACGGTTTAATTGAGGTCAAGCTGCAGGGTATGGGAGAGCCGTTACTGAGCAAAGACTTTTTCAAAATGATCGAATATGCTCGTAAAAGGTATCTTTGGGTACGCTCCACAACGAATGCCTCATTACTACACGTAGATGAGAACTATAAGGAGGTTCTTAATTCCGATATTTGCGAGTTACAGGTTTCTATTGACGGCGCTTCAAAAGAATCTTTTGAAATGATACGAAGAGGAGGCAAGTTTAACAGAGTAAAAGAGAATTGCGTTCTCCTTAACAATTATGGAAGAAAAATCAACAAAAAGCGTACAAGGATGTGGACGGTAGTTCAGCAGGATAACTTTCATGAACTGAAAAATTTCCCAAAAGCAGCCGCGGAAATGGGATTTGAACGAATGACTATGACCTTGTCTTTGAATAGATGGGGCAAGGATCACTGGATAGAATCCAGTGAAAAAGAGTGTGTATTTGATCTGTTTGATGTGACCGATGCTGATGAATTGATTGCTATAGGAAATAAATATGGGGTAGAGGTAACATTCTGGTTCGCGGACAAGAAATTTGACGCTTCTGATCCTAAAAAATTATGCCCAATGCCTTTTCAGCGCTTTTATATAACTTCGGATATGAAGATTGTTCCTTGCGCGGGTGTCGGAGATCCAAGGACATACTGCCTGGGTGATGCAAGGAAGATAACAGAAGAGTGGAATAGTAAAAAAATGAGTGCCTTTCGAAGGACTCATTTTGATGGAAATTTCATGCATTTCTGCACATCTTGTTACAAATAAATAAGAGAGGTTTTTAATGAGGGTACTTCTGCTGGGTCCGGAATCCAGAAATGTAGATGTGAAAAATTACTTACTTTCACAAAATGACGAAGTGATTTTATATAATAATAAACTTAGCTTAGACTATTTAAAAGAAAATAAGATTGATTTTATTATTAGCAATGGATACGCGCCTATTATTAAGAATCCAATAATTTCTGAATATAGAAATGAGATTATTAATATGCATATATCCTATTTGCCATATGGAAAAGGGTTGATGCCGAATGTGTGGAGTTTTTTTGAGGGGGTCCCTAAAGGAGTGAGCATCCATTTTATTGACAAAGGCACTGATACGGGAAATATAATTTTTCAAAAACAGGTTGAATTTTCGGAAAATGAGACATTGATAACTTCTCATGACAAACTCATTCAGATACTTACAGACTTGCTAATTGAAAAGTGGAATGATATAAGAAAAAATAATTTTATAATAATCGACCAAAAGAAGTTAAAAGTGAAAGTTCCGTATCATAACAGGAAAGATTCTGAGAAATTAATGGAATGCTTTCCTGAAAGATGGAATACGCCGGTAACCGAGGTGGAAGCGTTAGGGAGAAAATATTCCTTTTCGATAAAATCTTTATTGAAGAACCATGATAAGAAATTCTATTCAATTGCGATTAGGCATGCTGAGCTACAGGATTGCAGGGATGTCTGGGAATGGTGGAATGACGCTGTTACTCGGAAGATGATGTTGAAGAATGAGATTGTTGAATGGGATGCACACAAAGCATGGTATGAAAATATGTTGGAAGACAAGAACCGTAGTGCGGTTATCGGTTTGTATGGTTCACGAAAGATCGGCATCGTTCGATTTGATTTACAAAAGGATGGTATTTATGACACCTCCATTTATCTAAATATGGAATTTCGTGGGAAGGGTTACGGATTATTGTTGCTGAGAAAAGCAATTGACAATTTTAGAAAAACACATGATGCGAAAATAATTTTTATAATGGTAAAGAAAACAAATATTTCTGCAATAAAGACTTATGAAAAAACGGGATTTGTTTTAAAAGATAAACCGGATTTTGATTGTGAAGGATTAAAAAGATTTAATTTGTCTGCTGGATATAACCCTGCCAATATTTTATATCTTGAATTATGTTGTTAGAAAGCTTTTAGTTTCAAATACCAATATGTTAGCAGTTAGAATTATAATATGCCTGAACAGGAGTTCTGAGTGGCGGATATATTAGCAATTCATGGAGGCCAGCCTGTTCGTACAATAAGGATGCCTTGTCGTCAGGCATTTGGTGAAGATGAAATTACCTCTTTAATGGAAGCTGTAGAATATTACAAATCAAGAAATCAGGACCCTCCTTACCAGGGTTATTTTGAACAGAAGTTTTGTGGAGAATTTGCCGAATTTTGCGGAGGAGGATATGCAGATGCCGTTGCAACCGGGACAGCAGCCGTTTATGTTGCTCTGGCAGCGTTTGAAATTCCCAAAAAGAGTGAAGTTATAATTTCTCCGGTAACGGACAGCGGACCTTTGAATTCCATTATTTTCCAGGGATTTGTTCCGGTTGTGGCCGATAGTAAACCAAATAGTTACAATATGGGTGTAGAGCAGTTCCTGGAGCGGGTAACACCAAACACGAAAGCGGTTCTTGCAGTTCATCTGGGGGGTGAACCGCTTGAGATTGATCAAATAGTTTCAGAGGCTCACAAAAGAGGTATACACGTCCTGGAAGATTGTTGTCAGGCGCCGGGTGCGGTATGGAAGAATAAAAAGGTAGGTACGTTTGGGGATGTTGCGGCATTCTCTACAATGTATAGAAAAACTCTTACTACCGGAGGTAGCGGCGGTATTGTGTATACGAAGGATTTAGAAACGTATAAGCGTGTTGTAGGTCATGCCGATAGAGGAAAACCGCAATGGGAACATGATTTTGTCTATAAAGATCCCACTCAGGCCCTTTTCCCGGCGCTCAACTTTAATACGGACGAGTTTTCGTGTGCCATTGGATTGGCTTCTTTAAGGCGATTGCAAGATACTATCAATAAAAGAGTGGCTTTTGTATCACGGTTCATAGAATTACTTAAGTCTAAATCTAGTGTTTGTACACCATATTCGTTTCATAATGGATTTTCCCCATTTTTCTTTCCTGTTTTTGTAGATACCGAAAAAATCACCTGTTCAAAAATTGATTTTGCGAAGGCAGTGGCTGAGGAAGGAGTTGAGTTAAATCCTCATTATGGATGTGTAATAAGCGCCTGGCAATGGGCAAGTCCTTATCTATCTGATGACTTTGTTGCAACTAATTCGTTACATACACGAGACCATTCCTTTAATATACATTCAAATGAGCAGTACGGTGATGAAGAGGCTCAGGATATAGTAAGAGCTATCTTAAAGGTAGAGAACCATTATTTGAGAAGATAATAAGATGTTATTGAGTACCGTGAGATAGTAGAGTAAATTTGTTTCTTAACGTAAACTATACTAAAGAAAAACTTAGGTAATAGCTGTTATATTAAAGATGAAGAAAGATTATTATAAATGGTAACAATAGATGACTAAAAAAGAGAAAATTAGAACCGTATCATTAGTGATATTGGTTGGATTCATAACATCTGTTGCATACCACAACATCTTGGGTGGCTGGCCTTTTAATTTACCATATCCTTTTAATTCACTGGTTACCAGCCCCACTTATAGATTTAGTGATTATATTATGACCTACGATCTTGATAAGTCATTTGGTACCAGCCATCCAGATTGGGGAAGTACAAGAATGCCGTTTGGGGCACTAATAAAGTACCTGTTTACATTGCCTCCTTTAAATGTAGGGCTCTTAGTTTTCCTATCAACCTTCATCAGTTTTCATATTTATAAGGTTTTTAGAAATGTGATGATTAATGGAGACCGGTCTTACCACGATTTTATTATCATTTCATGCCTGACATACCCCTTCCTCATGTCAATAGAAAGAGCCAATGTTGAAATAATATTATATATATTTTTATGTATGTTTCTTTATTTATATCAGAAAAAGAAATTCTTGTTAAGTTCTATATGGTTATCTTTTGCTATTGCAATGAAGCTCTTTCCGGCTATTTTCCTACTATTATTTTTTTCTGACAAAAGATATAAAGAAATATTATATATCATATTATTTTCAATCGGATGTCTATTACTGCCTCTATTATTGTTTGAAGGAACCGTACATGAAAATATTTCAATAATATTTAAGCATCAGTCTAGCTATAGAGAACATTACATAATAGGTTATAATGGAGTACATTTTGGGCACAGTTTGTGGGGGGCATTCAAGGTTTTATTCTACGGTCTAATGGAATGGGTTCTCAACTATGAAAGTGTGTTATCAAGGGTTGCAGATATTTATGGTAGAAGTGTCTCAGATTTGAATGGTGTTTTTGTAGTACACAGAATCCTTAAATATTTAACGTTGCCCTATACTGTCTTTGTCCTGATGCTAACCGTAGGCATTACTTACTATATAAAATATAAAGAAAGAGAGTTTTGGGTAAAAGTGGCTTTGCTTGTTTTTGCCATGAATTTATTTCCATTTGCTTCCCAAACATACAAATTGCTATATATTTATCTTCCATTGTTCCTTTTCATAAGCTCTGAACCAGGTAAAAAGGATAAAATATTCTGTATTCTATTTGCATTACTTATGATATCAAAGCATTACGTACCGTTATACTGGACGCCTCCCTATTCACTTACAGGTGAACCAGGTGATCTACAAACATGGAGTGAAGTCTTGATAGACCCACTGCTTATGCTGATATTTGCCGGTGTGATAATGTGGGATGGAATAAAACTGTCAAAGATAAAGTTAAGAACAATTATAGATAAAGTATCTGGCTAATTGTTTATAATCCTTATTTTATATTTGTACAAGAATTTTTAGGAAATAAAGAGGCTTTGCAATGTTCTTGATGACTTTGAGCTCAAATCAAGAATCGATGTTTGTTCTGTAAGAGAAATTCTAAATATTATATAATGTCAGGAAACAGGAACCATATTATTTTTAAAATAACTCAGCGTTAAAGTTGGTTCATAATGGATTGGTTACAGAATACAAATAAACTATCAGCACTACTGGAAAGTCTGTCTGTCAAAGATGCATGCCAGAAAGAGGTTGGGTATGAAAATGGGTTCAAGTTCTGGTATGATCTGGGACTTGCATGTAAGAACATGGATAAATGTGTTTACTTTATAGGTAATGGTGCAAGTGCGTCTATGGCAAGTCATTTTTCGGCTGACCTTGCCAAACAAGTTGGGGTACGAAGCTCGGTCTTTACTGACTTGTCTCTCTTAACAGCATTATCGAATGATATCTCGTATGAGATGGCATATGCTGAGGCGATTCGCCAGAACATGAGGAAGGGTGATATGCTGATCGCCATCAGCAGTTCCGGGAATTCAACAAACATTGTAAATGCCATAAATGTAGCTAGGGAACTTAATGGTACTGTTGTCACAATCTCAGCGATGGATGAAAACAATGCTATCAGGCGGCTCGGAGACCTTAATTTTTATATTGTCGCGAGTACCTATGGTTTCGCCGAGACTGGACACACAGTAATTTTGCATTATTGGATTGATATGCTTCATCATGCAGAGCAAAAGTGATTTGAAGAAAATAATATGTGAATCAGGTCTTATGTAATATTTAATGAAGACAGCTATTATAACAGGGTCAGCAGGACTTATCGGTTCAGAGGGTGTTCGTTTCTTTTCAGAAAAAGGATTCCAGGTAGTGGGAATTGATAATGATATGCGCAAGGTTTTCTTTGGTGAAGATGCTTCTACCGAATGGAATCGTGATAAACTAAAAGAAGAAATACGTGGTTATATTCACCATGATATTGATATTCGTGACAAACCGCAGATTGAGCGGCTGTTTTCGGAATATAATAAGGATATTGAATTAGTAATTCATGCAGCCGCACAGCCTTCACACGATTGGGCGGCAAGGGATCCATTTACAGATTTTACAGTTAATGCAAATGGCACATTGAATCTCCTTGAAATGACCAGGAAATATTGTCCTGATGCCGTGTTCATCTTCACATCCACAAATAAGGTCTATGGAGATTTACCAAACCGCCTTCCTCTGATTGAGCTTGAAACTAGATGGGAAATCAAGAAGGATCATAAATATTTTGATGGTATAGATGAGACTATGAGTATCGACCAATCCAAACATTCGCTGTTTGGGGTATCAAAAGTGGCAGCAGACGTATTGGTTCAGGAGTATGGCAGCTATTTTGGTATGAAAACGGGCGTATATCGGGGTGGATGTCTAACTGGCCCCGGCCATTCCGGGGCAATGCTCCATGGCTTCTTGTCTTATCTCATGAAATGTTGTATGGAGGGAGACCCTTATACAATTTTCGGTTATAAAGGGAAACAGGTGAGAGATAACATTCACAGTTATGATTTTGTGAACGCCCTATATCATTTTTATTTGGATCCTCGTGAAGGAGAGGTTTATAACATAGGAGGCGGTCGTTCCAGCAATTGTTCGGTACTTGAAGCCATAAAGCTTTGTGAGGAAATAACTGAAAAGAGGCTTAAATGGACATATGTTGAGGAGAATAGAATTGGTGACCACATCTGGTATATTAGCGGTTTAGAAAAGATGAGGTCTCATTTTCCGGATTGGAAACAAAAATATAATTTAGAAAACCTGCTTGAGGAGATGTATAACAGCGACATATCCCGTTCTAAGGTGTGACATCAACGGTTGTTGAACTTTATGGATACATCTTTAGCTATACGACTTGCGGAAAAGGAAGAAGAGCGAATTCTTTATTGGGAAAGATACGATCATTTCGTTGACCATAGAGTGAGATGGCGTGCTTCTGTTATGCGACACCTTTTCCATATCCTGCCTGGACAGAAGCTTCTCGAAATCGGTGCTGGTAACGGTTTATTTACTCAATCACTTATCGAGAAAACTAATAATGAGTGTGAAATTACTGCAGGAATCTTTTCGGCAAAGTATAAAAATGAAATAAGTAAAAGACTGGAAGGTTTTAATACTGAGATTATTGTCTTAAACCCTTTTCCTGAGATTTTACAGGGAAGGCAATATGACTATATTGTTTTCTGGCATCTTTTAGGAAACAAATATCACAGCCAAATACTCCATATCGTCAAATCCTTGATTAAACCAGGTGGGGGTCTTCTGGTTTTTGAACCTAATCCATGGAATCCTTATCTTCAAACGCGTAGGATAGCTCATCGTATATTACCTGTATTTCGTAAGGATATATTAAATACAAGCCCTTTGAATCGCATAGAGATATTTTCTGTTCTTTCAGAGATTGGTTATACCCAGATTAATGCTTTACCTTACGATTTCCTTTATTCACCCATTCCTAGATTTCTGATTTGGCCGGCAAAGCACATGAGCATAATTATGGAAAATTTCCCATATATAAGGAATTTTGCTGGTTCGGTATGTATCTGGGCAAGAAATCCGGTAATAACAGATCAGGAAGAACCAGTCAAAGATTTGTGTAAGCACAAGATATTTTATAAAAAGGTTTCATTTGTAATCCCCTGTCATAATGAGGAGATGAATATTCCGCCTTTAATAAAATGTTTAAAAGAGTTTCTGGGAAAGTATGTTTATGAAATTATTATAGTAGATGATAATTCAACGGATGAAACAGCTGGTGTTACGGAAGAAATATCAAAGCGAGAAGACTACATCCGTCTCTTAAGGCGTATTCCTCCTAATGGCGTCGGTCGTGCATTGCGTGATGGTATTCGTGCGGCGGGTGGCGAGTATATTTTAATAATGGATAGTGATTTTCAGCATATTATTCCGGAGATGAGGGATTTATTTGATGCTGTTGCTGACGGTGCTGATGTGGCGGTGGGATCAAGGTTTTCGCGTGAATCTGTCTTGATTAACTATGGCTTTACAAAGATAATAGCTAATCGAACTTTTCATTTACTGGCAAATTTATTACTTGGTGTCCGTTTTCGTGATATATCCAACAATTTAAAACTTATTAGAAGTGAGGTAGCAAAGAGAATCGAGATAGAATCAAACGACTTTGCTGCAAATGTAGAGACAGGCTTGAAGCCTATACTATTAGGCTATCGAGTAGTTGAGGTGCCTATTTCCTGGGTTAATCGATCTATTGATATGGGGTTTTCCACCTTTCAAATATTTAAGACTGGTCCGAATTATTG
>Ga0187827_10005126_pt1 | contig 15663 bp, 14 predicted proteins | sample ETNtaG_39_FD_167969 | JGI IMG/M metagenome (GOLD analysis project Ga0187827, IMG submission 167969) | Marine microbial and viral communities from oxygen minimum zone, Eastern Pacific Ocean - ETNP2014_SV_150_PacBio MetaG (Illumina Assembly) | ecosystem: Environmental > Aquatic > Marine > Hypoxic...
AGAGCATCGGCTACGGTTTGGCCTATTTGCGCTTCGGAGGCATGGGTCAGGTAGACCTGTCTGCCGCCTTCGGCAATTCGGTCCATCAGCATCCGGTCCTCAAGCACCATACGTATGGCGCAGCTGAGGGCTTCTGTGTCTCCTCTTGGGCACAACACGGCGTTTTCTCCGTCGGTCAAGAGTTCCCTGATCGCCACGGAATCGCCTGTAATCAGCGGTTTTCCCATGGCCAGTGTGGCAAAGACTTTGGTTGGAATGACCCGGTCTGTCTTGGCTGTGGTACCAAAGATGCCCAGACATACATCAGCTTGTGTTATGCGTTCGGGCAATTGGTCGTATTCAACCCAATCTGTAAATTGAACAGAAGAGAGCGCTTCCTGACCTGCAAGCGCATGAATCTCATCGGACAGTTGGCCTGAACCGATCATATCGAATACGATATCCGTTCGATCTTTCATCAGCGCGGCGGCCCGGATAATGGTATCGAGGCCGTGGAGCGGAGTGAATTTGCCGACGAATAGGATGCGGAACGGTGCGGTCGGATGGGGCGTAACAGGCGGCGGTCGGACGGGGGTAAAGACGGTTTCATCGGCGCCGACGAAGACGCGTACGAATTTATCGCGGGGCAAGCCGAATGTGTCTACAAAATAGCTGATGTGGGCGTCGGTGTCCAGAAGGATCAGGTCGGATATCGAACAAGTCCTGCGGTCCAGCCATCGTAGAAAGCGGCCCATAGGCGATGCCTCTACAAAGGACCGGCGGTCATCTACGAGTGTGTCGTACAGCGAGATGAGCGGACTGAACACGAGCGCTCGGCGCGGCAACCGGGTGAGCAGCCAGGCCAGCGGCATATCCAGATGGCCGATATAACCGACCATCATGATATCATAGGGCCGCACGGTAAACAGATATTTAAACAGGAGCCGTATATACGCCAGGACGACTTCCATGCCGCGTATAAACAACGATAGCGATCCCAGGTAGCTACCGGTTTTATTCCGTTCTTTTTCCCATACGGGCACATGGCATTCCTGGACGTTCCAGCCATGTTTTCGCAAGCCGTCTATGAGCGTTCGATTGCGGACGTAGTTCTGTTCGTAGGTGCCGAAGAAGCAGACCCGGTGTGCGGAGTGCCGAGTGCGGAGTACAGAATCTTTGGGCATAGAGGTCGGGAGAGATTGAGGGGTTATTTTTCCTTCAAGGCTTTGAAAACCTGCAACTGGTAGTAGTTCGGGTTGTCGAAGTCGGAAAATAAATCTCGATGCCGAATGAGATCCCGTACAATGGCCTGCACGTCATGTTGCGGTTTGAAGGTAAGGGTTTCCTCGGCCCGGGTGCTGCTGACCTTGTAGTTACGCAGGTCGTGCACATGTTTGATGTTCAGGTGAATGTCGATCTGTAATTCTTCTTTGATGACGAATTTGACCAGATCACCGATTTCCCCGATGGTGTAGTTGCCGGACGCCACGTTAAATATGCCGGAAATATCCTTGTTCGCTTCAATGGAATTGATGTAGGCGGTCGCTGCGTCGTGGACGCTTAGAATCGGTCGCCAGATGGCCGAATTATCGATGGTGATCTCGTGGTTTGCCATCGCATATCGAAACATGGTGTTGACGCAGATGTCAAGCCGCATGCGGGGGCTGTAACCGGAGACGGTCCCTTTTCGAAGGCAGATGACGGAGAAGTCGTCATCGACCAGTTGCATGGCTGCCCGCTCACCCTGAAGCTTGGATATGCCGTAGGGATAGCTGGATACGGTGGGCGAATCTTCATCGTATAATTCATTCGAGGTAAAGCCGTAGACGGAGCAGGAACTGGCATAGATATACCGTTTTACGCCGGCACGTTTTCCCATGTAACCCAAAAAAGCGGGGGCTGCTCCGTTGGAGATGAAATTTTCGCTTGGAGAAAAGTCGGCCATGGGATCACTGGACAGGCCGGCCAGAAAAAGAATCTGGTCATACCCGGAAAGATCGTCTTCTGTCAGATCAAAAATATCTTTTTTGATGATCGTAGCTTCTTCAGGCAAATGATTTCCGAACCAGAATAGGTCCAGCACGTCCACATCATAGCCACGATCAATGAGTTTAGGGACCAGCACAGAACCGATGTAACCGGCGCCGCCGGCAATGAGTATTTTCATGAACTTTGTCCTCACTTCATTCTATATATAATACCTACTCCAGCCTCGATCGAACCGCATAATCCTCTGTCCGTCGTGCCGAGTGTGCGATCATTTCGGCGATCAGGCCTATAGAGGTCAGTTGTATCCCTAACACCATGAGTAATACGGATAATTGCAACAGGGGCCGCGTCCCGATGCCTACGCCGGTGATCCAGAGCCAGGTCAGGTACATCGCGAAACCGAATCCGATCCCAAAAGACAACAAGCCGAATGAGCCGAAAAGATGCAGGGGGCGACGGGTATAATTCGATACAAAATACACGGTCAACAGATCAAAAAGGCCGTGTGTAAAACGTCCAATGCCGAATTTACTCGTACCGTATTTCCGCGGATGGTGCTGCACGGGCCGTTCCGTCACACGAAAACCGGACCAGTGGGCCAGCACCGGCAGGTATCGGTGCAGATCACCGTAGACCGGAATGGTCTCCACAACTTCCCTGCGGTAAACTTTCAGGCCGCAGTTGAAATCATGGAGCCGTAGGCCGCTGACCCGGCCGGTGACCCAGTTGAACAATTTCGACGGCAGGGTTTTGGTTATGGGGTCCTGGCGTCCCTGTTTCCATCCGGACACCAGATCGTAGCCCTCCTCCAATTGATCAATCATGGCCGGCACTTCACCTGGATCATCCTGCAAATCCGAATCCATGGTCACGACCACCTCGCCGCGGATGGCTTCGAAAGCTACCGCCAGCGCAGCCGATTTGCCGTAATTACGACGGAATTGGATCGCCCGTATCCGCTTGTCCCCTTCACGCATTCGCCGAATAATTTCGAACGATCCGTCCCGGCTGCCGTCATCGATAAACAGGATCTCGAATGATTTCCCGGTCGGCTCCAGTGCGGTCAGTACCTGCTGATACAGTTCCGGCAGGCTTTCCGCCTCATTAAGGAGCGCGATCACAATCGACAGTTCCGGCTGTTCATGGCTATGATCCGGCGTGTTCACGAGACGAATCCTCCATAGCGGCTTTGGGTGACGTTGTTTGACCGGATGATTTGTTTCGATTCCGTTGAAAGGCAAAAAGCAGGCCACCCGGCAGACTGGACACTACCGTGATGGTGTACAGGGTAAGCGACAGGGCCAGGGCTTCGGTAGATGGAAATCCGATCCGATCGAAAAGGAAGATATATCCCCCTTCTCGAAATCCGATGGCATTGACACTGAATGGAAACATACTCACGATACCGATAATGGGCACAAAGACAATAAAGTACACGGCGGGCACGTCAATGTGCAGGGCTCGGGCGGCAAAGATATTCATGACTACAATCAGGCCCTGATATAATATGGACAGTAGGAAATTGGCGATGAGCGCCTGCCGATGTTCGCCATATTTATACAGGACTTCGTGCAACCTTGTTGCCCGACACCCGATATCGAACATCGTGATCCGCAGTAAAACAGGTTGAAACCAATCCACACACCATCGGCTGAATAAAATGGGAAAGACGGCAGCATTTGTAATGAACAGAACGATGGTTAAAGGTACAATATAGGTTTGCTCGAGTTGAAGCGCAACGAGTAAGAGGCCGAGAAGAGCCAGGAATACAATCGAAAAAAGACCGATAAACCGTTCGATAAACACGGAGGCGAGGGCATCCATGCGGTTGTCCATATCCGCGCCGGCGCTATAGGCGCGCACGGCATCACCTCCGATGCTGGTCGGCAGAAAATTAGTGAAAAAGTTGCCGATGAAATAGAGTGAGATCGCCCGCCTGATGGCCATGGGGACCTGTTTGGCTACCAGTAGAATCTGCCAGCGATAGGCTGCGATCACCACGGAGATCAGATACATCGTCATGGCGACCGTGATGTCCTGGAGATTCGCGTCCGACCACAGGTCGAACACCTCCTGAAGATCTGTACGCATGATCAGCCAGGTCAGCAGGCTGAGGCTGAGGGCGTATTTTATTATGTTGATGAGTCGTGGGTTCAATGCTTATCTATGTTCCTTTACTACCTTTTCGATGAGTTCTAAGGTTTTTTTCGCTGTGGTATCCCAGGTAAATTGCAGGGCACGACTTGCGGCGTTTCGGGCGAGGCGTTCTCGTTCCTGTCGATCCTGAATCAGGCGGATCAACGCTCGGGCCATTGCGTCCGGGTCGCCGAGGGGAATAAGGACGCCCGTTTCCCCATGGACGACGGCATCCCTGAGACCGGGTACATCAGTCGCGACGACGGGCGTGAAACACGCATTGGCTTCAATGACGGTCAGCCCCCAGCCTTCTTTATCGGAGGGGAACGCGGCTACGGTGGCCTGACGGAGGATGCCGACCTTATCCTGATCGGAAATAAAGCCGGTAAACTTAACCGCATCGGTCAAATGCATGGATCGGCACATCGCCTCAAGCGCTTTCCGCTGATCGCCGGTTCCGATAATACATAGTCGGGCATCAGGCACAGACTCGCGAACCACCGTCATGGCCTGAATCAGGCGGTTTACATTTTTATATCGTTTAAGCCGGCCCATATAGACAATGAGGGCGGCTTCTTTCTGATCCAGTACGTCTATATGCTCATACAGCCGGGAGTCTATGCCGTTATGAATCACGGTGATCTGATCGGATGAGAGGCCCATACGTATGAGTTCATCCCGGCTGCTTTCCGACACCACTTCAAAGAAGCAACGGCGATATACAGCAGGGATCAATCGTTCCGTGAGGTACACATAGGCGGCGAATATCGGGTTGGTCTCCCGAAAGACGGCTGTGCCAAAGAGATGGTGCAACAGCGCCAGGACAGGACGTTTGGTGAAGCAAGGCAGGAAAAATGGAATTTTATTGAGGTCTTCGATAATGATGTCGAACGCTTCGTGCACCAGATGTCTATGGTAGAACCATGGTACGGTTAGGTTAAAGGTTAATTTCCATCCGTTGCGGATGACCTTGATCCCGTCTATCGATTCATGGACCTCAGCGCCCGGGAACCGGCTGCACAGGAGCGTCACATGATGACCGGCCTTTGCAATACGGGTAAAGGTTTCATGGAAATGTACTTCGGCGCCGCCTGCTTCCGGATGATGGATATCTCGCCAGTTAACGACCAAAATGCGCATAATTGTGCTTTGTTTGTATTTTGTACGATGCGCTATGGCGCATTTTGGCCCTGTCGAAGCTCCGTAATCGACCGTTGGATAATGGTATCACCGGGGGTTATCTGAAGCCACCGTTCCAGGGTTTCGATCACACTGACGGTATCATGTTCCTGAAAATACAGTTTGGCCAGATGCTCATATCCTTTTAGATACAGCGGATACGTCGCCAGACCGCGTTCCAGGACGGCTAAACTCTGTTCCATCTGTCCCTTGCTCCGATACGCATCGGCGAGGACCACATAGCCGTCAAAGGTGTTGAATTCTTCCGCCAGGTCCGAGGCATAGGGCTCGGCTTTATCATAATACCCGGCATTGGAATAGAACTGGGTCAGCAGCAGCTTTTCGATATGGCCGTTGGTGATTTTGAGGGCCATGTATTTTTCCATCTCCGCGATGGCATCGTCGAGTCGGCCCTGTCGCCAGCGCATGAGGGCTAGTTGCTGGAAAGCCGCGCTGTAGTTCCGTAACAGATTACTCGTCTGGGGATCTTTGTACACGGTTGAATCCGCCACGCCCCGGTATTGATAGACCTCCCACAAATTGTGATGCGTCCTGTCCAGATCCATCTGGTCACGGCCACGTTTCTGGGTGATCCGGAAGACCATGCCTTCCATCTGTAAATATTCTCCCAGACCGACTTTGTTGTCCGGGGAAACGGTAACGGCAAAAAAGACAGGCTTTTCCCAATTATTCTGTTCGAGTATATGCAGAATCATCATATCCTGCACCCTAAGATAGCCGCGTCCGTCGGGAAGTGGAAGTGCGCCGGTTTTTGGCACGGTCCATTTGATGCCGCCGATGTCGACCTCTTTGTCTTCCCACAGTTGAATGAGAAGTCGATCGATGGTCTCATCGGGAAACGCGATGTCAACCTTCGGGTCCATATTTTTCAGTTGTTTGATATACCAGTTGGTATTCAGGAGGCTGAGGTTGACCACTCGCACATCTTTCCGTATCCCCTCTACCTCCTGAAGAAACCACAGCGTGAAGGTATCATTGTCGCCGTTGGTGAATAGAATGGCATTTTCGTCGCAGGACTGCAGGATGTTATAGGCATAGTCATAAGGAATATAGTTGCCTTCACGCGTGTGGGTGCTGTAGTGATAATTCAATGGCACGAAAGGCAGGGCCAGGGCCAGGATAACCCCGCCTACCGTCACGGCCTCGCGTGGTAGCTTCGTCTGCTGTATCCAGGTTTTAATCTGATTGAGTACGGCCACGACGCCGGCACCCATCAGCATAGCGGCAAAGACGAATGCGGGTGTAAAAAAATAGTCGCGTTCACGTACTTCCCTTTGTATCCCGCGGCTGCCGTCTGAAAAGTTCATATACAGGATGAGCCCTACGCTGCATATCAGGAACATGACCCCGAGATACACAGCGCTGCGCCGGTCCCGTTCGATCTGCGTGATCAGTCCCAGTCCCGCCAGGAGGACGGGAAAGAGCCAGAAAGGGAATGCTGGATTACCGTACTGCCTGGAGAAAAATCGCCAGAAGCCCATATGTTCGCCATTACCGAATTGGGAAGATAAGCTTCCTTTTCGGGTGAACATGGAGACGAACATACTCTCCTGGCCGTATTGTTTTCGTTCCAGAAAGCCCTCGAAGTTTTTCCAGTTGGACGGATCATTTTCATTAATGACCGGTTGCTGGGCGGATCGTATCGGCACATAGAAGTTGGCGCTGTACCCGATGGCCACCAGAGACAGGAGAACGGTCCAGAACTGCCATTTATATCTGCCTGGATCTTTTGCGCTGGCAGAAACCAGCGCCAGGGCAATGCTGACCAGGATGATGCAGAACATCGTGGTTCCCCAGGTAGCCTCAAATCCGCCGATGACCACGAGTGGTTGACTGTTGAAACTGACGGCGCCTTCCGCACCGATAAATGTGATCAACAAAGCCAGAACAATCGGCGCCAGGAAGTACGTCCAGGGGATCCTGCCTCGAAAGAGGATCAGACCTAAGATCGTCAGGGGCATGGTGATCAGGAACGCATCTATGGAAGACACCACACTACTCATGACCAGCCCCATGACGGCAAACAGGGCAATGACTTTCTTATTGGAGCCAATAGTTTTATCCGTAAGGATCGCGCACAGAAAAACGGCCGGGGTTACCAGCAGAGTGAACATATGAATGGCGATCCCCAGAAAGGCCAGATAGGCAATAAGAAACAGATAGCGTTCGCTGCCTTTCTCCCCATGTCTTTCGATCCAGTGAAACGTCAGCCAGGTGCAACCGGTCATGATGAGCATGGACAGTGCGTACACCTCGGCTTCTACGGCATTGAACCAGAACGTGTCGGAAAAGGCAAGCAGCAACGCCCCGGTCAGGCTGCCGCTGTATATGATCAGTGATTCCGAAAGAGACAATTTGGCTCTGTTCTGACCGATGGTGACGATTTTAACGATGGTGAGATAGACCATCAGGACGGTCAGTGAACTGAACAGGCTGGATGAGAAGTTGACCCGCCAGGCTATGTTTGAATCCATGACCGGCAGAAGGGAGAACAAACGACCGATCAGTACATACAGGGGAGAACCCGGCGGATGCGGCACGCCGAGGGTATAGGCGGCGGCAATAAATTCACCGCCGTCCCAGAATGGAACCGTCGGTGCAATGGTTTTGATGTATACAATAATAGATGCGAAAAACGAAATCACCATGCCGGCGATGTATAATATGCGGGAAATCTTCATGGGTCCCCTCGAAGGCTTTACCTTCGATCCCCCAGGAGGGGGATGTTATCGTAGGCGAAATAGATTATAGATGTGCAATTATAGAGCCACAAAATCTTGCGACTCTATATTATTGTCCGTAGGCCAGGCGTTCGGCCAGCATGGCCGGCAGACCGGCCCGGCAGATTTTTTTCTGTGCTGACTCGATATCGTATGTCGTGCGTTTTATTTCCAGTAGATAGGTCTCCGTATCATAGACACAAAACGCCGCACGTGAATCCCCATCACGCGGCTGGCCTACGCTGCCTACATTGACAATATATCGGCATTCAGATTGCATTTGATACGTATAGCCATGAATATGGCGACAGACTTCTTCAGCGTCGTTCATTTCGAATATACCAGGCGTATGGGTATGACCGACCACACAGAGCGTGGTATCATCCGGAAGGGCCGGAAATTCAACAGCCACCTGATCGAGCGTGATTAAATACGGCCATTTATCCGGCTGCGTCGGCGCTCCATGAACAGCCAGGATATGACCATGTCTGCGCGTCAGGGGTAGTTCGCGCAGATAGTGCCGCGCATTACGAGTCAGATGCTGCATTGTCCAGAGCGCTGCGTCGGCGGCCATGTGATTAAAAGAAATAATGTCGAGCTTACCGACTGCTGCGTGATCATGGTTACCGGCAATCACCTGGGATGTTAATTCCCATACACGATCCAGGCATTCGTTCGGGTTCGCCCCATAACCGACGATGTCCCCCAGGCAGAGGTAGACTTCAATATCTTCCTGTTCCAGGGCTTCAAGAACCGCATCAAAGGCTTCGAGATTCCCATGGATATCCGATATAATACCGTAGCGCAAGGGACCAACCTTTTGTACACGCACATTTCCGGGGGTTCATAAGATGCCTGATGCCATGATCAGGCGTCCTGCGCCAAATAATGGACCGCCATGGCGTCCAGGATGCCGTTTACAAATCTGCCGGAATGTTCCGTACTGTATTTCTTGGCCAATTCGATGGCTTCGTTGATGGATACAGCCGTCGGTATATCGGGACAGGCGATCAGTTCACAGGCTCCAAGCCGGATGATACAGTCATCTATGCGGGCGACCCGATGCCGCTCCCAATGTTGAATGATCTCGGCGATGGTTTTATCAATCTCATCATCATGGCGTCGGAGTCGTTCAAGCAAAATTCCGGAGAACTGTTTTGATGTGTCGGACGCCAGAGGCCAACCTGGAAGCGTGTCCAGCACACCATGGGGGTCTATATCGGTTTGCACCGCCAGATAGAGCGCATGTAGCGCCAGTTCACGGCCTCGACGCCGTTCCTGTGCCAGGTTTGTCTTTGCCATTGATTATGATTCCAGCTTTCGCAACACATCAACCATCTCAATGGCCGTCAATGCAGCTTCCCAGCCTTTATTGCCGGCTTTGGTACCGGCCCGTTCAATGGCCTGTTCAATGGTTTCAGTGGTCAGTACCCCATAAATGACCGGGACATTGGTCTGCAGCGCGGTCGCGGCGATGCCTTTGGCCGATTCTCCGGCTACATAGTCGAAATGAGCCGTAGCGCCGCGAATCACGCAACCCAGGCAGATCACGGCATCGTATGAATTATTTTTCGCCATGCGTTTGGCGACAACTGGAATCTCGAATGCGCCGGGCACCCAGACCACATCAATCCGATCATCCTCCACACCGTGGCGTCTTAGACCATCCAGTGCCCCGTTGAGCAGATGTTCGTTGATAAACGCATTAAACCGGCTGACGACAATGCCGTACCGATCGTTCTGGGCGTTTGTCAGATTGCCTTCATATATGTTGGGCACAAGGGACTCCTTGGGAAGCTAAGAATCAACGAATCGATACCAAATTGGTTTACAACAGGTTGTCGAAGCCGACATCATCCGGTGGATCATCAATGTCGAGCAGATGGCCGAGCTTACCACGTTTGGTTCTAAGGTAGTTGACGTTATGCTTATTTGGTGAGACCTGAAGGGGAATGCGTTCTATGACCTTCAGCCCGTGGCCTTCTATACCGATCCGTTTGGCCGGGTTATTGGTCATAATCCGAATGGTCGAAAGACCGAGGTCGGCGAGAATCTGCGATCCGATGCCGTAGTCCCGGGCGTCAACGGGCAGTCCGAGCGCCTGGTTTGCTTCGACCGTATCATGGCCCTGATCCTGCAAGGCATACGCCCGTAGCTTGTTGGCCAGGCCGATCCCCCGTCCCTCCTGGCGCATATACAAAAGCACGCCGCAACCTTCATCACTGATGCGTTTGAGTCCCCGTTGAAGCTGGTCGCCGCAATCACAACGCATGGACCCGAATACATCGCCGGTAAGACACTGGGAATGGACGCGGACAAGAACATTCTCTACGCCATCAACATCGTCTTTGACCAGGGCGATATGATGATCTCCTGTGATTTCATCCTCATACAGATGCGAAATAAAATCGCCGTACTTACTTGGCATGGTGGTGGTGACCACCCGCTTCACCAGTTTTTCGCTCTGCCGTCGGTGTGCGATCAGATCTTTAATGGTAATAATTTTAAGCTGGTGTTCTTCGGCAATTTCCAACAACCGCGGCAGGCGTGCCATGGAGCCGTCATCATCCATAATTTCACAGAGTACACCCACCGGATGAAACCCGGCCATACGCGCCAGGTCGCAGGTCGCCTCTGTATGACCGGCGCGTCGCAGAACGCCGCCGTTGAATGCCTGAAGCGGGAAGACGTGACCCGGCCGGGCCAGATCTTCCGGTTTGCTGTCCGGTCGTATAAACACCTTGATGGTCTCCGCCCGGTCGTGGGCGGATATGCCCGTGGTCGTGCCGTTGACCGCGTCTACGGACACGGTAAATCGCGTCCCTAATATCGCTGTGTTGTCCTGGTCGCCAACCATGGTGGGAATCTTCAGTTCCTCGAGGCGTTTCTGGATGGTCGGCAAGCAGATCAGACCCCGGCCGTAGCGCGCCATGAAATTGATCGATTCGGGGGTGACATGATCGGCTGCCATAATGAAGTCACCTTCATTTCCACGGTCTTCATCATCGATGACTATCAGAATACGACCGGCCGTGATTTCTTTTATAGCATCCGGTATAGAGCAGAAGTTGGACATGGGTAAAGGGAAGCTACGACTCAACGAAACGGCGAATCAGGGTAACGAATGCAGAATCTCGATTCGTAGTTTTTCACAACCTTTCTTTCAACCAGGATTCGGTAATGGGTGATTTTCCGGTTTTTTCATCGGGCGCCCGGATGCGACCGGCTTGTAATAACGATTCGACATACCGGCCGATCATATCCACTTCTATGTTCACTTCATCACCTGTTTTTTTATCCCCAAACGTCGTGATCGATGCGGTGTGGGGTATGATTGACACGGCACATAAACTATCCGTCAAGCGGGCAATTGTCAAGCTAATTCCATCGAGGGCAATCGACCCTTTTTCAATGGCATACGGTATTAAAACGTCCGGTATTTCGAGGGTATACCAGATGCTGTTTCCACGTGTTTCCCGGGTTACGATTCGTCCCACGCCGTCGACATGGCCCTGGACGAGATGACCGTCTACACGATCGGACAGGCGAAGTGTCCGTTCCAGATTGACGCGATCACCGATATGCAGATGACCAAATGTTGTGCGCTGCACCGTCTCGGGTACGATTTCAACGGTGAAGATACCTGCATCCCGGAATACGACGGTCAGGCAGGCGCCGTTGACGGCGATGCTGGCGCCGATCTCCGTATCTCTCGCGATACCATCTGCTTTTACGGTCAGGGTCAGACCGCCGTTATTGCGGCTCAGAGATTGGACGATCCCGGCGGTTTCGATAATACCGGTGAACATGGAAAACTCCTAATAGGTGGTGATGTGGTGATGTGGTGATGTGGTGATTGGGGGGGCGTAGATAGGCTGGCCGGTGAGAAGGAAATCGTTGCCAAGTTGTTCTATCTTTGTTTTGTGCAGCCGAATGGCTTGTGAGACGTCTGTTGTGTCCAGGTTGCCTACGACTTCAAGGCCAGCGCCCATAATTAAGGGGGCGATGAAGCAGGTGATCTGTTCGACGGCCCGGGCTTTTAGAAATGCTGTGGCTATCTGGCTACCGCCCTCGATCATCAGGGCCAGGATCTGTTGGGCGCCCAGTTCTCGTTTTAAGGCATTCAGATCTATATGGTTATCAGAATCTGTCGGCAATACAAGCATCTCGGTGCCGGCATCCAATAGAGATTTAATTCGATCCTGCGGGGCGGCATCTGTTACGCATATTGTGGTTGGCGCTTCGCCATTTAGAACGTGCGATGATATCGGGGTTCGGGCCCCACTGTCGAGGATAATCCGTCGCGGTTGTCGGCCTTCCACGTGGCGAACGGTGAGCTGCGGATTATCCGCCAGCACGGTCCCGATACCGACCAGCACCGCATCGGCCTCGCTCCGTAACTGATGCCCATGCCGTCTTGCTTCTTCGCCTGTTATCCATTGGGAATGACCGGTTTTCGTGGCGATACGGCCATCGAGCGTTTGTGCCATTTTGAGCAGAGTAAAGGGTTCTCCGGTTTGTCTGTGGTGAATATAGGACCTGTTCAGATGGCGGGTTTCCGTCTCCAGAAGCCCTACTCCCACGGCAATATCGGCCTCACGCATCCGGTCGATACCAGCCCCGGTGACCCGTTTGTCCGGATCGGTCATCGCGACGATGACCCTTGAAATTCCAGCCTCGATTATCGCATCGGCGCAGGGGGGTGTGCGACCGTGGTGGCTGCACGGTTCAAGCGTCACATACATAGTGCTGCCACGCGTTCGGGTGCCGGCGGCCCGGATGGCATTCGGTTCCGCGTGCGGCCCGCCGACCTTTTGATGGTATCCTTCACCGATGATATGGCCGTCCCGCACGATGACGGCGCCGACCATGGGATTCGGACTGGTTCGTCCGCGGCCACGTTCGGCGAGGGTCAAAGCCCGTTGCATGAAGGAAAGGTCTTGTTTGGAGATGGGCATGGGCACGTAGGCAGGTGGGCAGGTATTTTGCCCCTGCCAAAAGTGAAAATTTCATTCATTTATGTCAAAATGTGCATCCGGCATAAACTAGACCATATATGACACAGTGTCAAGTTGTTTTGTGCTTGACAATAATAGACCTGAATGATAGTTTTTGGGGACTGTATCTCGTTGACTTAAACGATGAAAGGAGTCGATTGTATGACCACGTTGCCGGAGGCCGAGTCTATCTGGTTTAATGGGAAATTAGTTCCCTGGCATGACGCAAAGCTTCATGTTCTTTCTCATGTGGTGCATTATGGTACGAGCTTTTTTGAAGGTCTGCGTTGTTATGAGACGAAGTGTGGCCCGGCGCTTTTTCGGCTTGATGAGCACGTGGACCGATTATTTGACTCCTGTAAAATTTACCGAGTAGAGATTCCCTATAGCAAAGAAGAGATTCGGGATGCCATTGTGGAGACCATTCGGGCCAACAAGCTCCGTTCGTGTTATGTCCGGCCGGTGGTCTACCGCGGGTATGGCCTGTTGAGAGTTGATCCGGGAGGTTGTCCGGTCGAGGTCGCAATCGCCACCTGGTATCAGGGCACCTATCTTGGCGCAGATGTGCTGGAGAATGGGGTTGACGTGTGTATCTCGTCCTGGAACCGTCCGGCGCCCAATACCCATCCCAGCCTCTCCAAGGCTGGTGGCAATTACATGAATGCTCAACTGATCCGGATGGAGGCTATCGCCAATGGATACAGCGAGGGCATTGCTCTTAATACCGATGGGTTGATCAGCGAAGGTAGTGGCGAAAATATCTTTCTGGTGAAAGATGATGTCCTGATTACCAATAGTTTGTCGGCATCTATTCTGAGTGGGATCACGCGCGCCAGCGTCATGACCCTGGCCGAGGATCTCGGGTTGAAATTCCGCGAGCAGGATATCCCTCGTGAAATGCTCTACATCGCCGATGAAGTATTTTTTGCAGGCAGCGCGGTAGAAGTGACACCAGTGCGATCCATAGATCGGATCACCATAGGCACCGGTGCTCGCGGTCCGATTACAGAACAGCTTCAGTCGCGATTTTTCGGTGTCACCTCAGGTGAAGTCGAAGACACCCACGGCTGGCTGACGTATGTATAAGTTCCGGGTCCTGAGTAATCTTATAATTTCGTCTCTCACTCGGAACTCGGAACTGAAAAATGTTTCCCTCCAGTATTACACTCAGTGCAGATCAATTTTTACTGGTCAACCTCCTTGTTAAAATAGGAGTGATGGCGAGCCTGGCGTACGATTCTGGTACGCTATAGGTTTTTCAAGGACCTCCTGCTGTTTGAAGATCGTGGACGCCGGGAACACTGGCAGTTTGCGGCTTTATTCGGTACGCTGGTGGCGATTGGCGTTGTGTTACGCCTTCTTGTCGGGTATGCCGGCGCCGATATCAGTCTGGCCGGCACCCTCTTGATCGGGGTACTAACCGGGCCGCTTATAGGTACGATCATGGGGGCCATGATCGGGGTTATCCCGACCTTAAACAGCGAGTGGCCGGCTATACCTATGGGGCCTTTTATGGGATTATCGGGGGCCAGGTCAGCAAAAGGTGTCCAACCAGAGAATCTATGTGGAATTTTTCACCATTTTAACACACGGAACTCTATTGCCGCCACCGTGCGCACCGATCCGGTCAAGGCACGGCAGATTGTCCTGAAACTTTCCAACATCCTTCGCCGTTTACTACATACCGGCGATGATCTCGTACCGCTACGTGACGAGCTGGCCTTTATCGATGCCTACCTGGATGACCAGGCGTTCTGGCGGGTCCACCGGGACGTATCGACTGTTGATGGACGGCGCTGAGAAGCATGAAGTTCCGTTGAGCCGTACACAGGCAAAGAATTTGGGTAAAGTGTTAAAGTGGAAAGGTGGTAGAGCCCGGCCCAACGGGCGATTTCGAGTGATTGGCCAAAACGAGGCTTGGCTCTGATTCAATGATCATACAAATATCAATATATTGCAAAGATTCTCCCGGCGTCAGGAGAATTAGTCTGAAACGTAATTGTCCGATTCATCGGCGCCAGCGGACTCCCATATGCAGGCCGATATCCGGTGTATTCTGATATTGACTCAGGTTTTCTGTTATGCTGACTTCGAATAACGCCGCAGGTGAAATAGCGTATTTGATGCCACCGTGCATTTCGTAGGCGGTCCGGTCGAGTGGCCCCAATACACTATCCGGGAACGGACTGGTGTTGGCCAGGGTTTGCAGTAGGACCGACAGCTTGTTCGTAGTCAGATATTCGAGTGCCAGCATCTGCGAGGTAATCGAGCGAATCGGAAAATCGATGTGGCGAGATGGCCTGCCAAGATGGGTATAGGCTATACTGTAGTGCACAGCCAGACGCTGTCCAATGGCTTGTGTCGCCATCAGGGCGACCTGGATGTCCACCCCTCCGCTGCCGGTCAGCGATTCAAACCGTCCGGTGGGTAATTTGACTGCCCCGGATCCGGCGATGATCGGTCCTCTGCTTCCGCCTTCCAGGATCGGACTCTTCAATCTCAGGACCATATCGCCTGGCTGAAACGCGGCGGCCTTTTCGCGGTTGATCCAGAACTGTGCGTTTCGAACGACAAATACGCCGTAGGCATTTTGAGGTGTTTCTTCTCTCCCACCGTTTGTCAAATTGAACAGGCCGTGAAAC
>Ga0187827_10005128_pt1 | contig 15654 bp, 8 predicted proteins | sample ETNtaG_39_FD_167969 | JGI IMG/M metagenome (GOLD analysis project Ga0187827, IMG submission 167969) | Marine microbial and viral communities from oxygen minimum zone, Eastern Pacific Ocean - ETNP2014_SV_150_PacBio MetaG (Illumina Assembly) | ecosystem: Environmental > Aquatic > Marine > Hypoxic...
ACCTATTCCCATAAAAATCAGTGTGCTTGCAGGCAGGAAAGCATGATGAAGACAACTGACTATAAATTCAATATTAAATCCTGGAATTAAATTTGAATTATAGGCATGTCTTATTGGAAACCATCCCAACTTAAAACCAAAAAAATACAGTAATAACATTGCTGTAAAAAAATATGGAAATGAACTGATAAAAGAAAAACTGGGAGGCAAAATAGAATCTAGTTTGCCATCTCTTCTCCATGCAATAATCATACCTATTAATGATCCAATTATAAATGATACTACAAGTGAAATACCTACCAATAATAATGTCCATCCTAAACTAGACAATATAATGGATGAGACCTGCTCAGGAAAATAAGCTGTCGATATTCCGAGTTCTCCATTTAATAAATGACTTAAATAACTTATATATTTATTAAGCAGTGGTTCATCTGTAAATCCAAATGTTTGCTTTAGAGCTTCTATCGCTTCAGGCTTTAATTTTCCTCTAAAGCTCGCAAACATTACAGAAACGGGGTCTCCCGGCATCATACGGGGAAGGAAAAAATTCAATGTAACTGCAGCCCATCCGGAAATGGCATAAATACCTAGTCGTTTCAATAAATATTTTACTGATGTGTTCATTTAACAGGTTCTAGTTCGATGAGGACTAATAGATTTTCGGGGACATTGTTTGGAGAAAGCTGTGCATAAGGATTTTGCTCATTTGGGAAATTTGTAAACCTGGTGGTATTATATTCGCCCCAGCTTGGTTCAGAAAATAATGGGATTGCGGGCAGATTCTCAATAAAAATATCCTGCATTTTAAATATGATGTCTTTTATAGCAGATTGACTAGAGGTCTTCTCATATTGCTGACATAAAACATCTATATCCGCGTTTCCATATCTGTGCCAATTGAGTGCTGAAACTTCCCCAATTGGTTTTACTAATTTTTGGGACATGAGGCCCCTATAGAGATTATAGGGAGTATTACCTTTTTCAGCCCATGCAATTGCCAAATCAAAATCTCCTGTTTGGAGCTTACTGAACCAAGTACCAAAATCATAGGTCCGTACTGTAGCGTTAATTCCAATATCTTTTAAATTTCTAGAAATTATTTGTGCAGCACGAATCCAATCTGACCAACCGCTCACTACAATAATCTCAAAAGTTATCTCATTATTATCATATAATGCTTTATTTTTTGAAAATGAATATTTTAAGCTATCTAATATGCTTATTGCCTTATCACGACTAAATATATTCCAATTTTCTTTTCGTATTTTATTTTCTCTCCATCTTGACATCCCTTCAGACAGTGCAGTTATATCGGCAGGTACTGTATAGTCATACATGGCAACTTTAGCAATCAGCTCTCTGTCAATTGAATAGCTAATAGCCTTCCTGAATGCTTTATTGTCTAAATGTTTTTTTGTAGTATTTGGATATAAAAATATTGATCCACCTGCACGTGGAAACCAATAATGATGATTTTCTGGATTCTTATCAACAAATATACGATCAATTGCGGGGATAAAATTACCGGCCCAGTCTACCTCTCCATTTATTAGTGCATAGGTAGCCTGAACATTAGTAGGGAAAGCGGGAAAGGTAAGTTGTTCTACTTTGGGTTTTCCCGATTGCCAGTAATTTGGGTTTTTCCCCAGTTCCCATACTTGCTTTTGAAACTTTAATATTTCAGTATAGGGGCCTGTGCCTACTGGATTTGGATTAGTATACTTAATTGGATCTTCTACTTTTGACCATATATGCTCTGGAACAATAGTCTGACCTACAATAGCATCTAAGCCAGGTACGTATATTGAAGAGAATGTAAATTCTACTTCATATTCATTTAATAGTTTTACACTTTCTAAATATGACCATAAAGCTCGTACATCAAATGCAGGAAATGCCTTAAGTAAGTTAAAAGTAAATACAACATCCTTTCCTAAAAATGGCGCACCATCAGACCAGCTGACATCTTTTCTAATATCTAATTTTAATACATCATTACCCACATTCCATTCATGCTTAACTGCCAGCCAGGGGATATATTCTCCTTTCATGGAATTGTAGATCATTAACGGCTCATATATGCCTGCAGATGTTGGCCATCTTGCAGATCCTCCTGGTGTTAAGGGATTAAAATTCCGGATCCATGAAGCTTGTTGCTCCTGTGATATAACCAGTCCTTTGTAGTGCTTTTTACTTGTAGAGTCTGTACAATGCTGAAAAGCAAATATTCCTAAGATAGCATAAAGAATATAATTGAAAATAAGTTTCATTTTTGGAGATTATGCTTTGGTGTTCTATTCGAATAAATTAAACCCCAATGTTTTTCTACTTCATTAGGATGCTCTCCACCTTTCCATTTTTCATCGAAGGCTTCAAAATAGAATGACAGAACACCGTTTTCCTTTGACCAGTCATTTATTAAGTTATAAAATATTAATTGCTCATTGATGCCTGCGGTTCCATTTATCAGCTCTGCTTGTTGACCTTCAGTATGAACCGAAGTAGCCCATCCTGTTTCTCCTATTACTATTTGTTTATCAGGATATAAAACACTTATTTCATCATAAATTCTTGAAACAAAAGGAAGCGCATCATCCAGCAGAGCACCTGCCCACAATGGATGAATATGAACCATGATAAAGTCAACTTCTGATCCCAATTCTAATCCCTCAGGCTTATTCCAGAAATTAAAATCATCTGCTGTAGTTATTGGTTGTTTAGTTTTTGATTTAACATATAATATATATTTTTTCAATGTATTGTAGTTAACTCTATTCCATGACCAGAAAACCTGTGTCTCATTGCCAATAATTATTGCCTCAACAATATTAGGGTATTTATTTGCTAATTCTATTGTCTTATCCAGTTCTTTCATATTAGATGTAGATGCCGTTGAATCTTCAGTTTCATTGGCTATCCATGCACCTAAAAATAGTTTTATGTTAATTTTGTTACTTTCTATTATTTCAAGAACTTTTTCGGTGCTTCCCCTGCTGCCATACATCCTGAAAGCGGACCAATGTTTTGATAAAATTATAAGATCTTCTGTTAATTGTTCTCCTGTTGGGTTAATGCCTCCAGGACTCTGTCCATCTCTAAAAGGACCATAACAGATTGCGTTGCTATGATATGGAAGGTTTGCAAAAATACATGAAAGGAAGATGAATAGAATGGTTTTCAATTCTTTAAGTCTCTTGTGCTGGATCTCTCTATTAGTTCCACTGGCACTAAATTTGTAAAGAGTTCGGTTTTGTTATAATTAATAAAAGATTTTTCAAGCGATGATAGGGATCTTTTCCCAAGTTCAATAAAATTTGTAGAAATGGATGATAACTCTGGTATTGTATTATTGCAAAATGGCGTGTTGTCAAATCCTATAATTGATAATTTTTCCGGAATATTGATACCTGATAATAATGCTAATTTCATAAATCCAAAGCACATATAATCATTCACTCCAAAAATACCTATATTACTTACCTTACTGCTCTGGAAATCAATAAAGGCTTTATTGCCTGATTCCAATGAATAGTCACCTTTAAATTCCCATTGACATTTCATATTATTAGATCTGAGATAATCCATAAATCCATTTTTTCTTTGAAACGCTTCAAATACAGTATCATCGCCTGAAATTATTCCCATATTATCATAGCCCAGTTCTTTTAAGTGCTGTGCAGCCAGGTAACCACCTTTATAATTGTCAAAAGTAATTGTATTAACTGAAGCATCTATAATTGGAGAAAGTGATAAAATAGGGATCTTATTTATATAGGATTCTATTATGTTACAATCTTCTTTATTTAAATCGGGGAATAATATGCATAATCCATCTTTATTCTCAGCAAAGTATTCTATTTTATTGTATATAAAATCTTCTTTTTCAATATCTATTACTTCAATATCGCAATTACTTTTCTTTGCCGCTAGATGAAAATCTGATAATAATGCTGAAAAGAATTCACCCTTTCGAATAGTGGTTATTAGAGATATTTTTAATTTTATTCCATTATTATAAAAGTTTTGAATATATGGGTAATTATATTTATTTGCTGTATCAAAAATGAACTTCTCTTTTTGATTATAATAACGCCTTTTACCACAGAGAAAACGTGACACAGTTGAGACGGAAAATCCTGTTTCACGAGCTAAATCTTTTAGTGTGCATTTCATATAATTAGTTAGTGTTTTTAATATTTAATTGTGATTATATTTAAGGGTTCGTTATCAATAATATAATAATAAATTTCAATATAATGAAAATAAATATTATATAAAACCACTAAAGGATACGTATGACAATAAAACTAGGACTTATGGGATTTGGGAACATTGGGAGAAAACTATATAGTGAATCTTTAAAGAATAATGATATCGAAATCTCTGCTATAAGTGATATTGGAGACCCTGAAATACTTGAATATTTACTTAAAGCGGAATTTGAAAATACTAAGAATGTTTCATTAGATAATAACTATCTAATAAATAATAATTATCGTTCCCGCATATTAAGTGCATTTACTCCTGGGGAGATGACATGGGACTTATTTGATGTTGATTTTGTTGTTGATGCAACTGGGAAGTTCAATAGTCCTGAATATCTGGACAGTCACCTAAATGCCGGGGCCAAAAGAGTCATTGTATCTACACTGCCAAGTGAAAGTATTGATCGCCTAGTTGTTTTTGGTATAAACCAAGATTCTATCAATCTTCAAGATAGAAAAATATCTGCAGGCTCATCAACATTGAATGCGTTGGCGCATTTGCTTAATACACTACTGCCTTTTGGTATTGATGCTGTAAATATGACTACTATTCACTCATATACTAGTGATCAATCACTTCAGGATACTGTCGGGACTGATTTTAGATGTAGTCGATCAGCATCTGAAAATATTATTCCAAATAGCAGTGAAGCTGAGAAATGGATAACCGAACTTTTCCCCTCATTAAATGATAAAGTTAATTGCAATGCACTAAACGTACCGGTGCAAAAAGGTTCAATGCTGGATTTATCAATTGCTTTTGTGGATGATAAAGTTGGTATTGAAGATGTGAACAGTGCCATTATAGAAGCATCAGAGTTAAACCCTGATATTATAGGGATAACCAATGATCCGATTGTGTCAAGTGATATAATTGGAGATCCGAGATCATTGGTATTTGATGTTAAGGCCACTATGAAAGGTGGAAATAGTTTTGTCAAAGTATTAGCGTGGTACGATAATGGACATTGCCATGCCATGCGTATATTAGATGTTATCAAAGCATACAGCAAACTTGAAGGGTTTAAATAAATGAGAGTAGCTATAAATGGATTTGGAAGAATCGGACGGTCAGTATTTCGAATACTTGATCAAAATAAGGATATAGAAGTTATTGCAATTAATGACTTAAGTAATCAGGAATCATTAGCATATCTACTAAAATATGATACCATTATGGGAAGATTCAGCGGCAATGTGAATATTGAAAAGGATATACTCCACACAGATAATGAATCTGTTCAAATGCTCAGTGAAAGAGATCCCGCTAAATTGCCTTGGGAAGAATTGAATATTGATATAGTCATAGAATCAACGGGTGTTTTTACAAGTTGCTCCGCACTGGAAACTCATTTAAAAGCTGGTGCGAAAAAAGTAATACTCACTGTACCTGCAAAAGATAAAATAGATAACACAGTTGTTGTAGGCGTAAATGAAGATACCCTGAAGAAGGAGCATAGGATCGTATCAAATGCAAGCTGTACAACCAATTGCTTAGCTCCCATGGCAAAAATATTAGATGAATCATTTGGGATTAAACAGGGAGTTATGAATACAGTTCATGCCTACACAAATGATCAGCGCTTAGCAGATGTGCCTCATTCTGACTTAAGGAGAAGCCGTGCTGCAGCAGAAAATATTATACCAACGTCAACCGGTGCCGCCAGAGCCGTTGGTATGGTTTTGCCACAGCTAAATGGCAAACTAGATGGTATAGCATCCAGGGTCCCGGTTCCAGATGGATCTGTCGTTGATCTATTTATAGAATTAGAGAAAGAGGTAACTGTTCAAGACATTCATGATGCAGTTAAAGTGGCAGCTGAAACAGAACGTATGAAAAATATACTTTATTATTCAGACAGCCATATTGTTTCATCTGATATTATCGGAAATCCCTACTCATCTATCTATGATAGCAAATGTACAAAGGTTGTTTCTGGAAAATATGTTCGTACTATAAATTGGTATGACAATGAATGGGGGTATTCAAACAGGGTAGTAGATCTTATTGGATTAATGCACACATAATAATTCTACAAAAATGTTGAAAAGTAGTATAATAAATATATTGGGTTATAATAAGCTAAAATCAATACGGGAAAATATATTGGTATGGACTGGCCTTACTATTTTTACATGTATATTTTGGTTAATAATATTAGTATTATCATTGAGGTATTTATAATTTAATTTGAAGAAATTTGATCTTTAGATCAAGATTTCTCAATTTTCATCCTATTATGAAAAAGATTGCTTACATCAAAATTATTCTAAAAATTTTATATAAGAATAAATTAGATCCCCCATATGTATAAAGCCTCCTACATCATTATTTTATTGCTCCTATGTGTTTATTGTAACAACCCGCAGATCAGTGAGATCCCTGGATGTACAAACAAAACTGCCTGCAACTTTGATGAAAGTGCAAATTTGGATGATGGCAGCTGTGAACTTGCTGAACAGAACTATGACTGCGAAAATAATTGTATTGTTGATTTTGATTGTGCTGATGAATGTGGCGGCTCTTCCGTTGTAGATGAATGCGGCGAATGTGGTGGTGGCGGCCCTGTAGATAATTATGACTGTGATGATAATTGCCTTGTTGATGTTGACTGTGCCGGTGAATGCGGCGGCTCTGCCGTTGTAGATGAATGCGGTGACTGTGGTGGTGAAGGTCCCGAAAATAATTATGATTGTAGTGGAAATTGTATTGTAGTGATTGACTGTGCTGGCATTTGTGGCGGTGATTCTGTAGAAGATGAATGTGGTGTCTGTGGTGGAGATGGAATTGGTGATTATGATTGTAATGGAATTTGCATAGCAACTGGTAATAATTTAGATGATAATGGACTTGATTGTTCAGGAGTTTGCGGTGGCAATGCTGTTGAGGATATTTGTGGTATTTGTGATGGAAATGTTTATAACCTATCTGGCTGCACCTGCCCTTCAGGAATATTCGATGAATGTGGTATTTGCAATGGACCAGGGGCCATATATGAATGCGGCTGTACAGGTATCCAGGAAGGTAGATGTGACTGCGATGGGAGAAGAGAAGACTGTGCCGGTGAATGCGGCGGGAGTAATTTTACTGACGTATGTGGAAATTGCGGAGACTGGGTTGTTGCTAATAATTGCAAGGATGATTGTCGTGATTGTGAAGGCAAGTGTGGAGGTGATGCAATTGTAGACTGCACAGGAGAATGTGATGGTGATGCAGTTGAAGACTGCTCTGGAGTATGTGGAGGCTCTGCTGTAGAAGATGATTGCGGTGTTTGTGGTGGCGTCGCAGAATATGAATTGGTTTGGGAGGATGAATTCGAAGGTGCTGGATTGGATCTTGATAAATGGAATATTGAAGAATGGTCAGCTGGGGCATTTAACGAAGAAGAGCAGGCTTACACTGATGAAATTGATAATATTTATGTGGAAAATGGAAATTTGCATATTCGAGCGCTCAGAGAAACATATGACCCTGATAATAATGGTGTAGCTGATGCAATGTATACATCTGGTAGAATAACTACAAAGCATAAGGGAGGCTGGCAATATTCTAAAGTAGAAGTTAAGGCACAGTTGCCGCTTGGAGAAGGGACATGGCCTGCTATCTGGATGCTGCCTACCGAAGATACTTATGGGGGCTGGCCAGAAAGCGGAGAAATTGATATTATGGAGTATGTGGGTAATGACCCAGGAAAGATACATTCATCTGTTCATAATGCTACTTATTATGAAAATTTAAATCAAGGGGGTATGCCGCAGCCGCAGACAAAATCTAAAAATGTAGATGATGTTGTCTCGCATATCTATAAAATGATATGGAAAAAAAATAAAATTACATTTTACGTAGATGATGCAGAAATAATGGTTTATAATAATCTTGACACTGGTTTTGAACTGTGGCCATTTGATCAGAAATTTTATTTAGTCTTGAATTTAGCAATTGGTGGTACCTGGGGAGGAACAGTATCACCTGAAATATTCCCCGTTGAGTTCATCGTTGATTATGTTAAAGTATATCAGCAGCCATGTGATTAAAGTATTTTTATGAGCAAGTCATTGTAATAATGAATAGAATGATAATTATTTGAGTTCAGATTAATGAAATTAAGAATATTAACATTGTTTTTTTTGAGTAATCTAATTACAACAGTTTGTCTATCTCAGACAACTGGGAAGATTGCGGGTAAAATATCTGATGTGGAAACTTCAGAGGTTTTAATTGGTGTGAACATTATGCTCCTTGGAACTAATCTTGGGACAGCCTCAGATATAAATGGAGATTTTTTTCTTCTAAATCTCCCACCTGGATCATACACTCTTTCTCTGAGTATGATTGGGTATAAGAACACAATGATTGAAGATGTACGGGTTTCGGTTAACCGTACAACTCCACTAACCCTTCAGATGGCTCCATCGGTATTGGAAGGTGATGTGGTAGTGGTAAAGGCGGACCAGGTCTCAATAAAAAAAGATCAAACCAGTTCAGTGAAGAATATTTCGTCTGATCAAATCGATATTATGCCAGTTGAAAACATCGGGCAGATTATAGGTATGCAGGCGGGTATTGTAGCAGGCCATTTCAGGGGTGGGCGCAGTACAGAAGTTACCTACCTTGTTGACGGCATTAAAGTTGATGAGATATATGGGGGTTCATCTACCACGATAGAGCTTGAAACTGGCTCAGTCAGCGAATTGGAGGTAATTACCGGGACATTCAATGCAGAGTATGGCAAAGCAATGAGCGGTGTTGTTAACCAGGTAACTAAATCTGGCGGTGACGAATTTAAGACCTCTCTGCAAGCCGGTTATGCAAATTACATTACATCAAACGTTGAGATTTTTCCGGGAATTGATCAGCTTGATGAGAATAGATATCTGGATTATCGTTTTCAGCTAAGTGGTCCTATCATCAAAGGTAAAGTCAACTTTTTTGTTAATTATAGGTTGGAAGATAACTATAATCACTTAAATGGTCTGCATTACTTTAATCCAACTGATAAGAGCGATTACCTGAGCGATTCATCCAGCAGTTGGCTATCTGAACATACGGGTGAACATGAGATGGAATCATATTGCATGGATAGCAAAGGTGTAGCTATTTTGGATGAAGATAATAATTATATTTATGATGAAACAGTTTGCATCAATGAATACGGAGAATGTCAGATTTTGCAGTCAGTATGTTTATATGATCAGGGCATCATGCCAACCCACAATCAATTATATTGTGAAATAGAATTAAGTGGAACATTTATTGAGAATTATGCAGTTACAGAAAAAATGAGTAAAACTCAGTGCATGACACTGGGGAATTATTATGAAGACACTACTGATTTGAATAACCCATATATAAATACAATATTTATTCCAGGTGTAGATATTGGATATCATATTGGAACTCCTTCAGATGCACTTGTACCCCTAAACTCAACTAAAAATTCCTCTCTGTTTAGCAAAATTACATTTCACATTATTGATGATCTTCGTTTTTCCATATTGCATTCAAGCAATAAAAATGATTGGATTGAGTATAATCATTACTATAAATATAATCCTTTTGGTTTGCCAAAAAGTGAAAGCAGCAACTCCTTAACGGCTGTGCAGTGGAACTATATGATCACCCGCTCTTTTTTTATTGAAGGGAAGCATTCATATACGTCAAACTATTATGGTAGATACCTATTTAAAAACCCATACAGCACGGGCTATATATCGGATAATTATTCTGGGGGTGTACCGGGTTTTTCAACAGGGGGGATGGACAAATCACATACCCGTAGAACGACCACGGAACATACATCAAGCATTAAACTAAATATGCAATTGAATAGGAACCATAGTTTGAAAACGGGTCTTGACTATTCTGATTATAAAATTAATAACAAAGAGTATCTTATTATTGAAAATCCAGACTCCAGCCTTGTTGGGGTCTATTCTGCCTATATTCAGCCAGATTCAATTCAATCTCCCAATGATGACATATTTTATGTTAACCCACGTGAATATTCTTTTTTTATACAGGATAAAGCGGAATTTGATGAAATGGTAATAAATCTGGGTTTAAGGTATGATTATTTCAACCCCAACTGCTACTATCCTTCTAACTATAGGAATCCTGCAAATACCATCAGTAATGTTTCTCAGTCAAAGATTAAGGAAGCTAAAGAGTTTGAATATTGGAGCCCAAGACTGGGAATTGCATACCAGGTAGCAGATGCTGCAATTGTTCATTTCAGTTACGGACATTTCTTCCAAATGCCGCCTATGTATTCAATGTATGCTCATAATAACTGGGTTGTACCAACAGGTGATTATGAAACTGTTTTGGGAAATCCCAATATTGAAGCTGAAAAAACAGTAACCTATGAAATTGGTTTGTGGCAAAAGCTAAATCCCCTCATGGCTTTAGAGATAAATATGTTTTATCGGGATATATATAATCTTCTTGGAACAGAAATTTGGACTACATACAATCAGGTACAATATGGTCTCTACTCAAATAAAGACTATGGTAATGTCAGAGGATTAGAATTAAAGTATGATGTTAACTATAATGCCTTTGCCATCTATTGTAACTATACGCTTCAGTATACCCGGGGTAATGCAGATACACCACTTCAATCCTTTAACCGTGAAGGCGGGAATAAGGATCCTGTTTCAAAACTGATTCCCATGAGTTGGGATCAAAGGCATACTTTTAATACAACATTGGCGTATAATAGAGATGATTTTGGATTAACAGCAACAGCATATTATAATTCAGGTACTCCTTATACTTTTGAACCCGTTTCTCAATCTGTAACTGCGCTTATAAACCTGCTTCCCAACAATGATTACAAACCTGCAAACTACAGCGTTGATGTTACTGGCTACTATCGTTTATGGAAAAATAATGATTTAGAGGCCAGGCTATCATTCTCAATATATAATTTATTTGATACATTAAACGATATTTGGGTTTATCCAAAAACAGGAAGGGCATATAGCAATATTGTAAATTCAACTGAAATTCTGGGGTACAGAAGTACCTTTACGGATGTATACGATCAATATGAAAATCCTGCCATGTACTCTGCCCCAAGGCAGATAAAGCTGAATCTAGCCATTAGTTATAAATGAGAAAGAATTTTAGTAAATACTTAAGCTTATTAATATTTACCTTCCTGTTAACAGGTCAATCTGACTATGCTGGTCCAGATGATTTGGCCGGCGATCCAAGTGCAATCCGGGCATCGCATATGGATGGAAATCGAATCTTGCTTTACTTCCAGAATACCACGGAATTATCAGACTGGGCACCCGGAGGTCTGGACAATGTATCCATTTGGCCTGATGATGGAACAGGTACTAGAATGGTGGATGGTATTGGCCTTTTAATTGCAGCCAAGGTGTATATCCAGGATGATAACAATCCTGAGACAGTCGATACTGTTATTATTGATGATTTAGGGCAGATTGAAGACCACAGCATCTCAAAGCACGAAGTTTATTTTCTGCAGACCAGTTATCGTGAAGAAATGGATCATAATCCCTCAAATACTTTGGACTGGGGTTTTTATCCACCATTTGGATATTTTAATCCTTCCCAGGATGAACCGGCTATGAGTGATAAACCGGGTAGTTGGCCTACAAAGGGATGGCCTGCTTCTGGAAATGATACAAAATGGAAAAGTGTTTGGGATGGGCGTTTTGGTAAGGGTGTTCAGTATGCTGATCTGGAAACATATTTTGTTGCCAACGATGCACAGGATCAAGAAAATCTTCAAGGACCTGATTATAAATATTATCCTCGGCCTGGTAAATTAATACAGAGTGATGCCTCTTTTGGCGCGGGACTACCCTGGGGTGGTCTGGGCATTCGTGTGGAAACACGTGGATTCCAATGGAATAATCCACTGGTGAAAAATGCATTGTTCTTTGAATACAATATCACCAATATATCTGATTATGATATTAATGATGTCTCATTTGGATATTGGGTGGATAATGCGATTGGATCAGATGGGAATACTGATGAAGTGGGATATTTTGATACCTATTTGGATTTATCATATTCATGGGATATTGATGGTGTTGGCCTTGGAACAGTTGTCCCCGGTATTATGGGGTTTGCATTTTTAGAAAGCCCAGGTATATCCACTGATAATGTTGACAATGATGAGGATGGCCTCATAGATGAAAGCAGGAGCTACGACAAAGGTTTTTGGGAAGAAAATCCATATGGTGGTATTTCTGATGTTGATAAGTTTTTAGAATTCTATAATCTGGAAGAATCGGATCTGAAAGCTCATTGGTCAGGAGATGAGGATCAGGATTGGTATGGGAGTACCATTAATGATGATGGTTCATGTAATCCTAATGATGACGTTGGGTTGGATGGTATTGGACCAGGGGATTTGAATTACAGTGGTCCCGATGAAGGCGAATGCAATGGTGAACCTGACTGTGCAGAAGGCCTGGGATGTGAGCCTAATTTTGGAGAAACTGATATTTCAGAGTCAGATATGATTGGCTTGACTACATTTCAGCTGTTTCCAATTGATGAAGCCGGACATAGTAATAAAACGGGCGTCTGGTTTTATAATGATTCTCTCTTATATGAAATGATGGCAGATACCATGCTTGTTCAATATTCTGATACTCCTGCAAACTTAGTTGAACTTTTTGCATCCGGCACATTCTCCCTTTTATCAGGTCAGACAGAGCGTATTTCAATGGCAGAACTTCACAGCTTTGATCCTCTCGTAGGATCCCCTGGAGAGGCTTCAATTGATGCACCGGCATTATTTCAACTGAAAACAACGGTTCAGCTTATTTATGAAACGGATTACCGCTTTGCAACACCACCACGGATGCCCACCCTATATGCAGAAGCTGGAGATGGTCAGGTTATATTGTCATGGAATAATGTTGCAGAATCATCACGAGATCAGTTTTTACCTGATTCAATCCAATATGATTTTGAAGGCTATAAAATATATAAAGCAACAGATAAATATTTCAAAGACTCTCAGCTAATTTCGGATGGTTTTGGAGATGACCTATTTAATTTGCCAATATTTCAGTGTGATCGGATTGACGGAGTAACAGGCTTTTCAAACTTTGCTCCAGTATTCGGTACCGGTTACTATATGGGAGATGACAGTGGGCTCCAGCATCATTTTATCGATACAGATGTTCAAAATGGGAGAACATATTATTATGCCTTGGTTGCATACGATTATGGTTTAGCTCCCACAGAAGAGTTGATTTATGGCATACCACCTTCAGAAAATAATTGGATCATCGATTTGGATGATAATGAATATGTTGTAGGATCTGGACCCAATGTGGCGGTCGTAATTCCACGTGTTCCCTCTTCGAGTTTTATTGAACCAACTATTAATGTAAGCAATCAGAACCTATTGGGAACGGGTGAGATTTCAGTAAATATTATGGCTAAAGATTTAATCAAGGATAACATGGATTATTACCTCACCTTCCAAAATGATACATTGTTCAGTAATATAATAGTAAATAATAACCCTCTTCCCCTTATGATTGTGACTAGCGGATTTGAAATATTTTCCAGATCAGGTGATAGTCTGAGTCTTGTATACAGTGAAACAGGGGGGTATAATGAAGCAGGAGATCCCAATTCCATAAATCAGAATATTATTCTGGAATCAGGTAGTGATTATTGGACACTCAACACATCAAAAGATATCATCACAGATATTTTTGAGGGACTTCAGTTAACTATTGTGCAGGATGTTGAGTCAGCAGTAATTAAATCACAAGGATGGTACGAAGTTTTCTCACCAGATAAAGAAATCATTATTTTACCTTTCCCATATATTGATCACAGGGAATCAAAAATTGTCCCTTGGGACTTTGAGATTACATTTTTAAGCTCAGATAATCTTTATATTGAAAATAAAGTACTGGAATCTGATTATATTTCTGATCATAATGGTCTAACACCTAATGCTAATGCATTACTCTTGAATTCAACATTTGATTTTAATGTAAAGAATATCTCCTTTAATCACAATGCTAGTCTTGTTGTCCATGATCAGGATAACAATGGAGAATATGATAAATTAAAAGATCTTGTACTTGTGGGTTCGGTTGATAATGACGGAAAGTGGCTGGGAACTAGTTTTGCAATTGATTTTAGAGGCATACTGGAAAATACTTACCCCGATCCGGGGGATGTATATTCAATTGAGTTTAAACGGCCATTCTGGTCAACTGACACGCTTCATTTTCAGACATTCTCATTTCAGGATAGTATAAACGTTCAAGCCGAAAATAATTCTTTAGATGATATCAGGGTTGTACCCAATCCATATGTGGGAACCAATGTTTTCGAAGAGGCAATATTAAACAGTGATCTCAATCAGCGAAGAAAATTAATGTTTACACATCTTCCAGCCAGATGTAAGATAAAAATCTATACCATAAGCGGAGTTCTAGTAGATGAAATAAATGTATTTAATTCTACAAATAAGGGTATTGCATACTGGGATCTGCTCACCAATGAAGGGTTGGAAGTTTCTGCTGGAATGTATGTGTACCACGTTGAATCTTTCACTGAGGGATCGATAGGATCAAAAGTTGGTAAGTTTGGAGTGATAAAATAGTTATTTAATATGTATAGAATTATTGCATCCATAATAATAATTTTCTCAAGTTTATTTGCTCAGAATAGAAATGGAACAACATCTGCAAATTTTATTGAAATCGATGTAGGCAGTGCTGCCTCTGCCATGGGCGGTGCCTATGTATGTATGACCAATGATGTGACCTCCATCTATTGGAACCCTGCAAATATTGTATACCTCAATCAGAATGAACTACTGTTAATTCATGAACCCTGGATAGCAGAAACCAATCGGTACATTATCGCATCTGCCATAAAGATTGATAATGCCAATAGCGTCGGAATTAGCCTTAACTATCTGGATTATGGTAGTATTGAAGTGACAAACATTGAAAATCAGGATGGAACTGGAGAATATTATCATCCAAAGGAATATTCTATCGGATTGACATATGCGAAAAAGTTTGTTAACTGGTTTTCTTTTGGTACCAGTGTTAAATACATATCATCGAAAATATGGCATAGTAGTGCCGGTGCTGCAGCGATTGATTTAGGGGTTCTTATCAATACACCTTTTCTTTCAATGACAGAAGCTCAGAAAGATGGCATTAGAATAGGTATGAGCATTTCAAATTATGGCACTAAAATGAAATATGGCGGGATTGATTTGTTAAACCCCATTGATATATCATCAGAATATGGTAATTATGGCAATGTAGAAGGTCAGTTCAAAACTCAGGGATGGGAACTGCCTCTACTGTTCCGTCTTGGATTATCTGCCAAACCCTGGGTTAGCCAGAC
>Ga0187827_10005129_pt1 | contig 15652 bp, 14 predicted proteins | sample ETNtaG_39_FD_167969 | JGI IMG/M metagenome (GOLD analysis project Ga0187827, IMG submission 167969) | Marine microbial and viral communities from oxygen minimum zone, Eastern Pacific Ocean - ETNP2014_SV_150_PacBio MetaG (Illumina Assembly) | ecosystem: Environmental > Aquatic > Marine > Hypoxic...
ATCCCTGCCAGAACACGCCGGAGGCGTAGCCTTGTACCAGCCCACCGGCGCCCACGATCCACCAGCCATAGAAGAATCGGGACTTGCCTCCCGCGCTCTCCGCAGGCGAATCCCCTTTGGGAATTTCTTCAGAGGGCTCTTGTGCGGGGTGTGGCCTGTGAAAGATCGACGTGGCTAACGACTCCCGGTATTACGTCGAGGGTGGCAGTGAAGCCAGGAACGGTGAAACGGCAGCGTGGAACCCGGCCGGGTTGTCGCCCGCCACCAGGTGGCCTGCTCGTTCCACGGTCTCGGCCACGCTTCCGGGGATGACTTCCAGCATGCGTTCGATGCTCGGCGGTGTGAGCATCTCGCTGTCGCCGCCGATTACGTAAAGAGTCGGGCAAGCGATCTTTGAGAGCGTGTCCCAGCGGGCCTCTTCGGAGTCGCCTGGCCCGTTGACCGGCCGGCGGATGTTGGGGTCGTACTTCCAGGACCACTTGCCGTTCGGGAACTGTCGGGTGGTGTGTGTCAGGCTGCCACGCAACTGCTCAATTGGCCGTCCAGGGAGGTAAGAGTGGACGCGCTCGACAAGGTCATCGTAGGTATCGAACTCGCGCTGTCCGTCCATGAAGTTGCGGACGCGCGCGCCGCCCGGCTCTTCCATGCGTGGCCCGGCGTCGACCACGATCAGAGCCCGAACCTTGTCTCCGTGGGCTGACGTGTACGTGTAAGCGTTGCGGCCTCCCATCGAGTGGCCGACTAGCACGAAATTCTGCAGTCCCAGCGCGTCCACAAACGCCTCAACGTCCGGGACGTAGATCGGCGCGCCGTATTTGCCGTCCGGGTCCCACTCGGAATCGCCGTGACCGCGCTGGTCAAGCGCCATGCAGTGGAAGCGCTCCCGCAACGCCAGCGATGCGAAGTCCCAGGAGTGGCCTTGCTGCGCCGTTCCGTGAAGGAAAAGCAGGTCCGGAAGGTGGCCGTTGCCCCAGTCCAGGTAGTGGAACTTCAGGCCGTTTAGCTCGACGGTTTTGTCGGTGGGCTCGGCCGCCTCAGCGATGTCGAGACCGGAGCGTCGAGCCGCCTCAAGCAGGCTCAGCCCGGGGGTAGCGTTACCTTCCGAAGATGCCAAAGGACTCCTGAACGAAGAAATGATGTCGAAATTCCGCGCACGCAATCATAGACCTGCTGGAGGCTCACGACCACGCCCTGACCTCGACGGGTTTCGCCGGGACTGAAATTACCCCGGTATCAGATCTCCGCAGTTCCAGTCAGCGATCGCGATCATACGCCCCCCGATGGTCTCCACAAGTTCTCGGGATTCCGGGGCATTCATGTCCAGATTTGCCACGGACAGGACTGACGGGATGAGGGTTCTCAGGAGGTCCCGCCGATAGTCTTCGAACAACTTTTCTGGCGGGTAGTTCGTCACGCCGTTCTTGGCCAGGGTTGAGTTGTAGAGGGCCAGCAAATCTTGTTCGTGGGTGCGACGTGTTTCCACGGGGAGGCTGCCCTGGATGAAGTAGGCGAGATCGAGCCCGGGGCCGGTCACCATGATGTTTTGCCAGTCGGTGAATACAACCTGATCGTCCCGGAAGAACATATTCCCGAGGTGGCAGTCGCCGTGGTTTAGAGTTTGATCGCCGACCGTGGAGGTGTGGAGAACGGCAGCCAGCCCGGGGCCGAACCGCTCTGCGATCGCGAAAGTGGTGGGCGGGTAGATCGCGGCGAGGGTGTCGGTCGCCCGGTTCCAGGCGTCAAGGTAGAGATTTTCAAGCCGGTTGAATTGTTTCGAGTGATCTGCTGGGCCGGTAAGCCAGCTCAGCCCGGCGACACGCCGGTCGTTCCACCAGCGCGCATGGAGCCGGGCGAGGGTACGCACGACAAGCTCGGCCTGTTGGAGTGAGCAACCGGCGATCTCGTCGCCTTCCTGCAAGCCTGTCAGATCCTCAAGCAGGAGTACGAAGTCGCCGGATCCAGGATCCAGATCGGCAAAGTAACAGTCAGGAACGGGGATACCGGACTCGCCCGCCAACTCTCGGTAATACATCGTTTCTCGCCGGTACATGCCGTCTTCGCTGGCGTAGCGACGTATGTCTGGATCAACGGACGAAAGCTTCACAACCATCGTGGATGGCGCGTCAGATTCGTCCTCGTACTGGATTATCAGCCGGCTGATTGACCCGGCGAACCCGCGAACCTGCCCGATGCGTTCTATCGATAGCGACTCCACACCTCCGGCCGGCAGGCGCCCGCCAGCGCGCAATGCGTTTGTTAACCATCCCGGGGTGATGTCGCCGCTGGTCCGAGGTATCGCCAGGGATCTACTTCTCCGTCAGACGTCCGTGAATGGATCTGGTGTTTGTCAGGGCACGCAGTCTACAAGCGCTTTTGATCGGGGATCAGAGAGCCGCAATCCCAGTCGGTGAGGCCTGAGAGGTGGGGCAGCGCCAGGTCGATGACCGCTCGTCCGGCCTTATTTTCGAAATCTGCGTGGGCGAGCATGGTCACGGAGATCGAGAGGAACCGGAGCATTCCGCGCCGATAATACTCCGCAAGCTGTACGTATGAATAGTCGCTCACGCCCTCCTCCGCCAGTCCCTTGAGATAGATCCGCAGGAGAGACTTCTCGGGTGTTCGTCGCTCCTCCATCGGCGGGTAGAAGATGAGGAAATTGACCAGATCTACCGCACCCCTGGAGATGGACGGACTTTGCCGGGCGATCGTGACGATTTTCGTGGATCTGCCGTCATCCCGAAAGAACAAGTTGTGAAACCGGAAATCCTCGTGGATCAGCGTCACTGGTGATTCGCCAAGCGGCCGCATCACTTCCTCGAAGTGCGTACCGAGACGTACGATGATTTCCGACACGCCCTCCGGGAACTCCGAGCCGATGCCGTTCGCAATCTTCTCCCACGCGGACCGGTGGGTATCTCCCACCAGCGCCCGTGAAGCCGGGCCATGTTGCGGACGACCAGCTTCACGTCTTCCAGTACAACGTTTGCCTCATCGTCGGGTCGGTCGCTGGACAGGTCCTCCAACAGCAGAACGAAATCGCCCGACTCGCTATCGGCCTCCGCGTAATAGCATTCGGGAACCGGCACGCCGAGATCGGACGCTAGTACTTTGAAGAAGCGTACCTCTCGCTCGTCGGTGCCAAATTGTCTCGCCGCAGCGTTCGTTTCTACGTTGTCCGATGGCAGCTTTACGACCAGAGTGCGCGGCGGCCCCCCGGGTCGTCCGAGTACTGGACCGTGCCCCGGACGACCAGAGATGCGAAACCAAGTCCGATGCCTACGCGTTCAAACCCGACCAAGGTCACGCGGCCTTCGCCGAGATAGCCTCCAGCACGTTATGCGCCCGTCAGCCACCCAAGGATGATCACGTCCGTAGTGCGCTGTATCCACATCCGGTACCCTCCTGGCTCAGAAATAAGGCTCTATTGACCGTCGAATCAAGGCGCCGCTCACTCGGGGGGTAGTCTACACAGGGGTCAGATGCGTACCAGCCAGATGATACCTGCCGAGACCAATCGGGTTGCGGCCATCGCCAGAAACACGATCTCCCAGGGGCTACCGCTGGCGTCTAGGATCACACTGAAAATGAGTGCCTGTGCGCCGGCGTATGCGTAGCCGTGGGCATCCAGTAGTCCGCTGGCCGTGCCCGCCATGTGCCGCCCGCCGATATCCACGGCGGTTGCCGCGACCAGCGTCAGGCTCATGGCGAAGCCGCCCACTAGAAGCAGCCCCGCGCCCAGGAACTCGTTACCGGCCGGGGCGAACGCGATGATCACAAGTACGACGGCGCTGATGATCGCCGATGCCATGGTCATAGGGCGGCGCTGGCTGGCCATGAATCGGTCCGAAATGTAGCCGGAGACCAGGGGCGCGATGAGATAACCAACGGGCAGGGCAACCGTCACCAGCACCGTCGATTCGATCGACAGCCCGCCCTCCTCGAAGTAGTAGAGCGGGACCCAGGTCGTCAGTCCGTAGCGAACAACATTCTCCAACCCTTTGACGTGGGAAACGGCAACGAAGTGCCAGTTGGTTAGAAGCGCTTTGTAAGGCCCAAAGCCTTTGAGCTGTTTGCTTGAGGCCGCTTCGGCCCGCCCCGTATACGAATCGGGATCCTCTGCATATGGCTCGAGCCCGACGTCCGCCGGACGATCGCGAACCAGCAGGAAATAGATGACCGCTGCGCCCGCCATCAGCAGCGGCGGGTATCGGAACGCGGCACGCCAGCCCCATTCGGAAGCAACCCAGCCCGTGACGAGCCACATCGTCAGCATCGCCCCGCCGGCGGCGACCCCGACGACGCCCAACGCCCGCCCGCGTTCTGTTCGGGGCCACCACTGCGATATCAGCGATATCCCGGGAGCCCATACCGCGGCGTTCACAAATCCCGCCAGCCCCCAGGGAATGGCGAAGGTCCATATGTTGGTGGCGAAGCTAGTGGTAATGGCCAGGGCTGTTGTCGAGATAGCGCCGAGCGTCACCCACAGTCGGAGTCCGTAGGCCTCAGCCATGCGGCCGTGCACAAGATCACCTGCGCCGAATCCCCAGAGCAAGACGGCGTTGATAATGCCGATCTCGACGTGGGTGAAGCTCAGGTCCTCGCGGATGATCGGCGCCGCCGGCCACAGGGCGAACCGGCCCATGTAGACGAAAAGATAGAACCCGGCGAAAGCGAAGAGCGCGCGCAGCTTCCACCGGTTGTAAGCCCCGGTTGGGCTCGTATTGCCTGCGGGCAGAGTTTGGGATTGTTCTGATGACATGGGATCCGGACCATCCTAGCGAAGGGCCGGTCGCACCGACATCGGGAATCGCGTCCAATCGGACGCGGTCCTTGTCACCTTTCCTATCTTGATTGGCCTAGTCGCCGGCTTCAACCGCCGCGGTTTCGGTGACCGGAGAGACCTCGGGGGAGGTCTCTGCTTCCGGGCCTTCGACGCTGACGTCGGGGAGCCATTCGAGCCACTTCGGCAGGTGCCAGTTGAGGTCGCCCATGAGTTTCATGGATGCCGCGAGCAGGGTCGACCGGATCAAAGTGGCATCGATCAAGACCGCCCTTCCCAGGCCGATGCCGAACTGCTGCATGTCGATGTTCCGGCCCAGTGCGGAGGCGCCGACCATCTCCGTTCCGATACGCATGGGAATCGTCTCGGAACCGGCATCTCGCATTGCTTGACTCCCCCCCCGTGCTTAGGTTCCCGTCCCACATCGCCTGCGATCATGCTTTCGCCGGTACTTGCCGCCTTGCCGGAAACCGTCGCCGAGTCGACAGGAGACCGCTGGTGGGTCGCGGCAGTTAGGTCTTCTCCGCCCGCCGCCAGTACAAGGGTGTCCCCGTTCGGGGCGCAGTGATAGACGGCCAGATCGCCGTAACCGAACTCCTCACGAAGCCAAGGAATCGTTGAGCGAAGCTCGTCAGCCGTCCGCAGGGGGTTCAAGCGTATGACGACGTCGTTTAAACGCCGTTTGTTTTGGCCCGGCGAGGTTCCCGCCTGGACGGCATTGCGTTCTCGGATTCGGCTCCAGAATCGCCCGCCGCAGCCACCGATTCGGCCATGGAGAGAAATGATTTAGCGTCAGCGTTGTTCGCGTCAACGCCGAGCAACGCTTGTGCCGTCTTTCTCACGCGCTGCCAGTCCATGGCCTCCTCCGCCTGATCAAGAAGCCGATCGATTCGCTTCTGCGCCCGTTCGCTTGTCATGATGGCTGGATGATACAGCGCCCGGGCTATGGGGTTGCGCGGCGGAAGCGTGCTCGGCCTGTCTTGCGGGTGCTTGAAATGGGCCACGGTGATTGTGGTTGACGCGCCCTGCCCTCGGGGCTAGCTTCGTGAAACCGCGTCCCGTAACACACCGATACACCAGCCAGAGAGGCTCTCAATGGCCAGCACACCCAGTAAACTTAGCGTCATGCACCCGGTCGCCGCCCTTGAAGGGGCCGGGATTGAGACCGATATCGCCCCGCGTCCGACCTCGCTGGATGGGCTGAAGGTTGGCCTGATCTGGAACCGCAAACGGGGCGGAGACGCTATCCTGGAACAGGTCGGCACGATGCTGCGCGATCGGTTTTCAGACGTCAGGCTGACCACCTACGAGGGAAGCATCCCGACTCCTTCAGATATGCTGGACCGAGCGGCGGAGGAGTGCGACGTGGTCGTCGGCTCCTCAAGCGACTGAGGGCAGTGCACGTCGTGGCTTGTCCACGACATGATTTACCTGGAGCGCAAGGGCATCCCCACGGTGTCTGTGGCGTCGGCCGGGTTCGAGAAGGACACGCTGGCCAGCGCCCGTGTTTTCGGGATGCCCCGTGTGCCGTTTGCCGTGGTGCCGGACGTGATAACGAGCGTCCCGCCGGAGCGGTCTAAAGCCAGCATCGCGGAACGTATAGACGTGGTGGTTCGCGGGTTGACCGACCCGGAAGCTATGCCCGATCTTGCGGACACCGGACCGCTGCCTGAACGATTGCCGGGCGAGCCACTGGACTTTGACGGCGCAGACCAGCTGGACGCGCTGGCGCAGTTCAACGAGACGTTCCTGGAGAACGGCTGGAGTGATGGCTTGCCCCTGCTACCGCCGACGCCGGAACGGGTGAGCGAGATCCTGGCGGGCTCGACCCTGGAACCGGAACATATCATCGGCCTGCTGCCCCCGGGCATGGGTATAGCGACGGTTCAGAAGATCGCCGTGTCCGCCGCAATGGCGGGGTGCGAGCCGTCCCACCTGCCGGTGCTGATCGCCGCATGCGAGGCCGTGATTAAAATGGGATCGCGTGCTCGGCAGTGGCTTATGTCCACCAGCCCCGATGCGCCGATCATGCTGCTGAACGGCCCGATCGTGGACGAGCTGGGGCTTAACACCGGTAAAGCTTCTCTTGGCCCGGGCAAGCAGTCCCGGGTAAACATCGTGCTGGGGCGTGCGTTCCGGCTGGTGCTGATGAACGTCGGACACAACTACCCGACCGAGATGGACATGGACACTATCGGCGCGCCGTCCAAGTTCTCGCTGTGCGCAGCCGAGCCCGTTAAAGGCGGACCCTGGGAGTCGCTCGCCGAGGAGCGAGGGTTCCCGACGAGCGCGTCCACTGTGACGGTCGCCGGCGTACGTAACCTGATCGACGCCGCAGACCTGAACAACTTCACACCGGAGCGCGTTTTGAACACGGTAGCCGGGGGCATCAGAGGCGGAGGTGGTTATTTTGGCATCCGCTGGTCTGACCCGGACCCGTACGACCGTGAAGGTGGCGGCGGCGCGCTGGTGATCCTGTGTCCCGATCACGCCCGGGTTTGCACGGACGCCGGATGGTCCAAGGACATGGTGCGCGACTACCTGTGGGCCAAGACCCGCGTGACCGTATCCGGGCTGCACAACGGGTTCAAGGCGAATCCGGACTGGCTACTCCCGCCCTGGCGCTGGATCATGGACCTGTCGCCGGAAGAGGCCGGACGCACCAGCTTCCCGGCGTTCAACAGGCCGGAACGGATCGAGATCGTCTCGTTCGGCGGTCCCGCCGGCAAGAGCATGGTGATGATGACGAACGGGCCGTCGCAGACGGTGGAGGTCCAGAACCGAAGTTAAACCACAGGGAGGGAACTGGCATAGCAGACCATCATAGGCGGGACGCTAATCGAAGGCACTGGCCGGGATCCGGTCGCGAGCGCTACGATTTTGATCGACGACGAAAGTCTGATTCTGATGAGGAACGCAGGTGAGGGCGACCACTCCCAACGTTGTGTGATACGTCCTAATAGGCCGCGTTGTTCTCCATCACCTTCGATTGTTCAGCCATCGCGGCCCGAAGTGTGTCCGGCGTCGCTCCAGCGGCCTGGGCGGCCTTGATCATTGGAGCCTCGTACAAGCCCATCAGATCCGCCAGCCTCGGGATGTCCCTGGCGACCTCCAGCGGGATCTGGATAGCGCCGTGCTTGTCGGCTGCGATCAAGTCGCCGGGGCTCACCTTCATGCCGGAAACCTCGATCGTGGTCCCGAGCGCCTCTGCGTGCACATATGCGTGGGAGACACAGACCTCTTTAGAGAGGAATTGGAAACCCATCTCCCTGACCTCATCAAGGTCGCGAACCGTGCCGTCCGTCACCACCCCGACGGCGCCGAGGCCCTTGGCGATGCTGCCGTTAACCTCACCCCAGAACGAGCCGAGCGGCTTCTCGTCGCGGTCGTGGATCACGATCATGCGTGGCGAGGGTTGGGCGACAATCGACTCCCAGTACTGGTCGCGGGGGACGGATTTGCGACCGGGCACGGCGGATGCGATCTCCACTGTCACGGCGTATCCGACGACCGTCTCGAACTCCGGGAAACGGCAAATTATGTCGGGACGGGTGAAGCCGTCTGTCCAGGGTCGCAGGCCTTTGATCAGCTCAAGTGCGTTGGAGATGGTGGGAGTGTCGAGCTGACGGATGGCGTCCAGTTCGGCTTCGGTCAGTGGGGCGGTCGGCTCGGCCAATGTCATTTCCTTAATAGGGCGTGGTCTTGGATGAGGACCGCGGTCTGCGGCCCGTGTCGATCAGTTCGTACTCTAGATACCCATGATCCCGTAACCGCCGTCCACCGGCAGCACGTGACCCGTAATCCCTGAAGACAGATCGCTCAACAGGAAGACCGCTGCGTCTGCGACCTCCGTGTGTGTGATGTTGCGGCCTATCGGAGCCCGTGCGGCGTGCGACCGTCGCATCTCGTTGAAGCCGGGGATGCTGCGCGCTGCGAGCGTCGGCAGGGGACCGGCGGACACGGCGTTTACGCGGACGGCTTTCGGCCCGAATTCGGCGGCGAGCTGTCGCACGGCGTTTTCAAGCGCCGCTTTGGCCGTGCCCATCACGTTGTAGCCCGGATACACCTTTTCCGATGCGTCGAAGGTCAGGGTGACCACGGACCCGCCGCCTTCCCCCATGTGGGGGACCGCCAGCGCCGTGATCGGGATCAACGTGTATGCGCTGACCTCTAGCGCCGTCCGGAAGCCGTCTATTCCGGTTTTAGAGAAATCGCCGCCGAGATCGTCCCGTTCAGCATATGCAATGGAATGGACGACAAAGTCCAGCTTGCCCAACGCCGCGACGGCCTTTTCGTAAGCCGCCTCGACTTGACCCGGCTCGGTGGCGTCGCACTCCACCAGGCACGGGTCGCCCAGTGATGTGACAGCCTTCTTAACGGAGTCCAGCAGGCGTTCGGTCTGGTAGGTGAACGCGAGCTCGGCGCCGGCGTCCGCCAGTTCTTGAGATATCGCCCACGCAATGGAACGGGCGTTGGCGACGCCAAACACGACACCTTTTTTCCCGCTCAAATCCAGTCTCGTCATGGGCGGCTCCAATTCCTTTATATAGGAGGTGATTGAGGAAGTTTACCGATCCGTCACGTGTGAAGTTCGATCGTCTGCGTGAGATCGCCCCGCGTTGGGTATTTCCGGGCGGTAAACATATCACTGTAATGCGGTCCGTCTAGAAGTTTGTGTAAGAGCCGTCTCTCCTGTGCGGGTGTGTAAAACTCTCTGGTTGGACTGAACGAGCGGCCGCGACCTTCTCATCCACGTCGATATCCAGCCCCGGTCCGGTCGGTATGGGATATCGGGAACCGTCCAGTTTGAGGAGATCGGGGAACAGTTCTCGGTCGTCCCCGCCGATGTTGCAGATGTCGAGGCACACAAAGTTCGCGAGGCCGGGCTCGATGAAGGGAATGAAAGCCCACTTGGTGGAGGACTCCTCACCAATGGCGAATGGGGTGTCGGTCATCGCCCTGAACAATTCGTAGGCCTCTGGCGACTCGGAACGGATCGGCTCTTCCAGGAAGTCGAGCGTGCCGGGAGGCATCTTCTGCGCAAAGGACGCGGCCTCTGCCCTAGAGAAACGGTGGTGGACGTCGATACCGTGTACCGGTTCCGGTTAAAGGGCTTCGCACACTTTCGTTAACCAAGTGGCGGCGGTGGGAATCGATTCGCGCGGCTCGTACATCTGGCCGCCTCTATTGTCAGTGCCGTCCGGCATGAGCGGTAAATTCCCGGCGGATAGCGTCCCATCCTTTCTCCACCAGCAACTGGCAGTCTTCGACCAGCTGCGGGCCGTTTGGAGCTGTGACCGTGGCGAATGCCGGCACGTAATCACGCTGTTTCCCACCGAGTAACTGGTAGGCCGGCACGCCGAACGCTTTGCCGGTGGTGTCATACGGGGCGATGTCTATCGCAGAGATCCCCGCCGTGAGGATCAGATTGCCCTCAAAGTACCGGCCTCTGTATATGCGCTGCCAGTGCGCGCCGCGATCCAAGGGATCGGTTCCTATCAAGAATCTCTTGAAGTACTCGATCACTCCGGGCACCGCCCGTTCATGGTTGGCCAACCCCGCCTCGCCCCAGCCGTAGATGCCTTCATCCGTCTCTACCTTGACCGGGAACTGACTGTGATTGCCCACCTGAGTGGGAAAGGCCTTGATGTCTGTGATCTTCAATGTGATCTCTGGGTTCAAGTTGAATCCCGTGTCGTTTTCCCTGGGATACGACTAGGCCGAGAAGGTAGGAAAGGCGAGTCAGAGTTGCCCCGCCCGTCCCGCCTCCCTGAACGGGTACGCGACAGATGCCCGCGCAAGACTCCCGCCGGGAACCCCCGGGCCAGTGTAGTTTTTCGGACATCGCCGCGGGCCTCGCCGGGAGGTCGGTCGTCTGGTAACCTCGGAACAACGAAACTGGAGTCGCCCCCAGACTCCTTGAGAGGTACCCCTCCCCATCAGTCGCAGAGACCGCAACCTCAATTACGAATTGCCGGTTCCCCCGGCCCTGCGGCTTCCCCCTGGCTCACCAGGCCAGCGAATGGCTCCCACCGATGTCTGGGAATTCGATTTTCTCGAGCCTGATGTGAGAAGTCGGCTGCGATCTCCGTCGACCGAGAACCTTCGGATTCTTCCTTTGTCCCCGGTGTACCCAGCGTTCAAAGTATTCACGGAATCTACCGCTGCGCTCCCGGCCGCCCTGATTTCCCCAATCCACCCTTTGGTTTCATGGGTTTCAGGCGACCCCGTTTCTTCCGGCGGCCTGACAACCCCGGCATCTCCGGTATACCCGGTTCACAAGGAGGCACGACCTTGACCCAGTACGTGTTTGTAACTGGCGGCGTCGTGAGCTCCCTCGGCAAGGGCATCGTCGTTGCTTCTATCGGAAGGATGCTCAAGAGCCGCGGCGCCACCATCGCCGTGATGAAGCTTGATCCCTACCTCAACGTGGATCCCGGGACGATGTCTCCTTACCAGCACGGAGAGGTGTACGTGACCGGGGACGGATCCGAGACGGATCTGGACCTGGGCCACTATGAGCGCTTTATCGATGTTGAACTGACCGCCGTGTCCAACGTGACCGCAGGGCAGATCTACTCAGACGTTATCTCACGGGAGCGAAACGGACGCTACCTCGGCGGAACCATCCAGACCGTTCCGCACGTCACCAACCTTATTAAAGAACGGATCCACCAGCTCGCGGACGAGACGGGCGCGGATGTCGCCGTTATCGAGGTCGGAGGAACTGTCGGCGACATCGAGGGACTGCCGTTCCTTGAGGCGATCAGGCAGATGCACAACGACGTGGGGCGGGATAACGCCATTTATGTCCACCTCACCCTCCTGCCTTATCTCGGTTCGACCGGCGAGCTGAAAACCAAGCCCACCCAGCACAGCGTTCAGGCGCTCCGCGGTATCGGCATACAGCCAGACGCCATAATTTGCCGGAGTGACTTTGAGGTCGACCTGGGACTGCGTGAGAAGATTTCGCTCTACTGCGACGTGCCGACCGAGGCCGTTATCGGACTCGAAACCCTGGACACGGTGTACGCGGTGCCGCTAAGCCTTGAAGAGGCTGGATTTGGCGATTTCTTGGCGGACCGCCTGGGCATCACGAAGAGTCCCGACCTATCGCAATGGGCCGACATGGTCGAGAAACTTCGTGACCCCAAACGGACGGTGCGGGTCGCCATCGTCGGAAAGTACGTCGAGCTTCCGGACTCTTACCTCTCCGTTATCGAAGCGCTCCGTCATTCGGCGCTCGCCCAGGATTGCGAGGTCAAGATCGATTGGATCAAAGCCGAGGATATTGAAGAGTTGGGCGCAGACTCGGTGCTCGATCGGGCTTCCGGCGTCATAGTCCCCGGCGGTTTCGGTGAACGTGGCATCGAGGGAATGGTTTCCGCCGCGCGCTACGCACGCGAGCGCGCGATTCCTTACTTGGGGCTTTGTCTCGGCATGCAGGTGATGGTGATCGAGTTCGCACGGTCCGTCCTCGGGTTGGAAGACGCCAACTCGGCGGAATTTGATCCTGGATCGAAAAACCATGTCATCGCGTACATGCCCGGGCAGCGCGAACTGGGCACCACCGGGGGTACCATGCGCCTCGGCTTGTACCCGTGTGCGTTGGTTCCCGGGACGATCGCAGCGGGTGCGTACGGTTCCGAACTGGTTAATGAGCGGCACCGACACCGGTATGAATTGAACAACGATTACCGGGACCGGCTCAACGGGGCCGGCCTGCTGACAAGCGGGACCGCTCCCGATGGCTCTCTGGTCGAGATCAGTGAGGTGGAAGGGCATCCATTTATGGTCGGATCGCAGTTCCACCCGGAGTTCGCGTCACGACCCGACCGGCCGCATCCGTTGTTCCGCGAATTCATGGGCGCTGCGGTCGATACCCTCCGGGAGGGTGCGCAACACTCGTTGCCCATGGATGAATCAGGGGGGGACGACACGGCTTCATCGCCGGAAATCGTTGAGCGATCAGGTATCTCCACGTAGAGGAACACGTGAACCTTGTGCTATAGTCGCGAGAGGCGTCCTCCGCGTGATTCCAGATGAATCCACCGGTAAGGCGCATCGGTCGGGACTTCCGGCCTTCCCGCCCATGGGCACCTCCCGGGGCCCCTCCGCATCAGGCATTAGTTGTCGCAGCGGACTTCGCTGCAGGCCAGCGGGGCGTCCGGTCAAGAGGCAGATTACCGACTGGGCAACCAGACGGACATACGGCGTCGGCAAACACAGGCCGGCACCCCGGAGATCTACTCTAACGAGACTCCGTCCCCACACTTTTCAATAGATCATCACGAACCCTGCGCAAACAGCAGCCGGGTTGGTTGGCTTTGCGCCAATCCCGCCACGGTGATTGTCGACTACGCCGGGTTAACACGAGACGCGTTTGTCGTCCCAAATCTTTGCCCTTTGAAGGGGTACAACCTGGAGGAACTCAACTGAGTACGCAGAGCCAGTCACGCAGCAGACGCCGCCGGTCATCGCACCGGGGACGTCGATCCAATGGCCGCGGACGTGGGGCGCCGGCGGGGCTGCCGAAGGATATTCAGTACGACGAAGGTGGTTCGCAACTCGGCAACGTCGGAGCGTTGTCGATGGACGAACTCCGGTCCCGGGCGCTTGAGTTAAGCCTTCGGAGCGGGATACCGAAGAAGCGTTCAGATCTGGTGCTCCAGATCCTCGCCCGCCACGCCGAAGAGGCCGATCAACTTCTCGGCATGGGGGTCCTGGAGGTCAGTGGGGACGGCCACGGCTTCCTCAGGCGACCGACCGGTAGCGGGATGGAATCGGATCCAGAGGTTTATGTCTCCCCGGCACAGGTACGGCGTTTTGGCCTGAGGCCTGGCGACCAGGTTGCGGGCGAAGTACGTGCCCCCAAAGAAGGGGAGCGTTACTACGCCCTGATCCGGGTGGAGGTTGTTAACGGTCTGGACCCGGAGTCCACCCTCAAGCGACCCAAATTTGAATCGCTGACCCCGATCTTTCCGGACGAGATCATCAAGCTTGAGACCACGCCGAAGAACATGGCGACGCGACTCATCGACCTGATCGCTCCTATCGGCCAGGGACAGCGCGGGCTGATCGTCGCCCCGCCGAAGGCCGGCAAAACGATCCTCCTTAAACAGATCGCGGAAGGCATCACCGCCAACAACCCGGGCGTGAGTCTTATTGTGGCCCTGGTCGGTGAGAGACCCGAAGAGGTTACCGACATGCGTCGCTCGATCGAGGGCGAGGTCTTTAGCTCGACGTTTGACGAGCCCCCGGCAGACCACACCCGTGCGGCGGAGGCCGCGCTCGCCCGGGCCAAGCGCCTGGTCGAGGCCGGCGAAGACGTTGTGATCCTTGTGGACAGCCTTACGAGGCTTGCCCGCGCCTACAACCTCTCGGTCCCGGGAAGCGGGAAAACCCTGTCCGGCGGCATGGACCCGGTTGCGCTGTATCCTCCCAAAGGGTTCTTCGGGGCCGCCCGTAACTGCGACGAGGCCGGCAGCCTGACGATTCTTGCGACCTGCCTGATCGACACGGGCAGTCGGTTGGACGACTTGATTTATGAAGAGTTCAAAGGCACCGGCAACATGGAACTGCACTTGAGCCGGGTGCTGGCCGAACGCCGGGTTTATCCTGCGATCGATATACAGCGCAGCGGCACCCGCCATGAAGAGTTGCTGCTTTCTGAGCAGGACCTGCGACAGATCTGGCTGCTCCGGCGCATGGTTTCGATCATCGCCTCGGACTCCGGCGGCGACAACACCGTCGGCACGGAGCGAGTTATCGAACGCATGTCCAAGACCCAGGACAACACGGAATTCCTGGCTTCGATCAACAAGGTGGGGTAATTGGCGTGAAGGGTATTTTGCCCATCCAATGCCAAAAGGAATTCAACGCGAAGCCGCCGTTATCTGAGGATTCGGCGGCTTTGTCGCGTTTGGGCCCTCACGATTGGCCCGACACTAACCGTTGAAAATACGAGCTAAAAGTGCGGATCACGTGCACCGAAAGTCGTTGACACTGATCTGCGTTCACACGTATTCTCGCTTCTGCCATGACATCCGAGTCTGGCGCCCCGCAAATGGGCTTCATCCGCTACCGGATAAGAGTGTTAGAAACCAGCCAGAGTCGCGCGGTTTAACGCGCTTCCGGCTTCTTGACAGTCTCCTAACCGGAGTGTAAGAATCCATCTGCTCGGCTCCAGTCCCGGGAGTCCGCGCGTATATGTGCGCGTTTTCCAGTGAAGTATTGGGACGTATACACGGGCCGGCGCCGTCGATCTAAAGGCGGAACGATCCTGTGGAGGAAAGTGTTCATCTTGGGATCAAGGCGTGGCCTAGACCTACAGGCAGAGAACTCTGCCAGCGGTGGTCAGAAACGCGAAAGTCATAGGGGGACAAGGAACGTGAAACTTTCGGTGAAATTGATAACTGCACTGGCGGCATTCGTGCTGCTGGTTGTGGGACTAGTGGGCCTGACGTCGTCGAGCTCGACTGCGCGCGCTGCAGTAGACGGTAAAGTCTACGTAGCGAACGAGTGGTCGAAACTGACGAACGACCCCACGCCGATGACCGGCTACACGTACGCCGGCGCGAGCAAGACCATCTACTCCACGTTTGTGGAAGTAAATGCCGCGGCAGGAGCGGCCCAGAACACCATCCAGACCCTCTCCGATAGGGTGACGATCTTCGTCGAAGACGCGGACGTCAACCTGTCGGTGGCCAAGACGGCGCTTGCCGCTAACGGTACGGTCGTCGCCGGTTCCGGTGGTATGGGCACCACCCAGGTTGTTGTTATTGCGACAGCAGACAGCCCGATTGTTGACAGTGACGGTGACGGAATCTTGACGGACAACGTGACCATCACGGGTGCGTCAGCGGCACTTGT
>Ga0187827_10005130_pt1 | contig 15652 bp, 6 predicted proteins | sample ETNtaG_39_FD_167969 | JGI IMG/M metagenome (GOLD analysis project Ga0187827, IMG submission 167969) | Marine microbial and viral communities from oxygen minimum zone, Eastern Pacific Ocean - ETNP2014_SV_150_PacBio MetaG (Illumina Assembly) | ecosystem: Environmental > Aquatic > Marine > Hypoxic...
ATCAACCCACTATCGGTGCAAAGGCCGATGTCAAATATGATATTCCGGTTCTCTACTATACACAGCTCCTGGGCCTTGCCATGGGATTCCACCCGCGGAAGGACCTGGCGGTGAACAAGAACCAGGTGAAAGTCAAACCGTTACTGAAAAAGATAGAAACTCTTAGAGGAGGGGGTTAGAAATATGGATGATAAGGTTGGAGCAGTTCTGGTTGTTGGTGGCGGCATCGGAGGGATGCAAAGCGCTTTGGATCTTGCCAATAGTGGTTTTAAAGTCTTTATTCTTGAGAGATCACCGGCAATTGGCGGGAAAATGGCACAACTCGACAAGACCTTCCCGACGAATGACTGCGCAATGTGCATAATGGCACCAAAATTGGTCGAGGTCGGAAAACATCCTAATATCGAATTGATCACCTATTCGGAACTAATAGAGATCACTGGCGATGCAGGCAACTTCAAGGTCAAGATCTTGAAGAAAGCGAGGTATGTCGATGAAAATTGCACTGGTTGCGGATCATGCGCCGAGGTCTGCCCGGTGGAATTTCCTAACGAGTTCGATATCGGGCTCGGGAAAAGACATGCCATTTACGTGCCGTTCCCCCAGGCCGTCCCACTCCAGTACACTATTAATAAGCACGGCATGCAGCCCTGTGTGGCCGAATGCCCTGCCAGCGTAGGTGCCCCGGGTTATATCACTCTGGTGAGTCACGGCAAATTCTATGAGGCACTTCAAATTATCAAAGAAAAGTTACCGTTCCCCTCCATATGCGGCAGGGTCTGTCATCGACCCTGTGAAAAGAAATGCGAGCGAAATAAACTCGACGGTCCTGTTGGAATCGCCCATATCAAGCGTTTTGTAGGGGATCTGGAATTAAATATTCCTGCCATAGAGGCCCCGTCAGTCTTAACAAGAGCCGAAAGCGTTGCCATAGTTGGCGGCGGTCCGGCCGGACTTACCGCCGCTCATGATCTCGTCTTGATGGGTTATCATGTGAGAATATACGAATCCACGCCGGTACTCGGCGGTATGATGCGATTCGGTATTCCGCGATTCCGCTTGCCAAAGGAGATACTTGAGAGGGAAATCACCGGTATCCTCAGGCTTGGAGTTAGCGTACAACTAAACACGACTATTGGGAGGACCCTGGAAATTAAGGATCTTTTCGATTTCGGGCATAAAGCGGTATTCTTTGCCATCGGCGCTCAGAAAGGCAAGCCTATGAAATGTCCCGGTGAAAAACTTGAAGGTGTATATCAAGCTATAGAATTTTTAAAAGAGGTGAACCTTGGAAAGATCATCAAAACATCCATCGCCAAGATCGATATGGACGCCTGCACTGGTTGCGGTCTCTGCGCTCCCGCTTGTATCTATAATGCCATCGAACTTACGCCGGATAAAGAGAATTCCAAAAGGCAGTATCCCCTTGTATCGAAATATATGTGCACGAACTGCGGGAAATGCGCGTCCGCATGTCCTTCAAAGGCTATTCGATTGAGCGGTTTCCGCGACACTTACCCCAGAATAGGTGGCAGTGTTATTGTCGTTGGTGGGGGAAATGCCGCTTTGGACACTGCACGGACGGCGATTCGATTGGGTGCGAAAAATGTTACTATAATGTATCGGAGATCCCGGGAGGAAATGCCGGCCGAACCTGACTGGGAGATAGATGAGACCGAGCTAGAGGGTGTAAAGCTGCTCTATTGTACTGCGATAAAAAGGGCTATAGGTGAGAACGGACGCTTGAAAACCATCGTATGTATAAAGATGAAACTCGGGGAACTTGACAAGTCGGGCCGCCGTTCCCCGGTTCCGATCCCAGGGTCAGAGCATACAATAGAAGTTGACAATATCATTTTGGCCATAGGGCAGGTTGTCAACATGGGTACTACTACTGACGAAGTAAATCTGGAAAGGACTCCTTGGGGGACCTTAAAGATCGATCCCATTACCATGGAAACAAATATGAAAGGAGTTTTTTCCGGGGGTGATGCGGCCGTCGGATCGGGGACCGTTATAGGCGCCGTCGCAGCAGGTAAGGAAGCCGCTATTTCCATTGATAGATATATTAACGGGATTGATCTGAGGGCCGGAAGGGATATCAAACCCGAGATTGCGGAGGTACAGGTGGAGGGTCTGAAGAAGAAAAGGAAGGTCAAGATGAAATATCTTCCCATCGAGGAAAGGGAGGACAACTTCAATGAAGTTGAACTGGGTTACACGGAAAAAGAGGCTATGAAAGAAGCGGATCGGTGTTTGACATGCGGTGGGTGTGCAGACTGTTACGAATGTTCGAGAAACTGTGAAGCAAACGCTATCCATCATAATATGGAACCGGAAGAAATCGAAATAGATGTTGGTTCGGTGATCCTTTCCCCAGGTTTTAAAGAGTTTGATGCCGCCAGGAAGAAAGAGTATGGTTACGAGAGGTTCTCAAATGTCGTGTCGTCCATAGAGTTCGAACGAATTTTATCCGCATCAGGACCATTTGCCGGTAATGTCCAGAGACTATCCGATGGCAGGGAACCGAAAACAATCGCATTTCTCCAGTGTATTGGTAGCAGAGATGAAAAAACCAATCACTACTGTTCCAGCGTTTGCTGCATGTATTCCATAAAGGAAGCAATAATCGCCCAGGAGCATTCTCCGGGTTTGCAACCACACATTTTTTTCATGGATATTCGAGCCTTTGGGAAGGAATTCGAGGATTACTACATACGTGCACAGGATGAATACGGAATAAATTTCACACGATGCAGAGTACCCGGTATAGAAGAGGATCCCATCACGAATGATCTTATCATCAATTATGTTGAAGATGGTACGAGAATGACAAAGAGATTTGATATGGTCGTCTTAGCAGTTGGCTTGGAAGCTCCCGAAAAAGCCAAGGAACTTAGTGAAAAGGCGGGGGTCGATCTAAATGAGTATGGTTTTTGTGATACAAGCCAATTCACGCCGTTTGAAACATCCAGGCCGGGAATCTACGTTGGTGGTGCCTTTTCAGAACCCAAGGATATACCTATGACAGTTGCGGATGCCAGCGGTGTCGCGGCCAAAGCATCGGCGATCATATCATCCGAAAGGCACTCTCTAGTCACCGAGAAAACATATCCGCCTGAGAGAGATGTTAGAGGAGAAGCGACCCGAATCGGTGTTTTTGTATGCAAATGCGGGATAAACATTTCTTCGGTGGTGAACGTACCGGAAGTAGTTGAATATGCCAAGAATCTCCAAGGGGTGGTCTATGTGGATTGGAACACGTACTCATGTTCACAGGACACACAGAAGACGATGATCGAGATGGCCAAGGAACACCATCTGAATCGTGTTATCGTCGCATCCTGCACCCCCCGGACCCATGAACCTCTGTTTCAAAGCACGATCCAGGAAGCTGGATTGAATCCGCATCTTTTCGAGATGGCCAATATACGAGATCAATGCTCATGGGTTCACAAGAACGACCATGAAGGAGCCACCGAAAAGGCGAAGACACTGGTCCGCATGGCTGTGGCAAAGGCTCATTTGATCGAACCCCTGACAAAGAAGGAACTGCCAGTTATTCCCAAAGGGCTGGTTATCGGCGGGGGCGTGGCTGGTATGAGTGCTGCCCTGGAGATGGGGGATCAGGGATTCGATACCTACCTCGTTGAACACGATAGAAAATTGGGGGGACGATTGAGGGACAGGTTCTTCCTGCCGCCGAATCAGGATGCACCAATCTTATTGAGATCATTGACCGAAAAGATAGAAGAACATCCCAGGATTAAAGTTTTTACCGATACGAGGATAATTGACGTTTCGGGACATGTGGGTCATTTTAAAACAACCATTTCCAGGGGCGACGGCAAGGAAGAATCGGAACTTGAACACGGCATCATAGTGATAGCAACGGGTGCGAACCGATATAAACCAACCGAATATCATTATGGGCAGCATGATCGAGTAATTACTCAGATTGATCTGGAAGCTTCTATTGCTTCGGGGACAATTTCAGCTGACAGGGTGGTCATGATCCAGTGCGTCGGTTCGAGAGATGAGGTACGATCATACTGCAGCAGGACCTGTTGCGGTGAAGCTATTAAGAATGCATTGGAGATCAAATCGATAAATCCGGAAACCGAGGTTATTATCCTTTACAAAGATATCCGGACCTATGGATTCAGAGAGAAATACTACAAAGAAGCTGCCAAGATGGGTGTGATCTTTATTAGGTATGACGATGATCATAAACCTGTTAGCGAGATTACCGGTCAGGGAGACCTGGAACTAACGATGTGGGAACCCCTGCTCAAAAGATATTTGAGTGTCAAACCAGATCTATTGGTGTTAAGTAACGGAATGGTACCACAGGAAGGCACAAAGGAGCTGTCCCAATTACTCAAGCTCCCCACCACGAAACACGGTTTTTTCATGGAAGCACATATGAAATTACGCCCGGTTGATTTCGCCAATTCCGGAATGTTTCTCTGTGGGGACGCCCATTCACCAAAATATGTGGAAGAAAGCATGGCCCAAGCCTCCGCCACAGCCGGCAGGGCGGCCACCATCCTTTCCCGGCCTTTCCTTGAAGTAGGCGGCTCTATAGCCAGGGTAAATGAAGAGGATTGTGCAGGGTGTCTGACATGTGTGAGAGTGTGTCCATACTCCGTACCACGGATTGGAGAAGAGGGGGTTGCCATTATCGATGAATCCGAGTGCCAGGGTTGCGGAGTCTGTGCCAGCGAATGTCCTGCAAAAGCGATCCAGGTCCTTCATTTTAAGGACAATCAAGTTTTGGCTCAATGTGACGGAATGCTACTGGAGGTGGTGTGATGACATCCAAAAACTTCGAACCGAAAATTGTTGCTTACTGCTGTCATTACTGTGCATATGGCGCCGCTGATATGGCAGGTACCATGAGACTGGAATATCCACCCAACATTAAGATCATCCGACTACCATGCAGCGGGAAAGCGGATATACTCTATATTCTTCGAGCTTTTGAAGATGGGGCTGATGGTGTCTATGTTGCAGGGTGCGAAGAAGGGAGTTGTCATTTTATTCGTGGTAATTTCCGTGCAAAAAAAAGGGTGAAATATGCAAAGAAGATTCTGGATGAGATCGGCATTAGAGGAGAACGCCTGGAAATGCATAACATTTCAACTTCATCAGGTCCGAAATTTGCCAGGGTAGCCACTGAATTTACTGAAAAAATTCGTCAATTAGGCCCCTCTCCAATCAATAAAAACTGAAGGTGAGCGAATGATCATAGGACAAAGAAAACCTATCGATGAGATTATGGGTATTCTGGAAGAGAATAAAAAAATTCTTGTGCTGGGATGTGGAACTTGCGTTACTGTCTGTTCGGCAGGCGGTGAAAAAGAAGTGGGTATACTTTCATCAGCGCTTCGGATGAAAAGTCAAATTGAAAACGTCGAAATTACGTTTGATGAGAATACCATTGAAAGACAATGCGAGAAGGAGTTCGTTGATGCTATAAAAAAGGAAATTGAGGATCATGATGCAGTATTGTCCATGGCTTGCGGTGTGGGTGTCCAGACCATAGCAGACATGTTCCCACATAAAATGATACTCCCAGCATTGAACACCACTTTCATGGGAATGCCGAAAGAACAGGGAATATGGGTGGAGAACTGTCGTGCCTGCGGTAACTGCCGCTTACATCTTACTGGTGGAATATGTCCGGTTACGAGATGCTCCAAGAACCTTCTGAACGGGCCGTGCGGGGGAACCACCTCGGAAGGGAAATGCGAGGTGGACAAGGACATCGACTGTGGATGGTATCTCGTTTATTACCGCCTGAAAGAACAAGATAAACTTTCAATTTTCGAAGAGATCCAGCCACCAAACGATTGGCGTGCGGCGGGGCACAAGGGACCAAGAAAAATCATTCGTGAGGACCTTGTGATCGAGCGGGAGGGGGATGCTTAATGGATACGATAACGAATGGTCGCTTGGAAAAAGTATTGGTGGGTGGTCATTTTGCCGTTACCGGGGAGCTTGGACCTCCAAAGCACTGCGGTACTGAAGGAATGAAGAAAAATATTGGTCACCTGAAAGGTTCAGTGGACGCAGCGAACATAACGGACAATCAAACGGCAGTTGTACGAATTTCCTCACTGGGGACGGCAGCAATACTCATGGAGGAAGGACTGGAACCGGTGATGCAGATGACCGTGAGAGACCGGAACCGGATCGCCATGCAGAGCGACGTTTTGGGAGCCGGGGCGCTAGGAATACCGAACCTATTGTGCCTTACCGGCGACCATCAATCTTTGGGGAACCATCCCGGATCAAAGGGTGTTTATGACCTGGACTCAATGCAGCTTCTGCAGATGGTCAAGAACATGCGGGACGAGGCGAAATTCTGTAACGGCGACGAGATAAAGTTTCCGCCGAAACTCTTCATCGGTGCGGTCTGGAGCCCTTTCAGCGAGCCACTGGACCTGAGAGTACCTCGCCTAGCAAAGAAGATAGGGGCCGGAGCGGACTTCATACAGACCCAGGGTATATTCGATGTTGAGAAGTTTGCAGACAAGATGGAAGAAGTCCGGGAACTGGGACTGCACAAGAAAACAAATATAATGGCCGGAGTGATACCCGTAAAGTCAGTTGGTGCCGCCAGATACATGCAGAAATTTGTATCCGGTCTTGACATACCAAATGAACTGATAAATCGCCTCAAGGCTGCCGACGATGTTAAAAAAGAAGGTATCAACATCTCCATAGAGATCCTTGAACGGCTCCAGGAGATCGAAGGTGTGGCCGGAGCACATATAATGGCCATCATGTGGGAAGAGAAAATACCCGAGATAACCGAGAGGGCGGGACTGCTGCCGAGACCCGTGGTCTGATTCATTACTTTTCCCAGCACAGATTGCGGTCAACCATTGGGTCCCGGATAAAAATTATATTTGTATACCTTTTTTAGTGAGGGCCATCGAAATCCCCCCGTGTCTATCCAACAGATTAGATTCAAATTTTCTTTAAGCGATAAGCTACGGACCATCGAGCGGAAAAACGAAATTCCAATAATCATTAATTCAACAACAAATTTAATTTATCGAAGTCGAAATAATTAGGACGATGACCAAGGTCGAGATAGATATCCGGGATACTCTTAGCAAGGAGAAATCCGACCGGACGCTGGCAAAGCTTGAAGATAATTTTTACACGTCTGCGAAACGTCACCTTGACATGCTGGAAGGTTTGTGGCAGGGCAAAGAGCGGGGGGAGTTGGCGGTTGAACGGAGTTATCGAAAGTGGAAGACGGCAAAAGCCAGCATGTCGGACATTTTTATTAGCCGTTTGAGGAAGATACTCACCCTGGTAAATCACAAGATCGACGGCCGAGAGCCAAACCTTTCTCGCCTCGTCCCGGAGGAGAGGGAGCTGTACTCGGCAATGGTATTTCTAGTGGTAAAATCAAAAAGGTCCATTATGAGCCAATCCGAAAAGGATGCCGGAATCATGAAGGATATCATCGACCTGATGGAAGCCGACCCCGAGGGAAAGGGTCTGTTAACTTTTGAGGAAAGCGTTAGGGGAGCAGCCTACCTTCCGGAGTCCTCCACAGCCATGGACGAGATTCAAACGACATCGGAAATGGAGGATGAATTGCCTACGAATTTTTTTACGAGCGATAGGAAGAAAGAAAACGTGGGAAACCCCGAAGAGATCGACGAGGAAGAAGACGATAGTTTTATCGAGCCCTACGAGGATTACGCGGAAAAGGAACAACTGGGAGAGGGTGATATCGAGGTTGGTCCCGATCCCGTGGTGCCGGAGGAGATGCCTTCCGCTCCTGATATAGATATGGACGATAAAATAGATACTGGCGAGAACAATGACCCGGTAGTACCTGAAAATCCCGAATCGCAGATTCAGGATAATCCAGAGGAAGGAGTTGAAATCAATGGGACCGACAACGAATCAGCCTCGATTCTGCTGAGGATAATCGAGGACACTGGAGATTTCATGTCTGATGACGGTAATACCTATAATCTCAAAAAGAACGAAATCGCGGTTTTTCCGGTGACCGTAGGAACCGTTCTGATCGCGGCCAGTAAGGCCGAAGCCATAGAGTAAGGCACTGCGGAATATTATTATTTCAGGGTAAGAAGCATTGGATAGTGTTTTTTTTATAATCTGTTTTCTACCGGGGCGCAGGATTTTTCATAACGCAGAGATTATCCAACAAGCCAAAATGTTTGAAAAACCATAATATAGAAGTATAATATTTGCCATTCCCATGATTGAATGTTCCGTCCATAGCTTCGGGAAATAATATTAACTTGACCTAGAAACGCGACGGAATGATTTACCAGGTGATATAGTGCTTTGGCCGAATCTCACTCAAAAAGTAATTCTTTTCACAATAACAGCGATACTGATCATCCCGGTGGTTATCTCCCCCCCATCGAACACAAGCACTTCGGACATTGTTGACGGAGGAATGGACAAAGCGTACTCTTCCTCCCGGGCAGATAAACCTACAAATCTCACCGTAAGTTACAACGGAACGCACCTGTTCTTTTACGTAGATGTGGGGAATGACACCTCCGTTTGGAACGACAATACCGATTCACTCGCAATATATATCGACGGTGATGCGGACGAGACCCTGAAGGACTTCGATGCCCCCAGGGGACAGGTGAAGGATTTTGGCATGCTGGCATTTGCCGCCTGGGATTTTGCTCCCTACGAAGTGGACAAATTCGGCTATCTGGTTAAGGATACGGGAGATGAGGACAGGGACGAGGACAGCAAGCTAGACAACCTCATGATCGATCCCATCGAGAACAACGAGAGCTTTAACTTCACCTATGTACCCGGGGTTCGGGATGGACACAAAATATTCGAAATTGAAATAAACGCGTCCTATTTCGGGATATCGCTAACCCCTACCACTGTATTCAATCTGTATTTACGCGTAACGGATATTAACGAGATGACAGGGGATAAATACACGTCGGGAGCCCTTTACGGCAGTTCCAAGTTTCCAGATGATATGGGATGGTACGAGGTGGATTTTGCGAATCCCGGCGGCCAGGAACTGGTGGTTACCGACGTCACAGGTCAAGAACCCATAATTAACGGATCGGCGATGCCGGGTGAATGGCCCGCCCAGGTAATGGATATTACACAGGAAGATACGATTCCTGCACAGGAAGGTTCTTTCGTTAAATACCCGGAGGACGGCAACAACATCATGGCGGACGGCATATCGGTGGGAAAGATAGTATTATGGGTAAAGGACAACGACGATGTATTCGGTATTGACTCTGTAATGGGCAACTTCACAAGCATGGACATACCGCTACCCGTGGAGCTCAGGGACGATGGTACAAACGGCGACGAGGTGTCGGGGGATCATAATTACACAACTGAGTTCATAGTTCCCCTGGGAACCGAACCTGGGATGTATCCCGTTATGCTTCATATTTTCGACATCTGGGGAAACCATTTCACCTTCAGCATGATCAGAGATATTCTTATCTGGGTCATCGATATGAACACTGCACCCCGTATAAACCAAAGCGCGCCTACGCTCATCACTTTGTACGAGGACAGCAATTCAACGTATCTCGATCTTAACAACGTGTTCTTTGACCTGGAGGGAGACAATATGGACTTCAGGGTGGCCGATCCCAATGGGACTTGGGGATTGAAGTACGAGACTAATAATCTCATCGGGTCCTTCATAAAGAACATGTCTTTCAGGATCACATCCAAAACTAATACTTACCTAACGGAAGGCGCCTACGAGGGCCTGACCTTCAAGGCGACAGACATCATCGGTTTCATAACTCATACGATAAATTTTACCATAAAGAGCGTTAATGACCCGCCCGAAATTGTCTATTTCCTCCAATCGGTCACAGCCCAAGAGGACACTGAATTCAGTATAACAATAAAAGCAATAGACTCCAATGATATGGAGGATACCCTGGATCTCACAACGGACCTTGCCGACGTTCTACCGGATCTGGTTATCGAGGAAAGTACGTCCGTGTCAGTTGCCAACCTCTATACTTTCACCTACAACTTCACATCCACGAACGAAATGGTGGGCGAATATCTCATCAATACAAGCTTATCCGACGACGATGCCGCATCATCGCCATCCCAATCAGTCATAATTGAAAAGAATTTCACGTTAAAGATCACAAACATGAACGACGTACCCTCATATAGTTCCCTAATGATGGAAGACGGCGAGGAGATAGCAGGGAATGTGGACCCGGCCCGGTTCAACATTGACGAGGATGAGAGCGCGGTGATTATAATTACGGCAACAGACCCCGATTTCATTCACGGCGAGGAGGCACTCACCTTCACCCTTGTTGACCACGATCCGGACCGGATCAATATCGAGAAGATAAACGATTCCGCCGCGAGACTCAGATATACTCCGGTCCAAGATTACAACGGAGAGGAAACGGTTCAACTCAGTCTAACTGATGGGGATGTGACATTATCGAAGATGATCATATTCAATACAATTCCACTGAACGACGAGCCGATAATAAAACACTGGGAGATCTGGATCGAAAGCAAGGATATGGATGATAAGACACCCAAGATCGAAAATTTAAATTACAGATTTTACGTCAGGGATCGGACGCTTAAAAAAATTGTGAAGGAAAATGTCACCGTCGACGTTGACGGCGATGATGTTAAATTCGCGTGGATCATATACAAGAAAGATTCTCCTCCCGTTGGAGCCGAGGCGGATGCCATCTGGAACCAACAGAGCCGAAATGGGACCGATTATCCGGACTATACTTTCCCGGCAAAAGGGGAATACTCCGTCCTTCTCATGATCCGGGATCACGATGGCACTCAATTCAACGGCAGTTTTCAGACCATCTACAGCAATATATCTGTACTAGAACCTCCTCAGGATCCTAATGGGGTAGGTAATGGCAATCATGATGAAAATAATTCAAGTACAGAAGTACCTTTCCTGATCATCATCATCTGCGCGGTCTTCCTGATGGTTGTGATCATAGGATTCGTATTTATCACCTCCAAGGCTAAATATGCGATACTGGAAAAGGATAAAAAAGCACATGAGGAAGAGGAGCGCAAAAGGATCGAAGTGGTGACCCAGAGTTACGAACAGGAAAATGCAAGGATCATGGCAATGTCGTCGTACCGCCCACCTACCATAGACTACCAGGACATGGACGACGATGGTACCTTTTTTGGCGTCAAGCCATCCACAGGTGGCAATGTTGCCTTACCCCTGGATCAACCCGGAGCCCCCTTGCTGGGTCCTGCACTCCCCTTATCCGAAGAATCACTGCTTCCCCCATCACCTCCTCCATCAAACATACCCGGCTATTCGCCGCAACTTCCTCCGTCACCTCCACCATCGTTCATGCCGGGTGCCATGGCCCCACAACCTGGCCAACAACCCGGAGGGCCCATGCAAATGGGAGCAATGGGGCCGGGACAATCACCGGGAGCACCTCCGTTGAACCCTCCACAAGGGGGACCCGGGGGGCCAATACAGTCTCCACCCTCACCTCCACTTCCGCCAACTCCACCATGAAATACATAATTCGAGTGTGGTAATATCATCACTCTTCGACATAAGGGACTCCGATTTATTGTTCTGTTAATTATATGTATTTCATTAGTTTTTTCCGGCAATCCGATTGATCTTTCACCTAAGGTTCCGGGATCCGAGACCGTTGAGCAATTTTCCACCGGTAATGATGAACTCGAACTCATCTTCGACGGCCCTTCCACACAACAGATCTCCTTCGACCTTCCCATGGATACAAGGCTAGTGGATTCTAATATCCTAGTGGAGAGGATGCCCGAACTGGCTTTCTTGAACACGGTAATAGGTCCGGCTTCTGCCATCTCGGATGCAGCCATGGGGGATTATGATAATGACGGCGACCTCGATGTCGCGGTTTTCACCTCAGGAAACGAGGCAAATGTCGTTCTGAACAACGACGGGGGCGGTAATTTCAGAATTATCCCGCTACCGGGTTCCATCGCAACTACAGGAGGCGCATGGGGTGATCATGACAACGACGGTGACCTTGACCTGGCGGTGATGACAGGAGGGCAGAACTATCTTTTTATTACTGACGGCGGTTCATTTCAGGTGATGGAATATTTTGGCAATCTATCCTCCAAGTCCGTGGATTGGAGCGATATTAACAACGATGGACTCCTCGATGTCGCCGTGGGAAATGAGGGGGGGAACCAGCTTTTCATAAATAGCGGCAGTGGTTTCGAGAGGATGGATCTCGCAGGGAGTTTCGAGACACATGCCATCAAATGCGGTGATGTCAATAACGATGGTCTTCCCGATCTGGTGACGGGAAATCACGGTCCGGACTATTTCTTTCGTAATCTTGGAACGGGGCATTTTGTACAGGTACTTCTGGCAAGCTCCGGAAATACCAATTCGATCCATCTTGCCGACATAGACCGCGACGGATTCCTGGAGATCATCACCGGTGAGGACGGAACCAACCATATTTACAATCACCAGGCCGGTGGAACCTTTAGCAAGACCGACATACAGGGTTCTCTCTCCACCTATTCGATGATGTCCGCGGACATGGATCTGGATGGGTTCCCAGACCTCCTGGAAGGAAACCGGGACGGTGAAAACCGTGTTCTTTTAAACGACGGAATGGGAGCCTTCACCCCTTCAACGGCAGCGCCGGGAGCTGGCAATACAAGGTCCCTGATACCAGGGGATTTTGACCGCGACGGTGATGCTGATGTACTTGCATGCAATTCCAACGAGAATATTATTCTCTATAGCTCAACGTATAATTCCAAGGTGCGTTTTGATATTGATGTGGGGAGCGATGGTATCAATGACGCTCATCTGGCGAATAATTTTCCGGATGATGCGGTCAGGTCTGATTTCGGTGTGCTGAACACTACCGCCCTTGCATGGGGTGATTACGACAATGACGGGGACCGAGACCTGGCTGTGGGTAATTACGGGGGACAGAACTTCATATGCACCAACGATGGAAATGCCTCATTCGTACTTGCCAAGCAGTTCTCCAGTGGTATGCCACTGGTGATGACCTGGGGCGATTACGACAATGACGGGGACCTGGATCTGGCCGTGGGTAATAACGGGCAAAATCACCTGTTTACGAGAACCGGGTCCGGATTCGACCAGCGCAGTGAATTTGGGCCAAACCATACAGTTGGAATGAAATGGGCGGACGTGAACCTTGACGGACGATTGGACATGATCGTGATAAATCACGGTTCCCAGAGCAAGCTGTACTTGAATCAAGGTCTTTATTTCGAAAAGATAGACGCCTTCGGTTCAGGATCTTCTATTAGTCATGCGGTGGGCGATTTTGACGGCGACGGTGACCCTGACATTGCGGTGGGTAAATTTTTCTCCGAACCGAACAAGCTGTTCCGCAATATGAAAGGAGAGAACTTCCAGGAGATTGATGCCTTCGGCAATCGACCCATTAGCGCCATGTCATGGGCCGATTTCGACAAGGACGGAGACCTGGATCTGGCAGTCAGTCATAAAGCAGACCGGAACGCGCTCTACAGGAATAACGGTGTAAGTTTTTCACAAGAGGATGTCCTCGGGCATATGAATGCGATATCAATGGAGACTGTGGATTACAATCTCGATGGGAACTGTGACGTTATCATGGCCTCATCGAAAGGCATAATCGAGATATACCTTGGTGACGGGTCCGGCGGCTTTCTCCTTGACAATTCAGTGGAACTCAATACCAGCATATCGCGCATTGCTGTGGCGGATGGGGACGGCGACGCGTATCCCGACATCGCCTTGGCCACCACCGATGAAAACCTGTTCTTTCCAAACATGGGCAACCGTTTGAGATTGAGCGGAATCGAATCCGTGGTGAATAATTACCTCGCGGGCATGGAAACCCGGCAGGGGAATCTTTCGATACCCATAGATATCGAGTCCACAGGTCCTGGTAGACTGATCCTCACGAAGCCGAGATTCGACTACACCATCCCCCCCGGATGCTACGGCATCCCTTCGGTATTTTCTGTATATGAAGATACTCTCGAACCTGAATTGATGAACCTGGCGGAATACTTCTACGATGATATCGACAGGGGAGACGATATGAGCTACTCCATTATCGAAAACTCCCTTGCCGGGATAGTGGACTGTTACGTGCAGGAAGACCATTACCTGACCCTGGACGCTCTCAGCGGAGAGGAGAACGATAATTACACCGGTGATATAGAGCTGGTGGTTGAAGCGAGGGATTCCTCGAACCTGTCAGTGGTTTCCGATCCCTTTTCCATAAACATAATGGAAGTCAACGATGAACCGGCTCCGGACGTTACGATCCCAGACATCCAATTATACGAGAGCGTGGACCATGCGTTTTCGATTAAGGAGGAGACATATTTCGTGGATGGGGACGGGGATTTCCTCTATTACGATGTCATGATCGACCCCCTGGGCGAAATAGAGGAAAATGTCGATTTTACGGCATTCATCGACGGGGAGATGATACGGATAACTACCACGGATAACGGAACCTGTACCGACGTTCCCTTGTGGATATTTGCCGACGACGATGCGGACGTTAATACTCCGGGAAAGAGTTCTGATTTTATTTTTCAGAAAATACTGGTCACCATAAGGAACGTCAACGATCCACCGCATCTGAAAAGAATGGACGATGTGTACTTGCCAATGAACGAAAACCTCAACGACGCCTTCAATATAGGCGATTACGTAACGGATGTAGATACGGCGATTGATGAATTGGTCTACAAAGTCGATAAAATAAGTGATGAGGAGAACTTCGAGGTTGCGCTCGATTGGAACAATTTCGTGGATATAAAGGTGCTTAAACAGGACTTCGAGGGAAACTGCCACGTGGTGATCTCCGTATGGGACGGTGAGTACAGTGTCAGCGGGGGTTTCGATATATTCGTAAGAGCGAAGAACAATCCGCCCACCGTATCACTCCTGATGCCCTATGACGACGTTATCATCCCCACAAGCTCGGTGAGCCTCATGTGGGAGGGGAACGATAGCGATGGCGACCAGATATCCTATGACGTTTATTTCTCCCGCAGCAGCACGGGAGAAAAGTTTTACCGGATGGGCTATAAAGAGACTTCTATGGTGATCGATGGAATCCTGGACGACACGACCTACTACTGGAAAGTTATCCCCCACGACCTTTTCGAAACTGGGACCTGTGTTGATGGCACATACAGTTTCACCGTGGACCTGGATGTGGACGTGCCAAAGGTGACGCTTCTTTTCCCGGAAGACGGGGCGACAATAGGTACGGAGCGCGTCACCCTATCATGGTCATTGGATTACCCCGGGAAACTACCAGTAAGTTACGATATATTGCTTTATGAGAAGAATTCAACCGCACACGCGTACATGACGGATCTCCAGGACGATCACGTAGCCATAAGCGGCCTTAAAAATAACACGGTCTTTTCCTGGACTGTAATTCCCAGAGCAGGCAGGATACAGGGGGAATGTATCTCGGGAACCTACTCCTTCAGGCAGTTGCACGGCTCGGGTGAAAGGTTCCCGGTTGAGATCCTGTTCGAAGATTCGGCGAACACTGAAACAAGATTGGTCGTATTTCCCGGCGAACAGAAAATGTTCAAC
>Ga0187827_10005134_pt1 | contig 15648 bp, 5 predicted proteins | sample ETNtaG_39_FD_167969 | JGI IMG/M metagenome (GOLD analysis project Ga0187827, IMG submission 167969) | Marine microbial and viral communities from oxygen minimum zone, Eastern Pacific Ocean - ETNP2014_SV_150_PacBio MetaG (Illumina Assembly) | ecosystem: Environmental > Aquatic > Marine > Hypoxic...
GAGCCGTAGCTCGTCAATCAGCGCGCCGATGGGACGCTTCCTGGCCTTTACGACGTTCGACTGGATTACGCCGACGTAGATTCTGTCCGGGTTGAGCGTGTCGATCTCGATGTCCTGCTGGGTGGCTACGAGCACGCCGTCGAAGAACATCTGGCGCGTCTTCCGGTCGGCGTCCCAGGTGAACGCGAGATGATGCCAGGAGTGCGGTTTCCAGTGCGTGATGTCCGGTGAAATGCTGGGTACTCCTCCGTACATAAGCCAGCAGAGAGTCTTTGGCCGGCCGCTGTATCGGAACATCAGCGAACCATGCTGGTGTGTCTCGGTTATGTGGTGGAACTTGAGGAAGGTTCGGTAAAGCGTGTCCTTCTTGGGATCCCACCCGATCTTGATCCACATATCGAGGGTGCCCCGCAACGGATAGAAGTTGTCCACGGCATCGAAGTAGACGGTGCCGGTCAGCTCATTGGCGTAGGCGACATCCAGCGCGCCACCCCACTTCCCTTCCTTCGACAAGATGATCTCGCCCTCGGTCCTGGCTTCGGGGTTTGCGGACACGTCCGCGTTAACGGTGCCGTCAAAATGTGCGAGCAGCAGCGTGCGGGCAGGTGGCGCCTTCACCTTGCGTTTCGTTATGATCCGGATGTCGGAGAAGAACACCCATTGCGCGTAGATGTTCTCTCCTTCCTCCAGGTTCTCCAGCACCAGCTCGTTCTTGCCCTTTTTCAGCAGGCCGGCGGGTAGTTCATACTTGCACGTACTCCAGTCGTTCTGGACGAACTTGTTCTTTCCCTTGAATAGCTCTTCACCGTTCAGCGCCATGTAGAAGCGAGTCGTACCGGGTTTTTCGTCATCCTGTCCTTCGATCGCGAGCGTGGCTGCGCCGGGGTCTTCCGGCAGCACGAAATTGAAGCGAATGAGCGAAAGCTCCTTGAAGAACCGCGTTCGGAGTCCGCGTACGTTGTAGCGCGGAGGGCATTGATACTTGGCCACTTCGTAAAACTTTCCCCCTTCGCCCATATCCATGGGAATGCGCCATCCCATGGCGTTCGGCATAAGCCGTACCCGCTTGACCAGCGCGCTCTTCGGGATCCTGACTGACTGCGGATCCTCCATGAGCTGCTTCAGGACGGGGTCTTCCTTGATGTTCTTCGCGGCGATCTTGAGGCGCGCCACTCGCCAGTACCAGCTCCGCGCGCTGTTGCTGCCCTTGCGAAGCTTGTATGCGAAAAGGCCGTTCGTACGCTTGGTCATCACGTGCGTCGTGTATTCGCCGAGCCGCTCCTTGAACACCTTGATATCGTCGACCGTGCCCAGCACGGGGTTATGCCTGGCGAGGTCCGTCTGCAGGAGGAAGGACTTGTCTTCCTTCACCCGTTCCAGGTGCTTCGGGCTCGCGGCCGCGAGGGATTCCGCCCCGGCAAAGAGCTTGAAGAGATGTTTGCATTCTTCCGTCGTGAGGAACTTGCGCATGTCGATCGTGGGCCCTTGGCTTCGGTCAGGCATGGCGGCGATCTTTGCAACGGCATCGTAGATCTCCTGCATGGCGCCGGCTGCCGGTCCGTAGTAGCTCTGAATGAAGTCCTCGATCAGAGGCCGGGTTTCGATCGTGGGGTCCCACGCGATGCGGCTCAGGACATATCCGTGCAGGGAGAACATGAACCGGTCACGGCTGTCGTAGTAGATGCCGCCGACTCCGTCCTTCACGTATTGCTTGATCCTCCAGAAATGGTGCTCGTGGAAGAACGTGAGGCTCTTAAAGTCCGCGTACGCATAGTCGAATATGAAGAGTTGCCTCGCGGGCAGCAGATCGACCCAGCCCTTGTACCACGGCATGAACTGGCGGTTGAGCCGGTGGTCGAACCAGTGTGCCTTGTCCTGCACTTCGGGCGTGTAGGGGGCCAGGACGATGCGTACGTTGGGATCGGGCTTCAGCCGCTTCGGCGCGGGCGCCGTGTCCTTGCAGTACGCAGCCGTCAGGATGAGCACGTCGGGCCGCTTCTCGCGCGCGGCCCGCGCAAGCTCGTTCACGAAATCGAGCAGACGGTCGGTGCGCACCCCGGGCGCCGTGTCCAACGCGCGGCACGGGCCGCACTCACACCAGCCGTATCCGTCGGACTGCGTGACCGTGAACAGGCGGCGTTCGGGCTGCTGTTCCAGGGCGTAGAGCAGGCGCTCTTTCGCGATCCTGCGCACGTCCGGGTTTGACATGCAAATGTGCAGCTTGCCGTGGCCCTGTTTCAGCCCGGTTGCGTAGTAAGCGCCGTCCCTTCGCTGCGCGTAATACTCCGGATGTGTCTTGCCGTACTTGTGGAATGGAACGAGGTATTGCGAGTTGTGCATCCAGTGCACGTAGATCAGGTCCGGGTCAAGGGAGCGGCAGGCCATGGTGTGCAGCGGCTGGGAGTGCTGGCCGGCCTTCATGCCGACGAACTTCAGCACGCGCAGGTCCAGGTACGGTTTGCGCACGAGGTCGAGCGCGTGAATGGTGACCTTGCCGGTGGGTGGGACGACCTCGTGATCGACGGCGTAGAAGTGGGCGCCCAATTGCTCCAGGAAGTTCATCGCGCCCCAGTACGTGCCCCAGTATTTCCCGCCGGCGAGGTAGACATTGCCGTTCCTGGCGCGCATGCGGTAGCCCTCGTATTCGGCCGCCCCCATTTCCTCGTCCGTGAAACCACCGGCATCTATTGCCGCCCTGCCCAGGAACAGCGCGCCGGTCCGCGCCGCGGTCTCCTTCCCGAAGGGTTCCGTCTTCAACTTGATGCCGCACATCTTTTCCAGGTATGCCGTCAACTCCTCTGCGGCCGTCTTCTCGCCTTTCAATGGCTCGGCCGGAAGGACGATGCTGTTGATAGCCTGCCCGCCGACGAAGAGGCCGGTCCCGGCGGAACGTTCGATCTGCTGGTCGGGCCCGCGGCCCTTTGCAGCGTCACGGGCCTCGCTGCGCTGCCCCAGCGCAACCCCTGACATGCACGAAGCCAGCGCAAGCGTTGCGGCGAACTGGCGTAGGCGTGTACTGCTGGTCATCGATTCTCTCCACGAGGCGACGATGCATTGAGCTCAAGTCATGCAATGGATTCACGGTAGCAGGCCAACCGGTGGGAGCAAGGAACCACCAGGATGGCATGAGGAGATGCGTCGATGCCCCGTGACCTCGGTTGCATGAGCGAAGAAAACTGGCCGCCTCAATTTGCCTCTCCCTGTTTCTTCTTCTTTTGCCTCCGTCTCTCCCGCTTCTTCTTTTTTGCTTCCTCCGGGTTCTCCCATCGTAAACGATTGACGGGATTGGAAGCGATGCTGCCCGGGATACCGTGCTTTTCCCACATGGCAGCGTAGGTCTCGACCATGCGCGGCACGGAGCGGGTCTTTGCGTAGACCTGAAAGACCTCGGACATCGGGTCGTCGCTGCGTTTCAGGTGATCGGCGAGCATCTTTTTGAATCTGCTGATTTGCCGCTGGTGAGTCGGGGCTTGGATCAGGTTGTTCAGACAGTGCGAATCTTTGCGCAGATCAAAGAACTCTTCCGGGGCCCGGGTCAGCAGGTATTCGGCACGCTGTGCCCAGACGGGGTCGGTTTTGCCGAGCTGAACCATCGTCGTGAAACATGACCCGCCCATGGACGAACTGTTGTAAACGGGCTTGCCGTTATGCCATGGGTTGAAGACGAAGATGAACTCCTTGTCCTGCACGGCCCGCATCTGGTAATTCGGTTTGCCGATCTTCATATAGTACTGGGTGAAGATGTGGTCGCGGCCGGGTTGCTTGTCGCCGTTGAACAGTGACGTGAGAGAACGGCCATCCATCCCGCCAGGATTTTCGATGCCCGCGGCTTCGAGAATCGTCGGCAGGATGTCCATCGACGAGATCATGTGCTCCCTGTCCACCTGCCTGGCCTTGATCCTGCCGTCCCACCGAACAATGAACGGAGTGCGCGTGCTCTGGACGTAGCAATTGGACTTCGCCGAGGGAACGGCCATGCCGTGATCGGACAAGAAGACGACCATGGTATTGTGGGTCAGCTTTCTCTCTTCGAGCACTTTCATCATGCGACTCACCACATCGTCACAGCGACGCACGGAGGAAAAGTAACACGCCTGCTCGTAACGCGTGTCCGGGTGGTCGGGGATGGTCGGATGGATGGGGATCTCGTCCGGCCTGTAAATGCGGCCCGGCTCATCACCACTTCCCGTGGGTTTCTTGTCGATCTTGAAATAGGGCCGATGTGGATCGTGCGAATTAACGATCAGATAGAACGGTTTCTTTGCGGCAAGTGAGTCATCAATGAATGCGGCCGTCTCGTTTTCAAACTCGTTGGTGTCGCGCCCCATCTCTTTGGCGACATCCCACGGCGTGTCCTCGTACGGCGTGCTGTGTTTGACCTTGCCGAGGATGCCCACGCTATAGCCGTTGTCATGTAGCAGTTGCTGCACGGTCGGGACATTGGGGAAGCGCAGATAGAAGAAGCCTTCACCCCCGCTGCGGTGTCCCCGACGCCCCGTACTGATGGCTGATCGTGAGGGATAGCAGGCAGTGGACGCGACGTGCGCGTGTTCGAAACGGATGCCCTGGGTGGCAAGCCTGTCGATGGCGGGAGTCACGTCTTTGAACGGGCAGCCGTAGCAGCCGACGGAATCCCAATTCATGTCGTCCGCGGTGATGATAAGGAAGTTGACCTGCTCGGCGTGCAGAGGAAGGACAGATGCGGAGAGCAGAAGGCACGTCGCTGCAATGAATTGAATAAGTCGCATGAAATCCTCACCGGTTGCTGCAGTTTTAGGAGAGGGTTACGGGGGCGGATGACGGGGTTGGAGTAACGGCTTTAGCCGGGCTCTTCTAGGCTGCTCAGAAAGATCCGGCTGAAGCCGTTACTCCAACGAAGACCCGGCTAAAGCCGTTACTCCAACTCCGTGCCAGCCAGAAGGAAATACTCAGGCACTGTTCAGTTCGCTGCGACCTTGAAAGCAGGCGTCGATCTCTCCTCAGACATATCCCGGCCGTCGCAGTTGTTGTGCTTGAGCATCAGGGCATGCAGTTCCCTGATGCGATCCTTCTGGGCGGGATCGCTGATCAGGTTTTTCGTCTGTGAAATGTCCTGCTCCAAGTTGTAGAGCTCGATGGGCTTGTTGGACTTCTTTCTCTCGCAGAGCAGGAAGTAATCGCCTGCGCGGATGCCGGGGAAACCCATGGACATGAAATCACGAATCGGTTTTTCCGCGGGATGCTTACCGAGGAGTGTTGGCAGCAGCGAGACGCTGTCCATGGCCTGACCTTCGCGAATGCTCTGGTTGGTCAGCTCATAAAGAGTGGCGACCCAGTCGTGTGCGGCGATGAGATGATGGTTAACTTTGCCCGGTGCGATCTTCGAGCCGGCAGCAGTGCCGTCCCCCCATCTGGCGATGAAAGGAACGCGATGACCGCCTTCGTAGACGGTCGCTTTGTGTCCGCGCAGCACGCCGGTCGTATCGTGCTCTGCCTCGCCGAAATTGGCGACTGTTGGCTTCAGGCCGCCATTGTCGCTGGTGAAGATGATCAGCGTGTTGTTGAGGATGCCTTCGTCTTTCAGCTTTTCGAGAATCGCACCCACCTGGAGATCCAAGGCGTAGATCATGTCGGAGGTCGGCCCTGGAGTGACGCCCTTGACCGGCACATCGATGGTTGTTGGGTCGCCGTCGAAATCGATCGGGGGTGTGTGCGGCCAGTGAATGGCCTCGGGCGAGTAATACAGAAAGAAGGGCGTCTGCTTCCCCGCGGATTTGTTCGCGCGCTGGTGACGACCGATGAAGTTTACCGCTTCCCTCGCCAGCCGAACCCCAATCTGAGAGGAATCATAATCCACGTCACCCATGAACGGTTTGTGTGCGAATTCTGAGATGCCGTTTTTGCCGGCCTTGTGCGGCTTCTGCCGTTTCCAGTCCTTTACGCTTGAGTTGTCTGCCGGCTTAAGAGGATCGATCGGCTTGAACTTACCGTTGAGAAACCATGCGTAAGGCGGTCCCTGGATGCCGTCCTCAAGCGTGAGCGCGTAATCGAATCCGTGCCTGCAGATGGAGTCATCGATGCCGCGGGCGTAGTCCATTTCAAGGAATGGATTCGTCCTGCTCTTCCTCCACCGAATCTTGTGAATCTCCTCGCCCGCGTTCGTATACGCCGTGCCGCCAAGGTGGGTCTTACCCAGGAACGTGGTCGCGTACCCGGCGGCCTTCATAACATCGCCGAGGGTCAGGTGCTTGCCGACGCTGCCCGTGCTCGCCGTGCCCGCGCTGAAACCGGAACTGGACGACAGTCCCCACGATCCGCCCGTTCGGCCATTCCGATACGGATTCGAGCCGGTCAGAAAACTAAAACGGTTAGGCGCACAGAGAGTCATCGGTGTGTGCGCATCCGTAAATCGCATCCCTGCCTGCGCCAGACTGTCAATGTTCGGCGTCCTGATGACCTTGCTCGTGTCTTTGCCGGGGCTGGCTACTGATGAGTAGATCCCGATGTCATTCCAGCCGATATCGTCGGCAAGGATGAAGAGGACATTGGGACGTTGCATGACGGCGACCTGCGCAGACATCTCTGACAGGAACGAGCTCAACAGAGCGACAACCAGAAAGCAGAGACTGAGGTGGCGATGAATTTCTTTTTCGACAGATGGGATATTCATTGGATATCAGGTATACGCGAAACAGTCAGGAACCGGGCGCAATGAGTTATCGGGCGATGCAGACGACGCGGAAGATGTTCAGCACGCGTCAGACACGGTTCTGGAGGATGTGGGATGAGGAGAGTATCGATGTAACCATGCGAGACCGGGCGAACGGCTGCTCAATCCACTGCGCTGCATGGGGGTGAAATCAGCGCGCATCGAAAGAGGCATCTCGTGTTCACAGATGACCCAGCACTTACTCTTTCAAAATGGAGGCTTCTTCGATGATGACGGCGTACTTGTAACCCGCGCCGAAATCTTTGTTGAGTGTTACCTTCCCTTTGACAACCACGGTATCGCCCAACTTAGGTAACGATTCACTTGTCGTCACGGTGAGATCGTTTGTCTTGGCATCGCCGGTACCGTCCCTGACGTGTAGCCAGTTCTTGCCCATAATATTTGCATTAGCCTTAACGACTTTGCCTCTGAAGACGACTTCCTTGCCTGACAGCGAATCAAGCTCTGAATAGACCTCGGCGATCGTCTTGCCGCCTTCAGCCTTCGCGATGCCGGTCAAATCAATTTGAAGGGAACCACCGGGCCTTTCCGTTGCACTACCTGAAGGCCTAATCTCTCTCCCAGGCCCTGATCCCGATTTGCTTTTGGCCCCCGCTTTGGTCAACTCCTGAGCGAGATAAAGCACATCAAATGTCCGATCCAATGCTTTGCTGGGCCAGTTCTTCATAGGGCTCATCTGTGCCGGCAGATCCACGCTATCCCCAACCGCAACCTCCACGGCGGGAGCTGCAACCCATATCTTGCTGTCGCCAGTGTCCACATGAACGTAGGTGTACGGAGGTGCCGCAAGGGACTCGAGGACGACACCCGTCCGCGCAGGCGCCCGGGCAGGACCAACATCGCCTGGCACATTTTTATGACGTGCCTTCGAGATTACTTTCTTGGGGGCTTTTTCTTTCCCGCATCCGACAAAGCCGGGAACGATTCCCAGTATCAGAATTACTGAAGAGATTTTTGCATGCATCAAGAGAGTCTCCTTGTTTATGGTCCATCAGTATCGGCAGTCTTACATTCCCTGTCCTGTTGGCAAACGTGTTCATCAAAAGTATCTCGTGATGTATCCTGCCCTCGCGTCTTGTACTAGCGCGGACCATGACATGGGAGTCTTATCGGGAGGGAATGCGACATGCCGATTTAGCCCAGATGGTTAAGGAGAGAGCGGCGAAGGATGATAAAGAAGCCCAGAAGTTGTTGTCTTCCGGATCCATCAGCCATCTCTTACGGTCGCTGGAAAACAGCCGACCAGGCAGGAACCCATGAGACCGGGTCCATGCACCGCACAAATATGCAACGAACATCATCCAATGTCGTCTGTCGTCTGAGCGTGGCTTACACGCTCTGTGCACTGCTCGTTGGGGGAGAAGCTGGGGGAGAGGAAGAGCGGGATCCCAGGTTGGCCTATGCCAGAGGCAGAACCAACCTCGCACTTGGAAAGCCCTATCAGTATTCCTCCGTTCCCGGCTACCGGCTGACCAAGGATGATGGAGACCTTACCGACCTGACTGATGGACGACTTTCCGAACGAAGGGATGAACGAATCTGGTTCGAGCGACATGGCGTGGCGTGGCATGGAAATCCTGGTGTTGACATTCGGCTCGACCTCGGTGCAGTTAAGGGCATCGACGAAATTACGATTCGATTCCTTGGCGGGCGGGAGCAGTCCGGACTGAAATTCCCCAAACAGGTGGAAGTGGCGGTGAGCGATAACGATGACACCTATCATCAGGCGGGTGTCTATCGAAAGTTAAGAGACGACGCGGCGTACGGCGTCCCGGCGGAAAAAGGTAAGGCCTGGATGCACGCCCTGCGTTTTAGAGATCTCAAATCGCGCGGCCGATACGTTGCGCTCAGAATCCAGTTTGACGGCAGCTTCTGCGCGATGGACGAAGTGTTCGTCTTTGGCACTGAGCGAGTGCCCGACACCATCCCGCAGACACTCCGAACGAGGCCTCCCGCGGTATCGCCCTTCGGCCCCAACCGCTACACAGCCTATCCGCTGAAAAGGGACTGGTTTGCCGCCGGCATCGAAACCTGGACCTGCATTGGCGGTTTCAACACTCTTCCCGACAAAAGGAAGCCGATCACCTTAATCCTGGATTTGCCGCCGGAAGTGAACCTGACGAAGACCATGCTCAATGAGCGCTATGGTGGTCGTGCCGTCGACCCGCCGAAACCGACTGCCGTAACTATCAACGATAAATCCTACCATCGTTACGAAGTGCCAACTCGTGGCCTGTCCGAACGGTTCTGGATGTATCTGTTCTGGAAAATCGATCAGCCGGAAGGCTGGACCGCCCCAGCCATGATCAGTTCCCGTTGGGAGGGAGGCGAACAACCCCCAACGGAAGTTACCTTCCACTCAGTCAGTATCCCGCGCGCCAAACGTCCCGAGCGTTTGCATATCAGCCTGGACTGGATGAATCACTTTTTCTGGACCAGAACTCAAGGCTCTGCGCTCGACCTGATCGATCACTGCGGCTTCACCGCCATGCCCTGGTTCGGACAATGGGTGAAAGCCGAAGACGCAGTACTCAAGAATGCCCTGATGGAAGCCGAGAAGCGCGGGATGGATACCGTCTTCAACTTTTCTCCAATTCACGCGATCCAGGCAAAGAAGAAAGAGCATCCCGAAATCCTGTGCCAATTGCCCGGGGGCAAGACGGCCAACCTATGCCCAAGCTACCGCGGCCCGCTTCTCACCGAGCATCTCGCACTCATCGCTGAGAGATTTGCCTTTCATACCTCGCAGTGGGTATTCCTCGACTGTGAAGTCCACTGGTCGTCACTCGAACAGATTGCCCAATGCTCGCGGTGTGCAAAGAGCCGAAGCAAAGACGAATCGATCGCTGGATTCGCTGCTCGCAAGGGTGCAGAGATCTTCAGTGACCTGAGAAAACGACTCGAAGCCATCAGAACGGAAACCGGCGGCCCGAAATTCAAAATGGGCTCGTACGCCATTCGTCCGGCGGACACTCGGTATCCGGTGCTTCGATTTAAAGAGCTCTACCCAGACATACTGAACTTCGCGATGCCGAGCATTTACTCCACGCTCCCCGGCCCGGTGAGAACGGGCGTCCGAGCTGATCGCAAAGAGCTGGATTGCAGCGCCATCATCCCGTGGCTGCAGCCCGGCACCATGGGCGAGAAGCCGGCCGGCTACATCTACCAGGAGATCCTCAGCAGTTTGCTGTCCGGCGGCATGGGCGTCACCTACTACACGCACCATGGATTCGATGCGGCCGACTTCGCGGCTGTCTCGAAAGCCTTAATCATCGCCAGAGAATATGAAGAACTCATTGCTGACGGCGAACCAATCACGAAGTGGCGAACAGAACCTGAAGGCATCACTTATTTCGGCCTGAAGAAGGGCGACCATGCAATCTGGATGGTGGTCTCAGATTCCGACAAGCCACTGGATGTGATGCCGCCGATCCCGATCAATATTACAGATACCCAGCGCATCTCAGTTCAAAAGGCACAGCTCCAGAAGAAGTCTGTGGAAGGCCTCATTCGTTTTCTCCCGGGAGACGTGCAGGTCTTCATCGGTTCTTGGCTGGAGTGACCGAATCTTCTATCACCAATCAATTCAAAGGACTGATAATCCGATGACCAGCAAACCAAACATCTTGTTCATTCTCGCCGATGACCTCGGCTGGGGAGATGTCAGCTACCACGGCTCCGATATCCGTACGCCCAACATTGATCGGCTTGTCCGCAACGGCGTCGAGCTTGATCAACACTACGTCTGTCCGATGTGTACGCCCACGAGGGCCTGCTTTATGACGGGGCGTCATCCCGGCCGCTTCGGGCGCCATGCCACATCACCCTCGAATCCGCCCGTGCTGCCAGACGGCTATGAGACAATTGCAGCATCGCTGCGCAACTGTGGGTACGACACGGGTCTGTTCGGCAAATGGCATCTCGGTTCAGCGCCGGAGTTCTGCCCGAACAATTACGGCTTTAATGTCTCGCATGGCAGCCTCGCGGGCGGCGTTGATCCGTATCTCCATCGATACAAAGAAGGAGAATTCAGTTACACGTGGCATCACGACGGTGAGCTCATCAACGAGCGAGGGCACGTTACCGATCTGATTGCCGACCAGGCCGTCGAATTCATCGAAACTCGTGAGAGCCCATGGTTCTGTTACGTGCCTTTCACTGCCGTCCACACACCGATCAAACCGCCGCAGGAATGGGTCGATACTTACGAAGGCCAGCACTGGGACGACGACCCCGGATGCGATCACTCGTTCAAACTTTACGCCGCGTATACCAGCCACATGGACCATGCAGTTGGCCGGTTCATGGAGGCCCTGCAACGCACCTGTCAGGTGGACAACACCATCGTCGTCTTCACATCGGACAACGGGGCCATCCCCGCGGACAACTCGGGGGACACGAGCAAATATCCCGGGCGGCACGAAGTGCTGCCGCGCCTCGGCAGCAACCTTCCGTTACGGGGCCGTAAGGCACAGCTCTACGAAGGCGGTGTGCGTACGCCTTCCGTCGTGAGCTGGCCGGGAACGCTGTCGCCCGGTGCCAGAATCGTTCATCCCATGCACATTGTGGACTGGATGCCGACGTTTTGCGGCATGCTCGACTACCATCCCGATAATCCGCGATGGGACGGGACTGATGTCTGGCCGCTCCTGTCCGGCGCAACGAACAATCTGCCCGACCGACCGATATTCTGGAACTTCAGGGGTATGAATTACGGCGTGCGCTATGGCCAGTGGAAGCTGACGACCAACGCCGCGATGGAGGCCGGATCCACCGAGCTGTTCAACATCGCTGAAGACGAGGCCGAGCAGAACGAAATCTCTCGACAGAATGAAGACGTTGTTTCCGAATTGACGAAAATCATCAACGAGCAGCGCAGCCTCGACGACACCTCAAAAAGACCAGACGCTCCAGCGTGAATCCCTGGACCCACGGATGGTCTTTTTCACTGGTCTTTGCTGTCTTCCACCAGGAAGTGATTCCGAAAAGCCGTCAACGCGCTCTCAGCGAAATGTTGTCGACGCCCATGATCTCATTGGCGCCGGCGTAGGCTTCGAGGCGGATGATGATTTGGGTGAGGTCGGACAGGATGCGCTGCCATTCGGGTTCGGAGACTCGGAAGGTTCTGGCGTCGAGAGTGAGGCTGTAGGTTGTCCAGGAAACTCCGGGGACGATTGGTTTGGGGCCGGCCGCGTCGGCGGTCAGCGTTTTGCCGGCTCCGGTGATTTCGACCAGGCCGAAGGCTTCGTGCGGACGGCCGTTTTTGCGGTCGACTGTTCGGGCATCGAATGAAAGAACGGTTCGATTGCCTGGCTTGAGCTCGGTGTGCCACTCCTTTGGCAGGACGATGGCCATGCGGCCGCCACTGGAGTCGTTCAGTTGGAGCCAGCCGCCGGGACGGCCGCCTGTTTCCTGAAATTTGGCCGCAGTCTGAGTGCCGTTGTCTGTTATCCGCCAGGCGTCTGTTGGGGTCTCGAATGTTTCGTGCAATCCGGTCAGGCTGCTCAGGTCATTTCTCAAGGGTCCGGATGTCTTCGATCGCAGGTAGGCGAACAGGTCGCGGATAGCCTGCGGTTTAAATGTGGAGAACAGATTTTCAGGCATCGGTGACAGTTCGGAATCCTTCATGTGCTCGATGTCATCCCTGGCCAGGAGGGTTCGCTTGTTGTTGGCGTCGAGCAGTGTGACCGTTCTGGGGGTTGATTCCGCGAGGATGCCTGTAAGCATGCGCTCGTCATCCGTTACGATCACGACGCCCTGGTAAGCCGGCCGAATGACAGCCCCCGGATCGACGGTGTGCAGCAACAGGTAAGACAATTCGTGTCGCGGATACGGCGTCAGGTCGGGTCCGAACTTTCCGCCCTCACTGTGAAGCTGGTGACACTTCCCGCACAGATTCATGAATTGTGTTTTGCCTCGCACGACGTCGCCGGTTCCTTCAAGCACTGTCCTGCCAATCTCCAGCATCTGCTTTCGCTTGTCCTGCGAAGACACGGTTCGCACTTTTCCCCAGGTCTTTTGAACGAGCTTGCGGATGGTCGGATCGGGGTGGCTCTGGAGTCGAGACAGTTCCTGGTGCGGAATTTCCGTCGAAGACAGTTGTCCGCCATCGATGGCCTGCAGCAGAGCTTGTGACCAGGCAGCACGGCTGTAAAGGACTTGTCTTGCCTCGGCGCGCAGATCGCGGCTGAGAGATTTGTATACCTGGAGAATCATTGTGCCGACGTCGGCCGATTTGAATCGAGCGAGCGAAGCGAGGACGGCAGACTGAATCGCGACGCTGTCGGACTGTTGAAACAGATCGAGCAGGGGCTTGAGCGCGGCGTCGTTACCTGTCTGACCGATGGCATCGATTAACTGGACGCGAGTTCGCCCGGCAACCTTTGTGTCGTTCATGCGAGTGACGGCTTCACGAAGCGCGGCCTCGTTGCCCATTCTCAGAGAGAACATGACCAGCGACTGCGGGTGGTGATCTCCTTTCCATAATCGCGCGAGCGGAGCCCGAAGCGCATCGGGCATCTTGCCCTGCCTGAGGCCTTGAAGCTGTTTCTCCATGCCGCTGATCACGCGCTCGACATCGCTGGAGGTCGGCGCGAGTGCCAGCAGTTGTGTACAGGTAGCGAATCCGAGCTCACCGCCTTCTGCCGCGTAACGCCTGGTGAGCCGTGGAATGATCGTTTTCTGCATGAGCGGGCGTACCCATTCCTTCGGGCTCTTGAGCCAGGAGAGAATCTGTTCCCGGTGGGTCACCGACTTCGACTCCACTGCCCACCAGAGGAGCAGCGGGACGTATGGGTCTGACTGGTCCGCGTCATGGCGCGCCAGTTCTGTGGCGATGGCGAGGCAGTCTTCGCCGGGCAGACGTTTGGCCGCGCAGGCGAGCTGGGCGCGGACTCTCACGTCGGTTTCGTCACGAGCCAGTTTCACTAACTGATCACGAATGGCGGTTGATACCTGTAGCTGGTCACCCAGAAGCCGAGCCGTCCACGCGCGAACGATGGGAAAGCGATGCTGCAAGCTTCTGATCGCCGACCCATCATTTTCATTGAGGCTCTGGCAGAGATTCAGCGCCCAGAGGGCATGGAGCGCATTACGCTCGTCTTTGGCCTCGTCGAGCAATTTGGCGTGCTTGGGAGCGAGTGATCTGTCGTGGCGTTCGGCCAGCGACTGCAAGGCTCTTCTTGCGCGCAGAATGTTTGGATGGAACAACTCGTGAGTCGCACGGGGTTGGAGTAGCGGCTTTAGCCGGGTCTTTTCCTGGACAGCGTTTGGGCCTGGGCGCGCTTTCGCGGAGATGCGATAGATACGGCCGCGTTCGGCATCGAAGTTCTTGCGGTCGCGATAGGTGCGCTGGTAGCTGATGTTCCCGTCGTACCAGTCGGCGATGAGCAGTGAGCCATTCGCCTCAAGGGCCAGGTCGACCGGTTGGAACCAGGCATCGTCACTCCAGACCAACCGTTCCTGAAACTTCGTTGAAAAGGTCGAGCCGCGGGGCTGCACGTCGATCGCATACAAAGCATGATTGAGCGGGTTGGCCGTGATGTATTTGTTTCGCCATTTCGGTGGCCACTGTTCCGCCTGATAAAAGATGCCTCCCACGCTGAGCTTGCCGATGCTGGATCCGGAGTGAGGCATGTGGCCGAAGTAACCGAAGGTGTGCGGATTATGGAGCGCACCGTGTTTGCCGAAATTCTTGGAATGGTATGCGCCCTGCATCTGGTGCAATCCGGGCACGCCCGCGTTCGTCCCTGCGATGGCGTTGCCGAGTCGATCAAAGTCCAGGCCATAGGTATTGCCGCCGCCTTCCGAGAACAGCTCGAAGCAATCGGTTGCCGGATGGTAGCGCCAGATGCCCTGCTGAAACTTCACTCCGCGGACATCGGCATTGACCGTGCTGCCATGCACACCATAGAGCCAGCCGTCCGGCCCCCATTGAAGTGAGTTCGCTACGGAGTGCGCATCGTCCAGGCCGAATCCGACGAGTCGGACTTCCGGATCGCTGTCCGGCTTATCATCGTTGTTCTGATCGGGATAGAACAGGAGGTAGGGCGACTGCAAGACCCACGCGCCGCCATGTCCGAGCGCAAGACCGGATGCCAGGTTCAGCCCATCGATGAAATCGCTGGCCTTGTCCGCTCGGCCGTCGCCGTCGGTATCTTCGAGAATGGTGATCCGGTCAGCGCCTCGCGGCCCGTGCGGGGGCGGCTTCGGCAATCGGTCATAGCGAATTCGATCGTAGCGGTCACCGGACACCTTCTTCAGTCCCGCGGGCTCGGGATACTGCAGATACTGAATGACCCAGACCCGATTGCGATTATCCACGGTCATCGTCACCGGCTGTCGAACCATCGGCTCGGAGGCGAACAGCTCGACCTTCAGACCATCCGCGACGTGCAGCTTCTTGAGCGCAGCTTCGGGAGCAAAACCTCTTCGGCCCGTGGATAGGGCGGGTGGCTTTTTCCGATCGGTGAGGGAGTCGTTTCGGGCGACTTCATAAGCGGCCGCGTAGGTCTCCCCGAGCATGATGAGGGACTTCCGATCGAAGTGCACCTTGTCCTTTGCCATGCCTCCGGTCGAATCAGCGAAACCGGTGTTGGACACCTTGCCGGGGAGCTCACGCAGAATCCTGCGGACCTTGTTGATCGGCAGGCCGGCCGCCCAGTAGATGCTGTTCCGCAGCATGGTCTGAAAGGCGGGCAACCTGAAATCGTCCACGTGTCCGAGGGAGGTGTAAAAGACTTTGCCTCCCTTTGCGGGTGTGTTCGTCCACGCCACGGGCTGATGTGGTTTTAGATTTTCAACACGCCCCACCATCAGAGTCGTTGCGGTTTTCAAGAGCGGGGCGGCTTTGTAAAGCCACGAGCGGACGACGAACTCGCCAGTGGGCATGCCTTTCATGATGGGATGCTTCGCTGCGGCATCTGTGGCCCAGACAAAGG
>Ga0187827_10005135_pt1 | contig 15644 bp, 17 predicted proteins | sample ETNtaG_39_FD_167969 | JGI IMG/M metagenome (GOLD analysis project Ga0187827, IMG submission 167969) | Marine microbial and viral communities from oxygen minimum zone, Eastern Pacific Ocean - ETNP2014_SV_150_PacBio MetaG (Illumina Assembly) | ecosystem: Environmental > Aquatic > Marine > Hypoxic...
AGGGCCGTGAGGCGGCGGACGGTATTGACTGGCCGATCAGGGAATGGGCGAAGCAGCATCACATTCCCGTCACGGCGTATGAACATACCGTTACAGAATAATTGGTAGATGGTCTAATTGTCTGATTGGTAAATGACAAATCCAACCGGGAGGTTTGTGGGCTTTGAATCAGCCCATGAAGAGTTAGGTATCACCATATTCTACTGGAATAACGAGGAAGCCATTACCGCCTGGAAAGCTCAGACCGAGCACCTGATGGCCCAGCAAGCCGGACGGGAGGCGTGGTATGCGTCTTATGTGGTACGGGTTTGTAAGGTGGAACGGGCATATGGGTTTGAGAAAAGAATATGAAAGGATGAAAAGATGAAAGGACGAAAGGACGAAAAGATGTTCTCTCTTCCTTTGGCATTACCAAGGAGCCCCCATGTACCTTAAACGCATGCGTCCACATCAGTTGCATGAAGCCGTCGAACGCGGCGATCCGCTGCTGGTGCCAGCCGGTTGTATCGAGACACACGGACCTCATATGGCCATCGGTCACGATACAATTATTGTTGAGGAGATCTGTGATCGGATTGGTCAACGCCTGTCTGTAATCATTGCGCCGTCGTTTGACTACGGTCCGACAGGCTATGCCCTGGGCGGGCCGGCCGATGGAACTATTGATCCGGGAAATGACGCGTTCGGCCCCTATGTAAAATCCATTCTGCGCAATTTTCTGGAGATGGGCTTCAAGCGTATTTTTGTGCCTATTATGCATCAGGGGATGGAAGCGCCGCTTGCGATGGCGTTCAAGAAATCAGCTGCCGAGTTATCCTTTGAGATGGTCCTTGAAAACGGTCATCCCCGTGGATGGTGGGCGGACGACAAGCTGTCAAAAACAGCACAGAATTTCGGCCGTATCCAGGTGCTGCCCATGATCCTGCCTGAGGCCTCACCACCTGCCGGAGGTGATCATGCGGGATATAACGAAACTTCATTCCTTCTGGCCACACGACCCGAGTTGGTGGACCAGAGCCGTCTGGACGGCAATGCCCCCTGGTACTGCCGTCAGGATGAAGAAAAAAATAGTTGGACAGCGAATGCCGATCATGGCAACCTGATGGTCGAGGCGGTTGTAACTGCATGGGTAAAGAGATTAAGCGGATGAGCGTATCAATCATAATTCAGCAGTTAGTATCAAACACCATTTCCAGGAGTCCTTCATGAGATCCATCTTCGTCGGTATCGAATATGCCGGTAAGACAACTTTAATTGATTTGCTGCAGGCGTACTACAACAAACGCGGACGTCAGACGCACAACGATGACCATTTTACCATCCCGGATGCCACCTTGAGTCCTGAATCCCGTGCGGCATACATCCATTATCCAAATGATGTTAAAGAACGCATGCAGCGGATGCAGCTTCATTATCATATCGACATCATCAAAAACTATCCCCATCCGTTGATCGGCGGCTGGCATATCGAAGAGGCCATTTATGCCGCCATGTATGGCCATGACCCTGATCATTCTTACTATCCGAACTATCATTACGCTTTTCAACGTCATTATGAGGTGCAGGTTCTGGAAGCCCGGCTGCCCGATGTCGTTCTATTTCATCTTACAGCGGACGACGAAACCATACGCGAGCGCATGCAAACGGCGCCCCATGAATATCAGATTATCAAATCGCAGGATATTCCCGAACTCAAACAGCGTTTCGAAGACGAATTGGACCAATCTCTATTAAAAAAAGGCGGCCGGCTGGTGACGCTGGACACGACAGGTAAAACGCCTGAAGAATCTCTGGATGAGTTGCTTCTCAAATCAGAACCGCTGGTCACCGACGGCGAGATGGCCATGCGGGCCGTGGCCATCCCTGAAGCGGATTTCGAGATCCGCTACGAAAACGGGGTGCGGAAGATGATATCAGGGTAGGGCGTATGTGATCTTTCCCCGAAAAACCGGACAGTATATGAAGCACGTATGTGGCCAAGCGTCGCATGACAAGGTCGCTCAATCAGTCCATGGGGTCAAACTCACTACAGTGGCGCCCCAACCGCCCATGCCCCCGCTGGCCAGGGTGTGTTTTTCTACCTCAGGCATGCGGCTCAGGATGGCGTGTACCGTTTTACGGAGGGCTCCGGTACCCTTGCCGTGGATGATTCGGACTTCAAGGATATGGCGCTTGCGGCATTCATTCAGATAGTCCGGCACCAGGTCTTTAACATCGCGCGGATAGAATAGATGTAAATCCAGAATACCGTTTATGGGCCAGTCTACCGGTTCATCCACGGGGAAGGTCATACTTCCAATGCCTCGTCTACATCCAGCGTAACACCTTCGTGGCCTGGGTGGTTAAAAAAAGACGACTGCCTGTTCGGCAGTGTCCAATCGATGGCCGGCTGACCGGCATCATGGAGGGCCTTGTTGATCGATGAAAAAGGGCGACTGCCGAAGAAACCGCGATAGGCGGATAAGGGGGACGGGTGAACGGATTGGATGATGGTATGGCGGTCGGTATCGATCATCTTCGTTTTTTTTTGGGCGGCGCTGCCCCACAATACAAAAATCGCCGGTGTCACCCGTTCGTTGATCCGATCAATAACCGCATCCGTGAACGTTTCCCATCCCTTATCTCGATGCGAATGAGGATGATGCGCCCGTACGGTTAACACAGTATTGAGTAACAGGACCCCCTGCTGAGCCCATGGAATCAGGCAACCGTGGTCAGGCTTTTCACAGTCCACATCATTACGGAGTTCCTTGAACATATTGACGAGGGAAGGCGGCGGTTTGACGCCCGGTCGGACTGAGAACGCGAGACCATGGGCCTGGCCCTCATCATGATACGGGTCCTGGCCCAGGATGAGGACGCGAACCTGGTCGTAAAGCGTATGATAGAACGCCGTGAATACCTCCTCTTCCGGCGGATATATCGTATGTGTGCGGCGTTCTTTTTGTAGAAAATCCTGTAGTCTCTTAAAATAGGATTTGTCAGTTTCTTCTTTTAAAACCTTTTGCCAGGCAGGATGCCACGGGATGTTCATAATTCAGGACACGGTAAATAACGGCATCTGCAAATCCGAGGCTTGCTGAGTTTTCTCTTCTTGAATAGCAGCCTCTTCCCCTTCCTCATTTTCCACATAAAGCACCGACAGGCCGGGGACAACCAGGTTCAGGGTATCCAGCAAATGATTTCGCGGTATCGTGGAGACGGTTTCCTGGGCCTTCTGACGCCATGTTTCATGAATACATCCGAACGTGATTTGTCGGGCGGTAGAATCCTTTTCATCCACCGGTCTGTTCTCTGCGATCATCAGATCGTCCGCCGTGATCTGTGCGATCACGGCGGGCGCGTGGGTGTTCAGGATAACCTGCCGAAGCGGATTATCGGGACCGGCAGGTTGTGAGGTGTTGGTCGCCAGTTCACGCGCCAGGCGGACCATAGCAGGGATACGTTCAGGGTGAATGCCGTTTTCAAGTTCTTCCATACACAGAAGGCCATGCGCATCCGTCTCCTGCTCCAGAACGGCCAGCGCCAGAAACCGCAAGGTGCCGTCCGACAGAGCCCGTGCAGGATACGCTGTACCGTTTCGATCCGTTGCGTATAAGGTCATCAATTCACGACGTTGATCCCGGTCGATCCAGATGGCGTTTACATCCTCGATCAATTCACCCAACCGCGTCGTCACTTTATTATAAACCGAAGAAATGGCCTCTTCCTCGGAGACCTTCATAACACAGGCATACTGAATGGCCATGTGGTACAACGCCGAAGGCAGATGGGCGCCGTTGGTGTCCAAACGGGATGCAGCGGTAAACTCATCCGGTTGCCGAAGCGCCGTCGGTTCCAGTTGCAGTAACCGCCAGGACAGCATTTCCTGGCGGGCCAGGAGTGCCGTCGGCGTCGCAGCCGTATTAGCTACTGAGAGTACGGTACGGGGTAAGTTTCCGGCAGATCGGGCTATAAGGCCGCCGCCACTGCCATCCTGATGCAGGACAATAACGCATCCATCGTCCTGATCTTCGGTAGAAATAAAGGGAGTCGCCCTCCGACCATAAATCACAGAATGCCGCCACTTTGGCTTATTGGGGAAAAGAAGATGTTTGGTGGCCTCCCCGATATTAATATGATCCAATTCTTCTTTGAGAATTTCAAGCGAACCGAATGACCGCTCGCTCTCGTCCGCCCGGTAGACCAGAGTAACGGCATACCGGAGGAAGGTCGTACTGGCCACGGCACGCTGCCTGAGCGCATCTACGCCCTCACCCGGAATGATCATTTCCGCTTCAAGCGATATGTTATCCCCATAATGTTCACCTGCGTGGTGAAACAAGCTGCGAATATCGGCTGGCCGTACGCCCACATTGCGAATGGACCGAGCGGCATCGATCAGCGACCGGTCCGCCAGGGCGCTGAGAAGTTGTATGGCATCGAACAGATTGGATTTGCCCACCCCATTGGCGCCGATCACACACGTAAACGGCCCGAAGCGTACGTCTACGTTTATTAAATTTTTAAAACCGGACACGCGTAACCGGGTGAGCATGGGAGTGACCGCCGGGGTATAATACCAATTGGTGATTGGTGATTGAAAATCTCTTATTGTCAATCTGTTATATTAACTACACACGGGAGTTAATACAATTTAATTTTTCAGACAAAAGGCACGTCGCACCTACGACATTATGTGTACCAAACCGGGCATATGTCAAGGCGATTTTGGCATTTGGACTGCGATTATCATGCGCCATATTTTAACAAAGCACCAAGGATCAAACACAAAGGACGTTACGCGGTCTTTGCGTAACATCAATCATCAACATAAATCGGTTCATCCGAACAGCGTTTCGCCGCCTCTTCCGGCGTTTCCCCTGATTCTACCTGACCACCGGGGAACAGATGACAGAGGGTTTCATCTTCTCGTAGCCGTTCGATGAGAGCCACCTGATTGTCCTGTATGACCATAGCGCCGACACGCATGGCATATTCCTGAAAGAGTGGAAAGTCCGACTGCTCTCAATAAGAGCATTGATCATAACCGTTATCTAACGTAATATATGTGATACAGGCTTATATTGCACTTACTATCTGATGTTACGGGAGACCTACATGTGAAGCGATTTACCATCTGTATCGTCGTGCTGTTATTCCAGGCCGACCTATCAACGACTTCGCAAGTCTTTGCCCAACAGATCAACGCCATAGGCCGCGTAATGCCCGCTGATGCCGCGCCGTTGGACCAGCAGATCTTCCGGTTCTTCGAAGTCGACGGGACCTATATGGAGTGGTTCAAAACCATCTACAAGCGTAGTCCCGCCACCGACCTTATCTCCGAGCCGCTCGTCCGCCAGGATAAAAACTACGAGCTGGTGCCGGCCGGCGCGAAATCGTGGGAGGCGACGCCGGACGGCTATACCTGGATTTTTCATCTGCGTGCCGGAATGCAATGGGACGACGGCCGACCATTTACCGCCCATGATTATGTGTTCACCTTCCGCCGCGGGGCCGATCCGGAAACCGCCTATGATTTTGAATGGTACTATCAGCAGATCAAAAACTGGCGGGCGGTTGTTGGCCGGAAGTTACCGGTTGATTCTCTGGGGGTGGTGGCCATCGACGATACCACGCTGGCCGTCACCACTGAACAACCCGTGCCCTATCTTCCCCACAACCTGATGCAGAGCTGGGCTTCGCCGGAACATGCGGTAGCCAAATACGGAGATGAGTGGTCTACGCGTCCGGAGTGGTCCGTGTCGGCCGGCCCGTTCAAGCTGACCGAATGGCGAAAGAATGATGCGATCGTCCTGGATGCCAACCCCATGTATCGTGGGGCGGAACCACCTTACCTGGAACAGGTGATCATCAGCACCTTCGCGCAATCCGCCCAGCCTCTGCTCTTGTCGGCGTATGCGGCAGACGAAGTGGATATGATTCTCGTATCCGGCCAGGCCTCGTTGGGACGGATTCGCAACGACCCGGTGGTCAGCAATGAGCTTCATTCCATGGTCAATTTTATCACTTTCTACTTGACGATGGACACCTATAATCCGCCATTTAACGATTTACGGGTCCGGCAGGCCTTCAGCCATTCTATTGACCGGGACGCGTTGTTGCGTTCCGCCATAAGGGATATCGGCGTAGCGGCCTACAGCATGTTGCCGCCCGGTTTTCCGGGGGCGAGGCCGGAGGCGTTTAAATCTACACAGGGATACGATCCGGGGCGGGCGCGACAACTGCTCGCGGAAGCCGGTTATCCGGATGGTAAAGGGTTTCCGCAGGTAGAAATCTGGATACGATCGCTCGACCCGGAGCAAACGCGCATGCCCGCAGAAGCCGTCCAGGCGATGGTTTCAGATGTGCTGAATATTCAGGTTGGCGTTAGAGTGATTGAGCGAAAAGTGTTCACGGACGGCCTGAACAATCACGAAGTCGCCCTTGCCCTGGTGCCCTACTCTCAGGATTATCCCGATCCGAGCAATCTGCTGGGATTATGGCTATCCAGCGGCCGCCACGCCTGGCATGATGACGCGTTCGAACGCCTGATCCGTCAGGGCAATGAATATATGGGCAGCACGAAGGATCGGTTTGCTATCTACCACGAAGCGGAAAAACGGCTCGTGGAAGATGTTGGGGGCGTTTTCCTCTGGCACCCGAAAGAGCACCGTTTGTGGAAATCCAATTTCCGCAGCCCGGATCTGACGACCAACCGCCTCGGCATGGAACCCTGGAACGGCCGGGCTTTGATGAGCGGATATTTTGTAAATCGTGAAAATATCGTGTCGTCGTCTATGGTAGATCGGCTATGGACCTGGTTTAAGACTGCATTTGATTGAAGTAGACCTGAGCGTCACAACCGTCTGCCTGTTGTAAACAGGTACAAAGCCACTGGACCCGGCCTTCGCCGAGATAACGAGTAGAGGAAAGGAATATCATGGACGAGTCGGAGAAATATTTATTCGATGTACACGGGTATATTGTCATTAAGGGGGCGCTTTCAGCGGAAGAGCTTTCTGCGGCCAATACGGCGATGGATCATCATTCGGATCAAATTAACGGAATGAACAATAGTCTGGCCAATTCATCTCCCACGCTCTTCGGTAAAACCGGCCGCGGGAACATGGAGAATATGCTAACCTGGGAGAAACCGTACTGTGATGTATTTCGGAACATGATGATTCATCCGGCATTTGTATCGCGGCTGGAGACTGTATTGGGGAAAGGGTTTCGGCTGGAAGGCATGGCCGTCGGTGCCATCACGATGGACGAAGGGGCCGGAGGATACTGGTTCCATGAAGGCGGTGAGCCGATCGATCCATCCCGCGCCTATTTGTATCGAAACGGCCGCATGTATTGCGGAATGACCAATATCGCGGTTCAGCTTACCGATGTGGGACCCGGTGATGGCGGATTCGCCTGTCTACCAGGCAGCCACAAGGCCAACTTCCCTTGTCCGGATGATATCCGACTCTATGAGGCTCATCAGGATCGTATTGTTCAGATCACCGCTCGGGCTGGCGATGCCATCATCTTTACGGAATCCCTCATGCACGGGGCCCTGCCGTGGACGGCCAAACATCAACGGCGGACGATACTCATGCGCTATAACGCAGGAACCACTGGTGAGTCTATTGCAGGAACCTACACACCGCCGCCGTTTTACGATGAACTTACGGAAAAACAGCGGGCCATCATTACCGCACCGCACTACAGACAGCCGGATAAAGGATCGAAACTCTATAAATCCCAGTAGATATTCATAAACATGATTGACTGATTGAAAATAGCACTGCTGAGCCATTCAACCAATGTATAGAGATTTGAAAAAGATATAGGTATAACTGGAGACCTTTCGTGAAAAAGCCAAACATCATTTTCATCCTGATTGATGACATGGGATGGAAGGACCTCAGTTGCTGCGGCAGTACGTTCTACGAAACACCTCATATCGATCAGCTAGCGGCTCAGGGCATGCGATTTACCGGCGCGTATGCTTCCTGCCCCGTCTGCTCACCCACCCGCGCCAGCGTGATGACGGGAAAATACCCGGCGACTGTAGGCATTACCGACTGGATCAACTGGGGCGGCAGTCTGCATCCTGCGCGAGGGCGTTTGATTGATGTGCCGTACCTGAAAGATCTGCCCGCGTCCGAACACACAGTGGCCGGCGCGTTGAAAGAGGCTGGCTATACCACCTGGCATGTCGGCAAATGGCATCTCGGCGGCGAAGGGCACATGCCGCAGGACCACGGATTTGACGTGAATATCGGCGGATGCCAGACTGGGTCCCCCGGTCACGGCGGGTATTTCAGTCCGTGGAGCATTCCCGTACTCGAGAATTCGGATGTCCCGGAGGGGACCTATCTGACGGACTATCTGACGGATCAGGCGATTGAACAGATCCGGAATAAGGGCGAGGCGCCGTTCTTCCTGAACCTGTGGTATTACAGCGTCCATACCCCCATCCAGGCCAAACCTGAGAAGATAAAGAAGTACGAAGCCAAAACCAGGGCCATGGGACTGGATACACAAAAAACATTTCAAGAAGGTGAATTCTATCCCTGTGAACATAAGAAAGACAAGCGGATCCTTCGCCGTCTCATCCAGTCTGACCCGGTCTATGCCGCCATGATCGAGAGCCTCGATGAGAACATCGGACGCCTGATTAGTGCGTTGGAAGAGACAGGCGAAATGGACAACACGCTCATTGTCTTCACCTCCGACAACGGCGGACTGGCTACGTCCGAAGGATCGCCGACCTGTAACGCCCCGCTGGCGGAAGGCAAAGGGTGGATGTACGAAGGCGGCACTCGAGAACCGCTCTTTGTGAAATGGCCCGGTGTTGTAGAACCCGGCGCAGTATGCCACACCCCTGTCACCACGCCTGATTTCTACCCTACCATGCTGGAGGCGGCAGGGGCTGACGGGAATCCGGATCATCAAGTCGATGGGGTCAGCATCATGCCGCTGCTTAAGGGGGTGGGAGCTCTGAAAAGAGAAGCGATTTTCTGGCACTATCCTCACTACGGCAATCAGGGTGGAACCCCCGGCGCGTCCGTGCGTAAGGGCGATTATAAGCTGATCAACTTTTTTGAGGACGACCGACTTGAATTATACAACCTGCGTGAAGACCCGGGTGAAACACGCAACCTGACTGAAGCCAGGCCGGACCTGGTCCGTGATCTGAAAGAATCACTTTCCGCCTGGCAAAAAAAGGTCGAAGCGAAAATCCCACAACCTAATCCAGGCTGGGAGAATAGATAATCATGAGAACCGTCATAGGACTGGCTTTTCTCCTACCCATAAACTGCACCAATGAATTTAATCCAGCAGGCGCCGTTCCTGAAGTCCATGTTGGAAATGAATTCACTGTAAAACCAGGAACCGTCATATCTATATCCGGTGAACAGTTGACCGTTCATTTCGGGACGGTGTCGGAAAACACCCGTTGTCCCACAGATGTGCGGTGCGTATGGTCCGGCCATGCAAAGGTCGGCATCCGGCTTGCAAAGTCGGGCCTTACAGAACAGGCCATCGAACTGAATACCCATCTTCAACCACAGGAAGATGATTACCTGTCTTACCATATCCGACTGATAGCGCTTGATCCCCAGCCCCCGTCGAATGGCGTCATTGATCTATCGGACTACAAAGCAACACTGCTGGTGGAGCATACCCCATAATGCCTGATAATCTCTTCGAACAATTAGGCAATATCGATATCTATCTGTTTGATCAACTGTTAAAAGGACGAATTGATCACACAAAACGGATATTGGATGCTGGGTGCGGCGGAGGCAGGAATCTCATCTATCTCCTCAAACAGGGATATGATGTCCATGCTGTGGATCAGAACCTCCATGCCGTAGAACACGTAAAACATCTGGCCGCCGAACTGGCGCCCGATATACCTCAGCGTAATTTTCAGCAGAGTCTGATTGAACATCTTCCCTATCCCGATCAAACCTTTGATGTGGTCATCAGCAATGCCGTGTTGCATTTCTGTAGAGATAAACAGCAGTTTGAAGACATGCTGTTTTCCATGTGGCGTGTCTTGAAAGAAGGCGGACTTCTCTTTGTCAGACTGGCTTCCATGATTGGTATCGAAAAGGGGGTAACGGCCCTCGGCGACGGTCACTATAAAAACCCGGACGGCTCCGAGGGGTATCTTGTGGATCAGCGGATGCTCCTTGATTATACGACACATCTTAAAGGACGGCTGGTAGAAGATATTAAAACGACCAATGTCCAGGGGCTGCGGTGTATGACGACCTGGTGTTTGAGCAGGTGAGCAGGTGGGCATTAGCACGGTGTGTCAGCGCTGGGTAAGCAGATAGAATATATAGACCAATGGAGCATATATGTATCGTATTGAAAATGATGATTTGACGATCTCGATTCTTGATCCGGTAACTGATCAGGAGCGGATGGGAACCCGCTACTGTACCGGCGGATATATTTTTCAGGTGGCCGACCGGATTCACGGCGATTTGATGTCTGGACCGACGTATCCCGATAGTTTCAATATTTTCGATGGACAGGGCATGCCGGACGCCTTCAACCTTCGACCGCTACGTGAACCGACGGCGACAGACCCACTGGCGCTAATTCTCGGCATCGGCGTCTGTGATCTGGAGTACAACGCGGTAATGGCGTGGTGTGACTGGAATGTAGACGTAAAGCCGAGTAGGGTGACTATGACTACGCAACAGGAATTTGGTGGTTTCGCGGCTGATATCGAACGGACGGTATCCGTAAATGGGCGGACGGTCCGTTCCCATACGCGTGTCAGAAATACGGGTCGGGGAACGCTTCCGATCTATTGGTTTCCGCACCCTTTCTATCCCCATCCGGATACCGACGAACTGTGCAAACTGAACCTGCCGATCTGTTTTCCAGAAAATCCGGGATACGAACAGGCACCGAGTGGTTTTATCCGGCGTAAGGGATGGCCCTGGAAGGAAGGCTATTATCAAGTCCTTGATCATAACGCCGCATATCCGCTCATTATTATTCAAAAGCATCCGTTGCTCGGTCAGGTCTCTGCCACTTGCAGCTACAGGCCTGCCTTCTTTCCCATCTGGGGCAACGACCGCACATTCTCCTGGGAACCGTTCCTCGAGCGTTCCCTGGCAGCTGATCAGGAAACCACGTGGCAGATAGACTACGATTTTTGACTTGAACCACCGCATTAAAAGGAGAGCATAGTGGACGCAATCCAGACCCTTCAGGATCTCTGCGGAACCTGGACGCTGATTATAAATCAGAGTAGTGATATCGGTCGCTTCGTGACCTTGAGCCTGGATATCTCTCTTGAAGACGGCCAATTGCAGATAGAAGAAAATTGGGGGGACAGAAAGTGGAGGCGCACACTGAGGTTGCCCATCAACGGCGAAGCCTGCACCAGGCCCGTTAAAGACCGGGTTTTTCCTTCCAACATCTATACAGCGATTTCCTATATCCCCGGTGAAGAGATAGTGTACCGCGGCGCCTGGTCGGATACAGGGGGGCTTGAGATCAGCGAACGTTTTGAAGCGGTCGGTTCCCAGGGCACCTATCCCATGGAGATCTCACATACCTACCGGCTGTCCCCTACGGGTGCGGGGCTGATATACACAGCGGCCCGCTCATCAAGGCAAGGGCACGAAATCGGGCATACGTTTCGCCGAAAAGGAGTGGGGGAAGCGTGGATGATGCCCATGGTCAACGACTGGGCGCTTGACGGCGGCCTGCCGGAACAGGCGGGTATCATCTCGCTGCAGGGCATTGTAAATAGACACGAACCCCGGTTGTACCTGGTGTATCCGCCCGAGTGGGACTTTAAATTCACGCCCCATGTGCTGGACTATCTGAAAGAAGACCGGTTTATGGCATTCACCGAACTGGACGGTATAGATAGCGCCATCGAACAATTCCGTGAGGATATAAAAGGGTATATCGTCTGGGATCAGAACGTCCGTACCAGCCTCATCGTCTCGTTTACCCTGGCCGGATTGACGGATGCCATCGTCATTGCCGAAGATCTGATTCCCCTGGCGGAGAAATACGGTCTGGCACTGATCCACGATTTCCGCGGTCAATTTGAAGGGCAGTTGGATTTTGAGATCTACACCTGGGCGTATGAACAATACTGGGAGCAATGCAGCCGGGATTACATCGTCTGGATGGGTGGGCAGCATGGTAATGTCATGATGCCAGGTGTGGCGGACTGGGGAATTTACAACAAAGCGTTTTTTACAGATCTGTCGACTCGTCCCGAAGACACGGAAGAATACGACATGGCGCGTAGCCTGCTATCCAAACAGAATAAATACTCCTTTGTCTTCGGATGGCATTCCTACAAGAAAGACAAAGAAGAGCAGCATGTGACGCTGACATCACAGTATGCCCTCAGGGTAGAGGGACTTCATACCCTGCCCAACATGAGCTTTTCCTGTCAGATTCCCCTGACACCGGGGTTTACCTTTCGCAACAACCACAACATTCAGGCTGACGAGACCATCGTGCCCAAAGAAAAAGTCTACATCGCCTGCATACAGACCGATTGCCTGGGCATCGGCGGATGGACGGAACCGGGACGCGGTGACATTCCCTATGCTTGGGAAGTGACGATGAACTGGGTATGGCTGGCGCCGGCCATGATGGAATTTTTCTACAAACAGGCCACGTCCAACGATTATTTCGTCGGCGCCCTTTCCGGGCCGGGATATATGTATCCGCGCTCTGTGCCACCCGAGGATCTTCCTCCCTTGATCGAAAAAGCGCGTGCACTGATGCAGATCCTTGACCTGAAGGTGTTCGAGGTGATGGAGTATACCGACGGCGGATTCTACACAGGCTCGCCTGACCTTCCCAGGTCGATCGTGGATGCTTACTATGATGGCATGCCTGAGGCCATCGGTTTTGTCAACGGCTACACGCCAGCGTATACCTTTACCGTGCGGGACAGACGGCCCCTGATTTCCTACGATTACTATCTGTCGCCCACCCAGACCGAAGCGGATGCGGCGGCCGACCTGGAAGAACTGGCCGTCATCAACAGAAAACGGCCTTACTTTCTGCTCATGCACGTAAGGAACTTCAGCGATATCAAGCGGGTCCAGCGCGTGCTCAACCGCCTGGGTCCTCAGTTTGAATTAGTCCCTCTGGATACCTTCCTTAAAATGGCCGGTGAGACACCGACGTTTGCAGAAAGGTATCGGGGGGACGCTCAAGGAGGTTGACTGCGTGGATGGGGCTGGAAATATGAGTACAGAATGCGAAATGCGGAGTATCACTTTTTGAACAGGTTTTTCAATCACCATTCACCATTCACTAATCACCAATCGGAATTGCCATGACCGTCTCCATATTCACCGATGAGATCAATCGCCATTCCCCTGAAAGAGCCGTTAGCCTGGCGAAAAAATGGGGCCTTACCCATGTGGAAGTACGTTCTTTATCTCAGGGCCGTTTCCCTAGAGTGTCGGACCAGGAATTCGAAGATTTTCGCTTGCTGATTGCGGATGCTGGTCTTTTCGTATCCGGCGTTTCACCCGGTTTTTTTAAATGCCCGCCCGATGATCCTTCCATATCAGAGGATCTGTCAGAGACCCTGCCTCGCGCATGCGAACGGGCACAAAGGCTTGGTATCAATCAGGTCTCGTCTTTTGCTTTCAGGCGTGACGATACAGAGACGCCTCCCGCCGTGGTCATTGATCTGGTAGGAAAGATGACTGAGATCGTTCGAAAACAGGGTTGCCGATTAATTCTTGAAAATGAGGCGGCGTGCTGGGGATCGACCGGAACCGAAGCCGCTCAGATCATTCGAGCCGTCGGCTCTGATAAAATCAGCCTCTGCTGGGATCCTGGTAATTCAGCGAGAGCGGGGTCGGCATGTCCTTTTCCGGATGAGTACGAGACGATCAAAGATTTGATCTCCCATTTGCATATGAAGAATTTCGACTCTGAAACCGGCTCATGGAGCCTGATAGACCGGGGTAAGGTCGATTGGTCCGGTCATATTGCAGCCCTTATCAGAGATGGCTACGACGGCTATCTTGTTATCGAAACGCACACAGATATTTCACCGGATGAATTTACCGCTCGCGATGAAACCTTTTCTGATCTGGAAAACAATTCCTTGTATAATCTTCAGCTCGTCCGGTCTTACTTAAACCAGGATATCTGATGCACCTGCCATCTTCATTTATCGAAAGAATCCATCGCGTCTTCGGTGATGACGGCCGGGCGTGACTGCCTCATCTACCGGATATCGTGAGGCAGTGCCGGGATAAGTGGGATTTGTCAGACGGCATGATGAGCTCGAATATGAGTTTGAACTACATCGAGTTCACCACGACGGCAGACGGTACGCCTGTGGCATGATTGGAGCCTGCGGACTGGTGGACAGTGTGCCCGGTCACTGCTGGCGCTTCGAGGAAGAAAACCTGAGTAATGCCTGGAACGAAGGCGTTGAACAGATCAGAATATTGGAGCGTATGCTCAGGACGTAGATAAAAACCTATTAGCCCGGTGTTTCAGCGCCGGGCCGGAGGCGTACATGAGCAACGAAACATTATACGAACATTTGTTATCTGACGAGCAGGTCGAGATATTTCATGACCAGGGGTTTGTCGTTTGCCGCGGGTTTATACCACTGGATATGGTCGAAGAACTGCGGGTAGGTTACGATGCGGCGACGCGTGGGGAAATCGAGTTCTGGAAAGACCTTTGGGCACCGGAAAAGATCCTGCAATTAGGTATGCCCAATAAGCATATTCCCGGTTGGGAGGACCACCCGTATCTGCGTCGTATCATCGCCGCAGGCAAACAGTTGCTGGGCGAGGATATGGCCTACAAATACGACCAGCTTATCTACAAACCGGCGGGCAATACCGTAGAGTTACTCTGGCACCAGGATGCGGGTTACGGCTGGCCGGGGAAAGCCAATTCGCGCGGGTTGACCTGCTGGCTGGCGTTCACCACGGTGAACGAGGCCATGGGGGCGCTGCACTTCCTGCCCGGGTCGCACAAGAAGGGAATCGTTAAGCACATCGATGCCACCCACCGCAATCCGATCAAGGCCGCTCTCGAAGCGGTTGTAGACGACAGCGAGGCTGTGGTGGTCGAATACGGTCCCGGCGATGTCACGTTCCACCAGGGGCGTACGCTGCACTATTCACCCGGCAATAGCACGGACCAGCCGAGACGGGGCCTGTCGACCCACCTGTGGCCTGAGCCCAATGAATGATGGATTTGCCTTGTATTGAAAGATGTCCATCATGTCCGCGCTGCGCATGTTTTAGTCCGTGCGCGTAAAGGTCATTCGAACGGCGCGCCCCTCCTGGCTCTGGCCTTCGTACGACCAGGTGTAGTGAAGCGCGTCCGTCTCGATCTGCAAGGCACAGTTGTAGCGATCCACGTTATTGCCCTCGCGATCGAGCCACAGCTCTCCACGCCCGGTCCACTCGGTTCCAACCAACCTGGTGAGCCATTGCGTTGCCATCAATATCTCCTTGAGTTAGGTCAAGATGTCCACTAAAACGGGTGGGGGTAAAAATCTGCAAAATCAAGCTTTAGATCCCAAAAATCCGTTCGTATAACCAATGGTTTATATACATCAACTTTCGCAAAAGCATCTTTGGAAATAACTAATTTTGTAAAAAAGGGACGGT
>Ga0187827_10005136_pt1 | contig 15643 bp, 12 predicted proteins | sample ETNtaG_39_FD_167969 | JGI IMG/M metagenome (GOLD analysis project Ga0187827, IMG submission 167969) | Marine microbial and viral communities from oxygen minimum zone, Eastern Pacific Ocean - ETNP2014_SV_150_PacBio MetaG (Illumina Assembly) | ecosystem: Environmental > Aquatic > Marine > Hypoxic...
CTCTTCGATCAAACACAGCGGCCAGTGCCGGGCTCCCCGTGACCAAAAGACCTTCTGTTGGCAAACCCTCGCCTGCTGCTTCACGGCGTGCTTGTTCATCAGGACAGCAGATGATATTTGGTAGGCTGTCCCAACTGCCAGTTTTATCAGAGTAATTTGCTCTATAATCGTACCACTCATCAATTAGCCCTACGCTCGGGATTCCGATATCTCGCGCAGCACGAACCAACAATCGCTCAAGTGAATTAGGTTGAATTCCCCGTCCCGTTAAAATAACAGTAGGTCTGATAACGTAGAGAAGTTCCCTTGCTTCTGACAGTTGCTCAATCTGATCCGCTTGCTCAAATGCTAAACCGGTACGCTGTAGTATTTGCGTAGCACCCTTACTAGAAAAGATTTTAAAAACAGCTTTTTGTCCAAATTCTTTCGCAACCAGTGCAATATTTTTTGCGCCACCGGGCTCTGATACACCTGCCAAAACCGTCAATCTCGTCAATAGACTCGCCCCTTAATCCTTGGCCATCATGTAATCACCGATAACCAGACAATCAATATTAGTGTCGAGAAAACACTGAATTGCCTCATCTGGGCAATTGACTATTGGTTGGCCTTTAACATTAAACGAGGTATTTAACAGCACTGGGCAACCCGTAATCTCGAAAAATGCGCTCAATAGGCGAAAAAACCGCTGATTATTGACTTCCTTAACGGATTGCACTCGGCAACTATTGTCGACATGTACCGTAGCCGGAATCCTGCCTTCAGCTAGTTTGGTTGCCTGGCAGGCAATTAGCATATGTGGACTTTCTTGTTGGATATCGAAATATTCCCCAAGGTAGTCATTTAGTACCGCCGGGGCGAAGGGACGAAACGCCTCGCGAAACTTCACTCTTTTGTTCAAATAATCTTTCATTTCCGCTGGATAGGGGCGAGTCAGTATGCTTCGATTTCCCAAAGCCCGCGGGCCAAATTCTGCCCTACCCTGATACCATCCAATGATCTCACCGTCAGCTAATTTCTCTGCCGTGACACGATAGATATTTTTTGGTTTTTCCGCTGAAAGACTATGCTTTTTTAATGCATCATCCACTTCTTGATCAACAACCCCTGCGCCAAGATAGAAGTTATGCTGCGCTTTCGGCTTTATCTCTGAAAGCGCATCAGCAGAAGATAAATAACAGGCACCCACGGCGGTGCCAGCATCTCCACTAGCTGGCTGGACAAAAATTTCATCGAAAATTCTCGATTTTTCAATTCTGCCATTTAATGAGCAATTTAGTGCAACACCGCCAGATAAACACAAATGCTTTAGCCCAGTCTTTCTTTTCACTGCTCGTAACTGGCTTACAATAATTTCCTCTAGACGATGCTGCATTGCTGCAGCGATATCCATATGATGCTGTGTAATCTCACCTTGTTCGTCACGCTTATTGCCAAACACAGAATGAAACTGGTCACTTACCCAAGTATCCCGCTCCCGATGAAAAGCAATCCAGTCTCTATTCACATGATAGCTATACATCGCCCTTTTCTGCACAATCTCTTCGAAGACATCAGCATAGGTACGCCCATCACCTGGAATTTGATGATCTGGATCACCATAGGTCGCAAGCCCCATAACAATACCTTCATCGCAGTGGTGGCGCCAGCCAAGAAAAAACGTAATCGCAGAGTAGAGTAGGCCGAGGGAATCTGGAAAAATATTTTTTTTGTGGAGCACTTCTATCCTGCCATCTCGACCCGCTGCGAACATTCCTGACTCTATTTCTCCGATACCATCATAGCTTGTCAGAAGCGCCTCATTAAAACCACTTGGAAAGTAGGCGCTGGCAAGATGGCAAAGATGGTGATTGAAGTACCTAATCGGCCCTCTAAATTCAGTTTGTTCGCGAATAACGTTCTCTACCAAGAAATTATCTTTGATACGTTCAGCATCACCGATAATGCGATTTATCTGCCATGAGTCCGTTAGTGCCGGCTTCAGATACGCCTCCTGGATATGATAAACAGGGTCAAAAGCAAAAGCGATTTCCCTTACATTTCCAATCGTGAATCCCGCTTGTTTGAGGCAATCCTTTGCCGCCTCAGTCGGAAATTTGCGACTGTGTTTGTCCCGACTGTATCGCTCCTGCTCACACGCTGCTACAAGTTTGCCGTCCAACATCAGTGCTGCTGATGTGTCATGTCCTCCGTGATTGATACCAAGGACTAAGAATTTTTCTTGCATGGGATTTTCCGACTTACATCAATAGTGGCAATACTTGAGCCACAATCAACGGCTTATACCAAACCGGTGAATCAACAACTGACCTATATCGGTGCCGCTTGATTCACCTTTCTTTTCGAATCCACCGGTACCGAAGGGGCAAGCTCGATCAGATCATTCTCTAGAAGTACCGCTACGCAACCCTGAATCGCCGTATATTCGAACTGGGACTTTTCTGCGATCGCTACTAGATCATGAGTCCCATCGGCAAGAAACAGAATCCAACTCATCAAGTCTACTTGCGATTGTTGGTCGAGGCCAATATCTGCGCCTGCCGCACCCTGTTTGATTGCTCCACCGATACTCGGATATAGGCTTCGTCGTCCGAGTTGTGCCTCTCCGTTCGGAAACCGGGATCGAATCAGGCAATTAGCGTCGATGATTCTAATCACATCTTCATAAATTCTAAACGACTCGAATAATTGGGATCCCGTAACAAACCCTAGATTATCCATAGATGTGTGGTACTGTGGATACTCATAGTATTTGTCTTTAGTAATACTTGCCACCGGTATTCTAAATCCTGGAGACGAGTATTGCCTCTCATCACTTCCGTCTGGTGCGAATGGATAACGCAACGGTTCTATTCCCCCGTCCCGAAAAGCAAGTCTTATCGCTCGATCGATCAGATGATTGTTAATAAAGGTTTCTTTGTATCCCAGTGGCCCTGGTCCACCACAACATGTGACCACAAATCCCCCGCTCAACGATTTCATTGCTGGCTCATTAAATTTTAGGTATGCGATTGCTCCGATTGTTTCGGGAACAAAAATAAATCGCCAACTGTACTCTGGGACGCCTCGATTCAACATATCGCGCGCAAGAAGCGTCGTCGTTATCAAGCCGCTCAAATTATCATTAGCCATTGATGGGTGACAAAGATAGGTTGATACCAAAAACTCTTCATTTCTTCGACCAGCTATCGTTATTTCACCGACAGTCATACTACCGGTGGTGTCTAAGTCTGAATCAATAAATACCTCCAGATCTTCTTCAGCCTCCCTAATTGTTTCATATTGTGCGTCCGTTATACAAAACCCCCATTGCCGTTCGTAATAACTGGTTCTGTAAGGAATTGCTCCGCTATAGTTTCCGAGATAATGAAGTCTGGATGCGAGTTCCTCAAAACGTATTTTCTGATGTACTGCTTCTGAATATCCCACCACGTGCAAGTTGTTATCTTGCCAGTCGACGATCTTCTCACCGGTACTGTTCTTTATCCACGCGTCACGAATCGACCATTCATCCGGAATCACCCAGTCATATACCTGGGCCCCACAAGGATATTCTTTAATTTTGATAGGGGTTATCTCACTTAGTATTCGCAATGTTTCCCGATTGCCTTCGCCTGTAAGGCTACGATTAAGGGGAAAAAGCCTATCGAGATAGGAATCAATTTCCGGGACAAGGTCTGCCGAAGAGTTCAAGATAAGAGATCCCAGGTGATGATGTCATCCTCCGCTATCGGTTGCCGCGCTTTTCGCCCCTGCACATGATCGATCAGCTTAGGGCTGATACCATGGGCGGGACGCTTGTAGGTTAGATCGTCTATCGAAATCACCGACCCTGCGGGTATTGCTCGACTTGCTACCAAACTCCTCCGAGCATTCCTCCTGGCTATTTCCTCAATCTCTAGCACACGTTTCCTGCTCTCTCCAATCAAAGCCAAGACACTATCGATATTTTTCACAAATATCTCTAGGTCTTCTTTATCCATCGCGTGATAGTGGTCGTTCCCAGGTAATGTCTTATCGTGCGTAAAATGTTTCTCGAGAATCTCTGCCCCTAAAATAGTAGCAATCTCCAACGATTTCATGTCTCCTGGCAGCGTGTGATCCGAATATCCTATAACGCGTTGTGGGTACCTTTTTTTTAACCCTTTGATCATTCCAAGATGGGCATCACAATCTTTGGTTGGATAACTCAGCACACAGTGCATCAACGCAGCCGAAACTCCCGACTGATCGATCCAACCCAACGCTTCATCAACTTCAACGATGTCGGAGGCACCGGTTGACAGGATAATCGGTTTTTGGTATCCACAAATATCTTCAATTAGGGGTTTATTCGTAATATCGGACGAAGAAATTTTGAATACACTCATGAGGTCCGATAGGAAAGCAACTGACTCGACATCAAATGGCGTGCTAAGAAACTCTATCCCAACCAAATCACACCGCTGCTTCAACTCTTCATATTCGTTTTTCCAGAAACGGTCATACTTTTTAAATAAGTCATACTGCGTTTTCGTTGGTTCCAGTTGAGTATTCCAATAGGCTGGCGAATGTTGTGACGCCAAAAGTTCGGCTTTGTAGGTCTGAAACTTTATCGCGTCTGCACCAGCTTCAGCCGCCTCGTCGATCAGTTGATAGGCAATCTCCATGTTGCCCTCATGATTCACCCCTGCTTCAGCAATAATTAGTGGTCGCGACCCCGAGGCTCGCGACGAACTTGCTCCCTGCTGTGTGATTAGTTCACGTAACTGAAGCATTACTAACTCACTGAAAAATTAGCGATTTGATCCTGACGATCGACAGATCACTGGACATGGGGATTTATTGTATCTTGGGAATAGGCTATCCACTCAGCAGAAACCGTATTCCACTAGATATCTATCAGTTCGCGCAACGCGTCCATTCAATGGATATAGGCCAACTAGGTCCTAATTATACGGCTTTGACTAGCTGAAGTATCTCGCTAAGGACTTTTTGTTTATTTTCCCTAAAGGAATATGGCTCCATATTTTTCATTAGGTTAAGGCGATAGTTCGATTGGGTAAGAAGTTTCTTCAAACTCCTATAGACCTGGTCTTCGCTTACTCCTTTCTGATATGGAGAAACGGCGATAAACCCGGTTCCTTCGTTAGCAAATGAGTGGGTGCACTCTCTTTCGTTTTGAGGAATTACGATGCTGGGTATCTTCATGTGGGCCAATTCGTAGACTGTCCGGCCATTTGAAGTAATCGCAATTTCAGTTTGCTCCATGATTTGCGACATCACCCCGGTTGCATGAGTAAGCGATGCTCCCCCGTTCTTTCTGACTTCTTTTGCCAGTGCCTTGTATCCTTGATAGCCTGGTCCTGTAACGATGTGAATATGTACCCCAAAATTCCCGCACAGTTCCCAAACTGCCCGGTAAATTGCCCTTGTCAAATTGTGCTGGTCAGTGCCTCCGAATGTCAGCAAGATGTTGTGAACTTTGCCTGAAAATTTATGCTGTCTTGCTTGATCAAATTCCTCTCTGACAAAGAAATAGTTGTGTCCCCACAAGATTTGAGAGCCCTCAATAGTTGGCTCGTCGTACAATTCATTAATCGTCAGATCTGATAGTGCCGCACCGGAGCCTAGATCCTCAAAATTAACCACGGCTGATCCAGTCGTTTTCAACGCTTTCACGTAGGCGGCTGTTGTATCAAGCATATCATTGATTACTAGATCTGGGTTCAACTTGGAGATCAAATCTATCATCTCTCCGGCCGGAACAACATCAAGCCAATAATCATAACCCGCGAGTTGATCCACAACTTCGTAACTTTCCGAATCACAGACAAACAGAATCTCATGATCAGTTAATTCGTGAGCAATCGATAGTGCCCGGTAGATATGCCCCATCCCAACTTCATTATTTCCAATAACTCTGAACACGATGCGCTTTCTTTGCAGCAGTTTTTCTAAGACCCACCAATCTTGAAGCGTCTCGATTTCAACCATGTCCTGAGACAACACCCACGGAGCCATTTTGGCAGGATGAGAAACCTCTCGAACTACAAAATCATAGTGGAAAAAACTAAAGGCCTGGGAATTCAAAATCAGTTCGTGATCTTGTGACTCTGATAAAAATTCATCGATCGCCTGCGGTGTCTCGCGAAACAATTGATGTTTTTCGTGCCGGACAGGTCGCAGCACGTCAACATTTGACGATATAAATTTACTAAGAGCACTCATCAATTCGTCCTTGGTGATCAATGGTGCGTAAGGTGAAAGCATTAACACCGAGATGGCTTTTTTTCTAATATTCGATGACTCGTTTAGCCGACTTCTTAGGGCGTGGGCAAGATTTTGCATCCCAGATGTTAGGAAAACCGATGAAACTCTATTTCGCTTACCGATTAAACTGATGTCCTCTGAATCGGTAAATAGAATGATTTCCCTAATTGTTGCGTCTAGTGACAGCGCCTTGTTAATAGCACGTTCAACGAGCGAGTGCCCCGCAAGTTTTTTTACGAGATCGTCTTGAAATACAGATTGCTCCTTGAATGCAGGTATAACAACCAGCAATTCTGGCCCCTTACTCATCGATAGTTAGGCCGTAGCGCTGAGACGACACAGAACCTTTCTAGCAGCGCCCTTTATTAGATTAAGTTGCTCTTCTTCTAGCGTATGGTGAAACGGAAAAGAGACCATATTGTCAAAAAATATATCTGTATTCGGGCATTCGGCAGCCCCGAAACCAAGCTTCTGGTAAAAAGCATAGCGGTAGAGTGGGCAATATTGAACGACACACTGAATTCCATGCTCGACTGCCATTGATCGGATGAACTGATCTCTTTTGCCAACTGCCAATCTCCCAACGAGTAGATGATAGTTATGCCTATCACTCTCTTCTCGATGGAACTCTATTTCTGGATAGTCAGCAAAACCATCTATAAACTGCAGCGCTCTCTGACGTTTTTCTTGATTTAAGTTCTGTACCCGATTCAGAAGCAGTGTACCCAATGCGCATTGGACCTCCCCTAAACAAAAATTGTTGGGCCAGATAAACTCATTATTCAGTTCCGGGAGATCAACATTTCCCATTGCCGGCACCCAATAATCGCTCCGTTGGAATCCAAATCCGCAGTGGCCATTGTGTCTAATCATGGGTATAAGACGCACGTGCTCTTCGTGTCGCGCTACGAAGATGCCGCCCTCACCCAAAGTTGAGATATTTTTTTGTGCGTGCAATGAAAAAACTGAAAAGTCCCCATATGCGCCCGCCATCTTGTTTCCTATTTGCACTCCAATCGCCTGTGCGACGTCCTCGATGACTAAGACACCGTACCGAGTCGCCAATTCCATTATCTCAGGCATATCAGCACCATAACCGTAAAGGTGAGGCACAACTATTGCTCTGGTTTTCTCGGAGATACAGGGCTCCAGTAATGACGCATTAGTGACCCTGGTGTGAAGATCGATGTCAGCCCAAACGACAGTAGCCCCATGTTTTACAAATGGGTAGGCACTAGAAGTAAACGTATGAGCCGGGATAACGACTTCATCACCTAAATGAAACTGGCAGAGTTGTGCCGCCATTTCTAGTCCTGCTGTAGCATTACTGATGGCAAAAACATATTCGACGCCTAAAAAGGCCGCGAATCTATTTTCAAAGGCTATCTGTGCATCCCCTTGTGTGAGGGTTGCAAGACTCTCCATAATGCGCCTCACCTCATCGACCTCATCATCGGTATATGTGTGCGCTCTCCCACCGAATGAAATCAAGAACTCTTGCATATTATTCGACTTCGCCCCTGTCATAATGATCTTACAAAGTCACATATGAGAGAAGAGCTCAATAACTCTATCGCGAGTCAAGATCTCTCGAAAACCAGAACCCAAAGCGTTGGTTAGCGGCTTCTCATGGATAATCGTCGCAGCATAAAGTCTATCCAAATCTGCTTGTCTGAGCCCCGCGCACACTGACTGCGGAATAACAACATTTTGCCGTTCCGCCATTACAGTGAGTTCTTCCTGTGCGGGCCCATAAAACTCCTTCAATCCGTTAAGCGCAATACAGTTTGCGACACCATGATGTAATCCTAAAACAACGCTGAGACCTGCTGAAAACGGATGAACGATGCCTACATAACTAGTTGCAATAGCGCATCCGCCTAGATACGATGCGACCATTAATTTCGCTCGGTTTTCCTCTTCCATCATGTCATCAGACAAGAAGACGCCTTGACAAAGCCCTAGGGCCTTTTCAGACAGCGCGTCCCCAATCGGATTTCTGTAGGATCCTGCCAAGGCCTCGAGACAGTGGATATAAGCATCCATACCTGTAAAAAAAAACTGATCTCTAGGAACTGTCTCAGTCAAAGTGGGGTCCAGAAGGAGTTGGTCATAAATTGAAAAGTCACTATTCATCCCCAATTTAAGTCCTGTTTTCTTAGAAGTCATTACGCAAGTGCGAGTTGCTTCCGCACCTGTCCCAGAAATTGTTGGAATGCCAATTTTGTAGATGCCTGGCTTGGTTAAGAGATCCCACCCTTGATAGTCTTCCGCCCGACCACCGTTTCCCAATAGGTTGGAAATTGCTTTTGCTGTATCCAGCGTGATTCCTCCCCCAATACCAACGATTGCTCTTACATGCTTCCCCCCCGCTTGAGAAATTTCGGTGTATAGGGCATTGATATACTCCGTTGTTGGCTCGTCCTCTGTAGGAATGAAAAAAACTCGGTCAATCCTCCTGACAGGAAGGTCAGAAACTAGTTCAGCGCTTCCCTCAAAAAACTTATCAACAATAAAAAAAATAGGCCCGTTATTGATGTCTGATCGGGATTCAAGAACGCTGGGAAGTAAATTGAGCGCATGCTCCCTAAATATGTAACGACCAACATTCCTTACGTTAAGAATTCCGGTTTCAAGCTGTTTCGTCAATTTCCTAATACCCTCAAATGCTTCACCCCTAACATTATGAAATTATTGAAAAATCCAAAAGGAAGTGCATAATCACAAACAGATCTTGAAATTCGACACAGCACTAACACCCGCACGAATTTTAACACTCAATCGACTTCTAGGCCGAAAATAGAGCGTTCAATTCCATCAATCGGTCCAACCTCTGTAGACGATATAATGGCCTTCACCTCTTTTGCCATAAGGCGATAATCATCGTCCGTCCAATAATACAATGACAAAGCCATATGTAGCGCAAGGGATAAGCATGGAAAGCGCCCCGATAATTGATTCAACAACTAAGCGAAAGAATGCCATCGCAGCCGCGCGGCTAACTATGAGGGAAGGTGTCCCCGTGTTCTCAATCGTTGAGATTAGTGTTGTTGCGGCCTGCAATAGAAGATGCTCATTCTGTCCAGTTTCCGATGACTACTATAAAAAGGTAGGCCTTTCAGGAGTAATGAAACAATCTCTTTACGAGAAACTACTTCTGGACCTTAAAAGCATCGGCTATGCAGGGATGATTCTTTTCTCGGGAGAAAGTGAGCCACTCTTACATAAAAGGCTCGATCGTTTGATTTCTCGCACTAAGGCGACTCTTCCAGATACTCAAATTGAGGTCAATTCAAATGGTGACCTATTAACGGAAAGAAAACTAGCATCGTTATTTGATGCGGGACTAGATACGCTAAGCATAAGCATGTATGACGGACCCCACCAAATCAACATTTTTTCTGAACTCCGAAAAAAGGTAGGTCTAGATCCCTCCCAGATTCTTTTACGGCGTCGTTATTTTCAAGATGGAAACTACGGAATCAATATGACTAATCGGGGCGGGCTAGTAAATTCTGACCTCTTTCAAGGTTCCATTAATGCTGACCAGAAACATACATTTCCAATTAACCAAGAGTGTTACTATCCTTTTTATATGCTAACCGTAGATGTCGGAGCTAACGTGACAATTTGCTCCCATGATTGGGCTAAACAGTATGTTGTTGGTAATTTCTCAGCCGAACATATTTTTGATATCTGGATAGGTCAACGCTTCAATACTGCCAGAAAGGCCTTAGCTCGCTGCGATCGAAGCCTGCCATCCTGCAGCAACTGCAACGCGATAGGTGATTTAATCGGCCGAGATAGTTTTATGAGATGGTTAGAATTTTTCAGACAAACCTCCTAAATACCTGACCGGTAAAGGCAATATCACACATCCCATGTCCCAGCCACGAGATTCCATACTATCTCTAAACAGAATTCATGATATTGGTGCGGGCAGAAAAGAAACTATCCTTCTCGACAAGAATGAGAGAATCACGCCTTTTCCAAAAGAATTTTTTAATGATTTTCTTAAATCCCTCACCCCAGAGGATTTTATTAAATACCCCGACCAGTCAGAACTTTATCGTAGGCTAGCAGAATTCTACCACTTAGAATTTGATCAGATATTACTAGTACCCGGATCAGATGCCGGGCTTAAATACATTTTTGAAACTTATTCAAAGCCAAAGAATCATGTAGTTCATCTCCAACCAACCTACGCGATGGTTCCAGTCTACATCGATATGTTTGACTGCCAACCGGTAGTTGCCCAATTTCATAATGACTTAAGTTTTTCTTCTGAGACTCTAGGTGATCAGTTATCTCTAGATACCACACTCGCGATAGTCGCAAATCCAAATCAACCGACTGGCACTCTTTTATCTATTGAACAACTTGAGCGACTGGCAATTAAAGCTGACCAAACCAATACACTGCTCGTCATCGATGAAGCCTACCATGATTTCACTGACGAGCCTAGTGCAATCAGTCTAATTCCGCGTTTCCAAAACCTCTGCGTCCTGAAGACTTTTTCTAAAGCATGGGGTCTCGCGGGCTTACGCCTAGGGTTTCTAGCTGCGCCGCACAATATCACTCAACAGTTAATCAAAGTAAAGCCACTCCACGACATTAACTCCATAGCGATCGCTGCATCGCTTCTGCTGCTTGACCATTACCAAATCGTTGATAGTTATAAATATGCCATCCAAGATTCAATGAGAAAGCTTTCAGCCGCTTGCAAAAAAGCTAATCTAGATTTTCTTCCAACTCACTGTAATTTTGCGTATGTTCGCATTCCTCACGAAGTTGATTCTCATGAGTTGATCGCCACTCTAGGCCGTCAGAATTTCCGTGTCCGATTATCCAACAACACAGGAACTTGCCTGGATGGTTGCCTCCGGTTCACTGTCGGGCCATGGGAGGAGATGAACTCCTTCTTTAAGGCGCTAGAAACGTCGATAGAGGACAGCCTAAAGAAAGGGTGATCTACCTACACATAATCGGTTTCCCATCCTGGCTTGGCCAATGCTTATGAATCTTATAACTTCAGGGTTTGAACATTGAAAAAAAAAGCAATTGCAATAATTGGCGCATCTGGGGTGATTGGTACAGCTATATCTAGGAAACTAGACGAGCAGGGCTACCGCCTCGGGCTACATTACTGCTCAAATAAAAAAGCGATTGACACCTTTTTAGAGAATTCTCGTTGCGCCAATGATCATCACGTGTACACCTCACCCCTCAATTCTTTGGATAATGTTGAGACTACATTAAATGCCTTCCAGAAAGCGTTAGGTCGACTTGATGGCCTGATCCTGTGCGCGGGCCGAGTGCCATGGAAAAATGAAGAAAAACTGACGTCCAACGACTGGGCGGATGCTTTTTTTGAATTATCCGTGATTCCTTATCATTTTGCCCTCGTCTTTTCAACGTGTTGTGCGCCAGCTGCCCGTATCGTTTCGTTAAGCTCTATTAGCGCAACCTATGGGGGCTCTTCGATGTCACGTCACTACGGTGCCGCCAAAGCGGCACTAGAAGCCGCTTTATTAGGCTTAGCAAAAAAACTTCACTCTCAACAAATAACTGTGAATATTGTTCAAGCAGGTTTTGTTTTAACCCCACAACAAACCAGCGGTCGATCCACTGATGAAATTGAGAAGCGAATTAAGAAAATTCCGTTTCACCGGTCCGCAACCCCCGAGGAAATTGCGCAAGCATTTTGCTTCCTATTTGACCCTGACTCATCCTTTATTACGGGGCAACGAATTACTATTGCGGGCGGGGATTAAGGAGGCTCTTCTTATTTCCGCCCTCCTCTGACTTTTCGATGTGATTTTCTTTTAGGCAATGACTGCGCTCATTTTATTCGATGAATGTGCTAAAGATCATGAACGGTCGTTAGATTCTTTGGCACGGACTTTATCCATCACTGCGAACAATCATTTGCATTTCGTAAATCTTTCCGATTGCCCTGTCGATCTGATCAATAAGGCCATAAAGCTTCCTGAATCCCAAGTGACATACACAAATGGATTTGAACTGTACTCGAAGATAGACGAGGACTTTAACGTTTCATTGGCTGCGTGGCTCGAGAACCTTTTGCAACTGAGGCCGGTATATTGGAATCTGCGATATTCCAGAATTAGTGAACTTAATTTTTCAATACCACTGTTTCAAAATCTGCGAAAGATTCACCTAATTAGATATCTCTTAGAAAGCACTTCGCCGAACGAATTAATATATATAGGCGATCGGAATCTAGGGCATTGGCTCTCAAAAACTCCCTTGGCAAAAAATGCTCGAATCTATCTAATCCCGCCGAAAAATGTTTATCGAAGAAGGGTGGGGCGCTCTATTGAATACTTTCGCGCACTGATGCTTTTTACATCGAATTTTTTCTCGGAGCTTTTACTTCTTTTTTTGTTGCGCATTTTTTCAAGGCGTTCCAAGTCCTTTGTACGCAATTCAGGCGTCGTTGCGATATATGCACTTTTCCCTAGGAACTGGAGAAGGGTAGGTGAGCATAGCACCTATAGATACACGTCTCACCTTTTCGAGCATTACCCAGATATCTCATCATACTATCTAATCAGTTTTCTGCGCACGAACTCCGACGCATTAGAAAGATTTTGGACTGGATTTCAATCTTTGACCAACCTCTTGCGATCGAAAGATCAGAACAACTACGAAATACTTGAAAATTATGGAAGTTTCAAAGATCTTCTTGCCTCTTACCTGAATTTAGAAAATCTATTTCGATGGGTTCAATCCTCACGTCGCGCTCGATCAAACCGCTGCTGGAACTTCTGTGGGGTATCCGTCGAAGAGGTTATGGCACCGATTGCTCTGCACGCGTTTCGGGAAATACCAAAAAACCTCTACACGGAACGATGCAGTTATCGAGCAGCTCGACATCTTACCCCCACCACTTTGTACATTCCTGTTTTTGAGCTACTTGAGGGCCGCGCTATTACGAAAGGGCATAAAACGGCTAAAGTCCAAACTGTAGGCATTCAACATGGCATTATGTATTCCCTTCAAGTAACCAGAGCAATTAGTTCTTTGGCCGTATTAAACAACAATTCAAACTCAACGCTAGTTCCTGATCTAATTGCCGTTGAAGGTAAGGTTACTGAAAATTTATTTTTACGCTATGGCTTTCAAGAATCAACAATTCTTACGGTAGGCGCTCCTCGACTAGAACCTTCAAATCTAGAGTCGATGATCGCGCCAACAATCGTCCGCAAGGACCCTGTAGACATTGTAATTTTTGGTGATCTTTATTCTTCATCTAACCTCTTTAACTTATCAAAAATTTTAGCCGAACACTTAATCGTCGTTTTTCGACCTCACCCAGCGAAAGATTCTTTTTTCATATCGAAAAATAATCAAAGATTCACAATCGAACAAGAAAATATCTCAACAACTGAACTAATCAATACCTACCAACCTATTGCCGCTTTGTATTGCATGTCCGGAATAGCTTTAGAGATTCTCGAATTAGAGATTCCTTTGATCTTTTCCCCTAGCAACGAATATCCTCTATTAAACCCAGTTATACCGGAAGTAAGCCGCGTGCCAACGTTGCAGAATGTTGATGATATAGTGCGGGAATTAATGCAATTAAAGCACGATCCAAGCTACCAAAGTTTAAGGAAAATAGCAGGGCGAGAATGCTTGGGGGAACTAGTAAAAGATACTGGTAATGAAGCGTGCAGAAATCTAACCAAAGTGATCGATTTCGAGCCCGAAGAGGTTCAAAAATAGACTTACGGATCAATCAAGCACTGGTGACACCGCAATCATTGTTCAGAGGTACGGGTAACTCCCAATATAATCATTCAGCGATTTTCGGCCGTTGTTCTTCCTCACCGTTTACACGCCTCCCTTTCTACAATCATCGGGGCAAACAGCTTCAACGGCCCTCGCTCCACGTTTTAATATGGAGTCATATCTGAAGTCAGTTTGGATGTCAGTGATCAAACCAAGAATATTTCAAAATAAATTTAATGCTAACTGTGTTATTGACTTCAGAACTGGAACCAGAACGGTCGTCACCTTGCATCCAACGTTTAAGTCAACGCGCAGGTATTTATGGAACCCGTCGATATTGACTCTTCTGTTTTTCTTGGGCCTGGCACAGGATTTACAGATGCCCTACGCCCTCCATGCCCACGATATGCCGACTGCGCAGTAAATACTCTAGTGGAATCGTATGTTTCGATTAGCGCTCACGTCACGGTAGGAGCCGGATTGCCTATAGGCTGGACATATAAATTTATGCTGGCGCCGTGATCGTTCCCAGTGTTGAGCTCCACTTAATAATGGCTGGTAGCCCAGTAAAAAAAATTTTCGCCGCCTAAAGTGCTAACCCGAACATTCTGACCACTCTTATCAGTGGTGCGATGACCAAAATATCTAAGCGTCGATCAAGTACTCAAGAAAGACGAAATCACGTCTGAGTACCGTTGTAGTACTGAGGTGTCGTCCGATCCACCTTCAACATGAATCCGAAAAAACTCGTCTAACGAACTCTCATCGAGCGTTCCCTGCTCACCGTTTTCTACAGCACGTATCATTCCAACAACCTCATCCTCGCTCTGAGCAATAGAAACAAGGCCCGACTGATCAAAAATGGTTAAGTTGGGGCAAATAAACCTCGGCCAACAGACCGGTTTGCATTGGCGCAACGCTTCGAAACAAATACTCGAGCCATATACGATAACTAAATCCGCATTTTTCACCAATTGTGGGGAATGAATATTCTCATTAGGGAAGACTACGCGCCCTGATTGATCCAGAATGCTTTCTTCCGATGGATTAAGCCCACCTGTTACCCGGCCCCGGGTATGTCCTTTGATGATCAACCTCACGTTTTCTTCTAAACAAAGCCTTTTTAGAAGGGCGAAGCATTTATGTCTATCGACATTGTAATTCCAGTGATTAAGAAAAAAGAGTACGTTAATTTCCTCGCCATGAGGATCTTCTTCTTGCAACTCCATGCTTAAGCAACGGTTATAATTTATCTGAGACCATTCCGCACAAAACCGCGCGCTGCCGAGGGTATGAATTTTTTTTTCTCTTATACCTGATTCTATACAGTAACGCTTAATGTTTTCACTTTGTACAACATATGCAGAGAAGCGGTTTCGATCAGTCAGTTGGGGTAATTCCCCGGTTGTTTCGATGGCTTCCCGAGTTGTGGTATTAAAATCATTTCTTAACCACGTATGGTATCCGTGCGGGATAGAAATAGTAGGCAACCCCAATCTCCGGGCTGCGCGCAAGAGAAACGGCGCCCGATCTCTTCCACTAGGACCAGCCCATTCGACAATAACACACCCGATATCATGGCTCTTGAGGAACCAGGAACCGACAACCAGCGCAATAAGCCAGTCGACTGCTC
>Ga0187827_10005138_pt1 | contig 15641 bp, 16 predicted proteins | sample ETNtaG_39_FD_167969 | JGI IMG/M metagenome (GOLD analysis project Ga0187827, IMG submission 167969) | Marine microbial and viral communities from oxygen minimum zone, Eastern Pacific Ocean - ETNP2014_SV_150_PacBio MetaG (Illumina Assembly) | ecosystem: Environmental > Aquatic > Marine > Hypoxic...
CGATGAACGAGACCCTACGGCTCTCAATACCCTCATCGCCGAAAACGCGGTTTTCTTCTCACCGGTGGTGTATACCCCGCAGGCCGGCAAAGCCAAAGTAATTGGATACCTTAAGGCGGCAGCTGAGATTCTCTTTAATGACAGTTTTCGATATGTGCGCGAGCTGCGTGGGACTAACGAGGCTATGCTTGAATTCACAGTGACTATTGAAGATATCGAAGTCAATGGCATCGACCTGATCCGCTGGAATATGAATCAGGAAATCACCGAATTTCGAGTCTGGCTGCGACCGCTTAAGGGCCTGCAGATAGTGCAGCAACTCATGGCGAGGAAACTCAGTGCCCAACGCCATCCAGCACAGAAGGCGAAATGAATGCGAATACTGCTGATCAACCCGAACACATCCGTTAGCATTACCGATCGATTAATGGCGTCGGCTTCAACCGCCACATCGGCGGACACTGAGCTCGTGCCCGTTACAGCGCACCGCGGCGTCCCCTATATTGCCTCCCGTATCGAAGCGGCGATCGCCAGCAACGTGGTGATGGAATTGCTGGCCGAGCACAGCGACGGTATTGACGGCGCCATCATCGCCGCTTTTGGGGACCCTGGCCTGGGCGCTGCCAGAGAGCTCATGGATTACCCCGTCGTAGGATTGGCTGAGACTGGTATGTTGACCGCATGTATGGTGGGGAAACGCTTTTCCATTGTCAGTTTTGCGCGGGTACTGGCCCCTTGGTACCGGGAAACAGTGGAATGGCACCAACTCGTTGACCGGTTAGCCAGCATCCGCATGCCTGATACGGACTTTAGTAACATTAACGATGTCCAAACTGAAATGCAGACAACGCTGGTCGCTCTTGCGCAATCTGCCGTAACAGAAGATCAGGCTGACGTTATTGTGTTTGGCGGGGCCCCACTGAGCGGGTTGGTTAAAGAAGTGATGAACGATATCCCTGTGCCTGTGATTGATTGTGCAGCAGCCGCCGTGATGCAGCTCGAAACACTCATTCGACTTAAGTTGCGACGCCCGATCGCGGGCACCTTCCGCCGACCCCCAGCGAAACCCTCGACAGGACTACCGCCCGAACTGGCACGACGCATTGGTCACCAGGATAATTAACCGAACCGGAAACCTGTCATGCCCAGCCATATTACCGAATCGGATCTTTACGGTAGTTCGTTTTCGACGCCTGAATTCATTGCCATTTTCAATGATCGCAACCGTGTCCAAAAGTGGTTCGACGTCGAAGCGGCACTTGCAGAAGCCCAGGGAGAACTGGGCATGATCCCGGTCGATGCAGCGGCTGAGATCAGTGCGCGGGCACGCGTCGAAAACATCGACATCAAAGCCATCGGTGTGGAAATTGAAGCCACCGCCCATCCCCTCGTGCCGGTTGTCCGAGCACTACAGGACGCGTGTGAAGCCAGTGCAGGTGAATTTGTGCACTACGGTGCCACCACCCAGGACATCATGGACACAGGCATGGTGCTACAGATCAAGGAAGCCTGGCCACTGCTACTTAGTGACATCAAAGCGAGCCGCTCTGCTCTAACCCAACTTGCACAAACCCACCGCGCCACGCCGATGGCAGGTCGCACTCATGGCCAACAGGCACTACCGATCACCTTTGGTTACAAATGTGCCGTTTGGATCGACGAGATAAACCGGCAGCTACAACGCTGCACTGAAGCCGAGACGCGCATCTTCACTGGCAATATCACCGGCGCCGTTGGCACGATGGCTTCGTTCGGTGCACAGGGACGGGCCATGCAGGCGCTCACGCTTCATAAGCTCGACCTTTTATCGCCAACCATCTGCTGGCACTCTGCACGCGATCGGGTAATTGAACTGGCTAACCTAATTAACCAGATCGCAGGCACCTTTGGAAAAATTGCCCGAGAAATCTACACCCTACAGCAGGTCGAGTTCGGTGAAGTCGCCGAACCGAACCCCCCTGGCAAAGTCGGCAGTAGCACCATGCCACATAAACGAAACCCCGCCATGGTCGAAATCTCAATCAGCCTGTCGCGACTGATTCGTGCCCAACAGGTGGCCTTGACAGACGCAGCATTTCAGGAACACGAGCGGTACTCAGCACTATTACGTATCGAACTAGCCGCTATTCCGGAGATGATGATCTACTGCGGTGCCTTGCTGGCCAAGATGCGGACCGTGCTGGAGCAACTGGTTGTGAATCCTGCTCGCATGCGCTCCAATCTGGATTTATTAGGTGGCCTATTGATGTCCGAGCGGGTGATGTTGGCACTCGGCGAAACACTCGGCAAACAGAGCGCACACGAAATCGTTCACGAAATTGCCATGATGGCTTTTGAAAACGAGCAGCTGTTTCGAGATGCCCTGCTCGCGGACCCTCGTGTAATGGAGCATCTGGATGCCGCTATGATTGATGAGCTGCTCGATCCCATCGGTTATCTGGGTGAAGCAATGCAACTCGTCGATGACGTTCTAACAAACGTCTCTGCAACTGACGACAAATAACTCTGTCCAAAATCAAACCCCGTCAATGAATGGGCCTATCTCCCGACGCTGTTTCTATTCAGTCTTATGGGCACCACCGACCAGCGCATTCCAGGATTCAACGGCATTACCAGCGGGGTAGAATTTGAACTCAATTCGAATGGCATCCTGCAACGCCTCATGCTGATGTTTCACACCCATGGGATGCCGATAAGTGTCACCCGTCTCCACGATATAGGTTTCAGAATCAATCATCATACGAACTCTCCCCATTTTCTGATAGGCGACAGAATGGTGGTCAACATGCCTGTGCGTGCGGTCAACCGCCCCTTTGGGGCGAAATGCCTCGAATACAATCAAATGGGGTGTCGCCATCAAAACTTTGACGCTGTCGACACCATCCTCGTTCAAGGAATAGTTCGGCACCAGCGGCATAGACTCACGCGTGGAACTCGGTACAAATAATTGGCCACGATCGTCAGGGTGCATAAATGCTATCGCATTAGCGATAAAGTCGGCGTCAGTCATTAGATTCTCACGTGATTAATTAGTCGTTTGGTGCTCAGATCTTCGTGTTAAACGACAGTTGAACTCACCGGCGCACTGGCTTCGCTTCAAGTGGATTAATAGCGTCTTTGTCTTACAGTCAATGCCTACGAACTAATGGCAGCCATTGTAAGCACGCCCTAGTGCAGTTGGTCCCCCGACATCTCATCAAGTTCCTTCAGTTGGCCGACAATTTCCCAATCGACAATCTCCCACAATCCCGGATCATAAAAAACAGCCACCGCATCGCCCGCTGCATTCTCGACAAACACGTTGGCTTTTCCGCGAGGCACCGAGCCTGGCCACGTTCCGTTGAACTCATCTTGAATCAGACTCTGAACCAACTCCCGTACATCCCTTGGCAAATCATCGGCCTGCACCGCATTCAATGCAGCACCCCCTGTACCCCTTAAGTCCTCAGGTAATTCGAGTTCAGTATCAAAACTGCCGTCGCTTCCCCAGCCAGGCCCAATCGCCGATCCTGATCGAGTCCGAATTCGGACGTGAATCTGGAATATGGCCATTACACTATCCCTCAACCATGCTTCATTCACATGATAGCGTGCCGGACCTTGTTCAGGCACGCTTCTACTGCGAATCACCACTTGGACCAAGCCGATGCCCAAAAAAACGTTATGCCCAGCTCATCTTAACTTTCAGCCTAGGCCCACCTACCCCTACGCGCCCGGAACAGCGGGGGGCGGGTTCGTGTTCACAGCGGGCCAGGTGGCCTGGGACGAAAGCGGCGAGATCATCGGCATTGGCGATGTGGTCGCACAAACCAAGCAAACCCTGCACAACGTGTTATCTGTGCTGGCCGAAGGTGGAGCCTCGCCTGCAGATGTCCTTAAATGCACGGTTTACCTGAAAGATATCGCAGACTTTCAAAAGATGAATGACATCTTTTCGCAGACATTTGGGGAGACACCACCGGCTCGCACCACAGTGCAGGCACATCTTGCCGAACCGAGCATGTTGGTTGAGATTGAAGCCATCGCATTTGTCGGTGCATGACCCCATCTGTGTGTTGCCAACCCCTGCGCATACTCACACCTGACAATGACCACTGAACTGCACGACGAACAGACTTTGGCCTTTAGGGATCTTAGCCCCGACCGGGTGCTAAACGCTGTGGAGAGCCATGGGTACCGTTGCGATGGTCAACTGTTGCCGCTCAACAGTTACGAAAATCGTGTCTACCGAATCAGGTTAGAGGATGGCTCTTTCATTATTAGTAAATTCTATCGCCCTCATCGATGGAGCGACGAAGCCATCGGCGAAGAACATGCCTTCAGTTGGCAACTGGCGGACGCGGAAATTCCGATCGTGCCACCCATCAGAAATGATGACGGGGACACGCTGCTCCAACTAGGTGTCCATCGCTTTGCCCTCTTCCCTTACCATGGTGGGCGCGCACCTGATTTCGACAATCTCGAGCAGATTGAGCAACTCGGGCGCTTTCTGGGACGATTGCATGCCGTAGGCAGCGTGGAAAATTTCCAACATCGACCAGCACTGGACATCGATACTTTCGGCGAATCAGCCTACCGCTTTGTCCTAGACACGCACTTCATTCCGAACGAACTCGAACTTCCCTACCGATCGCTGGTTGAAGACCTGCTGAAACAAGTTCGGTGGTGTTATGAACGCGCCGGAGAAGTCGAACTGATCCGCCTTCACGGTGACTGCCATGGGGGCAATATCCTATGGACGGACGATGGCCCTCATATTGTCGATTTGGATGATACTCGCCACGCTCCAGCTGTCCAAGATATGTGGATGTTCCTTTCGGGAGAACGTGCCGATCAGACTCAGTGCCTCGATGCGCTGCTTGAGGGTTATAGCGTATTTCGCCAATTTGACTCACGCCAACTACATCTCATTGAGGCCCTGCGAACTTTGCGCTTGATACATTATTACGCCTGGATTGCGCAGCGCTGGGACGATCCGGCTTTTCCCAGAGCGTATCCTTGGTTCAATACACAACGGTGCTGGGAACAACATATTCTTGATCTTCGAGAACAGGCAGCACTGATGAATGAACCCCCTCTCGAATGGCACGGGTGAATCGATTGGATCTTTGGTGTGTCTGATCGACCACCGCCATTACACTTGATCAGCCCATTGCACATGAAGAACACCCGGTGAGAGCTGTAGGTAAAAACTCTCGTCGATCTTGACCAAACCACTATCGAGCGTTCCCTCCGCTTCAAAAGACAACGCTCGACTGATCATCCAAACCGTGTGATCGATTTCAATTCGATAGGGCACTCCGAGCGCGGCTGTACCTGACATGAACCGGTATGCTCTTTCTGCCGACCAGTCAGAACCAACACTGAAGTCTTCCCTGACCGGCCACGAATAATAACTGCCGTGATCGGCCCCACCGGGGGCAGCATGTGCAGGCATGGTCCCCGAAGTGCGTGCTAACTCATCAATCATGCGAGCACCGATCTGGGCCAAGTCAGCAAGCACCACAGCTTCACTTAGACCCGCTGCCACGGTAATGGACTGCTGAGCCATGATCGGTCCTTGGTCAATCGCCTGGGTCATGCGGTGTAAGGTGACACCCATGCGCTGCTCGCCGGCATGGAACTGCCAGAAAAGTGGCATCGGCCCGCGGTAAGCCGGCAACAGGGAGGGGTGCAAGTTGTAGGCGCCTAATGTGGGGACCCGTAATTCGTCTGGAGTCAGCACCTTGGGAAAACACACACTAAAGAGAAGCTCTGCGTGCAGGCGAGATAAAAGCACACACAAACTGTCTGGGTTTGTTGGGTCAATGGTCTCAACGGGTATCCCAAGGGAATCGCAGATCGCTGCCAAACCATGGGGTTGACGCTGCGGAACAGGAAATCCAGCCTCAACATGAAAGGGTAGCGACGGAATCATCACCCGCATGATCAGGGCGCCAGCCTGCACCAGGTGACGCAGAACGGCTTGGGAGAAAAACGTATCGCTACCCAGAAAAATCAACTTGCGTCGGCGCATCGAGTCGTCGCTATGGTTGACCTCATTAACCCAGCAGTCTAACCACGTAACACTCTGATGGTGTGACTCAAGGTGTGGCAAACTCTGGGTCATCGGTTAACCCCGATTCTTATTAACACCTCGTGCAAGGAGCCCTAGCCTGTCGTGACTGATGACTCGATGGATCGCGTCGTGGCCGAGGCTATCCGAGCGCGCGAGACGCGCGAACGGGGCTACCGCGCCCAGTCGCTCAAACTCCATCCCTGGGTGTGTGGCCGATGCGGTCGCGGGTTTGACCGAAGCAACCTTCATGAACTTACAGTCCACCACAAGGACCATGACCATGATAACAATCCACCCGACGGCAGTAATTGGGAAAATCTATGTCTTTACTGCCACGACAACGAACACGGGCGCTTCGTTGGCGATACCAATAAGAGAACCGTCAATCACCGCATCTCAAGCAACGCCAGTCACCGGCCCTTGGCTGATCTTGCGCAACGCTTGAAACAACCCCGGGATAAATCGTAATGCCCCAAGCAGCTGATCATGGAGACAAGCTTTCTGGCAAGGTCGCGCTGATCACCGGAGCCGCCAATGGCATCGGGCGCGCCATTGCCGAGCGATTTGCACACGAGGGTGCGTCCGTCGTGATTGCTGATCTTGATAACCAAACGTCTCAATCTGTTGTCACTCATATTCGTGAGAACGGAGGACGCGCTGACGCTATTACCTGCGACGTCAGCCAGGCACATGATGCCGAACGCGCTGTTGAACATGCCGTCACATCATTCGGATGCCTGACTACTGTGGTTGGCAGTGCAGCTGTCTTCTCACCAGTCGTGCCCATCGATGAATTGAGTGAGGCCGACTGGCAACGCGCCATTGACGTTAACCTGACCGGTTGTTTTCTGATCAGCAAGTACGCCATACCTCACCTGAAAACCTCGCGCGGTACTATTACGCTGATTGCCTCACAGATGGCTCAGGTCGCTAATGCGGGCCAAAGTGCTTATTGCGCGACTAAAGGTGCGCTTGTCCAATTAGCCAAAGGCATGGCGCTCGACTATGCCGATGCTGGGATTCGAGTCAATACCCTCTCACCGGGAGGTATTGCGACCGATCGGCTGGCAAAACGATTTGGTGACTTGGAGCGCGCGCAGCGTATATGGGGGCCCAAGCATCCGCTCGGTCGACTTGGTGAACCTGACGAAATCGCGCGCGGTGCCGTTTTTCTGGCAAGCGACGACTCCACTTTCATGACGGGTGCGGATCTCCTGATTGATGGCGGCTATACCGCCTGGTAGATCAGTGTCTGTTGTAATCACTTGTGATCGATCTGAAAGAATCCTCTCGACGTTACACGCCTTAAGCGAGCATGTCGGTACATGATGTTCCACGACCTCACCTAACTGCTGTGCCCGAATCACTGCCAATGCCCTCTTCCTACCCAGTGATCCGGCTTGTTGCAGCGCTGACCCTGATGACGATCGGGGGGTCGGCGATGTACGCCGCCATTATGGTGCTGGAGCCCACGGCTCTCGAGTTTGGCAGTGGCCGTGGTAGCGCATCCCTCCCTTATGCCAGCTTCATGGCGGGTTTCGCCGTCGGCGGCGTCGTCATGGGTCGTGTCGCTGACCGCTATGGAATACTGGTTCCTGCTCTGCTTGGCAGCCTCGCCTTGCCCGCCGGTTTTCTCCTGTGCGTTCAGGCCACGTCCATCCTTCACCTATGCGTCGTGCTGGCAGTGTTGTGCGGATTTCTAGGCGCTGCGTTTAGTTTCGGGCCGCTGGTCGCCGATACCTCACTGTGGTTCACCGCGCGACGAGGACTGGCTGTGGGTATCGTCATCAGTGGCAACTATTTAGCCGGTGCCGTGTGGCCACCCATATTGCAGTATTACTTCGATCAACAGGGATGGCGAGCAACCTTTAGCGATCTCTCGTGGTTCACGCTGTGCACGATGTTACCGCTGTCGTTGCTGCTGACACGACGACCACCCACGGAAAAAATCCAAGATGCAACAACGCATCCGGCAGATGGCTACCGCCCACTTGCCATGACACCGCTGAACCTACAGTGCCTCATCTGTGCCGCTGGAGTGGGTTGCTGCATTGCCATGGCCATGCCGCAGGTGCATATCGTTCCTTATGTGTTAGACCTGGGTCATCCGGCCGCCCGTGGTGCAGAGATGCTGGGCCTGATGCTTGGCTTTGGCGTCATCAGCCGTGTTGGGTCCGGTTGGTTATCCGACCGCATTGGTGGCCTGAAGACATTGCTTATCGGATCAGGATTACAAACGGTGGTACTGGTTGCCTTCCTCGGCTCAGATAGCCTGGCCTGGTTGTATGGCGTATCGATCGCTTTTGGCCTATCCCAAGGCGGAATCGTACCTTCTTATGCCATCATCTTACGCACCTTCTTTCCGTTCGCTGAAGCCGGCCGGCGAATTGGTCTAGCACTATTTTTTACCCTTGCCGGTATGGCGCTCGGTGGCTGGATAGCCGGGGTCTTATATGATCTGACCGGCTCCTACACCGCTTCTTTTATCAACGCAATCGCTTTCAATATCTTCAATCTCGTCATTGCACAGGCACTGCTTCGGCGAGCAAAGCAACCACAAACCATAAGGGCGTAAAGTTGCCTGATCCAATACGTCACTCATCCTGGAGAAAAATAATGAACATCACATCCAATCCCTCAACTGTCCATCCACCTCTTGGGCAATACGCCCACGTTGTCGAAGTACCGGACAACGCGCGGTGGCTGGTTATCTCAGGCCAGCTCGGCATTGATCACAAAGGAAAATTGGCAACCAACGCACGCAAACAGTCAGAACAAGCCTTACGCAATATCCTGGCGTGCCTGCGGGATCATGGTATGAGCAAGCGAGATCTTGTGAAGACCACGGTTTATCTCACGGATTCTCGTTTTATTGATGACTTTCGAGCCGCGCGCAAGAAAGTCATGGGAAGTGCGCTCTATACCAACACGATGGTTATTATTGACGGCTTGGCCACACCCAACATCGTAGTTGAAATTGAAGCATGGGCTGCCGGGCGTCAAGGAACTCGATCGAAATGACTCGCCCTTTGTGGCAACTCAGTGCCTGTGAAATGAGTGAGGGCCTGCGGGCGCGACGATTTCTTGCGGTAGAGATTATGGAATCGGTCACCGATCGCATCGGTGCTCTTAACAACCACCTCAATGCCATCGTCAGTGACTACACCGAGCAGGCGCTGATCGATGCGGAGGCGGCTGACGCCGCTACCGCTAGCGGTGGGGCAATGGGCCCACTGCACGGCGTCCCCGTCACGATCAAGACCAACGTCGATGTCTCGGGCACACCGACTCCCAATGGACTACCCGTATTCAAAGATCTCATCGCACCAGATGACTCTCCAGTGGTCCGTAATCTTCGCCGGGCGGGGGCGATCGTAATTGGCCGCACCAACACTCCGGAGTTATCGATGCGCGCCACGACAGATAATCCACTACACGGTAGAACCCGCAATCCGTGGGATGAGGCCGCAAGTCCTGGTGGCTCCTCCGGTGGAGCGAGCGCTGCAGCAGCCGCCGGCTTTGGACCCATTCACCATGGCAATGACATCGGCGGATCGCTCCGGTTTCCGGCTTTTACCTGTGGACTGGCTACTGTAAAGCCAACACTCGGACGAATTCCCGCCTTTAACCCCTCGGCCCTTGCAGAGCGCGGGCTGATGAGCCAATTGATGTCGGTGCAAGGCGCTATCTGCCGGGAAGTTCGCGATGTGCGACTGGCCACCCGCATTATGACCGAGGGCGATGCCCGCGATCCCTGGTGGGTACCCGTTCCCTTTGATGGCCGTCCGATCGAGAACCCAGTCACCGTTGCCGTTACCCAAGAGTCCCACGGTTATCCCATCCATGCGGATATTCTGGCCGGCATTGACCGCGCTGCCGGGTATCTCAGTGATGCCGGTTATCACGTGGCCGCGGTCAAGACGCCCTCGATCCTGTCGGCCGCTCAGAGTTGGTTCAGCGTACTGGGTCACGAACTTCAGACCCTGCTCTTACCCGTAGCTCAAGAGCACGGCAGTCAGACCATCCAGGACATCTTTGCGCACTATGCCAACATTGGTGATGTGATTGATGCCGAAAGTTACCGTACTGGCATTGCCGAACGCACAGCGATGACCCGCGAATGGAACTTGTTTCTCGATCAATACCCCTTGGTGCTCAGTCCATTCCTGATGCGACCCACCTACCCCTGGGATTATGATGCGAGAGGCTTCGCTGCCTGCGCGGATCTTTTTCGCTCTGCGATCTACAGCACGGGGGTCAACTATCTCAGCCTGCCCGCAGGAGTCGTACCCATCGGACTTGTCGATGACCTGCCCGCCGGCGTCCAGTTAATCGGCCGTCGTTATCGTGAAGATCTGATTCTTGACGCGATGGAAAGCATTGAGCAGCGGGTGGGCGTACTGGTTCACCGCCTGTGGGAACGCGAAACGCGGGACTGATTCCCCCACCTTTCGACAACACTGATGCGATTGACTCCCCTTCAAGACACCTTTGCTCATGAGGTTCTTGACTTGAGCCTGTGGAAGGATCTGGATGAGACAACGCTAAACGAACTTCGCACGGCTTGGCGTCGGCACAGCGTCCTGGTATTCCGTCGCCAGTCTTTATCAGAGGCTGAATTGGTGCGTTTTTTTTCACACTTCGGAAAGGCTGAAATTATTGTCCGCACCGATTGGCAATCACTAAATCAAGATGAGGTCATTCATATCTCCAATATGAAGGACGCATCAGGACGATCGATCGGGGGGCTGGGCTCCGGAGAACTTGACTGGCATTCAGACCAGTCGTATATGACTGCCCCGGCCACCGGCGCTCTGCTCTACATGGTAGAAATGCCCAATGAAGGGGGCACAACCTATTGGGCCAACCTGCAGCAAGCCTACGATGCGCTGAGCGAAGAAACCCGCTCGCAGATTGCCCATCTCGAAGCGATCTACGATTACGCCAAAAGACAAAGCACCTACGATGATGAAGCCCCTCTATCGCCTGCGCTGCGGGTAAAAACCCCGCCGGTACTGCATCCGCTCGTTTGCGTTAATCCCCAAACCCACCGGAAGTCTCTTTACATCGATCCGACCACCATGGTCGGAATCAGCGGGACTTCAACCGAAGAAGGGACTGCGTTACTTGCGCACCTAAGCGCCCATGCCACCCAACCCTGTTTTGTTTATGCCCATCACTGGCAGGTTGGAGACGTCGTCATGTGGGATAACGGACAAGTCCTTCATCGGCGAGATCGATTTAATGAGGCCACTCCTCGATGGCTAAAACGCCTCACCTGCCGATTATCTCCCGAACATCATCTGGTGCCCGCCTCTCGACCCTACATTGGCACCTGATTCGGGCAACCCAGTTCGGCCTGATTGTTAGAATGCAGTGGCATTGGACCGTGCATCACTACCAATCAGTACACTAGCCATTTTTGAAGACCACGGAGAACACCATCATGATCCATGTTTTAGCTTCGATCCATGTCAAGGAAGGAAAACAGGCCCAAGCCCTGGCTGCCATTCATGGCAATCTGACTGCCGTGCGGGCGGAAGCCGGCTGCATTCAGTACACACCGGCCGTTGATATCGATACGGGTATGCCAGCACAGGAAACTGACGATTCAATTATCACTATGATCGAAACCTGGGAAGACTTGTCTGCGCTAAAAGCACACAGCACAGCTCCCCATATGTTGACGTATCGAGAGTCGGTCAAAGATATCGTGGAGAAGGTGACTCTAAAAGTCCTTGAGGATGTCTGACGCGGCATGACACAGGCCGTATGACAACGGCACGCTAGAACCAGCGTGATTTTTCGACTTTATTGATTAATTCTTCACCGGCGGCAAAGCGGCGCACGTTCTCGAGTACCGTCGCAAGGTGGCGTTCGGCGATATGAACTGACGCCGCCGCAACGTGCGGCGTAATCAGTACGTTATCGAACTGCCATAGTGGATGCTCGGATGGAAGCGGTTCATTCTCAAACACATCAAGTGCCGCACCCGCAATATGTTTTTCATTAAGCGCGCTGACTAATGCAGAAAGATCAACGATGACTCCACGGCCGATATTAATCAGATAAGCTGATGCTTTCATCTGCACAAACTGTGGCGCACCAAACATGCGTTCTGTTTTAGGGGTGTGCGGTGCTGCGATGACCACAAAATCGCTTTCATTCAGCAGTCGGGGGAGTTCCTCAAGAGGCCACAGTGCGCTGACGTCCGGGGGGCGCTCCATTTCAACCGGGTCGACCGCGATCACCCGCATGTCAAATGCGCAGGCCCGGCGAGCAATTTCTCGGCCAATACTGCCTAACCCCACAACACCCAATGTGCAGTCAGCAATATCCAGGTGTGCACGGTCGATTGCACTGATGTGATCCGGGCCTGTAGCGAACGCTGTTCGCGCGGCTTCGCCGCCGATCGGCTCGTACAAGCATCGCATCTGCTGGCGAAGATAGAGATGCAAATTGCGTGCAAAACAAAGAATATAAGCAAACACATGATCGGCAATCACATCAGAGTAAAGGCCACGCATATTCGTTAACACGCAAGGATGCTCAATCAACTCCGGAAACACGAAGTGCTCAAGGCTTGCTGTCGGACATTGCACCCATTCGAGATGCTGCGCCGTAACCAACATCGGCGGAGTGAGTTTTCCAAAAAACGCTTCGGCGTCAACCAGTGCCGATACCGCACTCGGTTCATCCGGTGCATTGACGATCGTCATACCGCCAGCAGATGTTGTTATTGCAGCCAGGCGCGTCTCATCGACGGCCGGATAAATGACTAGTTTCATGAGTGTCCGTTATTTGTCAATAATTAACTGTTCAACGAAACCTACTTACGCAATGCGATAGATGCGCTGCGCATTGTCGTGGAACAACTTGGCTTTTTCACTGGCAGAGTAATGCTTTGTCAGTTTCTTGAAGGCATTCCATAGCGTGTTGTAACTACAGCTGATTTTATCTACGGGGAAATTTGACTCGAACAAGCACCGATCAACGCCGAAAAGTTCAATGGTCCGTTCATAATAATGGGCGCAGCCTTTGAGGAGATCGTCACTGGTTGGTGGTGCCGGTAACCGATGCCAATTAAAACCATTCACCTCCATCGCAAGCCCCCCCAGCTTGGCTACCACATTATCGCAAGCGGCGAGTTCAGTCATCGCCCGATTCCACTCAAGAAAAACCGCTGCGGCCTGATCACAGTATGGACCAACGCCCAACGGGCCACCCAAATGGTCCAGCACGATGAGCGTCTCAGGAAACTGGCGAGCGAGATGGATGACTTCATGTAGTTGCGTGTGATAACACCACGCCTCGAAAGTTAAACCGAATGTCGCAAGGTGGCCGAACCCCGACCGAAATGCTTGATCCATCAAAAGTCCCGGGGGCGGGTCGGTCCGATGATTCGGTATTCTCAAATCTTGATGCCAGGTGGCGCCGTGCCGAATACCGCGAAACCGACCGCCGCCCGCCGCCATTTGTGCTTCCAATACAACGGGTACGGCATCACCTAGCGTCAGATCCACCGTACCGACGATCCCGGCTGCCACACGGGTGTTACCGTAGTGACCCGAAGCACTCATTGCAGCCATCCCGTTAGCAAATTCGGTCTCGCCAATCGGTCGCATTGAGGTAGGCCCGTTCGCCTTAAACATCGCCCCGCACTCGATAAACACAGTGGAAACGATGTTGTGACCAGAGGATGTGTCACGAAGAAAGTCATCGAGCAGATAACATTCTTCAACACTGCCCGTACGGAAATTCCACAAATGATGGTGGGCATCACAGATAGGCCGTTCCGGGTCCAGCGTTGCCTCTATCGTTCCCGAAAGCCAGGCATCATTCGACGCCATTCAGACTAACCTCGCGGACATGGGTGTGATTGAATATCGAACGGGATGCGATCACCATACGGTGAATCCGTCCTCTACTCAACTTTTTCCAAGAAACCAACTGGACCACATCGAATGTCACAAGCCTTACACGCGGATCTTCTTGGTTGGCGGCGCAAGATCGGTGTCGTGGTTCCTGCCACCAATACCATTGTAGAACCCGAGTTTCACCAAATGGCACCTGCGGGTATCACCAACCATACCAGCCGCTTTGAACTCAGTAATATGGCACTGAACAGTGACGCCGACTTCCTTCGTCTGGTCGAGGAGATAAACGCAAATCTCGATGGAGCGATCGATGGATTGGTTCCCGCTGCACCAGACCACATCATCATTGGCATCTCGGCTGAGTCGTTTTGGAACGGGACAGACGGCGCTGCAGCGATTAAAGAGCGACTGAGTCAACGCGCCGGAGTGCCTGTCACCCTCGGCTCGGACGCTGCCCGACTCGCCATCGAGGCCGTCAAGGCCCAACGCATCGCTGTGCTAACACCTTACTGGCCCATTGCTGATCAGCGTGTGTCTCAATATTTCGGCCAGTGTGGATTCGATGTTCGACGGCTAATCGGCCTCAAAGCGACGAGCCCGATCAATATTGCTGAGCAGCATGCCACTACCCTGGAACAAGCCTTGCAACGTCTTGATGGCGACGATGTCGATGCCATCGTGCAAGTCGGGACCAATCTTGGAATGGCCAAGATCGCTGCGGTTGCTGAAAAATCGATGGGTAAACCGGTCATTGCCATTAATACTGCGCTGTACTGGCACGCATTGAGATCAATGGGAATTGACGATTCGATTTCCAACTTCGGTCAGTTGTTAGAGCGACATTAAATACCCGCGACTTTTCCAACCCAGTCCGTCGACAATGCTTTCCGAATGGATGATCGATCTGATCTTCGAATTCTATCCATTCTGACCTGGTCAGTCACATTAATTCTCCCAGACCTTCGCTAACCCTCTTTGCTTCGCTGTTTACTGTGGCCGTGTTGCCCAGATCGCTGCTGGTATCGGTGATACCTGTCGAAGCATTGACCCTGATGAGTAATGTTCAAGCAGTGAGCCTGCTCTATTTCATATCTGGAATCGCCTCTGTCCTATTTAGCTTGCTTATCCCGATACTCGCATCGCGTTTTCGCGCACGCGGCCTGTTGATTCTGGGCGGGATAACCACCGTTGCCACCGCGGTTCTATTAAATAGTCACCAGATTTATCTATTCGTCGTTGGAATGATTTTCTATACCGCTAGCGCAAACATGGTCGAAATTGCACTCACTTTATTCATCATGCAGGTCGTGCCACGGCGAGAGATTCAACGGTTTGAGCCGATGCGCGTATTCTTTATGGTGATAGGATTCCTGATTGGGCCTTGGCTAGGCGTCGTGCTTCGTGAACAAGTATCAGTATCCGCTCCGTATTTCCTCTCCGGAATCTTTGCCGTTTTTACCATTGCTTTCATGTTAATGCTTCGGTTACACCGCCTTCACCAAGACAAGTCGCGACCGATTCCGGCCAACCCCGTTAGGTACGTTCAGCGGTTTTCGGCTCAACCTAGGCTACGACTTGCCTGGGCCCTGGCCGTCGGCCGGGCAGGCTGGTGGAGCATGTTCTTTATCTATGCACCGCTCTACGCGGTGACATCGGGCTTGGGTGAAATAATCGGTGGGACTATCGTATCGGCTGGTGTGGCCCTG
>Ga0187827_10005140_pt1 | contig 15640 bp, 15 predicted proteins | sample ETNtaG_39_FD_167969 | JGI IMG/M metagenome (GOLD analysis project Ga0187827, IMG submission 167969) | Marine microbial and viral communities from oxygen minimum zone, Eastern Pacific Ocean - ETNP2014_SV_150_PacBio MetaG (Illumina Assembly) | ecosystem: Environmental > Aquatic > Marine > Hypoxic...
CTAAATACACCACCCCGCCTGAGATTGCCGGGGAGGACCAAATCCCGTCGCTGGTCTTGAACTTCCATTTCTCCTGGCCGCTGCTGGCATCCAAGGCGTACAGATGACTGTCAAGGCTCCCGAAATACACCACCCCGCCCGAGATGGCCGGGGAGGAGTAAACCCTGGCGCCGGTCTTGAACTTCCATTTCTCCTGGCCGCTACCGGCATCCAGCGCGTACAGATAATTGTCATAGCTCCCGAAATACACCACCCCACCCGAGATTGCCGGGGGGGACCAAATCCCGTCGCCGGTCTTGAATTTCCATTTCTCCTGGCCGCTGCCGGCATCCAGTGCGTACAGATGGTCGTCATAGCTCCCGAAATACACCATCCCGCTTGAGATGGCCGGGGAGGAGTCAACAAAGTCGCCGGTCTTGAACTTCCAAAGTTGCCGGCCCAGTGTCGGTCCACCGGGCTCATACACTCCTGTTCTCTCAGGCCCCCCTCGAAACATAGCGGCCACAGGCGCCGTTGGAGGTACAGGGCTGTCGGTCGGCGGGAACACTGTATCCGTCGGAGTGACAGGTGTCTCGGTCGGAGGCACGACAGTTGGCTCCGCAACAGCAACAACTGCGGCGGTGGCTTCACTGATGACGGTCGCCGCAGCTGTCACCGTGGGGACCGGCGAGATTGTAGGAGTGGTGCTTTCACTATCACCTGCGGCCCTGCTGTAAATCCCCCATCCCAGCACAGCCAGGACCATCACCCCGGCCAGGGCCCATCCCCACCTGCGCCGAAGCACCGGTAGGGGGGTGGGTCGCGCATCGAAGGTGGGTGTATCCTCATCACCGGAGGGTATTATTCCAGCGCGATGAAGGGATTGTGCCATTGCGCGCGCAGAGCCGAAGCGCTCGGCGGGGTCCTTGGCCATAGCCCGCTCGATGACATCTGCCACAGCCTGCGGCACCTCCGGCCGTACATCCCGCACCCTCGGCACCGCCTCGCTGATGTGCATTATGGCCTGTCCGACCGGCGTATCGGCCTCGTAGGGGACTTTCCCGGTCAATGTCCTGAAGAGGACCGCGCCCAATGAGTAAATATCGCTGCGGGCGTCGACCGTGCCTTTCCCCCGCGCCTGCTCCGGGCTCATGTAGGCCGGGGTACCGATAATCGCGCTTCCGGTGAAGCTGGCGGTGCCCTCCTGCAACTTGGCGATACCGAAGTCGGACAAATAGGCGTCGCCGTGCTCATCGAAGAGGATGTTTCCAGGTTTCAGGTCGCGATGGATGACGTTCCTGGAATGTGCCGTGTCAATCGCGCGGGCAATGCGGTCGAGAAGCTGGCACGCCTTCTTCACCGAGAGCGGTCCGGGCTCCAGCCTATCGGTCAGCGACCCTCCGGGCATGTAGCGCATCACCAGGTAAGGTTGGTTCTCGTACTCGCCGAAGTCGTGGACGGGCACGATGGCGGAATGTTCGAGCGCAGCGATGGCTTGTGCTTCCTGCCGAAAGCGGCCGCGGAACTTCGGGTCGTGCAGGAACTGGCTGGGCAGCACCTTGATGGCCACGTCGCGCTTGAAGCGCGGGTCGTAAGCGAGGTAGACCGTGGCCATGCCGCCGCGGCCTATCTCACGTTTTATTTCGTAGCGGCCGATCTTGTGGGGGGGCATTAATATGGAAAGGCGTGATACACGTTATGGGGTGCGCGGGCGCTCCGAGAAGGTGGGTGTTGTAGGTATTCACATGTGAAGTCCCGAACTGGCTCGCATTTGTGGCCGCAGCCCGGGTGAGAGTGCGCTATTTTATTTATCGTACGGCGTCACCGCAGCCAGTTGAGCAAGTACGCTGCGAATAAAGCCAGGCCGGCCAGCGCCAGCACAATGAGCGCGATCGCCCATGCGGGCAGGCGCGTTGCAGATTTGCTTTCGGGAAGCAGGAACTCCTGTGTTTCCGCGTCCTTATGGACCTGAAGCGGACCACGGCGAACGATGATGGCACTGATGTTGTCGCCGCCGCCCGCCCGGTTGGCAAACTTGACGAGCGCGTCGACCGCTCTTTCAGGGGGAAGGCGGGAAACGGTAGATTCTATCTGTCCGTGAGAGACATGGCTCCACAGGCCATCTGTGCACAGCAGCAAGGCGTCACCGTCGCCAAAAGCGAGTTGAAACATATCCGGTTCTACGCTGTCGCGGGAAGCGCTGATCGAACGGGTGAGCACGCTGCGGTCCTCGTGCTCGGCCGCCTCTTCCTCGGTTATAGCACCAGCTGCTACCATCGCCATGACCTGGGAGTGATCAGTAGTGATCTGCTCCAACTTCCCAGCGCGAAGCAGGTAGGCCCGACTGTCGCCAATATTCGCAATGTACAAAGCGTCCTGGTGCAGGGCAGCTGCAACCACCGTGGTGCCCATGGTCTGAAGATCAGCGTCCTCAGAAGCTCGCTCGCAAAGCACCTCATGGGCTTGCTGCAAACCCAACCTTAGCGCTGCAGTGGGACTGTGCTCCGCGAGATGGCTCGCGTAAGCCTGCGCCACCTCGTGAACCACGATCTTACTGGCAATCTCACCCGCCTGGTGCCCGCCCATTCCGTCGCAGACTAAGTACAGGTTATCGTGGGAACCATCGCGAGATACCGGATCGAATACCCCCACACTGTCTTCGTTATCGGTGCGGACGCGTCCAGTATCGGATGCCTGCGCTGAGTGGATTTCAGGTTGCGTTGGCACTACAAATTAACTGCCGTTATCGTCATGCGGCAATTCTTTTGTGGGAGGCGCATCGTCATTTCCCGACCACATTTTGCGTTCATCATGCTCGGTGGTAAAGTCGCCATTTCGGAGAGAGGCGCCACCCTCGTTAGTCAGTTCCATGCCGCCCAGAGCCAAATCGTCCCGGGTCGCATCCTCTCCGGGGGCCGGGGAGGCCTGCCTGCGTTGATCTCGGAAGCGCATGCGCACCGGAGGCTGTGGGCGACCAGTGCGGCCGATACGAATTTCGCAGTGATCGGTCAGGCGCAACCGTCCTCCTGGTGGTACTTGCTCATTGTGGACGAAACTACCGAACTGACTGCCTTGACCGTCACTACCGGTGTCATGCAGGAAGAAACTCGTGTTGGGCTTCCCGGCCTCAACTTCCCCGTCGGGCACTGTCTCCAGTCTGATCTCTGCATGGATTCTGGAGACCGGTTGTACGGGTAGGCAAATGTCGGCGTCCTGGCTCCTTCCAATTACGACCTTTTGCTCCCAGATTTCGAAGTCCTGGCCGTTGAGGCCGGGATCAGCGCTGGCGAAGACCGACAGTTTTGCACGGGTGTGATGGCCTGTTGTCGCGCCCAGCCCTGGTTCTGTGCCCTCATCGAGCTCGTCCAGGCGCTCCCCCAGAACAGACGGACCCCGGTCGGCAGACACAGAGGCTTGTTGCGCAGTCTGGCTGCGCCTGCGGTACAAGCGGTAGCCCACCAAGGCGATCACTGCCATAGCCAGCAGGGCTACCAGCAGGATGTCGGCGGTTTGCAGAGGGGATTCTTCGGGTTGCGGCTGGTAGTCGACGTTGATGCGTGCCTCGGCCAGAGGCGTGTCTGCATCATCGAACGCCACGGCGCGCAGGGTGACCGTTCCGGGCTCGGTCTCACCCGTAGCCAGGACAGCTTCAAACGGAGCGTCACCATCAGCCACTAATAGGCGCGTTCCAACATAGAAATCAACTCTTCTTGGCGGAAGCCCGGTAGATTCCACAACCATTACCTGGTCGCCGGAAATTTCCTGTCCGTCGCGTAACCCAACGAACGCAATCCCGGGTTCCACGCTGGCTGTCGGTACATCTGTAGGCACATCTGCAGGGAGCGCCAGCTCTGGCAGGGTTGGCTCCGGTGATGGTATTTTGGTCGGTGTGCTGGTGGCAGGCGCGGGCGCATCGAAGAACAAGCTGATTTCTCGGGAAGCCAGCAGTGCTCCACTCGTGTCATACGCCTTGACGGCAACCAGATATGGGCCGCTTTCCAGGCTGGATGTGGACCAGTTGGTTTCAAATGGCGCGTCGGTGTCATCGGCGATTAATTGCTCCCCGACGAAGAATTCGACCCGCGTGGGCACAACGTCCCCCGTGAGCATCGCTGCAAGCGCCACATCAGCTGTTACGGTCTGGCCGTTTTCAAGACCCAGCAGCTTTACGGTGGGCGGCAGGGGCGGGGCACGAAAACTGCGTACGTCCTGGTCGCGCTCTGCCTGGTAATCCAACTGCACGAAAAGTTCGTGGTCACCGCTGGGTACCGACGTGAAGTACGTTATCTGGTACCCCTGGCGGAGCTGCGCGGAAAGATCAGCAAAAAGCAGATCAATGTCATCTGTTTCGGGTGCGAAAAGTGACCGTCCACCGGTGAGATCGGCCACGCGGGTGAGGTCCTGAACGTTTACATCGTTTCCCACGCCGATGGTGTAGAAGGGTACGCGCGTCATTGGTTTTGATGCGAACTGAATAACGTCTTCCACTGTCAGCGTGGAGCACCTATCGCCTGCCAGGGTCTCGTCGTACCCATCGGTGAGCAGAATTACCGCGCGTCTTCCCCTGGCGACGCTGGAGGCAAGCTGCCCGGCTTCATAGGCGGCATCCCACAGACAGGTGCTGGCACCCGGGGTCGGTTCTGATTTTTGCAGAAGATTCAAGACATCCGCATGGCTGCGGGTGAGACTGTGCTCTAATTTAGGCTCCGCGCTGAAGCTTAGTAAGGCGGACTGGTCCTGGTCAGTCATACCGCCCAGGAATGTGGCGCCGGCATCCTTGACGGCATCCATGCGTCCCTGTGAGCGCATGCTGCCACTGACGTCTATGGCAAGAACAAGGCTCATGGGACCGGTTAGCGGGCTGCTTTCGAATTCGGTCACTTGCACTCCGTCCTGGGTCAAGGCAAAGTCAGCGCTCGTCAAACCGACGATCGGTTTTGCCGAGGCGTCGAGTACGCTGACATAGGCGGTGACGTCGTAGCCCTGGCGAGTAGCGTCCGGAATAGCCTCTACGAAGTTGATGGCCACAGAAATGCCGTTTGCAGCCAGGGCGATCCCTGAGAGACTGAGCACACATGCCAGGGCAATGGGAACTAGTTTTTTTAGCATGTTATGCGTCTCGGATTACACAGCAGGCGCGGTTTTCTATCCATGGTCACACTTTCGCTGGAGGGAGTCAGATGTGCTCATCGGCATTTGGCCGGGCGGCCAAGCTGTTCTTCAGATGGTTGTCACGACGGCCATTTCAAGTGTGTCACGTTCTTGAGTGAAAAAAACGTATGTATAGTATAGCAGAGCAGGGTTACAGGAGTGAATCATGGGAATCCACTATTGGGCCCTTCGCGTTTTCCCTGGCCGGACCATCGACGTTACGGTAAACCTGGAGAGATGATGGTGCATGCATGCCGACGTCCGGTGAGTGCTTTTCAGGGACCGCGGAGCCCGCGCTCGCATTGGCCTAGCCTGATTGACTTGTGTACCTCACTCTGTTATATTGATATTCAGATTGGCGCGACAAATCAAGTTGAGCTAACTACCGTGACCAATCCCGCTGCACGCAAACGGACGTGCGTTGTAACGGTGGTGAAACGCCGGATGGTTATGATTGCGACTATGACTGAAATGTGGACCTATATCCCAAGGAGGTAGTCATGTTTTCAAACTTGCACCTGCGTGATATCAGCGCCAAAGTGCGCATCGCCTCACGGCAACTCGCTCATGGCGAACGGGGACTTGAGACGGTCGAGTGGGCCCTTATGATCATCGTGATTGCACTGGTGGTTATAATTGCTGCAAGTAACCTGGGATCCCAAATTAGCAACGTATTCCAGAATATGGTTAACGCGCTCGGAGGATAGTAGGGCCCGGGCATAACCTGGCTGCTGCCTACGCGCCTGCGCAGGCACAGTTTTGGCCTGGGATATTTCAGGGCGGCCTCGGTGTCTTGATAGAAAAGGGCGCTTTCCCCTGTCTTCCCGGAGTTGAGGAAATCATCTAATGTCGCCGGTTCGAAAGTACATCATTGTTTCACTGGCCAGCGGTATCCTGGCTTTTGCGCTGAGCCTGGTCTTGCAGGACAGGCGTGAGCAGCAGGCACTCGAGGCGCGTCAGCGCGCTGGTGATCTGGCCACGGTAATCGTCGCCGCAGAAGACATCCCGCTCGGCACGCGATTGACGGACGAGCACCTCACGGAGGCGACCTTCTTGGCAAGCAGCTTGCCCGCAGGGAGCCTGGCCATGCGCGAAGCGGTCGTGGAGCGCATTGCCCTGGTCCCGCTTGTTGCGCACGAGCCGGTGCTGGAATCAAAGCTGGTCGCCCCACTTGAGGAGGCGGGTGTCCCCGCCGCGTTCGTCCCGGACGGGCATTACGCGTATGCGCTGGCGATGAAGCCTGAGGATGCCGTTGGGGGTTCAATAGCCCAGGCTGACCACATTGACGTTATCAGTGCCGGCGGCGAGGGCGGCGAAGTGTTACTTGAAGACGTCATCGTACTGGGCATAGCAGGCCAATTTCCATTCGGAGAGGCACCTGGCTCTTCAGCTGCAGACCTCGGCATGGTCGGTGGCTCGTCGCGTAGGGGCCTCCCGGAAAAGATTCTTATCCTTGACCTGACGCAGGAGCAGGTGGTCCGGCTTGCCGCCGCGGTACAGCAAACGGATGTCTCCGTCGCCCTGCACTCCATGCGGTGAATATGCCTCCGGTGCGCGGCGCTTCTTCTAAGGTAGAAGGAGTTCGACTCCTCCTCATCGGGAGAAACGACGCCAGCCTGAATAAGCTTCGGGTGTTGCTAGCAACGACCCCGTCCCTTCAGGAAGTCGGGGCCACCTCGGACAGTTCAAGAGCCGTCGAGCAGGCCCGAAATAGGGTTCCTGATGTGGTGCTGGTAGAAGCCGAATCCCTGCCTGTTTCCGGGATGGACGTCGCCCGGTCGCTCCTGACCGAGTTTTCTAACGTCGGTGTCATACTGATTGCGGCGCAGAGTGCTGCCGGCTTGTACCGGGACGCCATCCGGGCAGGGGCACATGACTTTCTGCTGATGCCTGTGGCTGCCGATGAACTCGCAAAGAGCATTCTCAGTGCATATGACAGAGTGCGGCAGGGTGCCAGCGGGCATCCCGGCGCTGCGCCCGGCGTCAGGCCAGGCCGTGCAGGCGAGATTATCACTGTGGCCAGCGCAAAAGGTGGCAGTGGCAAGAGTTTCATCGCCGCTAGCCTTGCCGCCCGGCTCGCGGCCAAGCACCCGGGGAATGTGACCCTACTGGATTTTGCCTTCCAGTTTGGCGATGTGGATCTCTTTCTTAATTTGCATGGGAAGAAGACCATCCGCAGCCTTAGCTCCATATTCTCTGAATTGAGCCCTGAGGTTATGGACGAGATTTACCTGAAAGGTGCTGATGACCTGCGCGTAGTACTGGCGCCCAAGGACCCGGACGACGCCAGGGATTTCGCCGCGCAGGACATCGAGAAGTTGTTGCGTTTCGTCAATCGGGCCGTGGGCTTCACCGTGGTTGACACGGCATCTCATGTCGACGACATTCTGCTGTCGTGTTTGCGTGACAGCAGTCTGGTACTGTTGGTGGTCAATCCCGACGTGATCTCCATTCGCAGCAATGCAAAGCTGGTCAAGCATTACCGGGACCTGCAATACCCGCTCGACCGCCTGCAGGTGGTACTCAACCGACGGGGAACCCAAGACGCGCTGGACAAAGGGCAGATTCAAAAAGCGCTCGGCTGCCGGGTGTGCGCTACCATCCCTGAAGATCATGACACTTTGCAAGAGTTCCTCAATTTCGGTCGCTCTGTTGCTGAAATCCCCGACTCGGGCCTGTCGCAAAGCTTGCAGGCGATGGCCGATAGCGTGGTGCAATTTGTTGAAGCGAAGGGCGCCTGAACACAGGAGCAAAAGCCGATGAAGTGCTCACAGCATCTGCGCCGCTCCAACAATCTCTTCGACCCATGGTGGCGGATTTCGGCGCTGCCATTCTGGGTCCATCGGGAATACCTGACGGAAATGGCATGAACGCTCCCGCTCAGGAGTTCATCTCCGCGCAGGACCTCCGCAGATTCCTGCGCGAGCGCGTTTACGCCGAGATAAACCCCACAGAACTCTTAGAGATAATGAAGCAGGACCCCGAACGGGTTCGGCGCAAACTGATTGAGTTGGTGGACCAGATCGTGTCCGAGCAGGGGTACCTGATCCCAGTAAACACGCAAGCCGAGCTGCAGGATTATGTCGTCGATGAGGTGTTGGGTTACGGACCCATTGATCAGTTGCTGCGTGACCCACAGGTGGAAGAGGTCATGGTAAACCGCTTGGATGAGGTGTGGGTCGCCCGTCGTATAAAGCAGAGAGTACAGATGGAAAAAACCGCGGTGTGTTTTGATGATCAAGCGCACGTGATGCACGTCATCGACCGGATCATCGCTCCGATCGGGCGACGCGTGGATGAGAGCAGCCCACGCCTGGACGCGCGCCTTCCCGACGGTTCGCGTGTCAACGTAATCATTCCGCCGCTCGCGCTCGATGGCGCCACCATCACGATCCGGAAATTCCCAGAGATATCCATCACTATTCACGACATGATCCACCGCTACAACACGCTCAGCCCGGAAATGGCTGATTTCCTCGAGATCTGCGTGCAGGGCCGGCTAAACATTCTCATTTCGGGTGGTACGGCGAGTGGAAAGACCACCTTGCTAAATGCGCTCTCTATGTTCATCGATGATGAGGAGCGCATCATTACGATCGAAGACACCGCGGAGCTGCGCGTTCATCAGCACAAGCCGCACGTTGTGCGGCTTGAATCTAGAGCTCCCAACCTGGAAGGGAAAGGGGCGGTCACGATTCGTGATCTGGTGGTGAACAGCCTGCGCATGCGGCCCGACCGGATCGTGGTTGGCGAGTGCCGTGCGGAGGAGACGGTGGACATGTTGCAGGCCATGAACACGGGCCACGACGGTTCGATCACCACGGTGCACGCCAACTCCCCGCAGGAAGCCATCCACAGACTTGAGATCATGTTCCTCATGTCCGGTCTGAAGATCCCGGTCGTAGCTATCCGCCAGCAAGTGAGCATGGCGATCCAGCTGGTCGTCCAGGTCCGCCGGATGCGCGACGGAAGCAGGAAGGTGACCAGCATTGCTGAAGTACACGGTATGGGTGGCGACCAGGTGAACACAACAGAAATCTTCAAACTGGAAAACGACAAGCACGTCTACACTGGCGCACAGCTGCAGGCGCTCCCCAAGCTTCGTCTTTCCCTCGAGGAACTACCTCCTTTAGCTGTATTTGGTTAAGGACCGGTCATGCCCCCTGCATTCCCCAGCCTGGGCATAGCACTTTTGGTCGGTGTGGCAGTGGGGTTCATGGCTCTGGCAGCGCGAATCACCTATCGGGCTCTGAAGCAATCTAAGGTTCTCAGGGGCCGCCTGGGACCGCTCGCGGCTGACAAAAAGAAGCCCGAAAGGCTGGCCTCACAGGCAGCGTGGCTGACCGCCTGGCTATCGCGGAGAGAATCTGGCCAAAAGCTGATTGCCTTCGTGAGAGAAACCGGTGCTGGTTTGACTGCCGGCCGTTTCCTGATTTACATCCTGTTCTCCTCATTGGCGGCCTTCGGGATCGGCCTGGCGCTCACAGGCAGCAGTTTGGCCGGATTTGCGTTTGGTGCGATGGGCGCCGCGATGCCTTACATGTGGCTTACGCGCAAGTCCCAACAGCGACTGGACAGGATGCTTGACCAATTGCCCGAGGCGTTAACCGCGGTGGGGAACGCGCTCTCTGCAGGGGCAGGCGTCATCCAGGCGCTGGAGCAGGCTGCCACCGAGATCGCAGCACCCATTCAACCCGAACTAAAAAAAGTGGTGCAAGACATAAAGGTCGGCCAGAGCCTGGAAGAGGCTTTGGTCGCGTTGAAGGACAGGGTTCCACTTTCGGAGCTAGATAGTGTGGTCGCAGCCATATTGATTCAGCAACGCAGCGGAGGTGACCTGGCAGACCTGCTGCGCGAGGTGGTGGAAATGGTGAGGGAGGAGGTCCACCTTAAACAGGAACTGAGGGTACAGACGGCTCAGGCCCAGCTGTCGGCCCGCATTATGGGCGTGCTGCCCACCGTAATGTTTTGCGCAATTTTTTTGATGAACCCCAAGTTCCTCGCCCCGCTAGTTTCCACCGGCCTGGGCAGGCTGATGCTCGGAATAGGTTTCATTATGCAAGTTGCCGGGTTTATGGTCATCCAGCGGATTGCTGTTATCCGGGTTTGAGCGCTGTGGACGATCTAATGGTTATTCTGATCGGGCTCGCAATCGCCGCTGCGGTGGCAGCAGGGGTTCACGCGATCATACTGGCGAGCCGCGGTAAACGGGGCCAACGGCACCTTGGCGGTGTGGTTGATGAGGCGGGCGTGGCACCTCCACAAAGTACTGACACGGAAGCGGACCAGAAGCTTCCGGCCCTACTGGCGCGGCTGATAACCTACTCTCAATCCTTGCAGCAACGACCTGGCTTTCCCCGGGTGCTGGCTACCCTGGCGACCGATAGCCGATTGGAACGGATAAAGCGACGCATGATCAGGGCAGGATGCGCAGGCGAATTTACTCCACCCGAATTCCTGGGAGCTCAGGTTCTGAGTGCCGCCGGTTCCATCGTCATCATCGCGTTGTACATGGCCATGCTTGATCTGGGCCTGGTCTGGGGCTTTATGCTACCGGGCGCGGCTTATTTCGGGTTCCGGATGACCGACGCTTTTCTGACCACGATGAGTGAGAAGCGGCAGCGCGAAATACGCATCGGCTTGCCACCAGCAGTGGACATTCTCATTGTCGCGGTCGAGGCAGGCATGAACCTGGACCGCGCCATTGAACTGTACTGTGACCGGTTCGAGAACGCGCTGGCGGAGGAGCTTTCGGAGATGCAGCAAGAAGTTCGGCTCGGTGTGCGGCGCCGGGAAGCACTGCGAAACCTGGCCGAACGGGTTGAGTCCGACGGAATATCCGCCCTGGTATCTGCAATCATTCAGGCGGAACGTTACGGCGTGCCCATCGCGCAGGCCTTGCGCACGCAGTCGGAGGACCTAAAGCGCCACCGCTCGCAATTCATGCGTGAGCAGGTGATGAAAGCACCTGTCAAGATGATGGTTCCGATGGCCATATTGATCATGCCTGCGCTGCTATTTGTCCTGGGAGGACCGTTGGTGATCGAATTCCTGCGCGGCGGGCTGTTTTAGGATGGTGAAGGGCGCCGAGAGTGTGTTTGGCACACAGCGATTCGCAATCTCGGCCGCCCTTCTGCTGCTAGTTTTGTTCGGGGCACTAGGTCTATGGCAGTTGGTAAAGCCGGCCTTGCAGCCGGATACAGGAGTACCGCCGACTAATCTCCTTGCCCAAAAGTCCTTTGGGTCAACTCATCAGACTGAAGGTGCGACCGCTGTGGTGTCGGGGATGGTTCCCATCGGCAGCGCCGTAGCCGCCGTCACACAGGACACTCCCGCAAAAACTGCCGCAGCGGACGTGCTGCCGCTTTACCCTGGCTCGGTTGCGCTGGCCGATGTCCGCTCGAAGCAGATCAAGACCTGCGAACAGAGCCACGTCAATTTGTTGGCGCAGGCGGGATGCCCGGCCGAACTGGTATCCGAGAGGGTGTTCACCTACCTTACCCAGGACGGTCCGGAGACGGTACACCAGTTCTATCGCACCTGGTTCCAGCAGGACAACTGGACACCGGTCGTGTCTCCTGGTGACCCCCGGTTTTCTGAGGCCGGTCAGAAAATGGCCGTCTATCTCTCACAAGCTGGGCAAATGTCCGTGTCCGTGATCACCATGCGGACGGCCGCCGGTCAGAGGCTGATAGTGCTGCGGGTGCTGCAATGAACGTGGTCGTCGCACAAGGAGTGCGGGCGGTGGGTGTATTACTGCGGCAGTTCCGGTGCGCACACGCATGGATCAATCTCCGTGTCCGGTTAATGAGCGACGAACGCGGATTGGACACGGTCGAGTGGTCCCTGATTGTCATTTGCGTTGTCCTGGCGGCAATCCTCGCAATGCGCAACACTAACCTCCTGACTGACGTTGTTCAGGACATGTTCGGCGGCCAGACTGCAACCTCTGGCCAATTATCGACCCCAGTCATGGAACTGGATGCGCCCGATTTGGCCGCGACCCGAAGTGCCGGGTGCGCGGCCTTCACGATTGAGTTCCCCGGCACGCCATGTCCGTAACTAGCGGGGCCAAACCGGAGACGGCACTGTGGCGGACGCTCATTCGTGGTGAGCGCGGCACGTCGATGCTGGAGTTCGCCATAGTTGGCCCGGTCTTTTTGTTGCTAGTTATCGGCTTGATGCAGTTTTCCATCTGGCTCTTTGGGATCGGTCTGACACACTACGCCGCGGATCGGGCCTGTCGCACGGGCGCTGTCTGGGTCGGGGCACTGACCCGGGCGCAGGTCTCTCCCGATACGCTGGAAGTGGGCGTATGGAGCGTTTCGGCCGCACAAGCTGTACAGATGGCGCAGGACGTCCTGGGGGTAGTCAGCTTCGCCTCGGCAGCCGGCATTTCGCCCGATATTCGTCTGGTAGGGATCACGAAAGAGGCGCAGGGTGATCGGGATTTTGAGGTTGAAGCGCGGTTAGATCTCCCCTGGTTCCTGCCACTGCTGCCGTCGGTAACTTATGAGCGTACCGCGCGTTGCCGACTGGAACGTTTCTCGAGTTACTAAAGGTGTTCCGGGTGAGAGCGCTGCGGCTACGGGATGACGCAGGTCAGGCGGCGCTTGAATTTGCCATCCTGGCGCCGGTCCTGCTGCTGTTAACCTTCACAGCCATTTCGCTCTCGCTCCTTATCCTGGCGCGCTACAACCTGGACAAGGCGGCGCGCGAAGCAGCGCGGGTGGGCGCCGAGATCAGTGTCTACCCCGAGTGTGCAGCATACAGGCAGGCGGAGGAGGTGGCTGAGAACAAGGCACTGGAGATTCTAGATGACCGCGGGCTACAGGTGGCCCTGTTGAAGTTTGAGGTGATCGAGCCTGTTCCGCTAGACACCTATCCGCGAGACAGCTTCTTCACGGTGCGCCTGGAATACGACTACGAGATGGTGTTTGACCCCACCGGGCTGCTGGGTTTCGCGTTAGGGACCGACGGTGTGGTGCCGCTCAGCTCGGAACACTCCTTCGCTATTCAGACGTTGAAGGCGCGCTGGCCAATCGAGGACTTCGACTGCGTGCCCCGCCCTCCGCCCCCGACGGCAACTCCGACGCCAACACCAACGCCGACGTTCACGCCATCGCCTACGCCTACGCCAACGCACACGTCAACGCCTACGCCGACGGCCACTGCGACGTTCACGCCATCGCCTACGCCGACGCCTACGCTAACCTGGACGCCATCGCCGACACCAACGCGGACGCCGACACCAACGCGGACACCGACACCAACGCGGACGCCGACACCGGCGGCGACTCCGACTCCGCAAACATGTTTTAATCTAATGACTTATTCCAGAGGGGGGCGAGATGAGGAATGGGGTTTCCTGGACACCGGCCCGTTGCCTGCGCACTGTAAGACTGGGACAGTAGAAGTGGATTTTAACCCTATGTGTATGCCAGATTGGATAACCATTTATTACTCTAATGACCAAACTTCGGGTGTTTCTTCAGGCGACGATGTCCTGTCCGGCCCGTATTGGTACGGCTGCCCGCCTCGCCGTTTCCGCCCGCTGTGGTTCGTGCCTCCGTTCAGCTGCCCGGAGGGACCGGGCAATCATTCAGGCTCGGGTAATATGCTTACAGCATCGTTAGACGGCACAAAACGGTACGTAAAGATCGTCGTGAATTATGGTGGACAGCAGTACGGCGGTACGTGGTGGGGCTATAACGCCAAGTTAACGTCAGGCTCAGGCCAATGACCGGGTTCTTTAGGCGGCACTCCCTGGCTGACGAGCGGGGCACGATCATGATCCTGTTCGCGGTGTTGCTGGTGGTGTTGATCGGCATGACCGCCCTGATGACGGACATGCTCTTCTGGCTGCGGGTGCGCCAGGAGTTGCAGGCTGTGGCCGACGGAGCGGCCCTTGCTGGCGCCATGGAGTTGGACGAAAGCGACTTTGCCATGCAGCAGGAATTCAGGTTGGATGCTGGCAGAGCCGTGGACTCCGCCAGTACGTACTGCCAGGACTACCCGCTGATTGCATGCGCAATTCTGGTGGAGCGGGGACCGGTGGGAACGGTAACGGTTGAGGCCCAGCGGGATGCGCCGGGCTTCTTCGCGCGGGCGCTCAGCCCCGCCTTCGGGAGTATCCCGATTAGGGCAAGTGCCACCGCGGCCACCCTGGGCGGATATTGAGCGGGGCGCGTTCCTGATGCGAGGCGTGCGTAAGCCACGAGTTACATCGGTCGTCCTCACGGGCGTTCTCGTGCTGCTGACCCTGGCCGGGGAGGCAACGACCTCGGCGGTACGGGCAGAGGGTGCGCCAGAGCCAGTACATGTTCAGCTCCGCTTCACGACAGCCGAGAACGACCCTGCGGAAGAATGTCCTTGCGCAGGGGATACCTTGAACTGCTCAGACTTTAGCACGCAGGCAAGTGCCCAGGCGTGCTTTGAATACTGCAACACACAGGGTGCTGGAGACATTCATGGACTGGATGGTGACAACGACGGCACTGCATGCGAGTCCTTGCTAAATTCGGCTTGCAATGGTACAGGATCGGACCCCTCTGTGACCGGCAGTCTGTCGCCGAGCATGTACAGCACGACCATGGAGTTGGGAGAGAGCATCACCATTCAGAAAACGGTCACACTGTCGGATAAGGTAGACGTATTCTTTCTGGCCGATAACACTGAAAGCATGACTGACGCGATCGACGCGATCAAATCCAGAGCGGACACCATACTCGATGCTATGGGTGGGGGTGACCCGCGCTTCTCTACAACCGACATTGCCTTCGGCGTTGGCAGCTACGTGGGTGATCCGGCGGAGGGAATTCCTCCAGATACGGCGTACAAATTGCTCCAGCCGTTAACCACGGACCGGGCAGCGGTAGAAAGTGCTTTGAATGCCTGGATGCCCGCGAGCGGCGTACAATTCACGGAGCATATCATTACCACTAGCGCTTATGGAGCTGGGGACGTATACGCCATAGATGTGGACGGCGACGGCGATATGGACGTGCTTTCTGCATCTGAACATGATGACAAGATCGCGTGGTATGAGAACGACGGCAGCGAGAGCTTCAGCGCGCACACCATTACAACCAGTGCTAATGAGGCGAGATCGGTATACGCCATAGATGTTGACGGCGACGGCGATGTGGACGTGCTTTCTGCATCTCACAGTGATGACAAGATCGCGTGGTATGAGAACGACGGCAGCGAGAGCTTCAGCGCGCACACCATTACGACAAGCGCTGATGCAGCGAGATCGGTGTACGCCACGGATGTTGACGGCGACGGCGACGTGGACGTGTTGTCTGCATCTTCGTTTGATAACAAGATCGCGTGGTATGAGAACAACGGCAGCGAGAGCTTCAGCGCGCACACCATTACCACTGGCGTAACACTCCAATACTTCGCTGACGGGCCCAATGATGTATACGCGACGGATGTTGACGGCGACGGCGACGTGGACGTGCTTTCTGCGTCTTACCGTGATGACAAGATCGCCTGGTATAAAAAT
>Ga0187827_10005141_pt1 | contig 15636 bp, 15 predicted proteins | sample ETNtaG_39_FD_167969 | JGI IMG/M metagenome (GOLD analysis project Ga0187827, IMG submission 167969) | Marine microbial and viral communities from oxygen minimum zone, Eastern Pacific Ocean - ETNP2014_SV_150_PacBio MetaG (Illumina Assembly) | ecosystem: Environmental > Aquatic > Marine > Hypoxic...
TAATGAGTATGGCAAGAATTTCACTTCTATTTGTTTTGTTCACAAAGTTCTCCCTTTAAATATTCCGGACGGTCTAATTAATAAAACAATTACTAAAATAGAAAATGATACAGCGAACTTATAATCAGTAGACAATAATTGCACTAATCCAGTTGGCTCTAAACTTTGGGGTAAGAGATAAATAAAAAATTTTTTATATGCATAAGTTACCATTATTTCTGAAAAGGCAATAACATATCCACCAACTACTGCCCCTATAGGACTTCCAATACCTCCAACAATCGCTGATGCAAAAATAGGTAAAACTAAACCTAAATATGTAAATGGTTTAAAGCTTTTATCCAACCCATAAAGAGTTCCGGCCACAGTCGCCAGTGCCCCCACTATAAGCCAAGTAATAAATACAACTTTGTCTGGATTAATTCCGGATAACAGCGCTAAATCTTCATTATCAGAAAAAGCCCGCATCGATTTACCAGTACGCGTTCGTTGCAAAAACCAAAATAAAAGGGTGACTAAAACTATAGTGGCTAAAATAGTTATAACCTGTGTTGATTTAATAGCCAGTCCTTCATTCAAGCCTGTAATTTCTTTAAATTGTTTCGCTTTCATAATAAATTTTTGCCCATCAAAAAATTGTCTATCATCTGGCCCAATTATAATTCTAACAATTGCTTGTATGACAAACATGATTCCTATTGAGACCATCGCCAAAACAACAGGTGTGCTTTTTTTTATTCTGTAATGTCGAAAAACAAATCTATCAGTAAGTATAGAAAATAATATGGTTACTATAATAGCTAAGGGAAGAGCAAGTATTGCTGTAGGTAAAAAACCAAGAGAAATACCGTATGATTGAAACAACCAAGTAAACAGTATTGTCATCATTGCACCAAAAGACATCAGATCACCATGAGAAAAATTGGCAAAACGAAGAATTGCGTAAATGAAAGACACGCCAAGAGCACCCAGAGCAAGTTGAGATCCATAGGATAAGGCTGGTATGAATATGTAATTTAACAGAACTACAAAAGCATTGATCAAATCAACCACAATACTAACCTCCTAAAAAAGATTTTCTAACATCTGGATTGTTTAATAAATCTTCACCAGAGCCTTCCATCCTGTTTTCGCCATTCACCATTACATACCCTCTATTTGCAATTCCCAGTGCCTGTTTTGCATTCTGTTCCACCATGAGTATTCCAACACCTGTTTTGCCAACTTCTATTATTCTTGTAAAAAGATCATCCATCACAATTGGAGAAACACCTGCTGTTGGTTCATCAAGCATTAATATACTTGGCTTAGTCATAAGCGCACGACCAAAAGCTACTTGTTGTCGTTGACCTCCTGATAACTCACCAACATTTTGATTTCTTTTTTCGCGAAGTATGGGGAATAAATCGTAAACTTGATTTATTGTATTCTGAATATTATCTCTTCTTAAAAAGGCTCCCATTTCTAAATTTTCTTCGACCGTCATACCTGTAAAAACATTTTTTGTCTGAGGAACAAAAGCTATACCTAAATTAACCCTGTCCTGTGGAAGCATTGCGGTTATGTCATCGTTATTAAATTTTACTGAACCATTTCTTAACTTCAGCATACCCAGCATTGCCTTCATAACAGTAGATTTTCCTGCTCCATTGGGCCCAATGACAACCACAATTTCTCCCTCTTCTACTTGAATATTACAGTTTTTGATTATGTCCGCCCCTCCGTAACCAGCTGTCATTTTTTCACCTTTAAAAAATATCATGAATTTAATACATTTTTTTGTTTGATTCCCCTGCCTAAATAGGCCTCAATCACATCCTCGTTTGATTTTACTTCATCAAAAGATCCTTGAAATAAAACGCTTCCCTCAGCCATCACAATGACAGGATCGCATATCTTCTCAATCAAATCCATATCATGTTCAATTACAAAAAATGTATAATTTTTTTCTTTATTGAGGCGAATAATTGCATCACTGATTTCATTTAATAATGTTCTATTTACTCCTGCTCCTACCTCATCCAATAAAACTAGTTTTGCATCAACCATCATTGTTCTTCCCAGTTCTAATAATTTTTTTTGACCGCCAGACAAATTACCTGCCACCTCTTGAGTTAGATGAGTCAGGTTTAGAAAATTAATGACTTCAATTGCTTTTGCCCGAATTTTTTCTTCTTGTTTCTGTACAGTAGAATTATTAAACCATGAATAAAGAAGATTTTCCCCAAATTGATTTCCGGGCACCATCATTAAATTTTCTAAAACTGTTAGCGAAGTAAATTCATGAGCAATTTGAAAAGTGCGAAGCACTCCTTTATAAAAAAGTTCATGTGATTTTAGACCAGAAATTTTTTCATCATTTAAAATAATTTCACCAGAATCAGATTGTAAATTTCCCGCGATAACATTGAATAAAGTCGTTTTTCCAGCTCCGTTAGGACCAATCAAACCAGTTATAGAGCCCTTTTCAACATGCATTGATGCATTATTTACAGCTGTTAACCCGCCAAAGTTTTTTTGTACTTTATTAATTTTTAACATTATTGATCCATTTTTTTATAATTGTAATGAAGATCGACATTTAATAAAAAACCAAATGAAATCATGACCGATAACATTGCTGTTCCTCCATAAGATAGCAATGGTAAAGGTATGCCCACAATAGGCATTAAACCAGTAACCATTGCCATATTAAGGACCACATAAATAAACAGATTCAAAGCTACTCCTAAGCTTAAAATCCTACCAAATACATGCATACTTTTAATACTTATATAAAAAGCAATTAAAATAAGTAAAGAATATAGAAAAACAATAAAAACTGTTCCAATAAAGCCAAATTCTTCTCCAATTAACGTAAAAATGAAATCTGTTTGTTTCTCAGGTAAATATTCTAGGTAAGATTGCGTTCCTTCAAGGAATCCCTTTCCAGTCAATGACCCCGAACCTAGAGCTATTTTTGATTGAAGTAATTGATAACCTTGACCCATGGGATCAGATTCAGGATTTAAAAAAGATAATATTCTTTTTTGTTGGTATGGCTTGATAGAATTCCAAAAGAAGGGATAAGAAATTACCATAATCAATAAACCCACGACAAACTTCCAAATTCTAACTCCAGCAATAAACATTATGCTAACTCCAAGTATAAAAATACTCAAAGATGTACCAAGATCAGGTTGAATAACAGTTAATGTAAAAGGAATCATTATTATTATCATTGGAAAAAATAGATTGTGTATGTATCCAATCCTATCAAAACGTAAATCATGATAAAATTTGGCTAAAGCCAGAATAATTGATACTTTTATTATTTCAGAAGGCTGAATACTCACTCCAAAAATTTGAATCCATCTCGTAGCTCCTTTTCCAAAAATTCCAAAAATTTCTACAGAAAATAATAGCAGTAAGGTAAGAAAAAAAAAAATGTAAGAATATTTATATATATATTTAATGTCTAATAACGAAACTAAAAATAATAGAATTAAAGAAATTGTAAATCTAATAATATGTTTTTTAGCCCATGGTTCTAAATTACCTGCTGATGCTGAATACAAAGAAGCTATGCCAATGAGGGATAATAAAATTATTATGAATATAAAAAAAACGTTAATATTTATTATTTTAGAAAAATTCATCAAATTTTTTGTTTATAAATATAGTCAAATGTTCTCTTAGCAATCGGTGCTGCTGTTGAAGATCCGGAACCTCCGTGTTCAATTACAACTGATATTGCATATTTAGGATTTTCAGAAGGCGCGTATCCAACAAATAAAGCGTGATCTCTATTTTTCCAATCAACATCTTTTTTTTTATAATCTTCACCTTCTCTTTCTTCCATAGTGATTTTTTTAACTTGTGAAGTTCCTGTTTTACCAGAAAATGAATATTCCTCACTTTTTGACCGATTAGCAGTTCCTTTTTGTTCATTAACCACTTTAAACATCGCTCTATTGATTAAACCAATGTGATCATTAATATTGGGAATTTTATCAAATTCTTTCTTTTCTTTTCTTTTGAATATTGTTGGTTCTATTTTTTTTCCATTAGCTGCTATTCTTGCTGTCATTAAAGCTAGTTGCAGAGGTGTTGCTAATAGATATCCTTGTCCTATGCCTGTAATTAGTGTCTCACCCGCAAACCATCTTTCTTTCAATTTTTCTCTTTTCCATTTTTTAGAAGGTACAATCCCTTGTTTTTCATTTTCAAAACCAATTTGATATTTTTTTCCTAGTCCAAATTCTTTTGCCATTTTGGCAATTTTTTCAATACCTATTTTTTTTGATAATTCATAAAAAAATACATCACATGATTCTTTAATGGCATTTTCGATATTCATTGATCCATGTCCTTTTTTCTTCCAACAATGATACAATCTATCCCCAAACTCAATTTTTCCGTTGCAAAATTGCGTTTTACTATGATTAATTACTTTATATCGTAGGCCAGCTAATGCGACTATCATTTTAAAAGTGGAGCCAGGTGAATATAAACCTTGAATAGATCTATTAGTTAGTGGCGATAACGGATGATTTAAAAGTGATTGCCAATAATCTTTGTTAGGTTTTTTTATTATTAGATTTGAGTCAAAAACTGGTATGGATGCCATAGACAAAATTTCGCCTGTCTTGATATTTAATACTACAATAGATCCTGCTCTATATTTTTCTAATTCAAAATATGAAAATTTCTGAAGACGCTGATCTATAGAAATGCTTATATTTTGACCTTTCTTGCTTGGAGTTAGGGATATTTCTCTTATTACTTTTCCAGAAGAATTTACTTCAACTTCTTTATTCCCTGCTTTTCCAATTAAATATTCATTGAAAAATTTTTCCAGTCCAGTTTTACCTATGTTCAACCTTGGCATTTTTGAGATATAAGGTAAATTTAAATCATTCGGATTTGGCAGATTAACGTAACCTAAAATATGGGAAAAATATTTATGTTGAGGATAAAATCTTTGATAATCTTCTTGAAGATGCAGTCCTAATAAGTGATTTTTATTTGCTTCAATTAATTCTAATTTTTCCCAATTTAAATTTTCTTCAATTTTAATACTGTCAAATTTTTTTACTTTTTTGCTTAATGAAATTATCTTTCTTCTTTTTTCATAATCAAAATGAATAAAATTATTCAAATTATTCAAAGTTTCTTTTAAATTTTTTGTTTGTTCAGGTATAACATATAAGTCATAAACTTTTTTATTAGTCGCAATAATATTTCCATTCCTATCTTTTATTTCTCCTCTGACTGGATATAGAATTTCAATATTTATTTGATTATTTTTTGATAAAGTTTTGTATTTTGAAGAATCTAATATTTGAATATTAAATAATCTCCATCCAATAATAGAAAAAATACTTAACTTTCCTAAAAATAAAAAAAAAGATCTTCTATTTATTACTGCTATTTGTTTTTTTTGTTGAGAGTAATACATTATTGAAAATTATCAATTTTAGAAAAAATAAAAAAAATAGGATATGAAGAAATAATTGAAATAAAAACAAATTTTAAATATTTATCTAAATTGAAATCATAATCAAAGAAGAAATCTGCGAGTAACATTTCTAATAATATTATTATTATCTGGATAAATAATATTAATAAAAATATTCTTTGAGAACTTAAATAGACAAAATATTTTTTTGTTAAATAAAATAAGAATAATAATGTCATAAATATAAGTAAATGTGGGCCTATTTGATTAATTAACAAAATGTCAAATCCTAAACCATATAAAAAATAGATGATATAAAGTGTCCTGCAATAATAATATAATCCTAGGTAAATTATCAAAAAATGAAGGGATATATATGATATTGAATTAATTATTGAAAAAGATTCAATTGAACTAACCGATAAAGAGAATAAAATAATAAAAATAAGATTATAATATATAAAAGAAGTTAGATACCTCGACAAAAGCATCTACTTAATATTTATTACTTGCACAAACTCAAGATTATAAAAATCAACATATGGAAGTGCTAAAAAACCATCTTCACTTATTTTGATAACTTTTCCAACTAATATATCACTTGGAAATATTCTCGCATTTCCGCTAGTTAAAAGTATGTCTCCTATTTTTGGTTTTTTTTCATCTTTTAGAAATGTACTTGTTAAATATTTACCATTAGCAGTACCTTTTATAATTGCATTAATTTTTTTTGACATAGTTGTTACTGGAACAGATGAGTGTTGATCATTTATAAGAAGAACTCTAGAATTATTTTCGGAAGAAGAAATCACTTTCCCTACTAAACCTCTTTCATTAATTACAACAAAATCTTCCGACACTCCATGATTCACTCCTGCTTTTATAAAAACAGACTTTGCATAAATATCTGGTGTTTGAGATGTTATTGTTGTTGTTTTTATAATACTAATATTATTTGTGGTTGAATTTAACAATTTTTTCAATGCATTATTTTCTCTTTGATTTTTTACTGCAAGTATGTGCCATTTATTTAATCTTTTTACTTCCTCTTTAAGTTTTAGATTATCTTGTTGTAAAAAACGAATTTCATTTATTTTATTAACAGCTTGAGTAGCTACTTTTATTGGAGAAGTTATGAATCTGGTGACTGGGTTTAATACATCAGTACTTAAATATTTAATTTTGTTTACAACGATATAATCTGCTTTATTAAAAAAAATAAGTAAAAAAGTTAAAATAAAAAGTACAGTAATGTATACTTTTCCAAAGCTTTTTACCTTTGTTAAATATCTAACCTTTTTTTGAAAAAACATTTTTTTAATTAATCAGTTGCAAATATATCGCTTAATTTTGATTTTTCTTCCAAAGCCCTTCCAGTTCCCATAACTACACATAATAGAGGATCTTCTGCTATAGAAATAGGTAAGCTTGTGGCTGTCCTAAGAACTTTATCAAGATTTCCTAATAAACAGCCGCCTCCAGTCAACATTATTCCTCTCTCAACAATATCTGCTGATAATTCAGGTGGGGTTTGTTCAAGTGCTTTTTTTATTGTATCTATTATTTGAGCAACTGGCTCTGCCAAAGCTTCAGCTATTTGTCTTTGAGAAATACTTATTTCTTTAGGCAAACCTGTAATTAAATCTCTTCCCTTGACATGCATACTTTCACCTTCTCCATCGTCTGGTGGACACGCTGTTCCAATTTCTTTTTTCATTCTCTCAGAAGTAGCTTCGCCAATGGCAAGTTTATGTATTGAACGCATGTACTCTAATATTGCTGAATCAAATTTATCTCCAGCTACTCTAATAGATGTCGATATCACTACTCCCCCAAGTGATAATACTGCAACTTCTGTCGTTCCTCCTCCAATATCAACAATCATTGACCCCGTAGGTTCAGATACAGGAAGGTTTGCCCCGATAGCTGCTGCGACTGGTTCTTCTATGATGTAAACTCTACGTGCACCAGCGGCATCAGCAGATTCTCTTATTGCTCTTCTTTCAACATTTGTTGCTCCAGAAGGAACACAAATTACAATTTGTGGATTTGTTAATGTTCTTCCTTTATGAACTTTTTTTATAAAGAGCTTTATCATTTGCTCTGCAACTTCAAAATCAGCTATCACACCATCTTTCATAGGTCTAATTGCTTCAATCTTACCAGGAGTTCTTCCAAGCATTTGTTTTGCCTCATTTCCAACAGCAAGTACTTCTGTGTGTCCTTGAACTTCTATCTTTGCAACAACAGATGGTTCGTTTAATACAACTCCTTCACCTTTAACATATACAAGTGTATTTGCTGTTCCAAGATCAATAGCCATATCTTTTGAAAAAAGACCAAATATTTTATCTATAACCACTTATGAATCCTCCTTTTATATTCCTTCTATTTCTATTTCTGAAATTTCATTAGATATAGATTTAGATTTTTTGAAAATTAATTTATTTAATGAATTGATGTAAGCTTTTGCAGATGCAACAATAATATCTGGATCAGAACCTTTTGCCTGAGATGTTAAGCCCCTATCTTCTAGTCGCACAGTTACCTCACCTTGGGCATCCGTTCCTGCTGTAATGGCATGCACTTGATATAATTTAAGTTTAAAATGAGTTTTTGTTAATTTTTTTATCGCATTAAAAGTTCCATCAACTGGCCCATTGCCAAAAGAAGTCGTAAACTTCTTTTCTCCATCAACCTCTAAAGACACTGTTGCCTCATGTTTTTCAATCGATCCTGCATTTACCAATAAAGATACAAATTTAATATGTTCATTATATGATACTGTTCTATCTCCAGCGAGAGCTATTAGATCTTCATCAAAAATTTCTTTTTTCTTATCGGACAAATCTTTGAATCGACCAAATAATTCCATTAAAGCGTTATCACCAAGATCATAGCCTAATTCCTTAAGTTTTTCATTAAAAGCATGCTTACCAGAATGTTTACCAAGCACTAGGGAAGATTTTGTTAAACCAACTGAATCAGGAGTCATGATTTCATAAGTCCCAGTATGTTTCAACATACCGTCCTGGTGTATACCTGCTTCATGAGCAAATGCATTTGCTCCTACAATAGCTTTATTCGGTTGAATTGAAAATCCTGTAATAGAAGAGACTAGTCTTGATGCTTTAGTAATAAATTCAGTTTTAATTCCTGTATGAAAGGGTATTAAGTCTTTCTTGACTTTAATTGCCATAACTATTTCTTCAAGAGCTGAATTACCTGCGCGTTCTCCCAAACCATTGATAGTGCATTCCACCTGCCTAGCGCCCTCTTGAACAGCAGCTAAACTATTTGCAACAGCAAGTCCTAAATCATTGTGTGTATGTGCAGATAATATAGCTTTATCTATATTTGGAACATTATTTCTTACAGATTTAAAAATAGATCCAAATTCATTTGGCAAAGTATATCCTACAGTGTCAGGTATATTAATAGTTGTCGCTCCACAACGAATAGCCAACTCTATGCATTGATATAAAAAATCAAGATCTGAGCGGCCAGCGTCCTCGCAGCTCCATTCAACGTCTGAGCAGAGATTGCGTGCATAACTAACCGTTTGCTGAATAGCTTCAAGAACTTCAGATTTATTTTTTCTCAGCTTATATTCCATATGAACTGGGCTAGTAGCAATAAAAGTATGTATTCTTGAAGATTTTGCATTTTTCACAGCTTCCCACGCACGATCAATATCAGCTAATTTTGCTCTAGCTAAACCGGCAATAGTAGAGTTATTAATATTTTTACTTATCTCTAAAACTGCTTCAAAATCACCGTTTGAAGCAATTGGAAAGCCTGCCTCTATTATATCAACGTTCATTTCTTCAAGAATTTCAGCAATTTGAACTTTCTCTTCAAGATTCATTGTTGCGCCTGGGGATTGTTCTCCATCCCTTAAAGTTGTGTCAAAAATATAAATTTTCTCGGACATTTTTGATATTTTTTATACCTTTAACAATTAATTCTTAGATTTATCAACCATCTTGCCTTCTGCAATCCATGGCATTAATGTTCTTAATTTTTCACCCACTTTTTCAATTGGGTGTTCAGCCTGTTGTTTTCGCATTGCAGCAAACTTTATTTGACCACTTCTGTGTTCATTCATCCATTCCTTAGCAAACTGACCTGACTGAATTTCAGATAAGATTTTTTTCATCTCTTTTTTTGTTTCGTCAGTAATAAGTCGTGGACCCCTTGTATAATCTCCATACTCAGCAGTATTAGAAATTGAATAACGCATATTCGCCATTCCACCTTCATATAATAGATCAACTATTAATTTTACTTCATGCAAACATTCAAAATATGCCATTTCAGGAGCATATCCTGCATCAACTAACGTTTCATATCCTGCTAGAATTAGATGTGTTAGTCCGCCACACAAAACTGACTGTTCCCCAAAAAGATCTGTTTCACACTCTTCTTTAAAAGTAGTCTCAATAATTCCAGCACGTCCTCCGCCTATTGCTGAAGCATAGGCAATAGCTATTTCAAGAGCATTTCCAGAAGGGTTGTTATCAACAGCAACCAAGCATGGAACACCAGCTCCTCTTACATACTCAGCACGAACAGTATGACCTGGACCTTTTGGAGCTATCATTATTACATCAATGTTTTCAGTAGGCTTTATTAAATTAAAATGAATATTTAATCCATGAGCAAAGGCGACTGCAGCGCCCTCTTTTAAATTTATTGCGATTTCATTATTGTATATGTCTGATTGAAGCTCATCTGGGGTAAGCATCATAACAATATCTGACCAACTTGAAGACTCAGCTGGGGTCATAACTTTAAATCCGGCATTTTCTGCTTTTTGCCTTGATGGGGATCCTTCTCTCAAAGCTACGGCAACATTTTCTATTCCCGAATCACGTAAATTCATAGCATGTGCATGTCCTTGACTGCCATATCCCACTATAACAATTTTTTTATCTTTAATTAAATTTATATCAGCATCCCTGTCGTAGTAAACTCTCATCACTCCTCCTCATTTTTATTTAAAGTTGATATAGCCACTGGCCCACTTCTCACAATTTTAATTTTCACGATTTTACTTATGTCTTTAATAAAGGTATCAATCCTCTCAGACGCTCCTGCTATTTCAAATATTGTGGAATTATGTTCATTTTCTATCTTTCTTGCCCTATAAAAATCACATATTTGATAAGCTTGTTTTTTATTTTCTTCATTTATGTACATATACACAAGTGCAACTTCAGCTTCTACAGAACTTCCTTCATCTTGCAAATTAATTACATCGTGAACAGGCACAATTCTCATAAGTTGACTTTGAATTTGTTCTATTACTTCATTCGTTCCTTGAGCTACAATTGTAATTCGAGACAAATGTTCTTTACTCACTTCCGCAACATTCAAACTATCAATATTATATCCTCGCCCTGAAATCATACCGACAACTCTTGCTAAAACTCCAGGCTCATTATCAACTAAAATAGTTAAAATATGTCTCTTAACATCAGAAACGGCAGTAGGTGAATCATAAACTGATTTATCTGATTTATTCATCATACTAAAACCTTTCCTTTTTCTGGTGATAGCTTGTCTTGCTTTTGGTTTTTATTTAACAACATTTCATTGTGTGCTGAGCCGCTCTGTATCATAGGAAAGCAATTTTCTTCTTTGTCTACCATAATGTCTGCAATGACAGTTGCGTCACTTTCGATCATCTCTTTTATTACCTGATCTAATTCGCTTGCTTTTTCAGCTCTTAATCCTTTTGCCTTAAAACTCTCAGCTAATTTTACGAAATCAGGCAAACTATCAGTATAGCTTTCAGAATATCTTCCTCCATGTAATAATTCCTGCCACTGTCTTACCATACCCATATATTCATTGTTTAAAATAAATATTTTTACAGGAAGCTTGTGTTGAACAGCTGTGCTCATTTCCTGAATATTCATTAAAATTGAAGCATCGCCCGCGATATCAATAACTAATGCTTTAGGATTTGCTATTTGAGCTCCAATAGCCGCAGGAAAACCGTATCCCATAGTACCTAAGCCTCCAGAGGTAATCAACTTATTTGTCTCTTCAAATTTATAATATTGCGCAGTCCACATTTGATGCTGACCGACATCTGTTGTAATAATTGTTTTTTTATCTTTCGTAAGTTCATACAATCTTTTTATTGCTTGTTGTGGTTTTATCATATCGCTTGTTTGATCAAAATCTAAACAGTCAGCTTTCTTCCATGTTTCAATTTTATTCCACCATTTATTTAGATCGTCTGCATTTGTAGAATACTTCTTATTATTCCAAATATTCATAATTTGTTGCATAATTGTTTCCACATCTCCAACAATTGGGACATCCACTTTTATTGCTTTGTTGATATTACTAGCATCAATATCTATATGAATTTTTTTTGAATTAGGTGAAAATGCATCAAGCCTGCCTGTTACTCGATCATCGAATCGAGCGCCTATATTAATCATTATGTCGCAATCATGCATTGCTAAATTTGCTTCGTACATCCCGTGCATTCCTACCATGCCAAGAGAGTACTCACTAGAAGATGGAAGAACTCCAAGTCCCATTAAAGTCATTGTTGCGGGTGCTCCTGTTATTTTTACAAAATCTCTTACAAGTTTTGATGCTTTAATTCCTGAATTAACGCATCCTCCACCAATATAAAAAATAGGCTTTTTAGAATTAGCGATCAACTTAACTGCTTCTTCAACTCTCTCCTCATTCTCTTTTACTGCAGGATCAAATAAACGATGTTTTTGTATGGAGATTGTACTGGGTTCTAAGTATTCACCTTTTGCAAACTGAACATCTTTGGGTACGTCCACTAAAACAGGTCCTGGTCTTCCATTGTTAGCTATTACAAAAGCTTCATGAATAACACTTGAGAGTTTATTTACATCTTTAACTAAATAATTGTGTTTTGTGCATGGTCTCGTTATTCCTGTTGTATCACACTCTTGAAACGCATCACTTCCGATAAGGTGTTGAGGAACTTGACCAGTAATACACACAATTGGCACGCTATCCATCATTGCATCGGTCAAACCAGTGACCACATTAGTAGCTCCAGGTCCAGAAGTTACTAAAACTACGCCTATTTTTCCTGAAGAACGAGCGTAACCTTCAGCTGCATGTACAGCACCACCTTCCTGACGAACAAGAACATGTTTGATTGAATTTTGTTTAAATAAACTGTCATATATTGGAAGAACAGCACCACCAGGATAACCAAATATAACCTCAACCCCTTGATCTAGAAGGGATTTTAAGATTATTTCAGAACCATTAATTTCTTTAGACATTTCCAGAAACTCATAGGCTGTGGATAAGATAAAATCAATAAATTAGTTGGTTTTTTATGAAAAATTCAATAAATTTGTGTCAATTTCATCAGGAAATTTATCGAAGCATTTAAGATTATCTAAAGAAGATGATCTCCACCAGGTTAATTGTCGCTTAACATAGTTTCTAGTGACTTGTTGTCCCTTATGAATACATTCTTCCAATGTGGTTTTTCCAGATAAATAATTCGATATTTCTGACACACCGTGAGCCTTCATGATTGGCAAAGATTTGTCAAAATTTAATGCATTGAGTTTTTTAACTTCGTCTATAGCGCCACTATCAACCATATTGATGAATCTTTGATTAACCTGATTATAAATTTTCTTTCTGTCTGGAGTAAACAAATAAAGTTGATATTCTTGATTTGATAGAAAATTTAGATTTTTATTATTGAGCCAAAAAGTAAGTGTCTTATAAGTATGCTCATGGACCTCCCAAATTCTTCTTAAGCGGTTGGTGTCATTTTTTGAAATTTTATTTAAAGATTTCTCATCAATATTCTTAACTTTGTTTATGAAATCATTAATTCCAATTTCTAAAAGTAATTTTTCTGATTTTTTTTTAATAGATTCAGGAATAGAGGGAATTTGAGCCAAGCCATTTAATAGTTTATCAACATACATTCCTGTACCTCCAACTATAATTGAATATACTCCTTTCTTATTATTATTCTTTATAATATTATTTATATCTTTACACCAACTAGCAACATTGTATCTGATGGAGCCATCAATATAACCATATAAATAATGCGGAATTAGTTTTTGATCTTTTTTCGAAGGTCTTGCTGTTAGTATACTCAAATTTAAATATACCTGCATACTGTCAGCATTTATAATCTCGCCATTCAGTTTTTCCGCAAGCTTAATGGCTAAAGCTGATTTTCCAATAGCAGTAGGACCAACAATGAAAATTAGAGGTTTAATCAAATTATCGATGAAATTTAATTGCTATCCAAAGTGACTTTTCATCTCTAATTATTTTCAACAAAAGAGAATTCCTTCCTGTTTTGTTGATAGTCTCAACTAGTTCCAAAAAATTATCTATAGATGTGACGGGCTCTCTATTAATCTCTATAATAATATCTCCTGGAATTAATTTTGAATCATCATTTGTTTCTACAACAATCACTCCATCTTTTTCAAAATTAAAAATTATAGTCAAATTAAGACTATCTACAAAATATGTTTTCTCATTTTTGTTTATCTCGCTTCTCTTTACAAAAGTTTCTTCAGGCAACTCACCTAACTTAACTTCAAGTGTTATAATTTTATTTTTGCGCCAAATTTCGACTAATGCAATTGAACCTACATCTGACTCAGCTACTATTCTTGGAAGATCTGTCATTTTAATAATTTCAATATTATTAAATTTTAAAATAACATCTCCTTCTTGGAGTCCAGCTGCTTTTGATGGACCGTCTGGGTTTATATTTGAAATAAATGCTCCTTTTTCGTTTAACAAACCTAAACTTTCTGAAATTTCTTTAGAAACAACTGTGATTTGAACTCCTAGCCATCCTCTTATAGTTCTTCCAAATTCATTTAACTGTTTTGTTATTTTCTTTGCGCTTTTGGAAGGAATGGCAAAACCCAGTCCAATGCTTCCGCCAGATTGAGAAATAATGGCTGTATTAATTCCAATCACTTCTCCTTTAGTATTAAACAGTGGCCCTCCTGAATTACCTCTATTAATAGATGCGTCAGTCTGAATAAATTTAACATAAGGTCCATTTCCTATATCTCTTGAAATAGCTGACACGACTCCTGCAGTTACCGTTCCGCCAAGACCGAGAGGGTTGCCAATAGCAATTGACCAATCTCCGACTCTAACTTCATCTGAATTACCCCAATTAACACTACTGATTTTTTTATTGCCAGGATCAAATTTTAATACTGCTAAATCGCCCTTAGGATCTCTTCCTAAGAGTTCAGCTTTGTATTCTTCATTGTCAAACATTATAATGGTAATTTCATCAGCGCCTTCAATTACATGGTTATTAGTTACAACAATGCCAGTAGAGTCAATGATAAAACCCGATCCAAGCCCATACATAGGTCTTTGCGATGGAGATTTACGTTGTTCCTGATCAAAAAAATCTTTGAAAAAATCATCAAAAGGAGAGCCTTCGGGAAATTGCGGTAATGGTTGTTGATACTGATTTTTAATAATCGTTTTAGAAGCTATACTAACTACAGTGGGAATTAATTCTTCTACCAAATCAGCAAAACTTTCAGGCGCTGATCTTGCAGAAATATTGGGAACGAATAAAAAATAAATGATAGTTAGAAATAATAGATTTCTCATTTTACTTAAATTCATAATATTTAAAAGTGAAGTAAATAAGACATGCTCCTAGCAAAATCATAAGAGTTGAAAATGACTTAATTTTTTCTGCGTTATAAACACTAATTATTTGGAAAATATTTTTTATTTTATTAGCAAAAAAGAAATAAACAAGACCTTCAAATAACAATACAAATCCAATACCAAAGAGAATAAACTTTAGCATTATTGATCTTGATCAGTTTCTCCAAAAAATTTCTCACACACTTGACCAGGAACAATAACCATAGACATATTAGTATCTCCAAAGGTATCTCTGCAGGCTTGCATTGTTCTTAAAAAATTAAAAAATTCTATATCCAAACCGTAAGCTTCGCCAAGAATTATATTTTTCTGAGCATCTCCCTCACCTCTTAAAATAGAAGAAGTTCTTTCAGCTTCAGCAATAATTACAGTTTGTTGTCTGTTAGCTGAAGCCATAATTTCCTTTGATAGTTCTTCACCTTCTGCTCTTAATAAATTTGCTTCTTTTTCTCTTTCTGAGCGCATTCGTTGGTAAACATTGTTAGCAA
>Ga0187827_10005142_pt1 | contig 15632 bp, 15 predicted proteins | sample ETNtaG_39_FD_167969 | JGI IMG/M metagenome (GOLD analysis project Ga0187827, IMG submission 167969) | Marine microbial and viral communities from oxygen minimum zone, Eastern Pacific Ocean - ETNP2014_SV_150_PacBio MetaG (Illumina Assembly) | ecosystem: Environmental > Aquatic > Marine > Hypoxic...
TTCAACAGCACGAAAAGGAATGAATCTAAAAGAAATAATAAAATATCCTCTATCAGGTAGTTTATTTAAAACTAAGATAAATTTGAAGGGGAAAAAAGCAACAGCTTTTAAAATGGTCGTTTGACCACTTAACAATCAAGAGTATTTGACTTTTCCCAATCAGTTATCTGATCTTTTTTTGAAAAATTTTCTTTTGAATTAAAATCTTTTAGTTCATGTTCTTTTAATTTCAAATAACTATTAATATTTTTTTCTCCAAAGGAATTTATCAGAACGTCGTTTTTACCCAAATGTTCCAGTGCACTTTCTAAATCTGGTGGAAGTTTTTTTATATTTGGGTAATTGTCACCATCAGTATACATATTTATGAACAAAGGTTGACCCGGGTCACGATTGTTATTAATACCATCAATTCCTGCAGCGATTATCCCTGCCTGAAGTAAATATGGATTGGCAGAACCGTCCATTAATCTTAGCTCGAATCTTCCTGGATCAGGCACTCTTATCATGTGGGTTCTATTGTTTCCTGTATATGATATTTTACTTGGTGACCACGTAGCCCCAGATGCAGTAACTGGAGCATCAATTCTTCGATAACTATTAATTGAAGGATTAAAAAATGCACTCAAAGCTTCAGCAGAATTCAAGATTCCTCCCAAAAAATTATAAGCTAGCTTTGATAGACCTAGTTTATCTCCTTTATCCAAGAACAAATTATTACTTCCATTCCATAATGATATGTGCGCATGGCATCCATTTCCGGTTAAATCTTCGAAAGGTTTTGGCATAAAAGTTGCTCTCAAGCCATGTTTTTCGGCTATAGATTTAACCATAAATTTAAAAAAAACATGACGATCAGCAGTACCCAGGCTATCGGTATAATTCCAATTCATTTCAAATTGGCCGTTAGCATCTTCGTGATCATTTTGATATGGATCCCAACCTAAAGTAATCATGGAGTTGCAAATTTCTTTTATCAAATCATACTGACGCATAAGAGCTGACTGGTCATAACAAGGCTTTGATTGAATATCCCTGCTATCGGCAATAGCGATACCTTCAGGATTAATTAAAAAATATTCACATTCAACTCCTGACTTTAAAGTCATATTATTTTTGGCCAGTCGTGAAATTTGTTTTTTCAACATGACTCGAGGAGAAGCCTCTACGGGCTTGCCATTCATCCATAAATCAGAAGCCAACCAACCGACTTCTTTTTTCCACGGAAGCTGAACTAAACTATCAGGATCTGGAATAGCAAACATGTCAGCATCTGCAGGTGACATATCCAACCAAGTTGCAAAACCCGCAAAACCGGCTCCATTTTTTTGCATTTCTTTTATGGCTTGAGACGGAACTAATTTTGATCTTAAGACCCCAAATAGGTCAACAAAACTAATTAAGAAGTAATTTATTTTTTTTTGTTTTGCTATTTTTGATAAATCCTTTGCCATAAAAAAAATTATTTAAAAAATTAAATCTTTATAAAGTATTAATAAAAAACCAATAATAATAATAATTGCCAAATAAAGTCCATACTTAGCACTTGGCCAAGCAATTCGGCTCATTCGATGTGGTATTTCTGGTTTTTTTTGATCTTCATCGGACATAATAATTGTTGAAACGTACCATAATAAAAGGGCGCTGACAAAAGCAGCGCCCTAATTTTTCATTTTTTCAAATTACCAATCAGGTATATTTTTTTTATAGTCGTTTGGACCATGTTTTTTTCTACCTAACTTTGCTTGCTCTTCGGTTTCTCCTGCTGCTGTAGAAATATGCCACCAGATCCAGAAGACGATAGCAATTGTCAACCAAAGCCATTCGGTTCCAACGTAAGGATAGACTTGACCTGCCACTTCACTTGCGGACAGATGATCAATCCAATTTGTTACTGTAGCCATATGTTTCTCCTTTACCTACTTGATGAAGCAACTGTTTTTTCATCTTTACTAGCTGCCTCCATTATATTGTAGTCTAGACCAGCTAACTCAACATCACGTGGTATACGTAATTTACCTGCGCCATGAAGTATTTTAGCAAGTATCCAGCCTGGTAAGAAACCAAGAACTCCGAACATAATAATTGCTCCGATAATCATTCCAAGAGGATTGATTGGCGCATAATCTGTACCAACCCACATTGATCCTACACTGTATCCAGATGAAGGATATCCCCATAAAACAAAACCGCAAATTACAAGTCCGACAACTCCCGCATAACCATGCACGGCAACTGCACCAACTGCATCGTCGATTTTATATTTTCGTTCAACCCAGTAATGTAATTTATATGCACACACTGTACCAATAGCTGCAATAATTAGCGATTGTAGTGGGTGATATAAATCGTTACCAGCCGAAGCTGCAATGATACCAGCTAGTCCTCCTGAGTAAGTCCAGAATGGATCGCCTTTAGACACCCAATACCCAGCTAACAATCCTCCAGCTAAAGATAGCAAGAAGTTCATTGTAATACCGCTTAGTGTTGTTGGTGTCATATAGATGTTAGTAGCCGTAAAGAATGTTACGCCTTCCATTCCATATTCAGGTCCCAAATTAAATATTGGAACGTTGCATGCTGCATAGAATCCCCAGAAGCCTGTATAAATTAAAAACAGTCCTATACAAACCAACCAAGGATTTCTTGGTCCAATATTTCTCGGTTCTCCACTAGATGAAAACTTTCCAATTCGTGGACCCAATACAGCAAGCACACCTAAAGCAAACCCACCGCAAATTGCGTGAATTACGCCAGAAGCATACGCGTCATGATAACCAAGAATTTTAAGCATCCAACCATCGAAATGCCAGCCCCAAGCAGCGTCAATTGACCAAAATACAGAACCAATTGCGATGGCCAATATACCAAATGCAAACGTTGTGATTCTCTCAATGACTGCTCCTGAAACGATAGAAGCTGCTGTCCAAGAAAATAGTAAGAACGCAGCCCAGAACACTCCCATGATATGGTCGCCAAGGTTAACCGCCATTAAAGGATTTGTTGCATTTGCAAGATCGTTTGCGCCAAATCCTCCACCCAAAATTAGATTTGAATTTTCAGTCATTATAGATGGCGCGAGACCTGGTCCAGTTGGAAATGCCCAATATATCCACCAACCAAAAAAGAACCATGTAATTGTGACTAACGGGATTAACAAGGTATTCTTCATCAACGTATGTTGATGATGTTTATAACGGGATGCTCCAACTTCATACATACAGAATCCCACGTGAATTAAAAACATGAGTACTACTGTCATCCAATAGTAAAATTCTGTAAATATGGTCGTTAGAGCAGCTAACTCATTATCCATATTTACCTCCCTTATAATAATTGAGGATTATTCTATGCGGTCTAGCAAGTTGTACAACAATCTAGAAATGTTATTTATTAAGGTTTATTGAATATTGTGCAACCGACAATTGTATACATTAGATTTTTTTATATGCTTTTTTAAGATCGACCAAAGGATGCTTCGGAGACATTTGAAACTTAACTAATAATTCCCGAGCGATCATATCTCTGTCTTGTTGGTTATCTGGTAATTTAATTTTTTTTGGAATAGTAACCCAACCATTTGCGTTTCTGTCAAAGACAGCAGGTCGATTTTCTTCATAACCCATATGAATATCTTCTAACCAATTTAGATCATCCCAACCCATACGCTCTATGTATTTTTTTAGAAAAGGAGTTATTTTTTTGTAATCTGGTACCAAATTTACATCATATCGGTACCCAATGTGTTGTCCGATCATTTTTTCTCTAGCGCTTTCTTTTTCTTTTGCTCTAGAACTTTTTTTTATTTTTATCTTTTTTTTCTTTGCCATAAATTATTTAAATTTTGTGGAAATTATCAACACCGACAGTATAATTTGTTCCGCTTAAAGGAACTTTTGCTAAGGCGGATGCTTCCATTGTTAATGCTGCTAAATCTTCCGGTTCTAAAGAGTGAACATTTGTTTTTCCACACGCACGTGCTAACAATTGTAATTCTAAAGCCATCGAATGGAGATAGTTGTAAACTCTTAGCGCCGCATCATCCGGATTTAATCTTTTTCTCAATTTTGGATCCTGTGTAGCAACACCAACTGGGCAACGTCCCGTATGACAATGATAACAATAACCAGCTTTGACTCCCATTTCCTTTTCAAAATTGGATTCTGGAATTTCTTTATTACAATTTAATGCAATCATTGATCCCGTTCCGATTGCAATCGCGTCAGCACCTAGGGCTAAACATTTTGCAAGGTCAGCTCCATCTCTTACTCCACCTGCATAAATTAATGTTACTTTTCCCGTTTGACCTATATCATCTAACGCTCTTCTCGCTTCACGAATTGCAGCGATACCAGGAATTCCTGTGTTTGCAGCTGCTATGTGTGGGCCAGCTCCTGTGGACCCTTCCATTCCATCTAAATATATTGAATCAGGATCACATTTTGCAGCCATACGCACATCATCATAAACTTTTGCCGCGCCTAATTTTAATTGTATAGGCACTTGGTTATTTGTGAGTTCTCTTAACTCTTGAACCTTTAAAGCAAGATCATCAGGGCCTAACCAATCCGGATGTCTTGCCGGTGAACGTTGATCTATTCCTGATGGTAAAGAACGCATTTCTGCAACCTGATCTGTAACTTTTTGCCCCATCAAGTGTCCGCCCATACCAACCTTTTGGCCTTGTCCAATAAATACTTCTATACCATCAGCTAATTGAGCGTGATGTGGATTAAATCCATAACGCGATTGAATGCATTGATAAAACCATTTTTCAGAGTAACGCCTTTCATCAGGTATCATTCCACCTTCGCCCGAACACGTTGCGCTTCCAGCCATAGTAGCTCCTCTAGCTAAAGCTGTTTTGGCTTCATAAGAGAGCGCACCAAAACTCATGCCAGTAATATAAACAGGTATATCAAGTTCAATTGGATTTTTACATCTTGGTCCTATGATTGTCTTTGTTTCACATTTTTCTCTATAACCTTCAATTACAAAACGAGTAAGTGTTCCTGGCAAAAATACTAAATCATCGAAGGTTGGAATTTTTTTCATTAAGGCCATACCACGCATTCGGTATCGGCCTAGTTGAGATTTTATATGAATATCGTCTATAACTTCTGGTGTAAAAATTGTGTTTTTTCCTAATAAACTCTTATTTCTTTCATCAGATTTTACTTTATTTTTTTTTACCATAAATTAAATGGCCCCCTTTTTTTCCGTAGGCTCTAATTGGTCATAATTCCAAAGTTTTTTACCCGCTACAATTTTTGTTATTTTTGAAACATTAATATTAGATCCAATTTCAGCAACTTTAAGTTTTCGTTTTAACCAATCGATATCTTGAGATGTAAGTTTAGATTTAATTGCATCGCTACCTAAAGATTTTATTTTTCCACCAACAAATATTGTGCCATCGTACATTGAGTCACCTAAATTAATTCCTACATTTCCTAAAATGATAATCCTTCCTCTTTGCATCATAAAACCTGTAAATGCACCAGCATCACCTCCAACTATGATTGTTCCACCTTTCATATCAATGCCTGTCCTTGCTCCGACGCTTCCTTTACAAATCAAATCTCCTCCCCGAATAGCAGCTCCAAAACATGAACCAGCATTTTTCTCAATTACTACTTTTCCAGCCATCATATTTTCCGCACAAGACCAACCAACTCTTCCAGTAATTCTTACTACTGGACCATCAATAGAACCAACGCCAAAATAACCAAGAGATCCCTCAAAAATTAAATTTAATTTATTTAATATGCCTACTCCTAAGCTATGTTTTCCTTGAGGATTTTTTACAACTACAGTTCCATAGCCGTCCTTCATCAAAGAATTAATTTTATCGTTAAGCTCCTTACATGTTAAATCTTTTGTATCAACTTCAGTTCTTTTATTAAAATCAACGTTATGAGAACCATAATAAAAAAAGTTTTCGGCCTCTTCCGGATTAAAAAAAACTTGTTGTGTTCGACCCCTCAGGACTTCTTTGTGAAGTCCCATTGACTTGGCCTTCGAATCTTTGGCCTGTTTTAGATTTGCCATACTTTAACTTCCCCATCATAAGGATCGTGAGTATCTATCTCTTGAGGCAATAATGTTCTGATTGCTATTTCTTCTGATCCCATAGCAACTAAGTCATCTGATTCATATAGAACCATTGGTTTTGCCGCCATTGTATCTTTTGCCATACCTAGAGAATCTTTTGTGGCAACTAAATATGTAAAAACTCCATCTAATTCCTTAAGCGAGTCTTGCATCCCATCTTTTAATGATGCCCCGCTTCTCATTTTTGAAGCTATATAAACTGCAATGAGTTCTGAGTCACATTCAGACATAAAACGCATTCCTTTATTTTCAAGTGCTCTTCTATTATTCCAATAATTTGTTAATTGTCCGTTGTGTACTACTGATACATCGCTGAAAGGATAACCCCAAAAAGGATGAGCTGAACGTATATCAACACCTGTTTCCGTAGCCATCCTTGAATGTCCGATAGCATGAGTGCCTTTTATTTTATCTAAACCATATTGCTTTGAGACTGTGTTAGCATCCCCAATATCCTTTACTAACTCCAAACTTTTTCCAAGAGATAGTATTTCTGTCATTTTTACGCTTTCAACTTTTTTTGAAAATTCCATAAGATCTTTGTCATACTTAACGACATATCTGAACGAATATGGTGTTAGTTGTTCATCTTTTAATATATCGGCGCCAAGATCTCTTATGTGTTTATCTACTTGTTTTTTTCTTGAATCGTAAACGGATTTGTCTTCATTAACAGCCGAACTTCCTTCTTTGACGTTTTCACCAACTTTAAAACGCATGATATAATTATCTCTATTACCTTCACCATACAATGCGTAACCTGTTGAATCGGGCCCTCTGTGCTTAAGAGCTTGCAACATGTCTTGGAGCTCTTTTCCGATATTTACAGTTTTTCCTTTGTGAATTAATCCTGCTATTCCACACATATAAATTATAATCCTTTCTATGGTAAGCAATCCAAATAAGTATCAATATCCCATTGAGTTGTAGCTCCCAGGAATTTTTCCCATTCGTCTCTCTTATACCAATGAAAAACTTTATACATTTCATCAGGAAGAGCAGATTTAATAACCTCATCTTCCGATAAACGGTCCAATGCTTCTCCAAGACTTAATGGAAGTTTTTTAACTTCTTTACCTGCTTTTTGTGCTTCATAAATATTTCTAGATTCAGGTTTTCCCGGATCTAAATTATTTGATATTCCATCATCAAAGGCTTTAAGCAAAGCAGCTCCCATTAAATAGGGATTGTGCATAGAGTCTACTGAACGATATTCAAATCTTCCTGGAGCAGACACTCGAAGTCCACAAGTTCTATTTTGATATCCCCAGTCAGCGTATACTGGTGCCCAAAAACCTTGATCCCATAAACGTCTATACGAATTTACTGTAGATGAACCAATAGCTGTCAGAGCAGGTAAATGTTTCATTACTCCTCCAATTGCTTTTAATCCAATTTTACCAGGTAGTTGCCTATCTTTTGTATCCGGCATAAAAGTATTTTCTCCACCAGACAAATACGTAAAATTTCCTTCATGACCAGCCAATTTCTTAAAACCTAACTTGTTTACTTTGGTAGATCCGCCTTTCCAAAGAGACATATTGGTGTGACAACCGCTTGCTGATACACCCATAAATGGTTTCGTCATAAAACATGCAATTAAATTGTGTTCTCTAGCTACCTGTGCACAAATTTGTCTATAGGTAGATAGTCTATCGGCGTTTCTCATTACATCGTCGAATGTCCAGTTTAATTCCAATTGGCCTGGAGCATCTTCGTGATCTCCTTGAATCATATCCAAGCCCATTGCTGTAGAATATTCAATAACTTTCATAAAGACAGGTCTTAAAGATTCGAATTGATCTATGTGATAACAGAAAGGTTTTGAAAAACCTTTTCCAGTTGGTGTTCCATCATCATTTCTGGTTAGCCACATCATTTCGGGTTCTGTTCCAATTCTTAAATGCAAACCTTTGTATTTTTTTTGAAATTCTTCGTGTATGATTCTTAAATTACCTCGACAATCAGAAGTTAAATGACCAGCTGGATTATTTCTTTCTTCTCTGTTCCTGAAACAAGTGCAATAAACTCTTCCAACTCTTTTATCCCATGGTATTTGTGCAAAAGTTTCTGGATCTGGAATTCCTACCAATTCATGTGCTTCCGGGCCATAACCAATATAATTTTTGTGACGGTCAACAAATAAATTAGCAGTAGATCCATAAACTAACTGAAATCCTTTTTCTGCGGTTCGTTCCCAATGCGCCGCAGGAATTCCTTTGCCAACTATACGTCCTGTGACGGATATGAATTGAAAATAAATATATGTAATTCCTAATTCGTTTATCTTTTCTCTTACTTCTTTCACTAATTTTGCACGTCCGGGTCTATTAACGTGTTTTTCTAGATCTGTCATATAAACAATCCCCCAAAAGATTAATATATTGAACTTATTATTAGTAAATATGTTAGCTGAAAAACAAATACTCGTCTAGATTTAGCTCCAAGGAAATGGACTATTAGATACAGGGTGTAATTCACCTCTCACGTATCGATTGAATCTAAATGGTTTAAGCAGAGAGCTTTCTTTACCTAAAATTTCGTCTGAAACAAGATCTCCAACTCCAATCATTTTATAACCATGGTTGGAGTCTGCAATAATATAAACATTTTCGCAAAATCGATCGAAAACAGGAAATGAATCTGGAGTGAAACACCCTATTCCACCCGAAGGACCTTTTTTGTAAACTTTAATTTTTCCCTTAAATCTTTTTTGGCAATGCGCCAAAGCTGAACACCACATATGAGCAAATTCATCACCCGTTTGATAATCTTGAGAATCTGCCCCGTAAGGGTCCACCTTTACATCGTCCGCGGGTTTGTTTATTTTATAAGGCACAGTTCCTCCTTGAACTCCGTTGAAATTAAAATCTGGCTTGTAATAGATGCCCCACATTTTGTCTGTTATTAAAGAACCATCAACATCTGAAAATAAATGCGCATCACTGTCCACATGAATGACCGGAGGTATTTTACCATCATCTGTTTTTTGAAAACTAGGATCAACGCCAAGGACACCTTCTGTTAACATCCAATATATCCACATTGGGTAATCTTTGTGTGTTTTACCTTTTTCATCTTTGATTGAAATTTTTTTTGGCAGTTCAAGTTTGTCCCATAAACCTTTAATCCATGGGCCAACTCCCAAAATAACTTGTTCACAGTTAATAGTACCCTTTGAAGTTACTACACCGGTTACCGATTTGCTGTTACTACCCCTCTTAAATCCTGTAACTTTTGTGCCTGTTAAAATTCTTACACCAAAACTTTCTGCTTTATTAGCTAATCCATAAATAGAAGCGGTATTATTTGCATATCCACCTCTTTTTTCATGTAAAACAGAAGTTATTCCTTTAGCCTGCCAATCATGAAATATATTTTTCATATATTTCATAGAATCTTCTTTTCCTTCAATAAATTCAGATTCATAACCAATAATTTTTTGTTGTTCATAGATACTCGAAACATTTTTTCTCATGCTTTCGGGACTTATTTGCATGTAACCAACAGGATGATAGCTAAAATTTTTTGGATCACTTTCCCAAACTTTTATGCTGTGCATCATGAGCTCTCTCATAGCAGATTGGAAGTAATTATTTCGTACTACTCCGCAAGCGATACCACTTGCGCCTGATGCAATTCCTCCCTTGTCGATAACTACAATATTGTTGTTAGCAGCGTTTCCATTCTTTTTCTTAAGTTTTTTAGCTAAATGCCAAGCGGTACTTAAACCATGAATTCCAGCACCGATAACAACAAATCTTGCTTTTTTTGGGAATGCCATATTATGATTTTACTCTTAATTTTTCTGGATCATAAAAAGGAAATTTAACGACTTTTGCTCCAATTCTCTTTTGGTGTCCATCAATCTTACCCACTTCAACTTCTGTTCCTACACTAGAATATTTAATATCCATTCTACAAAGAGCAATGTTTTTGTTTAGTTTAGGGGATATCATTCCACTAGTTATTATACCAACCGAAGCTCTTTCTACATGTACACCATCTCCATTAACCGCTTGTTCCTTGCCGATTAATTCTAAACCGACAAGTTTTTTTTGTGGAGATGCTTTTCTTTTTATTAATGTATCTTTTCCAACAAAATCATCTTCTTTAGTTTTTAGCGCGACAGAAAAACCAATACCTGCTTCAAATGGATCAGTTTGATCACTAAACTCAAAACCACCAAAAATTAATCCAGCTTCAATTCTTACCATATCTAAACCTTCAAGACCCATTGGAGCTATACCAAGATCTTTTCCATACTCCCAAACTTTATCCCAAACTTGAGGAGCATTTTTTGGATGACACCATATTTCAAATCCTAGTTCTCCAGTATATCCTGTTCTAGATACCATTATTGGAGTTCCTAAATGATCACCAATTCTTCCAATAGTAAATCTAAACCATTGAAGTTCATTTATTGTTGGCTGAATAGGTGGAGTCCAGACAAATTTTTCGAGAATTTTTCTACTATTTGGTCCTTGAACAGAAATATTATGAATTTGATCTGTAGAAGATTTTACCCAAGCCTTGTAATTTTTTTTCTTCGCTAATTCTCTAAGCCAAGCACCTCCATATTCCTGACCCCCAATCCATCTAAATGTTTCTTTCCCGAGGCGATAAATTGTTCCATCATCTACCATACCTCCATGTTCGTAACACATGGCTGAATAACTAACTTGTCCTATTGAAAGTTTTTTTACATTTCGTGTGAGTGCATATTGCATTAAGCTTTCGGAATCGGGCCCAAGTATTTCAAATTTTCTTAAGGGAGATAAATCAATAGCAATAACTTTTTCTCTACATGCGGTGTATTCTTTAATAGTTCCATAATTTGTATAATTATTTGCTAACCAATAACCATTATAGTCAATAAAATTTCTAGTAAGTTTGGAGGTTCTTATGTGAAATCCCGTTTCTTGAGTCAATTTTGGTTCTGAATCCGTTTTCATTCTGAAAGCTACTGCTTTTGAAAATTCTTTTTTCTTATCATAAACTCTAACAAAAATATCAGTTGGATCCCAGCCATTACAATCATCAATATCACTTGGGCATGCAGTGGTTCCACAAGTTAAGTCTTTTAAAGCTCGGAACAATACATAATCCCCTGGTCTAGCCCAAGACTCGCCACCAATTACAGCATTTTGCGTATTAGCAACGGTATTAAAGAAAAGATTTATAGCGGGCCAGCCTTTCTTTTTTTCTATTCCATATTTTTCCATTACGTTGCTTAAATTATCTGAACAGTTAGGGTGGCCAAAATATCCTGCATCTTCATAATATTTTGCAGTACAAGCAAGATTAAATGTATCATGCCTTCCAACTGTATCTCTTACTACCTCAATCATTGGATCATGATCTATGTTAAAAAATTTTGAAAACAAACCAGGACCTGGATAGAGAGCTCCCATAAAAGTTCTTGTTGTTGTCGGATCTAATCCTCTTTCTATTCCTTTTTCCAATTTAGCTGTATCAAAAGCTAAAAAGTCTGAACATTGTCTTCCAAACAAATTTATAACTTGAATGTAATCTCCTTTTTTAATTTGGTATTCAGAAGCTGTTCTACGCTCAACAAATATTTCATTAAGTGGATCTGCAAGAGGTTCAGGAATATTTGGTTTATCTTTATATTTATTTGGCTTTGAACGCTTAATCATTAAAAGCAAATCTGTTGGAGGATTTTGTTCATCTACTTTCATATCATCTCCTGGAGCAGAAAATATACAAGTACATTTATCTTTAGAAACTAAATTTACTTTTTCTCCAGCTTCAGAATTTTCGCTAAATAAAATTGATGCTTTTGCTTTTCCAACGTCTAAATTTCTTTTCTTCAATACGCTTGCAGCCTGAAAAGCGCTTTCATTTTTATCAGATAAAATTTTTTTTATGTTTTTTGGATCGTCTTTTTCTTTGAGTCCTAATAAACTACAGTCGGGTTTTCCGTCTTTATTAAAAACAATTATTTCGCATTTTTGTTTTCCTTCGGTATCGATTATTTCAATTTTATCGTCAGGATCTAAAGAGATTACAGAAAGACCACCACCTTTAACTAAATATCTTTCAACCCCTGGTGGCAACGATCTAAGACCAGGATTCCTAATATCCATGCTGGTTAAATTTTTGTCCATATAAATAGATCGATAATATATATAGTGATCATTTTTGACGCAATGTTCATTGACTCACGAAATATGACGCCATAGACTTTAATTAATTAATGTTAACATTAATTAATGTTTGAAACGGGGGAAACATGATTAAAACAATAAAAGGGCTGATTGTTGCAGTAATCATTTCGGCATTCGGTTTTGCCGCTTATGCAGCTGACAGCAAAAAGCCAACTAGAATTCCAATTCACAATTGGTCAAGCCAAGTGGTAATGGCCTATGTGATTGGTGGAATTTTGGAAGACATGGGTGGCAATGCAGAATATGTCCCAGCAGACTCTCAAAAAGTATACGAATCAATTCGTATCGGTGATGTCGATATATCACACGAAGTTTGGCAATCTGCTTTCGGTAAATCATTCGATGCAGCACGTGATGCTGGTGGTTTACTTGATTGGGGCGACCACGTAGCTAGATCTTTAGAAGATATGGGTTATCCAAACTGGGTAGCTGAAAAAGGTTTATGCCCAGGTTTACCAGATTGGGAAGCTTTGAAGTCTGAAAAATGTTGGAAAAATTTCGTAACTCCAGACTCTGGTGGTAAAGGTCGTTGGTTAGAAGGTCCACAAACGTGGCACCAAGACTTAATGCCTCAGCGTATGACAGCTTTAGGACTAGACGCTAATTGGGTAGTTAAATTTGCTGGTAGTGCTGATGCACTATGGGCAGAATTAGCAGCAGCTAAAAAAGAAGGAAGAGGAACAATAATCTTTAACTGGACACCAAACTTTACAGATGGTGCCGGATTTACGTTTATTGATTTTCCTCCATACACAGATGGTTGTAGACCAGTAGATGGTGGAGATGGAGCATGCGGTTCACCTGACGGTTATTTGAAAAAAGCCGTGAGTGAAAAGTGGACTAAAACTCATCCAGCTGCAGCAAAAATGTTTAAAAAACTTGCATTTACAACAGGTCAGATTGGTGCAATGGCAGCTTATGTAGACGTTGATAAAATGTCTCATGAAGATGCTGCAAAAACATGGCTGAAGAAAAACGAAAAAGTTTGGAAAGCATTTACAAAATAATTATTTGTAAAACTTAAGCTTTTGATAATCTCCCCTAGTTTTTATACTAGGGGGGATTTTTTTTTAGTTTTAGTGTAATTTGTGTAGAGTGTAGCGGATATGAAAAAACTGTTTCTATATATATTTTTAGGGTTGATCCTTTGTAATACAGGGTTTGCGCGTACAACTGGATGTGTTGAAGGTGACTGTGAAGACGGAGTTGGGACTTGGACTTATACCGACAAAACCACATACGTGGGTGAGTGGAGTGTTGGTAAAAAGCATGGACAAGGGACTGTGACTTGGCCAAATGGATACATATACAAGGGAGAGTTTCATAATGATATATGGCATGGACAAGGAACTTTGACTTTTCCAGATGGAGCCACATACGCGGGTGAATGGCGCGATGGTTTCATGAACGGACAAGGGACTTTTACCTTAGCAGACGGAACAGTTAAGAAAGGCATCTGGAAGGACGGCGAATTAGTTGAGCCGAATTAGATAGAACAATGTTGTTAAAAAATAATTTAAAAAAATACAAAGAAGCGCCGGAAGCCATTAAACAAATGGTCGGCCTTGTTAGTTTAACAACACTAATAATTTTTACATTTATTTTTTTAAATATTTTTTTTGGAGAGGTTAAAGTGAGTGATAAGACTGCAGGGAGTGATAAGACTGCAGAGATTGATAAAGTCATTACTTCACTTCCAAGAGGTAGATTAAATTTTTATGAGAGTAGTGAAGGTCATCAATTATCACTGAGCGAATATGAAACAGTTTGCAAAAATACTAAAATTGTAACCCAACGTGCAATGATGGGAGCAAACATTCTAAACTTCAGTGCAACACAATTGTATTTTGATAACGGAAATAAAATTGATGAACGTTCTGTAAAATGGAACAGTTCTTCAAATAAATGTTTTGCTGAATATACGATAAGGGCTATAGAAGGGGTGAGTGATACAATTACAGTTTCAGGTGAAGCCAAAGGTTTTTTTAAAACTAGTATAGACACTAGAGTATATTTTATAAAAAATTATTAAAGCGCTTATAAAATAAATAAGGGGGGATTTTTTTTTAGTTTTAATGTAATTTGTTGAATAAAATTTATGTCTGATAAAGTAATTAAATGTGAGGCCGTTTATAAGATTTTTGGAGTAGGGGCAAAAAAAATGCTTCAAGATGTTAGTGGAAATGTTGATGCCAAAACCTTCCAAGAGGCTGGCTGTATCGTAGGTGTTAACAATGCTTCTTTTGAAGTTTCAAAGGGAGAAATGTTGGTTGTCATGGGATTATCCGGCTCTGGAAAATCGACTTTACTTCGATGTATATCAAGATTGACGGATGCGACAGCAGGCAAAATTTTTATTGAAGGCCAAGATTTATTATCTTTAAAAAATAAAGAATTGATTGAGTTAAGACGAAATAAAATGGGAATGGTGTTTCAAAGCTTTGCCCTTCTTCCACATAAAACAGTTTTGGAAAACATTGCTTTTCCTTTGCAGATAAAAGGAATGAAAACTGAAGATAGTATTTCAAAGGCTATGGAAATGGTTAAGCTTGTGGGTCTTGAGGGAAGAGAAAATTATTTTCCAAGAGAATTATCTGGTGGACAACAACAAAGAGTAGGAATTGCCAGATCTTTAGCTGTTGAACCTGATATTTGGTTTTTAGATGAACCTTTTTCTGCTCTCGACCCATTAATCAGAAAAGAAATGCAAGATGAATTTTTAAGACTGCAAGGTGCTTTAAAAAAAACAATTATGTTTGTCACGCATGATTTTGACGAGGCCCTTAGACTTGCAGACCGAATTGCAATAATGAAGGACGGTATCATTGAACAATTAGATACTCCAGCCAACATTGTTTTAAGTCCAGCCACAGAATACGTTAAAAAATTTACCGAAGAGGTTCCAAGAGAAAAAGTGTTAAAAATTGAGAGCGTGATGGAGCCAATGAGCGATAATAAAAATTTAAGCGATTTAAAAGTTTCTAAGGATGTAATCATAGAAACCGTTGCTGAAAAAATTTTAAGTCAAGAAAAACCTGTAGCCGTTATTGATTCTAATAAAAAAGTTATTGGAATCGTGAAGCCTTCCAAAGTCATTCATACTGTATTTGGCGGAAGAAAAGAAAATTCATAATTTATGGAAATTTTAAAAAAATACCCAAAGTCATTTCAGTGGCTTTTTTTATTAATTATTTTCTTTGGCTTGTGTTTTGCAATAGACGTTCCAGAGGGTTATAAATTTATAAGGTCTGTAGCTGAACATTCAAAAGATCCAAATCTAAGTTCTTATAATCTTTTTGGTATAGAAGTTAGATATTATGGATATGA
>Ga0187827_10005143_pt1 | contig 15625 bp, 11 predicted proteins | sample ETNtaG_39_FD_167969 | JGI IMG/M metagenome (GOLD analysis project Ga0187827, IMG submission 167969) | Marine microbial and viral communities from oxygen minimum zone, Eastern Pacific Ocean - ETNP2014_SV_150_PacBio MetaG (Illumina Assembly) | ecosystem: Environmental > Aquatic > Marine > Hypoxic...
GGTTCCTTCTTTCATTGGCTCTACATCCATCCATACAAGCATCGCTTCAAAATGGCGTTCTACCTTTGGGAGATTGTTTGGATGAACAAGCATATCCCCTCTTGAAACATCAATTTCATCTTGCAGAGTAACAGTAACCGATTGTGGGGGAAAAGCCGAATCAAGATCATTATCGTATGTAACAATCTCCTTAACGATAGATTTTTTTCTTGATGGCAATACCATGATTTCATCACCTTTTTTTATTATACCTGATGCAATTTTTGCAGCAAAACCTCTATAATCAAGACTCGGTCTTATAACATACTGAACTGGATAACGTAAATCAGAAAAATTTCTGTCGCTTGTAATGTGTATTGTTTCAAGATGCTCGAGAATACTTTTTCCATGATACCAAGGCATCTTGTCAGAAAGTTCAACAATATTATCACCTTTTAATGCCGATAAAGGAAAAAAACGTACATCTGGAAAGGCTAGTGGTGTAACAAAATCTGAATAATCCTTACAGATATTATCATATACCTCCTGGCTATAATCAACCAAATCCATTTTGTTGACAGCTAAAGCAATATGTTTTATGCCCAGCAAAGAAACCAAAAATGAATGTCTTCGGGTTTGAGTAATTACACCCTTTCTTGCATCTATTAAAATAATTGCAAGATTAGCAGTTGAAGCTCCGGTAACCATATTCCGGGTATATTGTTCATGGCCGGGGGTATCAGCAATTATAAATTTCCTTTTTGCAGTTGAAAAATATCTATAAGCAACATCAATAGTTATACCTTGTTCCCGTTCAGCTTTTAAACCATCAAGTAGTAGAGCATAATCAATTTCTTCACCTGCATGTCCTTCACGTTTGCTATCTCTTTTTAACGCATCCAACTGATCTTCGTACAGTTTTTTACTATCGAATAAAAGCCTTCCGATAAGAGTTGATTTTCCATCATCAACAGACCCAGCTGTTAGTAATCGTAACAGATCTTTCTTTTGATCCTGGTCGAGAAATTCTTTTATGTTCATGTTTGCTATTTATTTTTCACTGATCAATTTAAAGATAAAAGACTAAAGAAAAAAGATTAAAGTATCGCAATCATTAATACATTTCCAATTTACTTCTTATTTACAATCGAGCCTAATATATTTTTAAGTTCACCAGATTCATTGACTAATTTATCTATTTCTTTGTTTAATCTATTGTCATCATTTATTGCTATCAGTAATCTCAGCCAATAGTTTGATTCTCTCATTTCCTTGAGTGCAATCCTGACTTTATTCATAAAGTCAGCCCTTGAGATTCCTGCTTGACTTTCCTCATAATTTGCGCCTGATGATGTTGCAGATTTTCCGAGCTGATATCTAAACAATCTGCTTATTTCTGTTTTGTCCAATTTCTTCAACAGATTTAACACATCGACTGAAAAATCAAAAAGTCTATCATTTAAATTACTCTTATATTTATTCCTATCTATGATATTTTATACTCTTTATCCTTTTATCTTTAATCTTGTATCTTTTTTCTTTAATCTTGTATCTTTTATCTTAAAAATAACCTTCTCTCTTTTTCTGTTCCATACTTGCTTCCTGGTCAAAGTCGATTACTCTTGTAGTACGTTCGCTTTTGGTAATAGTCATCATCTCTTCAACAATTTTTTCAATCGTATCTGCTTCCGATTCAATCGCTCCTGTTAAAGGATAACAACCAAGCGTTCTGAATCTTACCATTCTCATTTTGGCTTTGTCACGAAGTTCTTTAGGCATCCTATCATCGTCAACAAGTATCAAGCTGCCGTCAACTTCAACTATAGGTCGTTCTTTTGCATAATATAACGGAACTATTGGAATTTTCTCAAGTCTAATGTATTGCCATATGTCGAGCTCAGTCCAGTTTGAAATCGGAAATACTCTAATGGACTCTCCTTTTTGCACTTTTGCATTATAAATACTCCAAAGTTCGGGACGCTGATTTTTGGGATCCCATTGGTGAAATTTATCTCTGAATGAATATATTCGCTCTTTAGCCCTTGATTTTTCTTCATCCCGTCTTGCACCACCAAATGCAGCATCAAATTTGTATTTTTCGAGGCCAGCCAATAATGCTTGAGTTTTCATCACATCAGTATGTACTTTGCTACCATGTGAATAAGGACCAATACCAGATTCAAAACCTTCTTTATTATAATGTACAATTAGATTCCATCCTTTTTCTTTGGTATAACTCTCACGGAAATCTATCATTTCACCAAATTTCCATTTGGAGTCTATATGCATAAGTGGAAATGGCACCTTGCCAGGATAAAACGCTTTTTCAGCAAGCCTGACCATAACTGAGGAATCTTTGCCAATTGAGTATAGCATAACAGGGTTTTCAAACTCCGCAGCTACTTCTCGGATAATGTGAATTGACTCAGCTTCAAGCTCACGCAAATTATTAATTGAGTATGATGGAGTGTTCATTATAAATTTTGTTTAGGACGTAAAAATACAATAATGTGCTGAAAAATTATCTGTAATAATAAACTCAGAAGTTAACATATCCAAAGAGAAACAAATCAACATATTACATTATATTATTCTTAATTTACTTTTTGGTATGTGTATCAGCAATGTGTTTCCAACAGTTTCAATTTCTACTTGTACCATATGCTTTCCTCTCACTTCAACAAACTGGCCAAGCAGTCCGGTCATACTTCCTGAGATTACCTCTACTTTTTGTCCTTTTTTCCAACTTGTGTCATCAATATTTTCAGGATCAGTTTCTTCAAGGTAATATTTAACAGCATTTATTTGGGGTTCTGGAATAGGAACAGCATGGCCTTCGAAGGATATATATTTAACAGCTCCTTGCACTTGTAATACCTTGTAGTAGTCCTCCCGTTTGATATTTACAAATATATAAGATCTGAATAGAGGTTCTTCAACCCATTTTTTCCTGTCGCTCCATTGTTTCAATCTCTTAATTAACGGAAGATAATGATCAATCCCTTCGTGGTTGAATTCAAGCGCGACTTTTTTCTCAGTACGCGATCTTACATAAACTGCATACCACGATTTTTCGGATTTACTCATTATTTTAAAAAAGGGTGTTTATCCGTTAGGGAAGATGTTATTTTCTGATTTCTAATGAGATGGGCTATCTCAATACTGTTTCTTGCTTCTGCAATACCATATCCCTTATTGCAAAGTATATTTTTGTAACTTTCGGTATGTAGATCTGTGAATCCACCACTAAATTCAATTTCCTTGTCATCAACAGTTATTGAGCGATAAGTTGGTTGACTATTTTGAACAGCGTGAACAGGTAAATCGTTTTTGTCAACGCTTAAATACCATCTCACGTTAGCATTTTGTAACTGAAGAAGTCCAGAAGCTTTATCAGGTTTTAATAAATGAAGTGCATTACTCTTAGCTTCTCCAAATATCCAACCAAGCATATCGAAAAAATGAATTCCAATATTTGTAACTACACCACCCGATTTTGCAATATCACCCTTCCAGGAATAATGATACCACTTCCCTCTTGATGTAATATAGGTTAAGTCAATATCGTGAATATGATCTTTGGGAAGGTTATCTATTTTATCCTTTAGTTCAATAATTGCCTTATGGTGCCTGAGTTGCAGTATATTAAATATTTTTTTTTCAGTTTCCGTTTCAATTTCCTCCAAACTATCTAAATTCCATGGATTTAACACCAATGGTTTCTCACAAATAGCATTGGCATCATTTCTGAGAGCCATACGAATGTGGGCATCATGAAGATAATTTGGTGAACAAATTGCAACATAATCTACTTTCCCATTTCCTGAGCGCCTGAGCTTGTCTAAATGTCTATCGAAACGCTCCGGTTCAATAAAAAAATCAGTATTCGGAAAATAGCTATCTATAATCCCAACGCTATCCATCGGATCCAGGGCAGCAATAATCATATTCCCTGTTTCCTTAATAGCGTTCATATGCCGTGGAGCAATATATCCGGCAGCACCAATGAGAGCAAAATTTTGCTTTTTAGAATTCATAAATAAAACTGCCCACCCAATTTGTTAGAAATATATTTTATTGTTTAAACCTTGTTGAATAATCTTTTTGTAAAAGATTTCTTCTTGTCGGGTTTATCATCTGTGTAATAACCGTAGCCATAACCATAGCCGTAGCCATAACCATAACCGTAGCCATAACCGTAGCCATAGCCATAGCCATATCCATAGCCATAACCACCCCCACCGAGCTTGATATCATTAATCACAATGGCCATATTCATTCCTCGATCCTCAATATCTTTAATTATTGAGGCAAAAATCTTTTTGTTTGTAAGACCCTGACGAACAAGGAATATATTAATATCGGTATGTTCCATTAGTAGATATGCATCAGTAACCAGACCTACTGGTGGAGTATCAATAACAATGTAATCGTATCGTTTTCTTAGTTCTTTAAAAAGTTCAGAACTTCTTTCTGAGGCAATCAGCTCTGCCGGGTTTGGAGGAATGGGACCAGCCATAATAATGTCGAGATGTTCACTCTTTCCTGATGGCTGAATTATATCATCAATAGTTGCTTTATTAATAAGATAAGATGAAAGTCCAACATTATTACTTAATCCGAAATCCTGATAAATTTTTGGTTTACGGAGGTCGCAGCCTAGCAATACAGTCTTTTTACCATACTGTGCATAAATGCTGGCGATATTAATTGAAACATAGGTTTTGCCCGCATTGACCATGTCAGCAGTAACCATAACAGTGATCTTTTCCTTACCCTTAGCTAAATACTGCAAATTTGTTCGTAAGGATCTGAATGCTTCCGAGATACTCGATTTTGGCGATTCAAGAACAACTATCTGAGTATCCTTAGTAGAATGAAGTAATTGGCCAACAATGGGAAATTTAGTTGCAGTTTCAACATCTTTCTTCTCAATAATTGTTTCATTGAAATAATCTCTACCAATTATATATATCACAGGGAAAACAAGTCCTAGTATAAGGGCAATCATAAGGTTTAATCCCTTTTTAGGGAAAACCTGGCTGCTCAAATCAGCCCGGGCAATATCAATTATCTCATTATCAGGCATGTTTGAAGCCATGGTAATCTGTGCTTCAGAACGCTTCTCAAGAAGGTATGTATAGATATTGTTTGCAAGATCAAACGTCCTTTGAAAATTGATTAACTCGCGTTGCGTTACAGGCAAGAAACTTGCTCTTTTTGTAACTTCATTTATGCGCTTGTCAATAGATGCCAACATTTCATCTGAGTTGTCGATAATGTTACTGATATTTCCAATAATTGCATTTTGTGTACTTCTGATTTGGGTATTGATACTAATAATTGATGGGTTCTTATCAGTTGAGTACAGAAGATTTTCAGATTTTTCGCTATATAAAGTTATAAGCTGGCCAACAAGCGCATTTAAGACCGGATCTTCAATACCCATAGCAGATGGAGCAACAAGCTGATCTATTTTTTCTGAGTTCTTAACAATGTAATTTTTAAGATTGTGATAGTACCTAGATTTAACTTCAAATTCGGTTTTTTGTACATGCAGATCCTGAATATACTCAAATACCTGCTGGGCCTGAAAACTTAAGTCCATAACCTCATGTTCTGATTGAAAATTCTGAAGATCAGTTTCAGCAACAATTAGTGTATCTGAAATAACATCAAGCTGGCTATCAATAAACCTGATTGTATTAGAAGCAATCTGGTTTTTTTTGTCAAGGCTGCGCTGGAGATAAACTGCAGTTAGCATATTCAAAAAATTAACTGCTTTTTTTGTGTTATTCTTTTTAAGCTTAATATTAAGTATTGATGCTTCTCGGTTTATTGGTTCAATTTCAAAACCCATAAATGACTTTGTTAGCCCATAGTAATCTTTAAAAACAAAATAATATGACGCATCAAAATCCTTCTCTGAATCAAACTCATCGGTAAGTATCACTTTAAATGTGCCGTAATCATTCTCAACAAGTTCTCCAAATCGATAAGTATCTTCCCACTTTACTTTTTCTAACTCACTGCCTTCATATTTGGCACTTGAAAAATTATACTTTCTAATCAACTCACCATCTGCTTCAATTGAGAACTCGCTGCTATTTAAAAACTTAATATTAAATTTCAAACCAACAGCTTGAGCAACGCTGGTATCCATTATTACTTCAAACGGAGCTGAAGGATACATTTCAGTATTAATCAGGCCTTCATCTAAAAAATATGATATTTCAAAATCGAGTTCACGAATAGCACGGTATGTTAATGAAAATGAATTAAGTATCCCTATTTCATTTTCAACATTTTGCTGGGTATTGCTTAACCCCAATCCTCCAAGCATTGAGGCAGCGCTTAGAGCACCTCCTTTATCATCCTTTACAAGTACAGTGGTATTTACCTCAAATACCGGACTGGTATATTTATTGAAAAGAAAAGCTACTACAAGTGCAACAAAAACAGTAAGGACAAATAAATACCAGTATCTTACAAATTTAAAAAACAGAGCTTTTGTATCTATGCTCTCTTTTTGCTGCTGAAATCCTTCAAAATTATCTGCTGCCATTTTTTAATATTTATTATTGATTCAGGTAACTAAGTAAGAGAATGGTTGTTGATATAAAACCAAAAACAATACCGTAAGGGAAGTTAGCAAATGTAAACTGCTTTCCTTTAAGGGGTTGGGCATAAATTATATCGTTGGGTTTTAAATAATAGTAGTCCGAAAGCAAGATGTCTCTTTTCGTCATGTCAACATAAATAACCTCTGAACCAGTTTTTGTTTGCCTGATTATTGCAATCTTATTTCTATTTGCAAAGTCGGTAAGATCACTTGCCATTGATATTGCTTCAAAAATACTAATATTATCCTGATATATTTTGTATTGACCTGGCCGTTGTACTTCGCCTAGCATTGTTATATTAAAGTTTACAAGTTTCACAATTACTATAAACTCTTTCATGTAGGCTTTGAGTTTTTCCTGTATTTTATCTTTTATTTCCTCAGTGTTTAGGTTTTTAACCAATATTTCTCCGATCATAGGAAAATCAAGATAACCTGCTTCATTTACGTTATAACTATTCAGATATACCGAAGCATCGTTACCGATATTTTGAGTAACACCTCCTCCAGATAAAGGATTTAACAACAACGTTGTCTTTGCATCAAGTGTTACTACTCGGATATATAAATTATCACCAGGCTGTACCTTATACTCAATCTTCCGTTCATTTTTAAATGTAGCCATAGTATCTGTTTCGTTCTTAACTTGCAGATATAACATTTTCTTTTGTGGTACGCATGAAGAAAAGATGATAGCTGCAAGGCTAATCCAAATTATCAATCTGAAACTCTTAAGGGAATATGTTCTCATATAATAAACTACTAGTTTTAGTTCTGGAATGGTCGGTGCAAATCTACTTTTTTTTTTAAGAACCTGAAAAAAAGCAAGAAGATAAATGTATAAATGCTATATTCTTTGGAAGTAGTTTGTTTATCTATTAATTTTGGCAGACAAAATACGGAATTACAAATAACAAAAAAATGTAATCAATGAAAAGTGTATTGTTTTTAATAGCGTTTTTGTTATTTAACCTTATTTGTTTCGGACAACGAAGTGAACTTTCGGAGGCTGTTCAAAAATATGGTCATAACGTTCCTTCTGTATTTTCAGGCATAATGCCTGATAATGAAGGTGGTTACTATTTTGTATCTGTAAAATCGGGTGATACGGCATGGATGGTTGAGAATAACATTTTCTACACTCTTGAAAATATTCAGATTAATCCTAAGGGTACAGACAAAGGATTATTCTTTAACTTTAAAAACAAATCATTTTTTGGAACACTTTATTATGGCTTATTTGCAAAAAATGATTCAAAATATCCTCAGCCAGTATATTTAAGCAAGAATTCAATAATTATTGAAGGGAAAGCTGAGATTGATATTAGTATTATGAAGGAAAAATACGATATCGCAGGCTGGGTAAAAAGTGGTAAAGGGAGAATCGGCTACCGAATTATTGATAACTATGGTGATATTATTTACGATGGAATTATCTCCTTTAAAGGAAAGGGGCCTTTTAAGGTAGATATGTCTGTAATTGCAGGCCCTTATGTTAACAACGTTTCACACAAAGAAGTTGTTATTTCATTTGAAACAAATAAACCCTGCTTGCCAAATATTGTAGTTAACGGAAACATCTATATGGATTTAAAGAATCTTTCTAAGAAAGGTTTAAAGCACGAGATACCAATAGGTGATCTTGAGCCAGATAAAGAGTATAATTATACTGTTAACTATGGCAAAAATCAACTTACCTATAGTTTTAAAACCGCCCCAACACCAGGAACAAGAAAGCCATTTACATTTGCTTTTACAAGTGATTCACGTGCTGGGAGTGGTGGTGGAGAAAGAAATATTTATGGAGTCAACGTCTATATCATGAAAAAAATGGCAGCACTTGCAGCACAACAGGGGGCTTCCTTTTTTCAGTTTACAGGGGACATGATTACCGGATATTCATCAAGTATTGGCAGCAACATGCTTGAATACGCAAATTGGAAAAGATCTGTAGAATCAATTTGGCATTATCTTCCAATTTATGTTGCCATGGGGAACCATGAGGCTTTAGTAAATATTTTTGATGATGGAAGTGCATGGGGCATTTCTATAGATAAGTTTCCCTTTAAAACAAAATCTGCTGAAACTATATTTTCAAACAACTTTGTAAATCCTCAAAACGGGCCACAAAGTGAAGACAGTGCTTATTATGATCCTGATAAATCAAAACTTAATTTCCCAGAATATGGTGAATCCGTTTATTCCTATATATATGATAACATTGCTATTGTAGTGTTAAATTCTAATTATTGGTATACTCCAACTAAAAAAATGATTTCTGAAATAGGAGGTAATCCACATGGTTATGTTATGGATAATCAACTGTTGTGGTTTGAAAAGAAAATTAATGAACTCAACAGCAATTCACACATTGATCATATTTTTGTTACCATACATACTCCTGCCTTTCCAAATGGAGGTCATGCTAAAGATGATATGTGGTACTATGGTAATAACAAAATACGCCCAACAGTAGCTGGCGAACCAGTTAATGTTGGAATCATAGAAAGGCGTGATGAATTACTGGACATTATGATTAATAAAAGTGACAAAGTAATTGCACTTCTTTGTGGTGATGAACATAATTACAGCAGAATGAAACTCACTAAAAACACACCAATTTATCCTAAAGGCTATAATGGAAAAAAACTTAAAGTTAGCCGGCCGTTTTGGCAAATCACAAATGGCTCAGCAGGAGCCCCTTATTATGGCCAGCAACAATTGCCATGGTCTGAATCGGTTGAAAAATTCTCTACTCAATATGCATTAATGTTGTTTGATATAGATGGAGAACGAGTGTCACTAAGAGTAATAAACCCTGACACTTTAGAAGAAATAGAAACTATTGATTTAAAATAAAGTTCATTTCTTAACGCTATACCATAAAATAAAATCAATTACTAATCAAAGCATAAATCGTAATTATATTTTGGATTTTGGAAGTTTAGAATATCGGCCAAATTATGTCTTGATTATTTAATAATCTTTCCACTTCAGAAGCATATAACCTACAAACAATTTTCATGTTGATTTTGCATTGTGTAAGTTTTATATACTTTTGCAGCTTCAATTTTATATAAACTATCATTCTGATTTATCAGGTTTTAAAACTTATGTAATAACTATGGCAAATAATCTCGTAATAGTTGAGTCACCGGCAAAAGCAAAAACAATTGAGGGTTTTTTAGGTAAGGATTTTATTGTCCGTTCGAGTTTTGGACATGTTATGGATTTGAATAAGACAAAGCTTAGTGTAGATGTCGACAACGACTTTGAACCAAAATTTGAGGTAAGTCCTGATAAGAAAAAAACCATCAGCGAATTGAAAAAGTTAGCCAAATCGGTTCATACAATATGGCTTGCATCTGATGAAGACCGTGAAGGAGAAGCAATTTCATGGCACTTGTTTAAAGCCATGGGGCTTAAAGAGGAAAACACAAAACGAATTGTGTTTCATGAGATTACAAAAACTGCTATCTCCAATGCAATTGAATCACCAAGAGGTATTGATCATAATTTGGTGTCAGCACAGCAAGCAAGAAGAGTTCTTGACAGACTTGTTGGTTACGAACTGTCACCATTACTATGGAAAAAAGTTAAACCATCATTATCTGCAGGTAGAGTTCAATCAGTTGCGGTGCGATTAATTGTTGAACGTGAAAATGAAATAAAAAATCACCAGAGCACATCCTTATTTAGAATTGTTGCAGAATTTGAACATGGGGATAATAAGGGAAAGATTTTTAAAGCTGAATATCCTGTTAAATTTAAAAAAGAAGAAGAAGCACATAATTTTTTGGAGAAGCAAATTGGCGCAGATTTAATTGTTGAATCGGTTGAAAAAAAGCCAACTAAAAAATCACCAGCTCCACCTTTTACTACTTCTACACTACAGCAGGAAGCATCACGTAAACTAGGATTTTCGGTTGGAAATACAATGCGAATAGCACAGCAGTTATACGAATCAGGAAAAATAACCTATATGCGTACCGATTCGGTTAATCTCTCAAATACTGCTATTGGGATGGCAAAACAAGAAATCACTAATCTCTATGGTGAAGAATATGTCAAAACAAGAAAGTTTACAAACAAAATTAAAGGTGCCCAGGAAGCTCATGAGGCTATCAGGCCAACCTATATGAATAACCAAACCGTTGATGGTAATCCTGATTCTGTAAGATTATATAATTTAATTTGGAAGCGAACTATTGCATCACAAATGAGTAATGCAGAGTTAGAAAAAACTATTGTTAATATTTCAACTTCAGGTGCTACTAAATTGTTTACTGCAATTGGAGAGGTAATAAAATTTGACGGTTTTCTTAAGGTTTATCTCGAAGGAACTGACGATGATAATGTTGAAAATCAAGGCCTTCTGCCAGTAATGAAATCAGGCGATGAGCTCACATTAATGGAAATGAGAGCGCGTGAACGTTATTCAAAACATCTTCCTAGATATACAGAAGCGAGCCTCGTTAAAAAACTTGAAGAACTTGGAATAGGGCGTCCTTCAACATATGCACCTACAATTTCTACAGTGCAAAAACGTGAATATATAGTAAAAGAAACCAGGCCACCAGGAAAACAGGAAGTAATCTGTTTAACATTAAAAGATTATAGTATATCTTCAAAAACACTTTCTGACAACATTAGTTCAGATAAATCTAAACTTTTCCCAACAGATATAGGTACTTTAGTTACTAAATTTTTGATGCAGTATTTCGAGAATATCATGGATTATAATTTTACAGCAAGTGTTGAAAAAGAATTTGACGAAATTGCTGAAGGGAAAAAAGAGTGGAATCAAATGATAAAGGAATTTTACGGGCCTTTTCATTCTAAAATTGAAAACACACAGGAAAATTCGGGTAAATTTAGCGGGGAACGGTTACTCGGACAAGATCCAAAAACAGGAAAGAATATTTATGTTAAAATCGGACGTTTTGGACCACTGGCGCAATTAGGCGAAACTGAGCAGGAAGAAAAACCAAAATTTGCCGGATTAAGAAAAAATCAAAGTATAGAAACAATAACTCATGCCGAGGCCTTAAAGCTGTTTGAATATCCTCGTGCTTTAGGCAATTATGAAGATGTGGAAGTAACTGTTGCGATAGGTAGATTTGGTCCTTATGTTAAACATGATAATAAGTTTATCTCTCTCAAAAAAGATGATGATCCCGGATCGATACAACTGGAAAGGGCAGTCGTACTAATTGAAGAAAAGAGAAAAGTTGAGCGGGAAAAAATTATTAAAGAATTTGATAAAGACAAAAAAGTTCAGGTGTTAAACGGAAGGTATGGAGCTTATCTTGTTATTGATAAACAAAATTATAAAATTCCAAAGGGTACCGATGCTGCTTCATTAACACTTGAGGAGTGTTATAAAATAGCAGAAGATCCGAACAACATGCCCAAGAAAAAATATTTCAAAAAGAAAAAATAAATTATCTTCGTTCATCATTAGTACATATCTCCAGCACAATGGATATTAGCACATATCTTGAACCAGTAAACATTGAAAATTTAACAATACCAAGCAATACTGGCCAATATCGCCTAGCCGATATTATTGTTAAATATACAGTTGAATATGGGTTCCCTGACCTTGACCAAATAGATGTTGTACTAATTGGAGTTAGTGACGATAGAGCTACTATTAATAAGGGAAGTGACAAAGCTCCAGATGAAATACGAAATCGGTTTTACGAATTGTATTCACATTGGAATAATCTGCGGATTGCAGACATTGGAAATATAGTGCACGGACATCAAATTGATGATACTTATTTTGCTGTTAAAGAAGTAATTTCTGAGCTTCTTAAAAGCAACATTGTTACGATAATAATTGGTGGTGGACAAGATATTACATACGCAAATTATCTTGCATATGAGAACATTGGAAGGATTATTAACATTGCATCGGTTGACTCAGCTTTTGATCTCGGTCATGACCAACATGAATTAAATAATAAGTCGTACCTAAGTCATATAATACTTCACCAACCAAATTTTCTATTTAACTTCACAAATATTGGTTATCAAACTTATTTTGTTGATCAGGATGCTCTTGTGTTGATGAAAAATCTTTATTTCGATATAAACAGGTTAGGAAATGTTAAAGCTGAATTGGAAGAGGTTGAGCCAATGGTAAGAGATGCCGACATATTGAGTATTGATATATCAAGTATTAAGCATAGTGATGCACCTGCAGATAATAATGTAATGCCAAACGGGTTTACCGGAGAAGAAATGTGTAAAATTTGCAGATATGCTGGCATGAGCGATAAATTAAGTAGTATTGGTTTCTATGAACTTGACCCTTCATTGGACAATAATGGGCAATCAGCTCATTTATATGCTCAAATGATGTGGTATTTTTTAGATGGATTTTCAAACCGCAGAAATGATTTTCCCGAAAATAATAATCAAGATTACGTGAAATTTAATGTTCAGATCGAAAATTTTGAGCAGGAACTGGTTTTCTTGAAAAGCAAAAAAACCGATAGGTGGTGGATGATTGTTAGCTCAAAAGATTTGGTAAACCAGAAGTATAAAAGACACCAGTTTGTTCCGTGTTCTTACTATGATTATCAAACAGCGCTTAACCAAGAAATTCCGGATAGATGGTGGAAAGTTCAACAAAAACTGATGTAGCATGACACTGACTTTAAAATTAGCCATAATAGTTATTTTGTTTTTCCAGTACTTAACCTTAAGAACTTATTTTTTAATCCTCTTTGGATTATCCTTTATAAAGCTTTTCCAACCTGAATAACCTGCTCTTTTATTAATTCCAGTACCTTGAAAATGATGGCATACTGCCGCTGCTAATCCATCGGTTGCATCAAGAGACTCAGGTGGTTCAGCAAATTCAACAATATTATTCAGCATAGCAGCAACCTGTTCTTTTGATGCATTACCATTTCCGGTAATTGATTGCTTGATTTTTTTTGGAGAATATTCAAAAATCGGGATATTCTTATACAATCCAGCGGCCATAGCCACTCCTTGTGCTCTTCCTAGTTTCAGCATCGATTGAACGTTTTTGCCAAAAAAAGGAGCTTCAATGGCTATTTCGTCAGGATTATATTCTTCAATAATTCCAAGTGTGCGTTCAAAAATCTTTTTTAATTTTAGCGAATGATTATCATAACTACTTAATTTGAGAATGCCCATCGTGATTATACGAATTTTATTTCCATTATTAAGGATCAATCCGTATCCCATAATGTTTGTTCCAGGGTCGATACCTAAAATTATCCGTTCCAAATTAAAAAATTGTTAACTATATATAATGAAAACAAAACTACGTAAAACATACAATATCCTTATCAGATTTACTGTAGTTATTTTTACGGTTGCATTTTTGTACGATCAGCTTTTTTACAGGAAAGATATCAGTTCGGTATTTCAAACTTTTTCTGATATATCTTTAGGCTTTTCACTTAACATTCTCTTAATCATTACATTAATACTGCTTCCATTAAACATACTTCTTGAAAGTATTAAATGGAAATACCTAATTGATAAACTTGAAACAATATCTCTATTTAATTCTATTAAAGGGGTACTTGCTGGAATTTCCGTAAGTATGATTATGCCAAACAGAGTGGGAGATTATCTAGGACGTGTTTTTATCTTAAAAAAAGCTGACAGGTTGCAAGCTGTACTTTCAACAATACTAGGCAGCCTTGCTCAATTACTAACTACTTTAAATTTTGGATTAATTGCACTTATTTTTTATTACCCTGAATATATAAATATTTATGACGGACTCGATATTTGGCTCTACATTGGATTTATCCTAATGGTCATAATCGTAATATTCGTTATGATATTTGCTTATCTTAATTTTTCGTTTTTTTCAATTGTAATTAAGCAGATTAGCGGAAAATATTATACGAAAATTGAGAAATATTCTCAGGTTTTTTCATGGTATAATCAGAAGGAGTTGTTAAATGTACTTGCACTGAGTATTATTAGATATGTCGTTTTTTCTTTACAGTTTTACTTGTTATTAAGGTTTTTTGGAATTAACACTAATTATTTTACCTCACTGATGCTCATAGCAGTTATATATATACTAATGACTATAATTCCAACAATTGCATTAACCGAAATTGGTGTAAGGGGTTCAGTAAGTTTATTTGTTTTTCAACATCATTTTGAAAAACTTGGTTTGTGGAATTCAGAAATTGCTATTGGTGTTGTAAGTGCTTCTTCAATTTTATGGCTTATAAATTTGATTTTTCCAGCAATTGTGGGAACTATATTTGTTTTTAGTTTACGATTTTTTAGAAAAAGGAATGATAATTAGCTTATTAATTTGGATAGTATTTGGTTCTACAATTTCTTATTTAATTGTGATTGGGATAATCACATTTGGATGGTTTCGTTTGTCAGAACCTAAGGCTGAGCAACATTTTACAACGGGGACTGATGTAAGCATTGTAATAGCTGTTCGAAATGAAAGTAACAACATTGTGACCCTGTTGGGTCAGCTTGTTAACCAAGATTACAACAAAAAAAACTATGAAATAATTATTGTTGATGACCACTCAACTGATAATACAGCCGAACTAATAAATCAGTTTATAAATGAAAATTCGGATGTAAAAATAATATTTGTAGGAGCTACGAGTGAAGGTAAAAGAAACGCTATTAATCAGGGGGTTGCAATGTCTTCAACACAATTAATTATTACAACTGATGGCGATTGTAACGTAAAGCCGAAATGGTTACAAAGTATTGTAAACTTTTATACCTCTTCTGGTTGTAGCTTGATTATCGGTCCCGTAATATATGAAGGTGAAAAAACCATTTTACAGAAATTATTTTCTCTGGATTTTGTTAGCCTTGTGGTATCAGGAGCCGGCTCGGTTGGTGCAGGACTTCCGTTAATGGGAAATGGTGCAAACCTCGCCTTCTCAAAAGACGTTTTTAATTCTGTAAATAGGAAAAATAATACTTTTAAGTTTTCATCAGGTGACGATGTGTTTTTAATTCATAATGTTACTAAGAAAT
>Ga0187827_10005147_pt1 | contig 15610 bp, 19 predicted proteins | sample ETNtaG_39_FD_167969 | JGI IMG/M metagenome (GOLD analysis project Ga0187827, IMG submission 167969) | Marine microbial and viral communities from oxygen minimum zone, Eastern Pacific Ocean - ETNP2014_SV_150_PacBio MetaG (Illumina Assembly) | ecosystem: Environmental > Aquatic > Marine > Hypoxic...
CCTTTGAACAAGGCTTCATCGAGGCACACAACATAGTTACGTTCCAGCACTGCGTTAAACCTACCTATAACTTCATCGACGTCTGAAACCTGTACCGTCGTCCTGGCCCAGATAGCGCGCAACAAACTGAAGAACACACCTTTACCTGTTCCCTGTGCGCCAAGTAGGGCTAATATCACTCCCGGTTTTTCTTCAGGTTTCTGTAACATATGCGCCAGAAACTTCAGCAGATAGGTGTTGTTCGCAACATCACCAGAACAGAGCACATCAAATAGGTAGACGCCAATTTGTACCCAGTCGCCGTCAGTTGGTTTAGCTGTATAGCTACTCCAATAATTCAGTGTTGTAGCCGATGTTGGTCGAGGTGTGAATGCTATTCGATCATATACTAAGGTCGATGGACTACGCCAAAAGTCCGCTATTACATTCTTGGGTGTGCAGGCCACAGCTAGCAGCTCCAGATGACGCTTCATAAGCATTTCACCATCCGGTTTCCTATAAAAGCTAACATCTTTGGTGTCACTGCCCTGTATCACCGATGAGATCTGTTCGCGATCAAGTATTCGAATTTCACCAGCAAGATCAATGAAACAGAACTTGGTTTGTAGTATGGCGAGAGCTTTTTGAGGGGCTTGCGTCGGTGAATTAGCCACCCCATCCGCCTATTCGAGCATAGTGGACAATCGTTCCGATAGTGTGCCTGTTCTCATGGCGTCGATCATATGAATCAACTAAACTCGAAAACGCAGCATCATCATATTTCTCAGATGCAGTTTTGCTCCAGTCCTTGGCTAGTTCAATCGCACATGCCCAGCCAGTACTCAGTAAAGCCCAGACTATGTCACGCCATCTGAAATAGTCGCAGTCAGCACTGATGAAACCGAGCATCACTCTAATATTGGCAACTTCAGTTTGGGTTGCAGGGCGATCGTAAACTACCGGGGTATCTGGCCTCCTGTGAGAACTGGCTTCACAGTCGACGATGAGTTGCTGCCAGATAACTAGCAAGCTTGTTGGTATTTCAGGTATCTGCGTCGGGTCGCCTTTGCCCATCCACCTATACTGAGAGCCCGATGGGTGAAGACTCGGTGGCACAAGGTCCTGAACTGTCTTGCCGTTTCTTGAAGCGCATCGAAATTCAAGCATCATTGAACCGTCATCGCACACCACTTGTGTAGTTTGCAGCGCGCTTAACTGCTGAGGAAGTCGATAGAGTACCTTCAAACTGTTCGGCTTGCCTGACGAGATGACCACAGCAACTTGGTCCAGTAAAGCAGACCTAAGATCGATACCTCGTGCATCAAGCCAACGATCTGCCTGTTTGCAGTTGTCGATGTCAATGGCGCACGTAGGTGTAGGCGTGCAATATGCGTGTGCAATGCCAACATTCATATTCTCCAATTGCCCAACATCCATTCCTCCAACTACAACATTTTCTCGATGGTTCCACGCTTTAAGAACTGGTCCCTTCTTGCCAATTGGTACAGGCACTAGAGCCAAGCCTGACTCAAGGTAATCACTTAACATATTGGCCTACGACAATTCTACGAAGCAACTCAGGCAAGTCTGATTCTGAAACATCAAAATGTACCCTATGCGCCTTGATAGATAAGAACCAAAAGTCGTTTGTCGTTGGTGAATCTATGCCGGGTGCAAATGCCATCACTATGAACTTGCCCTTAATGATAGCGGTCTGTGTTTCAGCAATGGTGCCGTAACAGTCTTTGCTATCAATGTAGGCTAGAAATACGTCACATTTATCAACGCCCTGCAAGCATCGGTGTCGTACCTTTTCCCGGTTCATCGAGTGACTTTGGCACTGGTCAGAACCAGAGAGATTCCCATGCGTGGTTGGTCCGTGATAGCAGCCATGATCGCACCCAGAAAAGAAAGGTCCGACATAAAGGTAGGCCCCACAATCCACTGGCGCGTCATACCAGGAGCTTTCGCGGAGATTCGGGACGAGGCTATGCCGCCAGTCGTTTTTTCGGATCTTGCCAGCGAGATAGACTTTAGGAGTCAGCCTTCCTAACAGGAAGTTTCTCCGGCAGTATTGACACTTAACATGATGGTTAGAGACAGTTGATTCCGAGTCTTTCGGATGTTCTGTAGGAAAATCATTCATCATGACAGTCATCTCCCAGATGTGGAAACAGTCTGATGTTTCGTTCCTTAGTACCCAGCCCGACATAATTCCAGGTAGGCAGAACAGCTGTGGCGATGTCCATCCGAGCTGCTATCTCATCCAATTTCCGTTCATCCTTTCCAGAGGCGATCAGCCAGGAAACTGTGTCTGGGTATCGATTGGGATCTGTCGACCAGGGGAAGCAATGGGGAGATACACTTGCCGGAATTTGGATGCGTGGGAGCATTGTTTCGGGCTCATCCTCAGTAAGTAAGAAGAAGCAACTGCCATCCGTGAACAGATGCGCCTCAGTACTCAGAAGATCCTTACAACATTTGAACAGTTGGTTTTCTTCCGCTGTTCCGAACGGAAGAAGACATATACGCGCCCCTCGTTCAAAAAGGTATGTGCGCCGAATCTGCGCCCCGAGCTGGTCAGTCCACGATGATCCCAACGGGTTACAGTGTGTTTCAAGCCGGAGTATGTCTTTTCCAGGAATGTGGTATGTATTATTTCGGTATATAGTCGTCATGCTGTGGTTCCTTCATTTTGTTACCAATGTTTTGCGCAGTGCTGGTTTGTGGTTCGAACTGTGCCAACCACTGATCCAGCCACTGTTTTTCATAGACTATTTTTCTACCCATGCGACGATACATAGGTGGTGGAACACCAGACAGTCTGCCGGTGGTTCTGGCACGCCGTAGCGTGAATGGAGCGAAGCCGAGGTATTCTGCAGCTTCTTTTGTATCCATCTTGAGCGCTCCCTTTAAGTCGGGAGAAGCGTATTTTGGATTGATACTGCCTGGTTTGGGAGGGGACTTAGGATTGGTGTTGAAACCGGGCTGTGATTTTGAGTGCTGTCCAGAAGACATGATGGAAACCTCGTAGATCCAGATGACGTTGTGAAACCGGGTTGCGTGTTCTGAGCGCCTATCGGTTTCCCAGTGGCTCTATAAGGGTATGTCTACTTTCAGATTCCCATTTGGGACTTCAGGATTTCCATCCACAAGAAAGTGGGTGTATTTCACCGGGCCTGCCACGTGGTAGGTTCGGGGGGTTGGTATATGCACTCGCTGCCAATGGTCAGATGGTCAGCCAGGTGTTTAGCAAACTCCTTGTGATCCCTGCCAATGATTTCTATGGCTTTCTTGATGTTCCTGTCGGTTCTCTTCCTGTTGGCGACTGGAGTGGTGCCAGCGCTGTTCGCCTGAGTTCTTCCACCCGAAAATTTGCTTTGACTGCTTTTGGCCACTTCAGCCAGAATCTGAGTCTGGCTATTTTTTAGCCTCTCAATCGCGTCGATGTCAGGATTATTCTCCTGTTCTTCGTTTGAAATCTGCTCTGCAATCCTTTTCAGTTCGGCTTTGTATTGTTTCACCGCTTCGTCATCTGGCACATTGTCATTTCCCGATACTGTACTGGTGCCAAACAGACCATGCTCTTCAGCAACGATGTCACTTATTCCCTCCGTGGATATACCTTCAAGCTCAGCGATTCTTATCTTCGTGTACGGATTCTCCAGGAGGGTCCGGATGCATACCATGCCCTTTACATCGGGAACGGGGTCACATGGTTCACCATTGAAGACGATTTCCCACGTATTGCTTTGCTTTCTGAATACGTGGCCTCCTACCGGCGTAGCCCCATCGTTAGCTCGTGAGGCCTGATCTTCAGAATTCTTCGCCAATGCCTGGGCCAATATGTCGCGTGTAGCACCGGCCTCCTTGTATAGACCCATCGCCAGTTCGCTTATCCCGGTCCGATTGCTGGGACTGAAGGTCTTAACTTCCTCTTCATCAAAATGGAGAGTGGTTTGGCTGATATTATGGTGATAGGGAGATTGGGGGACGTATTGTTCAGTTAACTCAGAATCGATGTATGCAAGCAATTCGCTGCCCGTTATCCACATTGATATTTCTTCATCAGCAAAGTTTTGGAATCTACTGGTCAGTCTCTTCCTGGCTTGATCATATGTAATCGCCGTCATGCACATCCTTCCTGTGCCTTCAGTTGGTAACCATCCCAGGGCGGTGAAGGAGCCGCCCGTTCGCTCCGTCGAGCTAGGGATGGTGTAACTGCAGTATTCTATTGATTCAATTCTGCTACAGCGTTTGCCATGTGTTCATCGTCCAGATGGGCATATCTGAGCGTCATTTCCATACTTGTATGTCCCAACAGTTCTCTGACTGTATTGAGTACCACGCCAGCCATTACTAGCTTGCTTGCAAACGTGTGCCGTAAGTCATGGAATCTGAAGTTCTCGATGTTTGCCAATTTGCGCAAACCTGTCCAGGCTTTATCGATATTGTTCAATCGTTCGCCGGTAATGTGCGAAGGGAAAACCAATCCCCGTCCCACAGTCTGATTGCGCCACGCCACCAGTGTAGAAAATGCCTCATCATTCAACGGCAGGTATCTGGTATTGCCAGTCTTCGCGCCACCTCCCTGCACCGTAAGTTGTTTGCTTCCCAGATCGATATCAGACCAAGCCAGATTAAACAGCTCCCCTCGCCGCATACCGGTGTTTAGAGCAAGGATTACCATCGGCATCAGGTAGTCAGTGTAATGTTCAGTTAGGGGGCTTACGGTTGCTCTCTTCCGGTCCCTGAGCCACTGGATGTGTGAATCCCTTCTGATCCGATCTTGCTCCTGTCTGGTTTTCAGAGCGTTCCTGAGTCGATTCTCTTCATCATGGGACAGATAGCGCACCTTCCCTTGTTTGTCGGTCTTCAGGGGTCTGAGGCCCCTTAGTGGGTTGTCCTCAATTACCTTCCATTCAACAGCTTTCGATAAGACGGATTTTAGAACCGTCATCCGCCTGTTTATCGTGGCGGGCGCGAGTCCGTTTTCTCTGGCTTGCTTGATCCACGGTCTCACTGCCCAAGATGTAATATCCCTCAATTTTCGAGTAGCCAGGAATCCAAAGTCCTTATTAAGGATTCGCATTGTTTCTTTCGCTGAACGGATTTCTGACTCAGCCCACGGTTGGTATTCAGTTTTGATGAAGATTCCAAGAGTCTGAAGTCTCTCTGCCTTGGTTTTTGCATGCCCGGCTTGCTTGTCCGCCTGTATGTCCTCTCCCTTGGCAATCAGGCCAACGTAGGTTTTAGCCAGGGCACGAGCTTCACTGGCGGTTGTGTGCCCTTTCCTGATGTTTAGCGTGAATTCTCTCGCTAAGCCATTGTGGCGATATGCAATCGCGTATGTCTTCTTCCCATTGGGCGATACACGGACATGAAAGCCTGAGATTTCTGTGTCAAATACTCTATATCGCTTGTCAGTCGGTTCAAGAGCATTTACAGTGCGAGCATTGAGTTTCTTATTCATCAAATAGCCCCTTCAAACTATCCAGCAAATATCCAGCAGATTATTGTCCCTTCAAGCACCCATTATACACCACTATAACCTAGCTGGAATCGCATATGGACCCTATATTTGTAGGCCCAAACGAAATTCATGTGGTGTTGATTGGTTATCAGAGGTGATGGCTCAAACGCTTCGACAAGGCGGATGTCCGCAGTTCAAGTCTGCGCAGACCCACCAATCCCCTTGGCTCTAAGCCCGTCTCCGTTTCACCTTCCACACATGCTTGATACCGTGGTGCAGGATGTTGCTGTCCTCCCAGTTATCCGATGGCGGGTATAGTTCAGCTGAAGTCATCCAGACCAAGACATGACCCCCCAGGAGTCTCGCCAGATGTTCATCGCCAAGAAACTCATCGCATCCTTTCTAATGCCTCTCCCGCTTGGACTCACAGTCTGCATCATTGGCATCATCTTGTTGTGGTTCAGCAGACGACAGCAAACCGGAAAATTACTGGTCACTATCGGGGTCCTCTCTATTCTCCTTTTCTCTTCCAGATTTGTAGCCAACGTCTTATTGGGACCCCTAGAGAATGCATACCCACGTTATCAGCAAATAGAAGGACAGAAAACACCCGTTTATGTTGTCGTGCTGGGAGGTGGACACTCAGCCAATCAAACCCTTAGTTCCTTCGATCAGCTATACAGATCCAGCGTAAAACGTGTCCTGGAAGGTGTCTATCAGTCCAGACATTTGAATGCTCAACTTGTGTTATCAGGTGGCGCGCCCTACAGTAATATCAGCAATGCAGAACTGATGGCTGATCTGGCTACCAGGGTGGGTGTACCAAAAGAGAGAATTCTTGTAGAAAACAGATCGCGGGATACTGGAGAACAAGCGCAGTATTTACAGAGTATGGTCAAAGATGACTCGTTCCTGTTGGTGACGGAGGCCTCTCATCTGCCGCGGGCAATGAGAATATTTGAGAAACAGGGCATGAAACCTATTCCCCAAGCCACCTGGTGAAAGATAAAGATAAACTATCACCTGGCGACTTTTTTCCAAATGCTTCCCACCTTTACAATTCAGATAGAGCCGTTTATGGATATCTCGGCTATTCTGGTGTGAGCTACAAGCTCCTAGCTCCTAGCCGCTAGCTGCTAGAGGCTCAGAACGAGTATCGATTGCATCTACCCCCAACTACTGGTAAATTACCGCGCTCGTCGATTCTGGCAGATCATTCGCCCCTGTTATGAAGCATAGCCAACTGGTTAGGCGGCCTCATAACGTGAGGGGGTCCGAGCGGCTACATCCGGTATACCACATAGAGACCGTTCCACCGATCATTGAGAGGCAATAACACAAGTGACCTTTGGTAGGGGCCACCACTGAATAGAGTAGCATGTATGCCCGTAGTCACCCTTCCCGATAACACACAACTGCAATTCGAAAACGCGGTTACCCTGCAACAGGTTGCTGAGACGATCGGCGCCGGCCTGGCTAAAGCAGCCCTTGCGGGAACTGTCGACGACGAGATTGTGGACACCTCCTATTTGATCGAGGAGGATGCTGAAGTCGCTATTATCACCGCTAAAGATGAAGCCGGTCTCGAAGTGCTGCGACACTCCTGCGCCCACCTGATGGCCATGGCTGTGCAGGAGCTGTTTCCGTCAGCTCAGGTCACCATCGGCCCCGTGATTGAGGATGGCTTCTATTACGACTTTGCCTTTGAACGGGCGTTTACACCCGAAGACCTCAAACAGATTGAACAGCGCATGACGGAACTCGCCAGACAGAATCTCCCCGTCACCAGGTCGCTGATGTCGCGCGCCGAAGCGATCCAACTGTTTAAGAAGAAGAGTGAAAACTACAAGGTTGAGATCATCGAGGATATCCCCTCGGATCAGAACCTTTCCTTCTACAGTCAGGGAGATTTCATCGATCTGTGCCGGGGGCCCCATGTGCCGGCTACAGGAAAACTCCAGGCGTTCAAACTGACTAAAGTTGCTGGTGCCTACTGGCGCGGTGACTCCCGCAACGAAATGCTACAGCGCATCTACGGCACCGCCTGGGCTGACAAGAAGTCGCTCAAAGAGTATCTGCACCGTATCGAAGAGGCGGAAAAAAGAGATCACCGCAAACTGGGTAAACGACTGGATCTGTTCCACACCCAGGAGGAAGCACCCGGCATGGTGTTCTGGCACCCCAAGGGTTGGACCATCTATCAACTGATCACTCAGTACATGCGACAAGTCCAACAGGAAAACGGCTACCTGGAGGTTAACACGCCAGAATTGGTGGACATGAGCCTGTGGGAGAAGTCGGGTCATGCCGACAAGTTTGGTGATGACATGTTCACGGTTGCCTCGGAAAACCGGATGTACGCGGTCAAACCGATGAACTGCCCCTGTCATATACAGCTCTTCAACCAGGGACTGAAAAGCTATCGCGATCTGCCGATGCGACTGGCGGAATTTGGCTCCTGCCATCGCGACGAGCCTTCCGGCACGCTCCAGGGTCTGGTGCGAGTGCGTGCATTCGTCCAGGATGATGCCCATATCTTCTGCACGGAAGCACAGATCCAGGATGAGGTCGCCAGTTTTAGCCATCTCCTCTTCGAAGTATATAAAGACTTCGGCTTTGACGAGATCCTGATCAAACTGTCCACCCGACCGGAGGAGCGTGTTGGGAGTGATGCTGATTGGGGTAAAGCAGAAGCCGCCCTGGAACTCGCCCTCAACGACATGCAGTTGGATTGGCAACTGCTGCCCGGCGAAGGTGCTTTCTACGGACCCAAGATCGAATTCTCTCTGAAAGACTGCCTTGGCAGAGTCTGGCAATGCGGCACTATGCAGGTGGACTTTTCCATGCCGGGCCGACTGGATGCGCAGTACGTAGCGGAAGATGGCAGCCGCCAGGTTCCGGTGATGCTGCATCGGGCCATGTTGGGATCGTTCGAGCGCTTTATCGGCATCCTGATCGAGAACTACGCCGGAGAATTACCCCCCTGGCTCGCACCAGTGCAGGCGATGGTGCTCAATATCACCGACAATCAGGCGGAATACTGCGCCTCAGTCTGCAAAACACTGAAGGACAAGGGTTTTCGAGTCGAGACTGACTTGAGAAACGAGAAGATCGGCTTTAAAATCCGGGAACACACCATGCAGAAAGTGCCCTATCTCCTGGTTGCGGGAGATCGTGAAGTAGCTTCCAGGCAGGTTGCAGTACGGGCCCGAAGTGGTGAGGATCTGGGTGTAATGTCCCTTGATGAGCTGGCTAACCACCTGTTTGAACAGGTGGCACGCAAAGGACGCTCTTGATCGTGTACATTACCCCTGTATTTCTAACTGGAGATGGAGAAACGTAATCAAGAGAGAAAAATCGAAGAAAGCCAATATAAATGAGCAGATCGAGGCGAAGCAAGTTCGCTTGATCGGTGCCGATGGAAAACAGGCGGGGATCGTATCGATCGAAGAAGCCTTACGAGCGGCGGCAGATGCCAAACTGGATTTAGTGGAAATTGCACCCGACAGTGACCCGGTGGTATGTAAGGTTCTCGATTATGGAAAGCACGTTTTTGAGGCTAAGAAGGGGAAGGCGGCGGCAAAAAAGAAACAGCGCCGCACGCACGTCAAAGAGATGAAGTTCAGACCAGGGACGGAGGAAGGAGATTATCAGGTAAAACTACGCAACCTGACACGTTTCCTTACCGACGGGGATAAAGCCAAGGTGACCTTACGGTTCAGGGGTCGGGAGATGGCCCACCAGGAGATCGGCATGGAACTGCTGAAGCGAATCGAGGGAGACCTTGCCGAGCTGGGTACTGTGGAGCTGTTTCCAAGGATGGAAGGTAGACAACTCACCATGGTACTCGCCCCCAAGAGCAAGAAAAGCAGAACAGAAGAAGTATCGACCTGATCCTTTCAATCACAGCGTAATCACCAAATGTGAGCGATAGCTCGCATAAATGCGGAGTATCCTTAGATGCCCAAGATTAAGAGTAATCGTGGTGCGGTCAAGCGTTTCAAACGAACGTCTACCGGCTTTAAGCACCGCCAATCCTTTCGCAGTCATATCCTGACCAAGAAGAGCACCAAGCGCAAAAGACACCTGCGTAATCTGCAGGATGTGGCGCCCGCTGATGTGCCTCTGATCCGAAGAATGCTTCCAGGCCGGTAAACGCCGGTCAATATTCACATCCAATAGATCAGAGGAATCGAAAATGCCAAGAGTCAAAAGGGGCGTCACCGCCCACCGTCGCCACAAGAAAGTCCTGAAGCAAGCCAAGGGATACTCCGGCGCCAGAAGCCGAGTCTACAGAGTGGCTAAACAGGCAGTCACCAGAGCGGGACAATATGCCTATCGTGATCGTAAACAGCGCAAGAGATTGTTCCGCTCCTTGTGGATTCAGCGCATCAATGCTGCAGCAAGAGAAAACGGCCTGTCCTACAGCCGCTTAATCTCAGGATTGAAGAAAGAGAATATTGAGATCGACAGGCGTGTTCTGGCTGAATTGGCGGTCAACGAAAAAGCGGCGTTCACAGCCATCGCCGATCGCGCCAAAGTGGGATTGGCTGCATAGTCCAAGTCACCCTCACTGCGCCAAGGTGTCGACCATTGCGGTGACAGTAGAGCGGGCTGACAAGCGATACAAACATGAACCAACTAACCCAGATCACTACGCGTGCCCTAGAATCAATAACAGAGGCCAAAGACCACGCTGCCCTCGACAAGGCACGCGTCCAATACCTGGGCAAAAAAGGTGAGCTAACCGATCTCCTAAAAGGCTTAAAGGATCTGCCCGCAGAGAGACGTCCCATAGAAGGCGCCAAGATCAACGATGCCAAAAAGTCACTTCAGGACGCAATCACCACCCAAAAGGCGGCACTGGATCGCGAATCCATCGATGCAAAACTCCTCTCCGAAACCATCGATGTAACCCTGCCAGGCCGGGGAGAGGAAAATGGTGGTCTCCATCCCATTACCCAAGTAATCGAGAGAATAGAGTTCTTCTTCCAAAGCGTCGGTTATGAAGTAGTGGAGGGCCCGGAAATTGAAGATGACTACCATAACTTCGAGGCGTTGAATCTGCCACCACACCATCCAGCCCGTGCCATGCACGACACCTTCTACTTTAACGCCAACACGCTGCTGCGCACGCATACCTCACCGGTACAGGTCAGGGTCATGGAACAGCGCAAACCGCCGTTTCGAATTATTTGCCCCGGCAGGGTCTACCGGGTGGACTCTGATCTCACCCATACGCCCATGTTCCACCAGGTTGAAGGGCTGTTGATCGATCGGGAATCCAGCTTTGCTGATCTCAAAGGTACCATCGTCGAATTCCTGCAGGTCTTCTTTGAAGATGAATTAGAGGTCCGCTTCCGCCCCTCCTATTTTCCATTCACCGAACCTTCGGCAGAGGCGGATGTACGGTGCGTTCGCTGTGGCGGCGAAGGGTGCCGTGTATGCGGCAAATCTGGCTGGTTGGAAGTCATGGGGGCAGGTATGGTACACCCGAATGTGCTCGATTATTCAGGCATCGATTCAGAAGAGTTTACCGGGTTCGCCTTCGGCATGGGCCCTGACAGGCTGGCAATGCTGCGCTACAACGTCAACGACCTTAGACTCTTTTTCGAAAACGACCTGCGCTTCCTTAAGCAGTTCAATTGACAGTTGCGCGTAATTTGTCATCACGATGGTCCGTGATCCGACACATCGGCGAAGATTCGAGTATGGATCAGAATGATCCCAATACAGATACTGAACCGAGATTCAACAGACGATTGACGACATCGAAATGAAATTCAGCGAACAATGGCTCCGAGAATGGGTCAGCCCGGATCTAACCACCGAGCAACTGGTTGAGCAACTGACCATGGCCGGCCTGGAAGTCGAAAGCTTCCAACCTGTTGCCGGAAAGTTCGACCAAGTGGTCGTTGCCGAAGTCCTGCAGGTCGAACCCCACCCCAACGCGGATAAGCTGTCGTTGTGCAAAGTATCAACGGGCGCGGGCGACGCTGAACAGATCGTGTGCGCTGCACCAAATGTCAGGAAGGGACTAAAAGCGCCCTTTGCTCCCATCGGTGCCACCCTAGAAGATTTGAAAATCAAGAAAGCCAAACTCAGAGGCGTGCAATCATTCGGCATGTTGTGTTCCGAACGGGAGTTGGGCATCAGCGACAATCATGAAGGCTTGCTGGAGCTTCCCCATGATGCACCGGTGGGCGAGAACGTCCGCGATTATCTCAAACTCGACGACACGACCATTGATCTGGATCTAACGCCCAACCGTAGTGATTGCCTGGGCATCGTGGGTCTGGCCCGGGAAGTAGGGGTCTTGAATAATCTGGATGTCGCCGCGCCCGAAATGCCAACCATCGACAATGAGATCGATGATGTCTTCCCGGTCACCGTGGACGCAAAAGCTGCCTGTCCCCGTTACGTGGGCAGAGTGATTAACAATATCAACGTGAATGCCAAGACGCCTCTGTGGATGAAAGAACGTCTGCGCCGTTCCGATCTGCGCAGCATCGACCCAGTTGTCGACGTCACCAACTACGTGCTGTTGGAACTTGGTCAACCGCTGCATGCATTCGACCGGGATCGCTTGACCGACGAGATCATCGTTCGATTATCCACCGAGGGAGAGACCATTACATTACTGGATGGCAAAGAGATCGAGCTGATTGAAGATACGCTGTTGATCACAGATCGATCGGGTCCAATCGCAATCGCCGGTGTGATGGGTGGACTCAACACTGCCGTCACGCAAGAAACCCACACTATATTCCTGGAGAGCGCTTTCTTCAGCCCCATCGCCCTGATGGGTAAGGCCAGGGCGTACGGGCTTAATACAGATGCTTCCCATCGATTTGAACGCGGGGTGGACCACGCACTACAAGTACGCGCCATTGAGCGTGCCACTGAATTGTTGCTGCAGATCGCTGGCGGCGAGCCGGGGCCGGTAACCGAAACGGTCTCGGAAGCGCATTTGCCCCGAAGCCGGCAGGTGAAGTTGAGGTCCAGTCGCATTCAACGACTGCTGGGTATCGATGTTTCTGAGGGCGAAGTTGATGAGGTACTGAACCGCTTGGGCTTGCGGTTTGAGAAGAATGCTGCGGACTCAGATGTCTTGTGGTCAGTAACGAGTCCCTCACATCGCTTCGATATCACCCTGGAAGTGGATCTGATCGAAGAGATCAGCCGCATCTACGGCTACAACAACCTTCCGGTCACCGTACCGAAAGCTGATCTGAACATGTTTCATCAAACAGAAACGCAGCTGACGCTGGCTGATATTCGACGCCAGTTGGTGGCCCGAGGATACCAGGAAGCGATCACCAACAGCTTCGTGGATGCCGGCTTGGAGGGAGTACTGGATCCGGGCAATGAACCGATTCCTTTGGCCAACCCCCTCTCTGCAGATCTCTCCGTAATGCGCACCAGCCTCTGGCCTGGACTGATCAAGTCATTGATTTATAACAAAAATCGTCAACAGAATCGCATTCGCCTGTTTGAAACAGGCCTGCGTTTCATCCAACCACCGAACCAGCAGCAAGTTCAATTTGATGACATTCAGCAGGACCAGGTACTCGCGGGCGTAGCCTGTGGAGCAAGGTCTCCGGAGCTCTGGTCCAATGCTACCGAATCAGTAGATTTCTTCGACGTGAAGGGGGATCTGGAATCGATTCTGGTGTTAACCGGTGATCTTGAAGGGTTTACTTTCGAAAAGGCGAGCCACCCGGCACTACATCCCGGCCAATCGGCCGCCATCCGCAGAGGTGAGGAGGTCCTGGGTTATTTGGGTCTCCTGCATCCCCAGGTACAAGACCAGTTGGAATTGCACGAACCGGTGTATCTATTCGAGTTGGCACTGGATCCGTTGATTGCAGGGAGACTGCCGGAGTTTGCAGAACTGTCAAAATTCCCGGAAATAAGACGGGACATTGCCATTATTGTGGGTCAGGACGTGTTATCGGTTGATATCAGGGCATGTATCCTAGAAAATGCAGGCAATTGGCTGCAAAACCTAAAGTTATTTGACGTATATCAGGGCAAAGGCATTGATCCTAATAGAAAAAGTATTGCGTTGGGCTTGACCTTCCAGCATCCTTCGCGCACTCTTACGGATGACGATATCAACAATTCGGTCAAACGAGTCGTTGCATCGCTGCAGGATCGATTTGAAGCCAGCTTAAGGAACTGAACATGGGAGCGTTAACTAAGGCTGAAATGGCTGAAAAGCTGTTTGAAGAACTTGGTTTGAATAAGCGTGAAGCCAAAGAGGTGGTGGAACTCTTTTTCGAGGAGGTGCGCGCCTCCCTGGAGAGCAACGAACAGGTGAAACTGTCCGGTTTCGGCAACTTCGATCTGCGCGACAAAAGCCAGCGGCCAGGGCGCAATCCCAAAACTGGCGAGGAAATTCCCATCACTGCCAGACGGGTCGTTACATTCAGACCAGGCCAGAAGCTGAAAGCCAGAGTAGAAGCGTATGCTGGACCCAGATCATAACGACGAATTACCGCCGATACCGGGTAAGCGTTATTTCACCATCGGTGAAGTCAGTGGTCTGTGCTCTGTAAAACCCCATGTGTTGCGCTATTGGGAACAGGAATTCCCCCAGCTCAAACCAGTCAAACGGCGCGGCAACCGCCGCTATTATCAGCGCCAGGATGTGTTGATGATCCGCCAGATCCGTTCGCTACTTTATGACCAGGGCTTTACCATCGGCGGGGCTCGCCAGCAGCTTTCCGGGGACAATTCCCGTGACGACAGCACCCAATACAAACAGTTGATCCGCCAGATGATCAATGAACTGGAAGATGTGCTCACCGTACTAAAATCCTGATTCCTTCCAATCCTGGAAGAGCACGCTTTTGCCGGTGGCGTGGCGACCCCTTTCCAGATCCTGGGATTCGTAACCACGCACCGTCGGGAATCCCGCTACCACGAGCAGGCGAACGTAAGCGCGATCACTGAGTGCCTGGCTCAGCATAGATTTCATCTCTTAAGTCTTGCCAACTCAGCAACTCCAACGGGTCGTCAGCTCCAGCAATACCGGTGCTAAAGTCGGGCAATTTATAGGCTCGTGATTCGGATTCCCGGGCAAGTGCTAATCTCAAGCTGTCTTCCACCACCGCACGCAACGGCTTACCCGAGCGCTTGGCAAGTTTCTTTGCGCGGTCCTGCAACTCGTCTTTGATGTCAAGGTCGTCTTCACCGGAAATCTCCTCTGCGAAACGATACGCCATATTACCCATATAGTATGGTATGGGTAACCATTGCATGCACATGCCAGCATTGCTATCATGTGCATGCAATCGTAGTGGGTATTCGAAGTATGGGCAATTTGAGCGTTAGAAAGCTGGATGACGAGACGATGGAACGCTTGCGGATTAGGGCCGCAGAGCACGGCATCTCGATGGAAGAGGAAGCCCGACGCATTCTTTCTCAGGCAGTAGCTGCGCCAGCGAAACTCGGTGATCTGGCCATTGAGTTGTTCGGACAAACTCACGGCGTGGACCTTAAAATGCCGGACCGAACGGAGCACGATCCCTTGGCACTCGACGGTTGATCTTACTCGACACAAATGTCGTCTCGGAGGCCATGAAGGTCGAACCGGCTCCCGCTGTGCTGGCCTGGCTGAATGTCTCGAACACCAACGAGCTCTACCTGTCTGCCATCAGCATCGCCGAAATCGCCTACGGATTGCAGGTACTGCCTGAAGGTAAACGTCGTCAGCTCATTGGTGCACGCTTTGTGCAATTCATCGAACGTGGATTCAGTAACCGAACACTGGCGTTCGATGGGCCCGCTGCTTTCACTTACGGTGACATTATGGCGATGACTCGTAGTCTGGGGAGGTCGATGAGCGTGCCAGATGGTCAGATTGCTGCGATCGCCAAGCTACATGGAATGAGCCTGGCAACACGCAACATCAGCGACTTCGAAGCAACGGGACTTGCCCTGATCAATCCCTGGTCATAGCCTAAGCATCTATTTCTTTATACTATTCAGTGTCTTCAACTCATCTCTCCAGAAGCTGTCCCTGTGATTAAGCAACGTCTCTTCTGTAAATTCGTGATTACCCCTTCAAAAGCCTGTTAGTCAGAGAAGGTCAGATAGCGTTTGTTCGCCGTCTGCCAGTCTTCTGCAATCTCCATCACAATCGCGCTTACC
>Ga0187827_10005152_pt1 | contig 15602 bp, 9 predicted proteins | sample ETNtaG_39_FD_167969 | JGI IMG/M metagenome (GOLD analysis project Ga0187827, IMG submission 167969) | Marine microbial and viral communities from oxygen minimum zone, Eastern Pacific Ocean - ETNP2014_SV_150_PacBio MetaG (Illumina Assembly) | ecosystem: Environmental > Aquatic > Marine > Hypoxic...
TACACCTAAGGCATCACCAATTTCAATTGGCATTCCATCTAAGTCAATTGTCGCTTCACCATCTACTACAATAGTGTGATTTGAACCTGTAATAGTTACATCCCAAGGTGCATCATCACCACCACCTTCACATGATGCAGTGAATGATACTTGACCAGCATCACCAGTCTCTAATCCACCAGCAGCTAATTCACCACAGTCAGCCGAAACAGTGAACATACCACCATTCCAACCATCGCCGTAAGAATCAGCCATGTTGAAGTTGTAGTCAGTACCATTTTCTAAACAAACAGCGATTTCATAAACAGAGTTGTTTTCGTAAGATCCACCTTCACCAGCAATTTGGTTACCAGCAGCATCTTCTAATCCCCACTCCATTTCGTATGCAAATGAACCTGTAGAAATAGTTACTAAAGCCTCAATAGCAGTACATGAACTATCGTATTCACAGGACCCATCGTCAAATGTAGCATTAGGATCGTAGTTAATAGCGTTAGGATCTGTACAAGCACCATAATCAATTATAATGTCATAATCACAAGATCCATCATCAGCAGTTGCTAATTCATTGTAATTTAATGCAGAAGGGTCAGTACAGCCATATATTGGACCACAATCGTCTCCTCCAAAAGCACCTTCAAAAGGAGCTCCTCCAGAAAGCAATACATTTCCATCAATATCGGAAATGGTCCAAGAAACTTCAGATTGCCATGAACCTCCATCGCAGGAAACATATGCACAATCGCCTCCATCACTATTATAACAAGCAGTAGCAGAACCTTCAGAACCACTTTCAATAGTAAATGATTGTCCATTAATAGTCAGTACATTACCATTCCATCCATCTCCATAAGAGTCAGACATATCAATAATTACAGTTGTTAAGCCTTCACAATCGATTGGATATTCACATGAACCGTCATCAGCTGTTGCTAATTCATTATAGTTTGATGCTAAAGAATCAGTACATCCGTAAATATCTTCCACAACTTCTCCACAATCTTCTGCTGTGTTTAATCCGAATCCTAATGATCCTTCTGAGCCAGACTCTAATGTTCCTGTAAATACAACCTCTCCATTAGAAGTTAATGTAGCTAAATTACCATTCCATCCGTCGCCGTAAGAGTCTGCCATGTTAAATGTGTGACAACCATCTTCTAAACAAATTTCTGTAATTCCTTCGCCACCAGCGAAATCACCAACAGTCCATGTAACTTCATACGCCCATGAGCCACCACCTACTTCAACTATAACAGATGTTAATCCTTCGCAGTCTACTGGGTATTCACATGATCCGTCTTCTTCTGTAGCAGAAGGATTGTAATTCAAGGCTGATTCGTCTGTACATCCTGCTAGAGGATAAGTACATGAACCATCATCAGATGAAGCTTCAGCATCAAAGTTAAGAGCCAATGAATCAGTACATCCATAAATAGGACCACATTCACCATCAAAATTTAATCCAAAACTCAATGTCCCTTCTGAACCAGACTCTAATGTTCCTGTTAACAATACATCTCCACCAGCTGAAGCAATAGTAACTGTGTTACCATTCCATCCATCTCCCCATGAGTCATACATATTGAATGTCATACAACCATCTTCCAAACAAGCTTCAGTATCTCCTACGACTCCACTAAAACCTCCAATAGACCATGATACTTCAGACTCATAAGATCCACCGCCTACTGAGATCATCACAGCTGTTAAGCCCTCACAATCGATTGGGTACTGACATGAACCATCATCTTCTGTAGCATTCGCATTATAATTCAAGGCTAATTCATCTGTACATCCCGGAACTGCAGGACCGCAATCGGCTCCACCAAATGCTCCCGTAAATGGAGCTCCACCAGCCAATAACTGACTTCCATTTTCATCAGATATTATCCATGAAACTTCTGATTGCCAAGAACCACCATCACAAGAAACATCAACACAGCCTGCGGAAGAATCATAACATAAAGTTGTAGATCCAGAACTTCCTGAACTCAAAGTTGAAGCAACTCCATTAACGACTAAATTATTTCCATTCCAGCCATCTCCATAAGAATCGGACATTTCAACAAATAAGGTTTCTCCTGTTGTACAATTACCATCACAGTCGTAACCATCAGCAGGACCATCACCTCCACAGTCACCACATTCGTCTAATTCGGCACAAGAACCATCATCATAAATAGCTTCAGGATCGTAATTACAAGCAGTTGCATCCATACAACCATTTTCAGAATTTGTATCCGCATTTGCATCAATCCAATCTAAAACATAAGAAACTTTAGACCATACACCAGGATAGTTTACATCGGCACAGCCGTAACCCCACGAAGTAGCTCCAATAAGTAACCATTTTGTATTTGCCGCATTGCGAACCGCTAAAGGTCCTCCTGAATCTCCTTGACAAGCATCTTCTCCGCCATCAATAAGATCTCCTGCACATATCATTGTTTCATCTAATGATGAACATGAATAGTCTCCTGAATTTCCGTTTGAATCTGTAGATGAACCGCAAGCAACATTATTTTCTACAATTGGAGCTTCTACCATTTGTAAAGTTGAAGACAGTGAGCCTCCTGAAGAAGTAGTACCCCAACCTGTTATAGTTGCCATTACACCTCCATCTTGAACTCCTGCAGCTATATCAGCTGGGCTTACCAAGTCGATAGCGTCTACATAAGCAGAAAATGCAAATGCTCCATCAATTTCAACTAAAGCGAAGTCATAAGAATTTCCAGAATAACTAGGGTGAACAATTATTTGATTTACAGAATAAGAATCCCCACCAGAAGCAAATGGATCTGAGGATCCAACACGGATATATAAATTACTTGGGCTATCACCATTTACACAGTGAGCAGCAGTAAGAACCCATGAATCACCAATAATAGACCCTCCACAAAAACCACTACCAGAAGGGCTTGAAGTTAAGGCTACTTGCCATGGATAATCTTTGATGTCTACATCAACACCACCCACAACTTTTTGTTGTGCTAATGCTGAGAAAGAGAGGCTAGATAAAAATAACAGAGCCAAAGCGAAAAACTTCGCAGCTCCTTTGCCTAGGAGGTCTAAGTGTCTCATTTGATAAAATATTTAAGTTAATATATACATCGAAGTATCAAATACCTTGCCATTCTATAGTATGCAATACATAGCACAGTAGTTATTAGGAGTACTAATTAATGATTTCATTGATTATAACAAGTGTATTTCATCTTAATACCTAAATCTCCAATTCAACTTCAGAGGTTAATAGGAATTTCCTGTACATAAAACAAAAACTTTCTTCATGTGAGAAAGTGTTTTCTTTTAATTAATTTAGCTGCGTAAAGCTTCACAAACTTTTAATGCGACATCTTGAAGGTTTCCTTATTAAATGAAAGAAATGAATCAAACTTATGAGTCCTAAAGACTGGAAATCTAAGATTTTTAACCCCCATTCTGAAGTCTCATTTCAAAAATTGACGCTCGAAATATTTCATTTTCAAGCGGCAAACAACCCTGTATACAAAAATTACATCCGGCACCTAGGTATAAAGGCTAGCGAAATAAATCAAATTCAACAGATTCCTTTCCTTCCAATAGAACTGTTCAAATCACATGAAGTGATATGTAAACCTAATAATAAGACTGTAATTTACACAAGTAGTGGAACTGGAGGCCTTCAAAGTCAACACATTGTTCACGATATTAGTGTTTACGAAGAAAGTTTCATCAAGGGATTCGAGCATTTCTACGGTGACCCAAAAGACTATACCATCATCGCTTTACTGCCATCTTATATGGAAAGAAAAGGTTCTTCACTTATTTACATGTGTGAAAAACTGATTCAACTTTCAAAAAAAGAAGAAAGTGGGTTTTATCTAAACGAACATCAATCACTATTCGATACGCTTCAAAAACTAGAAACTCAAAAAAGAAAAACACTCATCATAGGTGTAAGTTTTGGCTTGTTAGATTTTGTTGAAAAGCATTCTATAAATCTTGAACATACTATCGTAATGGAAACGGGTGGAATGAAAGGTCGTCGAAAAGAACTTATTCGCGAAGAGCTACATGAAATATTAGGCAAAGGGCTTGGTTTGGAAAAAATTCACTCAGAATACGGGATGACAGAACTTTTATCTCAAGCTTACTCTAAAGGAAATAGCCTTTTTGAATGTCCTCCTTGGATGAAAGTTACCTGCAGAGATGCAAATGACCCCTTATCAAATAATAAAAAAAGTGGAGGAGTAAATATCATCGATTTAGCCAATGTATATTCTTGTTCCTTTATAGCTAGCCAAGACTTAGGGCGAATACATCCCAATAATACCTTCGAAATTTTAGGCAGATTCGATACCAGCGATATTAGAGGCTGTAATCTAATGGTTCTATAAATGTTGGTGGGCAGTTGTTGGACAAAATCACTAACAACCAAAAACCAGCAACTACACAGCCTTCAATAAGAAATAATTCTTCTTTCCTTTCTGCACCAAAATGTATTTATCATTTAGTAAATCTTCAGTATTTAACACCTTATCTTCACTAACCTTTATCTTATTTACACTTACTGCATTGGACTTCAACATTCTTCTCGCTTCACCATTTGAAGCAAAAACTTCAGATTTTTGAGCTAATAAGTCGATGATTTGAGCTCCAGCCTCAATATCAGATTTTGAAATCTCATACTGAGGTACTCCTTCAAAAATATCTAATAAATCGCGCTCTTCAATTGTCTTTAATTGTTCTGCAGTGTTTTTACCAAATAGAATTTCTGAAGCTTCAATAGCTCTGTTATACGCATCCTCTCCGTGAACTCTTATCGTCACATCTTTACCTAGAGCTTTTTGTAAAATTCTTAAATGAGGTGCTTCTTCATGCGTAGTAATTAAAACATCAATCTCTTCCTTTAGCAACAAAGTGAAAATTTTGATGTAAGTCTTCGCATCCTCATCGGAAGCATTTAACCAATATTGATAAAATTTATAGGGTGAAGTGCGTTCTGAATCTAACCAAACATTACCACCTTCTGTTTTACCAAATTTAGTCCCGTCAGCCTTCTTAATCAAAGGAGTAGTAATGGCAAAAGCTTCACCTCTAGCCTTTCTTCTGATCAATTCTGTTCCAGTTACAATATTTCCCCATTGATCCGAACCTCCTAACTGAAGTTTACAATTCTTCTCTGTATACAAGTGAAGGAAATCGTAACCCTGAACTAACTGATATGTAAACTCTGTAAAAGACATTCCCGTTTCTAAACGCGACTTCACAGAATCCTTAGCCAACATATAATTGATGCTAATGTGTTTACCTACATCTCTAATAAAATCGAGGAAATTAATCTCCTTAAACCAATCGTAATTATTTACAATCTCAGCAGAATTAGCTCCACAATCAAAATCTAAGAAGCGTGCTAGTTGTTTGTGAACACATTGTAAATTATGATCTAAAATATCTGCCGATAGTAAATTTCTTTCCTTAGATTTTCCTGATGGGTCGCCTACCATACCAGTAGCGCCTCCAACCAGAGCAAAAGGTTTATGCCCCGAGCGTTGTAAATGAACTAAAGTCATAATCTGCACCAAACTACCGATGTGCAATGAATCTGCCGTCGGATCAAATCCAATATAGGCGGCAGTCATTTCTTTCTGCAGTTGTTCTTCCGTTCCAGGCATGATGTCGTGAATCATACCTCTCCATTTCATTTCTTCAACAAAGTTCATAGTAGGTGCATTTATAGACGCGTAAAAATAGGCGTTTTATTCTGTATATAAAACACTGCATTTACTTATCTTTCTGCCATGATATTAGTTACCGGAGCAACAGGCTTAGTAGGTTCACACTTACTTTATCAGATTTGTAGAACAGAAGATAAAATTCGAGCAACCAAAAGAGAGCGTTCAAATCTCGCTTTGGTAAAAAAAGTCTTTTCCTATTATACCGATCATAGCGAAAAGCTCTTCAATAAAATTGTATGGGTAGATGCAGACCTATTAAACATATGCGAATTAGAAAACGCTTTTAAAGGAGTGACTAAAGTTTATCACTGTGCAGCATGGGTAAGTTTCAACCCAAAATACAAACATCAAATGATTCAAAACAATGTGGAAAGTACCGCTAACATTGTGAATCTATGTTTGGCAAATAAAGTGCACAAACTATGTCACGTTTCTTCTGTCGCAGCTATCGGTAGAGCTGGAAACAGCAACATCATAAACGAAGAAACTCCTTGGCTTGACGGCCCCGAAAATAGCAACTACGCTATTAGCAAATACAATTCTGAGCTAGAAGTTTGGCGTGGCATTGAAGAAGGATTGAATGCGGTTATCGTAAATCCAACTATCATTTTAGGCCCCGGAGAATGGAAAAAAGGAAGTTCAGTTATCTTCCATCAAGTATGGAAAGGAATGCCTTTTTATAGCACAGGCACAAATGGCTTTGTAGATGTAAGAGATGTGGCTAATGTGATGATTCAGCTAATGGAAAGTAAGGTGAGCTCAAAGCGTTTTATTCTCTGCTCTGAGAGCATTCCATTCAAACAAGCCTTCGATTATATCTCAGTGGCCCTGGGAAAGAAAAAAGCAAGTGTGAAAGCTGGACCTTTATTAAATGCAATTGGATGGAGGATAGCGAGGCTCATATCATTCTTTACACGCAAAACACCAATGCTTACCAAAGAAACTGCTCAGGCTGGAAACAATACTTCAATTTACGAAAACACTAAAATCAAAAAGGCTTTGAACTTAGAGTTTATATCCGTTGAACAAAGCTGCAATGATTTCTCTAAATTGTATTTAAATGATTTAGAATAAGGCGATATGAAGTCATTTTCAAATCTTCAAATCCTTTTCATTCCATCATCTGAATCCTCGTCAGAACTGAATCTAATAGTGCCTCCATCGTTTTAGGCTCCTGAGAATAAAAAGTAAAGCTCTCCCTAAATTCAGCCAAACTGTAAGACTTAGTTGCAAACAAAGCATGGTAATAGTCTTTGAGGTTTAAGCTATCCATACCTACCAACAGGTTTAACTTGGAGGCAGACTCTAATAAATGAACCTCTACCAAGGCATCTATCATCTGAGCTTCCGTCAACATATCCACCCCTTTCTTTTCATCTTGATTTGAACAAGAGAAAAGTATAATAGAAAAAAGTAGAAGAAATATTTTATCCATTATCTATCAAACTCTAAACGCATACCTCTAGTACTCTCATCAAAAGTACCGTTATCATACACCAAATTTCCGTTTACAAAAGTCTTACTAATTGAAGATTTAAATTCCTCACCCTCAAACGGCGACCATCCACAATCGTATAAAATATTGTCCTTAGCTACAGTCCAAGATTTATCAGTATCCAACACCACTAAATCAGCATAATATCCTTTGCGGATAAAACCTCTTTCCTTTAGTTGGAAACAGTCTGCCGGCGCATGACACATTTTATTTACAATCCACTCTAAGCTTACTTTTCCTTGATGATAAAACTCCAACATCGCAACTAATGCATGTTGTACTAAAGGTCCACCAGAAGGGGCTTTGAAATAAGAGTTTTCTTTTTCTTCAATTGTGTGAGGCGCATGATCGGTAGCGATAATATCAATTCTATCATCTAATAATGCTTCCCAAACTCCAGCTCTGTCATTTGCAGATTTCACAGCAGGATTCCACTTGATATGGGTCCCTTTATCATCATAACTCGACTCATCAAACCATAAGTGATGAATACATGCCTCGGCAGTAATTCTCTTTTCCCTTAATGGAATGTCATTTCTGAACAAGGCCGTTTCCTTAGCTGTAGAAATATGTAATATATGTAATCGTGTATCGTGCTTTTTAGCCAAGTCTACCGCCATAGAAGATGACTTATAACAAGCCTCTTCATTTCTGATAATTGGATGAAAACGAATTGGTAAATCCTCCCCGTATTCAGCCTTCATCTGTGCAGAATTCTTGCGTATCGTCTCCTCATCTTCACAGTGTACTGCAATTAACATATCACATTTTGAGAAAATAGAATTCAAAACCTCTTTATCATCAACCAACATATTTCCAGTTGAAGAACCCATAAAGATTTTCACCCCAGCAACTCGCTTTGGATCTGTCTTCAGTACCTCGTCCAAATTCTCGTTAGAGGCTCCCATAAAGAAGGAGTAGTTCGCTAAAGAATCCTTTGCACCTATTTGATATTTATCTTCTAAAAGTTCTTGAGTTAATGCTTGAGGTTTTGTGTTTGGCATCTCCATAAATGAAGTAATCCCACCCGCAACTGCAGCTCTAGCTTCAGTATATATACGCCCTTTATGTGTTAAGCCTGGCTCTCTAAAGTGAACCTGGTCATCTACAACTCCGGGCATTAAAAATTTACCGCTCAAATCTATCACCACTGCTTCAGCATCGTTAATATCTGTGGCAATTTTAGCTATACGATCGCCCTGAATCAATACGTCGGTTTTAATAATTGAACCTTCGTTGATTACTTGTGCATTTTTAAGCAGCTTTTTCATGCTATTTCTAAACTATTCTTGTTTGTATTTTATAAAGAAACTTTTCAACTTCATCTGAATAACCCCAAAAAAGGCTTCATAAAAAATTGAAGAACTCATCTTAGACTCCCCTTCTGTTCGGTCTGTAAAGATAACCGGAACTTCTTTAATCTTATACCCAAACTTCCAAGATTTAAACTTCATTTCAATTTGGAAGGCATATCCTACAAAAGTAACATTCGATCGAAGTACATTCTCAATTACTTTCTTGCGGTAACACTTAAATCCTGCGGTGGCATCATCTACCGGTAAACCAGTAATCATTTTCACATAACGAGATGCGAAATAAGACATCATTACTCTACCAATTGGCCAGTTAATAACATTAACCAATCCTCCAACATAACGCGAACCAATAGCTAAGTCATTTCCGTCTATAGCACATGCTTTATACAAGCGAACCAAATCTTCTGGGTTATGCGAAAAATCACAATCCATCTCAATAAAATAATCGTAACCTCGCTTAAGACCCCAGTTAAAACCGTGAATATAAGCAGTCCCCAAACCGAGTTTACCCGATCGCTCTTCAATAAAAAGACGATTAGAAAATTCTGACTGCAATTCCTTAACGATAGCTGCAGTTCCATCTGGCGATCCATCATCTACAATGAGTACATGATAAGACTTCTCCAAAGAAAAAACCTTGCGAAGCATTTTCGCAACATTCTCCTTCTCGTTATACGTTGGGATAATTATTAAAGAATCGGACATCTAAGTGAAATTGAAAAGCAAATGTAACAGAATTCTCCGTTCTTTAAAAACTAAAATGCATTTAGACCTATTATCATCTAACCATTAAATTCCTAAGTCATAATTTATCCACATTTATCATTAACGTTTTACTGTTTCCTTCTTACTAGCGACTTAATACTAACTCCCATTTCACATCTTCAGTTTCACATTTCACTTTTTACTACTTTACAATTTCCGTTTATGCTTCACATTCTTTTGTCATCTTCTGAGTTTTATTAAATTTGTTAATCTAAAAAAGATAACGATGAAAAAACTTTACCTATTAAGTATTAGTCTATTATGTATAATTGGACTTCAAGCACAAAACTGCTCTGAGCTGTTTATCTCAGAATATGTTGAAGGTTGGAGTAACAACAAAGCTATAGAACTTTTTAATCCTACCGATCAGGATATCGACCTATCAAACTATTCTCTTTCTAGATGGAGTAACGGGAGTACGACTCCTATGCCAACTATATTAGAAGGTACGATCGCAGCAAACAGTGCTTTTGTTATCGGACTAGACAAGAGAGACCCGAACGGCGAAGGATACGAAGCGCCTCTCTGGAACGGTTGGTATCATTTTACAGATAGTATAACTATGCTGCCTGATAGTATTTATGATGATGAGTCAAATCTAATGGATAGAATTGACCTTTTTATCTGCCCGAACTACGAAGATGGTACCATGTACTTTAATGGGAATGATGCAGTAACTCTAGAAACTACATCAGGAGATATTCTTGATATTATCGGTAAAATTGGTGAAGATCCAGGTGAAGCTTGGGCTGATGGAACAGGTGCTTATTGGACTAAAGATCAAACTCTTGTTCGTAAATCAAACGTTAATGGTGGCTTCGTTTACGACCCTACCGCAGAGTATTCTTTCGACCCTACAATAGAATGGGATTCTCTTCCTGCCAACACCTTTGTGAACCTAGGAACACACGATTGTGGTTGTCAAGTAGGAATAGAGGAAAATGAAGCCTTGGTGAGTATTTTCCCGAATCCTAACACCACGGCTGAGTTAAATATTAATGCTGACCAGGCTATTAAGACAATTAATATTTATAATATTCTCGGTCAATCAGTTTACTCGAAACACAATAATACCTCAACCTTAAACAATAAAGTATTATTACAGCCCAATCTTCAAGGCTTGTATATTGTAGAGATACTTTTGGAGAATAATCAGAGCATTATTAAAAAACTTTTAATAAAATAAACGATTATGCCCCTCGAGATAGAGGGGCTTTTTTTTCACGCTATTTATATGAGAAACCTCATTCTATTTTTTAGTCTGTTTTATGGACTAAATACCAGTGCCCAAGTACTCCTACAAGGCTATGTATACGACGATTACACCTCTGAAACTTTAATTGGCGCTAATATAATCGCATCAAATGGTGCCGGAACAGTTACAGATTATAATGGGTACTATGAGATACTACTGCCCAAGGGCGAAATTGAACTAATCGTTTCTTATGTGGGTTATCAAGAGCTCAAAAAGAAATTGAATCTTTCTCAAAATATTGAACAACATTTCTACCTGAGTACTCAAATATTAAACGAAGTAGAAGTGGTTTCCGACATCGCTCGTTCTAGAGAAACTCCAGTAGCATTTTCCAATGTAAGCCCTAAACAATTAGAAGAGGAATTAGCTGGGCAAGACATTCCAATGATTCTAAATAGTACACCTGGAGTCTACGCCACACAAAGTGGTGGTGGCGATGGAGATGCGCGTATTTCTATTCGTGGATTTAATCAACGTAATGTTGCCGTTATGGTAGATGGTATTCCTATGAACGATATGGAAAATGGATGGGTGTATTGGTCGAATTGGTTTGGGCTCGATGTAATGACAAAAACCATTCAAGTACAGCGTGGCTTAGGCGCTTCTAAACTTGCCATTCCAGCAGTTGGTGGAACAATGAATATCTTAACCAAAGGGATCGATAACAAAGAAGGACTCAAGTTTTCCCAAAATTTTGGGAGTAATGGATACCTAAAATCTACAGTAGGATACAATAGTGGAAAACTAAAAAATGGCTGGGGATATTCTCTTGCAGCATCCTATAAAAAAAGTAATGGCTGGGTAGATCAAACCTGGTCTGAAGGAGTATTCTATTATCTTAAAATTCAGAAAAAAATTAATGATCATAATCTCTCATTTACAGCCTTTGGAGCACCACAAAGTCACGGACAACGATCTTACAAAAAAGCTATTTCTTTATACGATAAAGACTATGCTGCCAACTTGGGTATAGATACCGCTGGGGTGGAGGGTGATTATGGGCTCCGATACAACGAGCATTGGGGAGAACTGAATAGATATACTGTAAATTTTGATGATAATGGGAATCCTATCGACACCCTATATGCCGAGAAAGAGATTATTAATTCAAAAATGAACTACTACCATAAGCCCCAACTGAGCTTTAACCACCTCTGGGCTGCATCAAACAAATTTGTAGTCTCAAACATACTGTATGCCTCACTGGGTAATGGCGGTGGTACAGGGGTTACTCCAAGTATAGTCTCTTCTGGCTACGACGATAACAGACAGATAAATTTTCAAAGCATCTACGACAATAACAGTGGGAATACTAGACACCCTTTTTTAGGTGATATTTCTATCGACCCAAACTATAGCACTACTGAGCATAAATCATCACAATTTCTACGTTCATCAATTAATAATCATAGATGGTTTGGCCTCTTATCAACCTATAACTATCAGCACAATAATGACTATACTTTTTCCGGTGGGATAGACTTACGCCACTATACCGGAGAACATTACAGAGAGGTGTACGATTTATTAGGGGGTGATTATTATGTAGCAAACGAAAATGTAGCTGCAAGCGATAGCACAGCAGTAATTCGTGAAGGAGATAAATTCTCTTACCATAACGATGGACTTGTAAAATGGGCTGGCCTATTTCAACAAATGGAATACAAGACCGGAAACTGGTCTGCATTTGTGAATATTTCACTCTCCTCTACTGGCTATAAGCGTATCGATTACTTTAAACCGCTAGATTTGGTTCTTGAAGATACTACCTTCGTTCAGGCACTTTCTTATGGCGATACACTCATACACAATGGTAATCAATATACCATAAACTCAAAGGAAACCAGAAATACCCAAAGCAATTGGAAATGGATTCCTGGTTACACATTTAAAACCGGTGTAAACTATAATATTGATGAGTATAATAATGTATTTATGAATCTAGGTTACCTAGAAAAAGCTCCAAAATTCAATAATATATTCGACTACGATAATCAATTGTATGCCAGTATTAGAAATGAAAAAGTTGCCGCTATTGAACTCGGGCATAGCTTTCATAGTCCTAAATTTTCTTCTAATCTTAACTTCTATAATACCAAATGGGAAAATAAACCCCAATCAGGTAGTACCGTTGTAGATGGCGAACCTATAAAATATAATATCAACGGAATAGATGCCTTACATAGAGGCCTAGAGTTAGATCTAGCTTTCAAAATATATCAGAATTTATCCTTGCAATTCCTAAGCTCTATAGGTGACTGGAGATGGACCTCAGCCGATACCATTCGTAGCTACGATGACAATAATAATCTTTTAGGGGTCGATTATTTTGACGCCACTGGAGTACATGTTGGAGATGCAGCTCAACTTCAAATTGGATCTAGCCTTAGATACAGCCCAATAAAAAATGGCTATATAAAAATTAAAGCCATGCGATTCGATAATCATTATGCTGACTTCAATCCATTCGACTTAAAAGATGATAATGCCGGTAGAGATTCGTGGAAAATGCCTGCATATAACTTATTCGACCTACACGCTGGTTATCGTTTCAGATACGATAAAATGTACTTTGATTTTAAAATTAATGTGCTCAATATTCTTAACACACCATATATTTCTGATGCATTAAACAACGATACTTACATCTCTGGAAATCAATTTAATTTTGATGCCGCCTCAGCATCAGTATTCTTCGGAATGGGTCGTAGACTTACCAGCTCACTAAAACTTTCTTTCTAAATTTATACGATGAAAAAAACACTTTACTTTCTATTTATTGCTTCTGCTTCTCTTTTGGCGCAAAGTACAGACTACTACGAAAGCATACAGCAATTATCTGGAACAGCTCTAGAAGATGCGCTTCATGATATCATTAAAAATCACAACGAATTTTCATACAGCTCAGCAAAACAAATCTTAAAGGATAGCGACCAGGACCCGAACAATAATGGTAACATATTATTAGTCTATACAGGAAACTCTATAAACAAAAGTGACTTTGCGAGTAATATGGAACCCGACTTTTGGAATAGAGAACACGTTTGGGCTAAATCTCATGGAGATTTCCAAAATTATGGTGATATGGGAGCCTATAGTGATGCTCACGACCTAAAACCCTGTGATGCCAGTGTAAACAGTGCTCGTGGCTATAAAGATTTTGACAATGGTGGTACGCAACACTCCGAGGCAACAGAATGTTTTTACACAACAAATACCTGGGAGCCCCGAGACGATGTAAAAGGAGATATTGCTCGCATCATATTTTATATGGACATCCGCTATAGCGGCGACGAGGGAGAACCTAACCTGAATGTTGTAGACTTTACAAGCACCTTCCCAAATGCGCAAATGGGGAAACTTTCTACCCTGCTAGAATGGAACAATCAAGACCCTGTTGATGCCTTTGAGAGAAGACGTAATGATGTGATCTTTAACTGGCAAAATAATAGAAACCCTTTTATTGACTATCCAGAACTTGCTAATTTAATTTGGGATGAAGCAGCTTTAAATAGTATTCAATTTGTAGATGTAGACCTTGGAAATAATGCACCTAATGAAGATGATATTCAAACAATTAATGCAGAAATTACAACTAATATAAGCGAAACTGTAACAAGTGCAACACTGGTATGGGGAACTTCGTGGTATGAACTGAACAATGAAGTTGCTATGAGCTCTTTAGATGATATTTGGTCAGCAAATATACCAGCACAGACAGCCGGAACCGATGTAAAATATAAAGTTGTTGCCAATGCCGGAAGCTATGAAAACACCTTTTATGGTAATTATAATGTTATGCTAAATCCTTTTGAAGGTCTTATAACTTCTATTCAAGCAATTCAAGGCACTGTAGATGACTCTCCTTTTGCTGGGCAAACAGTTTCTACAACAGGAATTGTGACAGCTACATTTGGAAACGATTTCTTTATTCAAAATGGAAATGATGTTCGTAGCGGAATTTATGTGTATTCCTCAGCAGAATTTCCTACTCTAGGCGATAGCGTAATTGTTACCGGCGAAGTGTCAGAATACTTCTCCCTTACAGAATTTGCTTTTCCTGATGAGGTATATATCCTAACCTCTAACAACCCTATACCCGAACCGATAACAATCAATACCGGCGATCTTGCAAACGAAGATTACGAAGGAATGCTTGTTAAAGTAAATGATGTTACCGTTACCTATGCTACATTTAATTTTGATGATTATGGTGCTTGGAAAGTAGATGATGGTACAGGTGAATGTATTATTCACAATACCGAAGAAGGCTATGAATATCCTGCCGAACTAGCCGAACAAATTGGAAGTATTACCGGAGTATGTACGTACAACTATGATGAATGGAAAATTGACCTTAGAATAGAAGATGATGTGGAAGCTGGAGCAGATATGGCAGGACCAGTGATTACAGAAATTGCGATTATCGATGAAACTACAATTGCCGTTTACTTTAACGAGGATGTAGAACTAGCCTCAGCTGAAACCATTTCAAACTATTCAATAGATAATGATGCTATCATAACAGACGCCAGCCGTCATCCATTCCAAAATGCACGTGTTACGCTTACCGTTCAAGATGCATTGAATGGGAACTATACACTTACTGCAGAAAATATTAACGACTTACTGGGCAATACAACACCCGTATCTGTGGGGTACTTTCAACTTATTGGAATATCCGAAAATCATAAACCTAATGTGCTTGTGTACCCTAATCCAACTACAGGATTAATATACATTATAGGATTGCAAGAAAATAAAACGATAAGTATTGTGAATACATTAGGAGAGCTTGTCTTTAAAACACAAAGCCAAAACAAAGAGTTTTCCTTAAATCTGGATCTTGAAAATGGCCTCTATTTTATTCATTATGATAATTATAGCAGCCCATTAATAATAAACTATTAATCTGATAGCACTATAAAAACTTATTATTCAACTAAAATTGACTGTGAAAATAATAAAAGCCTCCTAAAGTAGTTAGGAGGCTTTTGTTAATACTACAAATAGAGTATTTATGTATTGAGGGGGGAGTAAATTTTATTTTT
>Ga0187827_10005154_pt1 | contig 15601 bp, 16 predicted proteins | sample ETNtaG_39_FD_167969 | JGI IMG/M metagenome (GOLD analysis project Ga0187827, IMG submission 167969) | Marine microbial and viral communities from oxygen minimum zone, Eastern Pacific Ocean - ETNP2014_SV_150_PacBio MetaG (Illumina Assembly) | ecosystem: Environmental > Aquatic > Marine > Hypoxic...
TTAGGATAAAGATTCCTTGGACCATACACTGCTGCATAAGCAATAGTATCCCCTATCTTAAAAGAAGCAGAACCGTCAGCCCTCTTTATGATTCCGGCTTTCGCTTCTATATCTCTCAATTCATCAAATCTTCTTCCATCAGGTCTATTCATTTTTCTTGCAACACTCCTCTAAATATGCTTTTATTTTATCAGTTAATCCGCTTATATGAGCTTCTCTTTCAATTTTTCTTATTGTGTTTACAGCAACCAATTCATCTGCCGGGCTTCCATCAATCCAAATCAATCCATTCTGTCCTACTGTAATCTTGCAATTAGTATTTTCTTTGATTAAACTTACCATAGAACCTGCTTTTCCTATTATTCTTGGCACTTTGTGAGCGTTAACCTCTATAATTCTACCGCCAACAAGTTTTCTTAAGCCAGGGCCTTTCATTGTAAGGTCAATCAATTTCTGAGAAGTAACATTAAGTATTTTTGTTACAATATAATCTCCTAAATCATAAAATCTGGTCAAATCTGCGCCTTTGTTTATATATTCAGATGTTGCATCTCTAACGCTTAGCATAGCAGAATAAGCTGAACCTGTATCAACTCTCCATCCTGAGAAAGAAATATCTTCTATCTGCCCAATTATTACGTCATCCCTCTGAGGCATATATCTGCCTGATAAAGGCACTAGGCTAATTTCTTTATCTCTTATATTAACCAAACCAAGCTTAGAAGCAACTATACCTTCTTTATCCTTATAAGTTCCATAACCTGAAGAATACTCAATACCTTTCGCTAATTCTTCACCAGGAACTACAATGTCTTTATCTTTAATCAGTAAACTCATTCTTTTTCTCTCCAGAATAAGGAATTATGCCATCATTTATATATCTTTTCAAAAATTAGAGAAATTTAATCCTTCTTAAAGCAATTTTCCTATTTCTACTTAGTATTCAGCACTTTGCTCTCAACTTCACCATGACACAAGGCATTCAGTTTTTGGTGAAAATCCTCTTCAAGGCCTCCAGGCATCTCAACAACTGCCACAAGGCTGCCATCATTCTGCCATTCCTCTTTCAACAGCTTCCCAAAACTCTTCATGATAGGGTAAGATTTAGGTGCATAACTTGCAGGTATCTTCACTGCAAGCTCTTTAACTTCAAATCTTATAGGCAATATAACTCTTACTTTCTTAAGAATATCCTGAACCTGAACCTGAACAGACTTCCTTTCATCTATATGCACCTTTGCAGCTTCAATCGCATTTTCTATCCTATTTATAGGATGAGGAATATGCGTCTTAGGATCAACACCATTCTTATGGATAATCTGTATAATCTGTTTCTTCTTTTGCTCCCTTAACTTATTTTTATACTCAGTTGTTAAAGGAATATCACCTTTTTTTACGATTATTTCAGCAATCTCAAATATATCAGAAATCCCAAAAACAGCTTTTATATCTTTTTCAGAAGCTTCAAGACCTTTCTTAACATCCGAGAAAATCTTTTCAGTAATTAACACATCTCTAATATCAATACTTTCTCCGCTCTTAAGGCTAAGCGCCTTATCAGGCTCAACACAAATTTCAAAATCTTTGCCTTCTTTTCTAAGTCTTGCTATATCGAGAGAAACTCTTTCTTTATCGCAGGTTATTCCAGCCATAGTGAATCTACTTCTCAGACCTTTTAACTTCCTTAAGCACTTTTTCTATTTTGTCCTTGGAAAACTTACTGAACTTCTTTTCATCTGTTCTTACATAAGCTGCGTCAATTCTACTAGCATCAAAATTCTTATCAAGCACTTTTGCAAGAGCTCTTATAGCAAGCTTCAGACTATCTTCAATTGTAAGACTTTCCTTATATTGCTTATGCAATATTTCTTCTATTTCAGTCTCACCTTCACCAATAACACTTGCTCTATACTGGAAATATATTCCAGTAGGGTCTGTCTCAAACAGTTTAGGTCCTGTACCATCAACGCCAGCAACCAATATGCTGACACCAAAAGGCCTTAGTCCAGCGCTTTGAGTGCAGATCTGCTTTAAATCACAGATAGCCTTAACAACGCTAAGAACATCTATCTTAGAATCATATGTCATCCTATGCTGCTGCGCTTTTGTCTGTGCATTCTCTATCAAAACCCTTGCATCAGACAAGATTCCTGAAGCACTTGCCCCTATATGTTCATCTATTTGGAACGTCTTTTCAACAGACTCTGGTATAATCAGGTTGTCCATAACCCTTTTATCAGTAACTAATAAAACTCCATCAGAACAAACTATTCCAATAGCTGTAGAACCTTGCTTAACCGTTTTCTTAGCATACTCTACCTGTAACAATCTACCGTCAGGACTAAACATTGTTATGGCCCTGTCATAACCCATTAATTGATGTGGCATTGGCTGCATTATTAATCATCCTCCTATTAACGTTTTTTTAATAAAATTAAACCATCATCTTCTCGGCTTTCTTCAGTATGCCTGAAACCCCTACCGAGCTGATAATAACATTCTGGTTATCAATCTTCTTAACTAATGCTACTACAGCTTTTAGATGGTTTATATATTTATTGTTTACCTTTATAATACCCTTCTGAAGTTTAGGATTATACTTATCTTTAAGAAACATTAGTCCTGCCTTTGCAAACCCAAGTTCTCCTAAGAAACTAAGGCAGTTTGAATGAATACTTTTAATTAATTCATTAGAAGATTTGACTGGCGATTTAGACAAAACCTGGAACACCAGATATCTCTTTTTTTCCCTTAAACTTGGAAGAAGTGGTTTTACTTTCATAGAATAAATGTAGTGTAAAATTGTTTATAAAGGTTGCTATTGGTTGATTATAGTGTTAGAACTACTCATAAGAGGTAAATAATGAAAAGGTTTAAATACTACCACTATAAGCTATAATAAGGGGTAAAATGACAAATATACAAGTTTATAATTCACTGGATGAAGTTCTTATGGATAGTGCTAAGAATACAAATCCATTACATTATATTGACCCAGTTAATGGCAATGAAAAAGAGCAAAAAGAAGAATTTCTAGCTGGTAAAACACAGAATCCTAAATTTCAATACAAAGACCTAGAATATGACCCTAATGAAATCAGAAACATGCTAAATTCTATTGAAATACCAGATGATGCTCTAGGACAAATGTTTCAGCAGAAAAGAAGGAATACATTACTTGAAAACAGAATTATAGAAAATTTAGGGAATGAAGACATTGTTAGGGAAGCTAGTTCAACAATTTATGGAATCCCAAATGAACAATTAGTAGGTTATGCAGATAGTTTACTTAGACAGACTCCAAACATTGAATTTGAAAAAAACGTTCCATCCGATATGATTAAAAAGCCTTAGAAGAAGCTCTAGCTAATAATGACATAACTGATTGGCAGGTTGAGTTCTCAGACAAGAAATTAACCACTGCTTATCCTGAAGAAAAAAGAATTACTGTATGCAAAGATAGAGGTTTCCCTGATATAGATCTTACAAGAGCAGGTATTCATGAAGTTGATGTGCACGCCTTAAGAGCTACTAATGGATATGAACAGCCTCTTAAGATATTCGCAATAGGCTTGCCAGGATACCTTCCTACAGAGGAAGGATTAACATCATACTTCGAAGAAGTTACAGGCAACACTAATAAGGAAGTAATGAGAAATTATGCAGGAAGAGTTATAGCTGTTGATTCTGTATGTAAAGGATTAGATTTCAGCGAAACATTTGACAGGCTTAAGAACTATGAACTAACAGATGACCAGGCATGGGACCTTTCAGTTAGAGCACATAGAGCCGGTGGCTATATTAAAGACCATGTCTATTTAGAAGGCCTTGTAAAAGTAAGAGACTTTGCTGAAACAGACGGAGACTTTAGAACACTTTACGTTGGCAAAGTAGGTATTGATAATCTACCCTTGGTTAGAGAACTTCTAAAAGAAGGAACACTCAAAGAAGCAAAATATGTTCCAAAGTTTGTTGAATAATTGTAATAGTCTTCTTTATTTTATTCTAGCAACCCTTTTCCCCTTACTAACCTTTCTCTTAATAGGAACCTTTTTCACACCAACCTTCTTAACAGCCTTCCTTTTAGAAAATAATCTCTTCTTAGTAACAGGCTTTTTAACACCAGTTTTCTTTATAGCAGGAGGCTTCACTACTTTAATGCCTTCCCCCTTAACCCTCTTAACAGTTCTCTTTAAAGACTGAATCCTTTTATACAGCTTCCTTGCTTCCGCTTTGCTCATCTTGCTGAAATCAGTTTTAGGCTCTTCAGTTTCTGCCAAGATTGGCTTCTCAGACTCTATTTCCCAGCTTTTTCTTCTTTGCAACCTAAGATGCCTTAGAAAACTTCTTAATTTAATAGGATTAAGTTCATTACTAGAAAAAATTGATTTGTTCATCTTACTTCTTCTTAAACATTCCCCCAAACAATCCTTTCTTTTGCGGCTTCCCAGCAGGAGGCATAGGCATTATAGGAGCTGGCATTCCAGGTCCAGGAGGAGGATTCAAAGGCGGTGGCATTGGCGGAGCTCCAGGCGGATGTGGAGAAGGATTTTGTCCTGACCCTAATGGCATAGGTGGATTAGCAGGCGCTTCCATAGGCGGCGCTGGAGCAGCAGGATGTTGCACAGGTGGTGGTGCAGGCTTATTAATCAAATCAGCAAGAGCAACTATGCCTTGTGCAATCTCTTTATTCTCATACAATGATTTATCAATCTTCTTTTCAATAACACTAAGTCTATGTATGTATGGATCAACTTTTTCAAGTTTCACTTCATCACTTGCTAATCTGATGACTTCAATCAATTCTTTTATATTATTATTTAACTCTTCAATCTTTTCAGGAGAGAATTTAGAAGAAAGCTCATTTTCTTTAAGCTCATTAAGTTCTCTTTTTATTTTGAGTATATCCTTTTCGGGAAGAAGCTCATAATCGCTGTCCACCATTAGCATCAACCTCTTTTTAACTATAGGTATAATTTAAATACTATCTTTATAAATCTTACGATAAATGTCAAGAACCATCAGAACAACAGAACGATTCTTGAGCATGCTCAGAATTTTCTACTTTTCTGAAATCACAACAAGCGAAGCTTATTTTTTGTCAAAAACATGATGGAAAATTCCGAGCATTTTATAAACCCTTTATTAACTAATTAGTTCTATGGGCCCGTAGCATAGTCTGGTGGTGCGCACGAATCAAAAGTTTTTTTGATTGCGATACTGATAACCAGACTTAGACATCGTGAGGCAATAGCCCGATAAAGGTCCGGAGTTCAAATATCCCAGAGGGAGACCACAAATTCCTCTGGATTTGGGAGTCTCCGCGGGCCCATTTTTTAATATCCTTTTATAATCTTGAATCCTTTATTGTATCCAACTTTCTCTAACTCTTTATTTAATATGCCCAAAAGACTTCTACTATCACATTTTGTTAAACTAATCATACAAAGATCTTTCCATCCTTGCTCTCCTCTTCTATGCTTATATAGATTAGCCTTATAACCTAACCTACCAAGGATATATTTTACATTTTCTGCTAGTTTAGGTGATGTTGTATTAAAACAAAATCTTTCCTTTAAATATCCATCAGTCAACACTAAGCCTAAAAGAAAGCCACTTAAGAATCTATTTGAATAAGAATCAATTGGTTTCTTAAGACCTACAGTATGTGTTTTATTTGACCCAAAATCAAGGGAATCATAAACATAATTATAAATGAATTTTGAATTGAATCTTATGTTAGTTCTATTGTACTTTTTTTCTATTTGTAAATTACTTTTTTTATTAAAAAGTTTAATAAAGAATCCTGTATAAAATTTATTAGTTCAATATTGTTTCTATGACAACAAATCTTAATCCTATAGCCTTTGTCCATATAATGAGTGCCATCTCCTGCCCATATACCTAAATATAATCCATTTAATAAGTGATCATGAGTTTTGGTGCTATAAACAATATTTTTACATTTTACCTTTATCCCTTCCAAGAGAAGGTATTTCTTAACCGTATTAGGAGAATCTTTCTTTTCCTTGGCAATAGTACGCAAAGATTTGTCATGGTTATATAATTCACAGAAACTCTTGATTATTTCATGATTGATTTTTTTAGTTTTCATTTAAGGTCAATTAATTTTGCTTAATGAATAACTAAACTTAATTTGAACATAATAAAGGTTTTTATTATTAGATATCCTAGTTTAAGACTTTATAAATTCCACGAATACTTTTTATACCAAATGACTTTCCTTTGTTACTATGAAAATCCTTACACCAACAAATGACGGCGCCATAGACCTTGTTCTTGATACATTAAAGAATAAGAAACAATGCTTGGTATTTGCTAACACAAAGAGATCAGCAGAGAAAGCTGCTGAAGACATTTCTAAAGAAATCAAGTCCTCAACCAAAGAACAGCTTGAACTCTCCAATCAAATCCTTCACGCCTTGTCAAGGCCAACAAAACAGTGCGAGAGATTATCCAAATGTGTAAAAAAAGGCATAGCTTACCATCATGCAGGCCTTATTGGAAAACAGAAAGAGTTGATTGAGGATGCTTTTAAGAAAGGAGTTGTTAAAATAATATGTTGCACGCCAACACTTGCTATGGGACTCCAATTGCCAGCTTTCAGGGCAATCATAAAAGACCTTAGAAGGTTTGGACCAAGAGGTCTCGATTGGATACCAGTGCTTGAATACTGCCAAATGATTGGAAGATGCGGCAGACCTGGTTATGACAAGCACGGCGAAGCCATTGTAATCGCTAATAACGATGGCCATAAAGACAAGATTCACGAGAAATACATATTAGGTGAGCCTGAAAAGATTGAGTCAAAGCTCGCAGCAGAGCCTGCCCTGAGAACTTATCTTCTTTCATTGATTGCAACAGGCTATGTGAACGATTTAAGCCAGATATTCAACTTTTTCAAGAAAACATTCTGGGCATTTAATTATGGCGACATAGAAAAACTGGAAAGCATAATTCATGAGATGCTAAGCCTTCTCACCGAATGGAACTTCCTTGAATGCAGCTCAAAACAGGCAGACAATTCAGGCTTCCAGTCAGCTTCAGATTATGGAAAAGAAAGCTATACTGCCACACCCATAGGCAAAAGGATTGCAGAACTTTACATTGACCCTTACACTGCCAGTAATATCATAGAATGCCTTAAGAGAGCAGATGAAAACACAAAATCATTTCCCTTTCTCCAAGCGCTTTCATACACTATTGAGATGAAGCCTTTATTGAGTGTAAGGTCAAAGGATAGGGAAGAGGTAGAACAAACTCTTCTTAAACATTCATCAAGCCTGCTTATGAACGAACCTTCAGAATATGACTTTGGCTATGAAAACTTTGTAAAATCTATTAAAACCGCCATGATGCTTTACGAATGGATTAATGAGAAAGATGAAGAAACTCTTCTTGAAGAGTTTGGCATACGGCCCGGCGAAATAAGGGTAAAGCTTGAAAGAGCTGATTGGCTTATTTACTGCGCAGGAGAATTATCTAAATTATTAAACTTAAAACCCATAATAAAAGAGCTCATCAAAGTGAGATTAAGGCTCAAATATGGAGTAAGAGAACAACTATTGCCATTAGTAAGACTTGAAGGTATAGGCAGGGCAAGGGCAAGAAAGCTTTACTTCCATAACATAAGAGATTTAGGTGATGTTAGGAAAGCAGAGCTTTCAAAGCTTACTTCTGTCCTAGGAAAGAAGATTGGTGAAGACGTGAAAAGGCAGGTTAGTGGATAATTTATATTTACTTAGAATAAGAAATTAGGTTTGCTTTCTTTAAAGGACTATAAAGAAAACCCACTCCATCTAAATTTTCTTTAGAATACCTAAGAGCTAAAGAAGGGTCTTTCCCTTTTTTTCCACACATAATCATCGCCAAAGCAAAGTACTTTGTTATGTCCAAAACTGTTATCTGAGAAACTCCCAATTCTGCATGATAAGCAATATTAGGGTGAGAATTTGTTCCTATAAGATTAAGCCTATTTTTATAAACCCTTGTAAATGCTTCAGAATTTGGAAGTATCAAATGAGATATGCAGCCAAAAATATATTTAGGCTTTTCCTTCCTAAATAAGTTAATAAAAGGGTTTGTAAAAGTTCCCAAACTATCTCCTTGATCATCAAACCCTAAAACCACTTTATTTGAAAGGTTTGACAAGTCTCCATCACACTCTTTAAGTACAGACTCAATCTCATTAGGGTCATTCTCTTTCAGCCTATTTTTGTCAAAAAGTAGTTTAGTTGCACATTCAAGGTCAAGCAAGTCATAAACCTTAACAATTTTATCCATAGAGCCTTTATCAGGACCAAAGAGAATAACATTACTACCTTTATCTCCTAAATCCACATCTCTACTCAAAGAATTAAGTATATAATGCGCATATACTGGCAAAGGATCTAAATTCACATAAGCATCATCCCTTCCATAGATTCTTTCATAAATTTCCCTTGTATGCTCAGAATGGTCATCCATCGTCAGCACTTTCTTTATGCCTGCGCTATGCAAATGCTTAACAACAACTTCAAGGCTAAAAGGCTGTCCTTCCATTTTTCCCAGTTTCTTTTTTAGCTTAATATCTTCTATATTGCCAGAATCAAACTCTTTTGTATATCTCAAAGCAGGGTCAATATCCTGCCTATTAAAATAATAATAAGGCAAAACCAAGTAAACATTATCCGCTCCTTCTCTATAAGCAGCATCTGCAAGAAGTAGAACTCTTCCAAAACTTTCAGTAGGTGTAATTTGGCTTGTAATACTCCACACCAAGTACACATCCTTATCTTCACATCTTCTTTTATTAGGCTCGTCTGTGTTATCTTCAGTAATTACAGGATTATATTCCCCATCGCTAAATTTCCTATTAATCAGTTTGTCATTAAGATCTCCATCACCATATGCTTCAAGCCCTTTAAGACTTTCTGCAAGCCTTGAAGCAAAGCTGTCATTAGGTCTAACAGGAAACAATAAGATTTCAGACATTTTATTAAGAATTCAGAAAGTTAGGATTTTTATACTTTTATATTCTCAAAACTAACTATTAAAGTTAATAGAATTAAAGAATTATCTTATAGAACACCTTTAAATAACAAAAACACTAATCTATGCCTTTTTCCTCTTTACTCCTTCTTTTTTCCTCATACATCTTTATATCCGCTTCTTTCCTCATACGTTTCACCACTTCTTCTGGATCAACATCTTCTGCAAACCTCCTTGTTTCCATGCCTATATCCATCTTTATTTTTAGTATATCATCAGAAATATATTCATTATGATTCACCTGTCCATACAATAACTTCTCCTTTACTCTTTCCGCTCCTTTTTCATCTGTATCCGGACAGAGAACTACAAACTCATCTCCGCTTATTCTTGCCACATAATCTCCCCTTCTTGTATTTCGGGTCAATAAGACAGCAGTTTCTTTTAATACCTTATCTCCTATATCATGGCCATATGTATCATTAACCTTCTTAAATTCACCTAAATAAAAAATCCCAATCGCAGCAAGCTGCGGGGTATTTTTAGTATTTAGTTTGCGTATTAAGCCGATGCAAGCATCGGGGTATAAAACCCAAACTAAATAATCAATAGACACAAAAGATACGGGCTGTTTTTCTCTCATAGCCTTACTAATCTCACGAAAAAGTACATGCTCAAAAAAGTTACGATTATAAAGCTCTGTTAACTCATCCTTAATCTCAGATTTATCATGAACACGAATATCTATAGTTGCGCCACCATAAAGTTTCCTTATAGTAGTGTCTGCAATCCTCTCTTCTCCAGAAGGAGTCATATATGTATTTCTTGAAGAAGTGAATTCTTCTTCTGTTCCATTTAATATTTTCTCAAGCACTCCAGCTAGAACATCATTATTAGAGAATGTATTTGCAACATCTCCAAACTGGGTTTTTCCTTCAGAATCACCATCATAAATATTTCCATGAGGATCATTAACAAAAAGAATACTCTTATCTCTATCCACCCAGGTCTTAACAGTATAAGGACTAAGCATCTTCTGCTTTTCCTTACTTCTTTTAATCCTTCTAGCAATACGTTTTATTCTGCTCATAACTAATAATAAAAAGAGCCTATTTATAAACATTTCTGTTTTAATCCCCTAAGAGTGGTGAACATCCATTATAAACACACTAAGAATTATCTTCAAATATGCCCCTATAGTCTAGTGGATATGTTCTAACTACATATGATGCAACCTTGCGGAGGTTGTGACCCGGGTTCAAATCCCGGTAGGGGCATTATTTACACACTAACCTCTCTCAAGCTCTCAACAACCAAATCAGCCTCTTTCAGCTTATCTCTGCTAAATGTGTTAGTAACTCCTATACAATACATCTTCGCTCTTTTAGCAGCCCTCACACCATGCACAGAATCCTCTATCACAACACAATCTTTAGGCTTAATTCTCAGCCTTTTTGCAGCTTTAAGGAAGATTTCAGGGTTTGGCTTCCCTTTCTTAACATCATCTGCACTAACTATTACATCAAACTTCCCTCTAAGCCTTAAAAGATTCAATACAAATTCTATTTTTTCCATTCTACTTGAAGAAGCAAGCGCAATCTTAACCTTATTCTTCTTAAGTTCCCTTAAAAACTCCTTAACATACGGAAAAAGCCTCAATTTATCCCTGAAAATCTTCCTCTGAAGGCTCATTTTTCTCTCAATCAACATCTCAACATCAAAGTTTGTATTATTCAGCTTGTTAACATAAGCAAAGAAATCCCTTGCAGTCTCCCCTGTCTTCTCAATTATCTTTTTCTTAGAAATCTTAAGCTTAAACTCCTTCAACAAGGCTTGTTTCACTTCCATGTCAAGACCTTCACTGTCTATAATCACACCATCCATGTCAAATATTACTGCTTTTACCATTTTAGTAAAATTTATATTGTTTGAACGTATATATATTTTACTATGAACGTATTATTCATCTGCAACCAAAACCAGAACAGAAGCAAAACAGCTGAAGACATATTCAAAAACAAGTTCGATACCAAATCAGCTGGCCTTTACAATGGAAAGCCTGTCACTGAGAAGCAAGTATCCTGGGCTGATACTATCATGGTTATGGAAGACATTCAAAGAACTGAGATATCCAAAAGATTCCCTCAACATTATATGCAAAAACGTATTCTTTCCTTAGAGATACCAGATATTTACACTTTTAACCAACCAGAATTAATTAAGGCATTAAAATCTAAAGTCAATAAGTTATTTTAACCATTCATCAAACTGTTTCTTCGCTTCTTCCTTTGAACGAAACACTTTTGTTTCAGATACAGACAAATCAGGAACATGCTTGGTTACCTTATACAGTTTTCCTACACCATTTTCTACTTCCGCTATAGATACTTCCCATTTTTTTGTAGAATGTTCTTGTATTTCTGCCATTTTATCACCTATGCTTCCCTTCTCTCACAAAACTTTCAATGCTAACGATATCCTCCTTATTCCCTAAATCCAGCCAGAAATCATCAAGTTTCTTCACCTTAACCTTTTTCTCTTTTGCAAGAAGCATAATAGCATCATTAATCTCAAACTCTCCTCTTGAAGATTTATCTATCTTCTTAACAGCACCAAATATCTCTGGAGTAAACATGTACAACCCTGCATTGATAACATCTCCAACAAACTTCTTAGGCTTTTCAGGCATTGAAACCAAAAACTTCTTTTCATCTGTTACCAAGACACCATACTTTTCAGGATTCTTATGTTTCAACCCTGCAACATAACAATGCTCATCATCAATCTTCATCTGTTTAAGGTCATTAACAGAGAAAAGGTTATCTCCATGGATACACACAAAATTTTCATTTCCAACAAACTTTTCAGTGCTTTTAATTGCATCCGCTGTCCCAAGATGTTCCTTCTGCTCTATCAAAGTCACTTCAAATCCATAATCCTTTAAGAATTTCTTTATCTTCTCTTTCTTAAACCTTACAACTATAGCAATCTTATCAAATCCTGCCTTAACAACATTGTTAAGCAGATAATAAAGAAAAGGTTTTCCTCCTATCTCAACCAAAACTTTAGGAGTCTCTTCCGTTAAAGGAAGAAGCCTCATACCCTGCCCGCCTGCAAGAATCACCGCTTTCATAATCATTTCCTGCCATTATTATAAACTGAAACAATCAATTCAGCAACCTTATTAGAATCATGCCTTAATAAATATGTCTTTTCCCAAAGAATCTTTTTCCCATCTATATCTTCTATAAGCTCTCCTTCTATAGGAACCACGCCTATCTTCTTGATCTCTTCAATATCATTCTTCACAATATAAGACTTATCCTTCTCATACTGTTCTATCAGCTTTTTGCTTGGCATCTCATTATTTAACACAATATAATCCACCACTCCTTTGCCAAGGTACTTCTCAATAAACCTCAAATGGTCAGCGGCAGTAAAATCTTCTGTCTGCCCAGGTTGCGTCACAATATTACAAACATAAACCTTCTTGGCTTTTGAATCTTTAATTGCTTTCTTTATATCTTTTATCAACAGGTTAGGCATAACGCTTGTAATCAGTGAGCCAGGTCCTATAACAATAATATCAGCATCCTTAATATTCTCAACAGCAGAAGGATTGCCTTTCACATCTTCAGGCTCAATAAAAACCTCTTTTATAGGATTCCTTTTAACAGTCTGAATCCTTTTACCTTTTATAACAATCTCCTGCTCATTCTTAAGCACTGTAGAATCCTCCAGCTTTGCACAAATATGCGTATCTTCCAATGTTGAAGGAAAAACCCCTCCTTTAAGATTAAGTATTTTGCTCAATTCTTTAATCCCTTCCTGAAAATTTCCTGTTATCTTAGTCAATGCTGCCAATAATACATTTCCCACAGTATGGCCATTCAAAGAGCCAGTGTCAAATCTATACTGCAATAAATCATGCAACAGTTTCTCAGAATCAGATAACGCAATGATATTATTTCTCACATCTCCCGGCGGAAGAATTTTAAGCTCTTTCCTAAGCATTCCTGAGCTTCTTCCTTCATCTGTAATAGTTATTATTGATGCAATGTTATAAGTATATTTTTTCAGTCCTTCTATCAATGTAGGAATACCTGTTCCGCCGCCTATAAGCGTTATTGAAGGCCCTTTCTCAAGCTTGCTTTCATTGATTTCTATGTTCTTCAGGATATTCTCTATTTCTTTAAGATTCTTAATTGTAAAATCCGGGTTTTCAAGAGCTGATTTTGCTTTAAGATTCTGATACATCCCATGCATAATCCTCACAGTAGTCATCCCTAGCTTGTTTGCAATCCTTATCTCAGAATCAATCCTATCACCGACACACAAAATCCTATTCTGCTTAATGCCAATCTTATCCAACGCTTCAAGAAAAACTTCTTCCTTATCAGGATTCTGCGTTATTAAGGATATATCAAACAATTCTTTTATGCCAAGCAGCTCAACTTTTTTATTCTGCGTCTTAGGCTCTCCAAAAGTTACTAAAATCAACGTATAATCCTTTTTTAACTTTTTAAGAAGTTCCCTTACTCCAGGAAAAAGTGAGAGTTCATCTGATTCAAAACCATAATATGCCTTTTTCCCTATTTCGCAAACAGCTTCATCAGCATTATGCTGTTCTGCAAGCTTCAAAAATCTCTCTCCTAAAGGGTTCTTCTTAATTATCTCTTTTATAGCCCTAAAGCCATCTTCAACTGAGCAGTTAAGCCCACTTTTGACCATAGCTTCAACTGCAGCTTTCAACGCTTTATCAATACGCTGCGCTGTTGTATCATACAGTGTATCATCAAGGTCAAATATGATTGCTTTTATCTTGCTCATAACACTTTAGAAGGAGATTATTCTATAAAAAAGTATGGGATATTCTAGCTATTAAACAGCCACTCAATAACAATCGTAGCATAACAGCCCTTAGGAAGCCTAAAGCTTAACACAACTTTACTCTTACCTTTATTCAGCTTATCCTTCCCTTTGTTATTAACCTCAAAATTATCAGGTTTTACAACCATGTTTCTTTCCTTGCCTTCAACGCTAAGCTCCGGCAACTCTCTTATGATAAAATCCCTTGAAGTTAACTCTTCTCTTTCCATTATATTTGAAACAATACTTTCTATTTCCTTATCATTTATTTCTGTTCCAAACCCAATTATAGGAATCTTAACATCTTTCAGTCCATTTTTCTTAATATATTTTTCAACAGTTTCATTCCATATAAAAGATTGGTATGCATGCACATAAAGCTTCAACAACTTTTTATTTACTGCTCTTAAAGCTCCCACAAAATCATTCTTATTCTTCTTCAAAATATCATTAATTTCTCTTTTATAATCAGAATTACTTTCTAAGATTAATTCAACCGCTTTCTTAAAATCTTTTTTAACAATGCATTTCCCAATAACCTGATTATTATCAGAAAATCTCTGCTCCCCAAAATAATTAGGAACTAATAACTTTTTTCCAACCTTCTCCTCAAAACTTCTCAATTCTTTATTAGTAAGATTTCTCACAGTAATCACAAACTCATTACCCAATAAATCACCTAAAGAAACAGGCTTTTTTCCCTCTCCTAAGTAAACTAACTTTATATCTTTTAATTTCAACCTTTCAACTTCTTTCCTACTTCTACTTTTAACAGAAACAACCTGTTCTGTAACAGCCACCTTATCTTTATTGCCAGCAAATCCAATGAATTTAACAGGAATCCTTAAAGATTTTGCAATAGTTTCAACTGCCCTGAGAGTTCCATAATTCTCCTTTTTCAAAGTGAAATAATTATACTCGCCAGTACCATTAACATCTACATTGCTTACTTCCTTCACAATGAAATCCTCAGGTTGTTGTTTTATTTTGTGCATTTTAAATTATATAATCAAATAATGATTAATAAACTTTATTTATATTTCTCAATCTAAAGAATTCTATTCTTCTTAAAAAATACTATAAACCCTATCCATATAACCACAATCAGGGCCGCAAGATAATAAAAAGCAAAAGGATTATTCTGCAAAGGCAGTCCAAGATTCATTCCATAAATGCCCGATATTGCTGCAGGCACGCTTATGAACACTGTAAATATTGTAAGCAAAGTAATCACTCTATTAAGCTTATTGGATAATAATATCACAAAATGGTCCCTCATATTAGATATAGTTCTCAATGAAGATTTACAAAGGTCAAGCCCCTGCTGCGATTCAATAATCAAATCCTTTATAAACTCTTTATCTTCCTCAAAAAATTTCACATTCTTTACTATTCTTTGATATAAAAGATTAATATAATGATACGACGAAACGAAATTGTTAAGTATGCTTTCCTGCTCAAGCAATGCTTTTATGTCTCTGTCAGATAAATTAGTTATAGCTTCCCTCTTTGTGTTAACCGACCTCACCACCGCAAGCGTTGACCTCTCAAAATCCTTGTTTATCAATGAAAACAATTTCAAAAGGCACTTCGGTTTTTGAGTAGTTATGACCCCTATTTTGTCTTCAAAGATTTTCTCCATAAAATCCGGCCTATGTTCAGACAAAGTCAGCACAAAATCGTTCGTTATGATTATCAAAAAAGTATGCAATTCTTTTTTATCATCTGGAGAAATTATCTT
>Ga0187827_10005155_pt1 | contig 15600 bp, 16 predicted proteins | sample ETNtaG_39_FD_167969 | JGI IMG/M metagenome (GOLD analysis project Ga0187827, IMG submission 167969) | Marine microbial and viral communities from oxygen minimum zone, Eastern Pacific Ocean - ETNP2014_SV_150_PacBio MetaG (Illumina Assembly) | ecosystem: Environmental > Aquatic > Marine > Hypoxic...
TCTATGGGAGAGGGAGCCAAGGATCGATACATTTAAAGCCTAGAAACAGGAGATTTAGAATATCAATCGTACAGTCACAGGACGAGTACAGAAATCATTAACGACCTATTCTGAGAAACCGGCAAGTATGTGTGGAGGTTTTAGATGAGGCTGAGGAAACCTAATTCTGCAACCAGGTGGTATCACTCGCCTGATTTCATGATTCACCTGGCTTATCAGACCTTTGAAAAGACTTCGTGCCTCCCTCCAGATATCCCAGCTAGGATCATCCGAGCAGGTTGGGTAATGACTCCAGCACGTCGGTCCCGATGGCGCTGCTAAAAAAGCTCTCCAAAGCTGCCTTGCTGCTACTGTCTGCCCGAGCCAGGGAACGGGCAATGGTATCGGTGCCGACCGAGCTGTACATGTCATGAATCACTGCCTCCAGATCCCGGCACTCACTCATGTCGCAGTCGCTGATGGCGGTACGGCCAAAATGTGCTTCCGCCAGCCTGGAACCAGTCAACAGTGTCCATCTGAGATTCGCACTGAAAAAACTGGCTTCTCGTGCATCGGCTTCACTGAGATCAGCAGACGTCAGGTCGGCGCCGCCGAACTGAGCACCAACAAGATCAGCCCCTTTGAAATGGGCTCCCCTGAAGTTGGCCATAACCGCAGTGATCCCAGCGAGACTGGATCCCGTTAAGTCTGCAACTGAGACGTTCGCTTCGGACAGGTTAGCACCCTCAAGATTAGCGCCGGTAAACAGTACACCAGTCAAGTTGGCTTCCGTGAGATCGGCTCCTGGGAGTTGGATGCCGCTTAAATCAGCGTCTTGAAGTTCCAGCCTGATCCCAGGATGGTCCTGGCGCCAGTTGGATATCGCCTCTGCACCCTGTTGGACGAGGGTTACGTGTTCCGCATTTCTCATATTCTACCTCCAGAATTCTGCTCGGTATTTCATAGGCCAATGTAATCGGCTCTATACACCGCGTGTATCTTTGATTGTTGTAACGCCACCAGCAAGCCCGTTGCTTTGCGTTTGATCATTTCCAGTATCAGTTCGCTATCAGTTGCGTGGGCGTGAGCACGAAGACCTTAAATTTCCTCTGGCAATGTCTCTGAAAGTAGTTCCACAGTGGGAACAGGCTAGTAAGGGTTGGCCAGAATCGTTCCAATTCCTGCTCACTCATCTTGCGCGCCGTGACTTCCCACTTCTGATCCTTAAGCTGCACCTTACCGCGCCCTACCTGGTCAAGATTAAGCGCCCATTGAGGCGCAACAGGCAATCCAGCTAGGGAGCCTACGACGACCCATGAGCCTCCGTAGGGCATATAATTGGTTGCCAGGGTATGTTCTTTACCTGACTTCCGGCCAATGGATGTCAACAATAAGCTGGGGCCACCTTGCGTAGACCATTGCCCCTTGGTTGCATTAAACCTGTCAACCTCCATCTTCGCCAACATGGCGGGATTCAGCACGAGGTCCTCTTTTTTGTGCTCGGTGACTTCAACCCAGCCATCGGGGGTATCTTCCCACTGGCGATTTCCAATCAGGGCGGCCCACTTGTCCGTCTGCAGATAATTCGGTCTGGGAATTTGTGTTGCGCTCATTATTTCTCCTCTTAGCAACGTAAAGCCCTGGTACTCACCGATGTCGGCGAGTTCCTATCGGCTTCACACCTTAGTCTTGTGGAAAGCGAGTAGTGCTAGCGATCACCATATAGTCGTCATTTTCTACAGCATTCGCAAGGTATAACGGGGCGATTGTACGCCTTCATGCCAATTAAGTAACTTGAGCGCCTATTGGGTTCTTATCCGGGATAAACCTGTTCTTAACTTCACACCTAATGACAGCCATAATGCGCCGGACAAACGCATGACATCACTATGGCAAAAACAGACAAACAACTGGCAGTAATCCTGCTGAACCTCGGCACTCCTGATGCCCCTACAGCTCCTGCAATAAGGCGCTATCTTGCAGAATTCCTCTCCGACTCGAGAGTGGTGAGTGTTCCTCATTTTATTTGGTTGCCAATTCTTTACCTGTTTATTCTGCCCTTCCGACCAAGAAAACTAGTACACAAGTATCGATTCATCTGGGGAACCCACGAGGGTCCGATAAGAAATATAACCCGGGCCCTGGCAGAGAAAACCCAGCAACTCCTGTCACGCCGGCACCAGGAAAGCAACATCACCGTCAGGTCCGCTATGACCTATGGCGAGCCATCACTGGAAAAGGTTATTGGTGAACTGGATGGTCAGGGAAATACGGACTTTTTGTTCTTACCACTATACCCGCAGTACGCAAATGCCACTACAGCGGCCACCCTCAATCGAGTATCCCTGGCCCTGCTTTCTGGAACTATTCCCAATTTCAGGTTCACATCCAATTATCACAAACATCCCGCCTACATCCACGCCCTGACTAAATCTATTGAGCGATACAGCCGGTATCTGGCCAGCGGTGCCCGGTTGATATTTTCCTTCCACGGTATTCCCCAGGCTCAGGCAGACAGGGGTGACCCATATGCGGACCAGTGCCGTCGCACTGCAGATCTTGTTGCCCATAATCTGGGGTTAACGGACGGCGAATGGACACTTGCCTTCCAGTCCCGCTTTGGGCCCGCTAAATGGCTGCACCCTTACACCAGCGAAGTGCTGGCCAGCCTCCCTGACGAGGGGGTATCAGAGGTGCTTATGATATGCCCTGGGTTCGCGACGGACTGCCTTGAAACAATTGAGGAGATTGGGCAACTAAACCGTGGCATTTTCCTGCGGGCTGGCGGCAAAAATTTCAGATATGTGAAGGCTCTTAATGCGACCGATGATCATGTCGCCATGGTAGCGGATATTGTTGATGACCATTTGTTCATGGATGAGCGCTAGCCAGCTTCCCCTTCTTCAGCCTGTTCTGACTCCTGGGAAGTAGATTCCGCCTCGGCTGCTGGTGGCTGGTACAAAAAACCAGCTACACGATCACGACCCTGTTCAACTGCAAACTCCAACGCTTTACAGGCATTTTCAACCAGCTCGTCAGAAGCTTCCGTTCCATGAAACGAAGTGATTCCACCGGAGGTTGTAATCTTGGTATCTTCATCGTTGGCGACCTTGATCTGGCGAATCAACTGACTGATACGATTGATGATCAATACAGCATCATCTTCGGTTGCCCCTGATAGCAACAGGCCAAATGAATCGGATTCTTGCCTTGATACTACATCCACTTCACGTAACGCAGCTTTAACAATCCGTACAAACAGTTGCAGGACCTCATTCCCGCTGCCAAGTCCATGCTTGTCCACTACATCGCCGAACTGGTCGACCTGCAACACGGCAAGGGTAAAGTAATAACTGCCTCGTTCACTCATACCCCGATGCTGCGTGAGCACTTCAAGGAAATGTGACTTGTTATAGCATCCGGTCAGTTCATCCAGTGTTGTCACCGAAGAGAGGGTTGACTTAATATGCTCCAATTCCTCGCGAGATTCTGATAGTTCATCATTTGCCTGCTTCAGTTCTCGCTCCATCCTGTCCAGGGCACGATTAATGACAAGGTTGGGTGCTACCATCATCAAGGCCATAGTGATACCTATGACAACCAGTTGCTGCACATTTCCCCCAGGGAGAAGGAAAAGTACAAGCCCATAGAGCACTAGAGTATTTATGCCGAGCAGCAAAAAGATTCGGGATTTCTGTGTCATCCTATGCCTTCACTATTAGATTGCCGTCACCAGGTCGACTGACTCACTCGATAATACTGTAATCGACTATCCAGGCCAATCTCGGACCTCATCGAATTATTCGTAAGGGCCGAGTATAGAGATTGTAAACATGTACCATTTCAAAAGGTCGATGCTGACAATTCCTTATTGGTAATAAATTCCAGCAGCACAGCCTGACCCTTCTCGGTTGCCTCGATGCCGCGCCTTAAAGCAGGAATGATCTCTTTTGGATCAGTCACCCTCTCGCCATAGCCGCCAAAGGCTTTCGCCATATCAGCATAGTTCCCGGAAATATTGGTACTTCCATATTTTTCTGTAGATACCTGCATGATGGGTATTTCTATGGCCATGGAAAAATTATTAAAGAGAATAGACAGGATTGGAATTCGTTCACGCACAGCCGTCTCAAAATCCATGCCGGTGAAACCGATCGCTGCATCACCCCAGACATTGATGCAAAGCGCATCCGGGCGGGCCAATTTCGCGCCCATTGCAAGCCCAAGACCATAGCCCAGCTGCGTTGTTTTCCCCCAGCCAATGTAACTGAGGGGTTTCGTGCTCTCCCAGAAGGGTGTTATCTGATCCCTTGGACTACCCGCATCATGGGTAATGATTGTATTGTCAATATCAACGGTGTGAAGTAAATCCCAGATCACCCGATAAGGGTTGATGGGTGTATCCTGACTCGTCAGTTTTGGCATCCATTCGTTCAACCAGGATTCCTTTGTTTCCCTAATCCTTGATGGAACCGACGTCTTTCTGGCTTCCGACTCCGACCTGTCCTTGCTATCCAGCGCGGAATTCAAACGCTGCAGTGTCAATTTTGCGTCTCCCGCCAGGGCGTATTTCCCGGGGACATCCTTATTCAGATCCATCGGATCCAGGGTGGCATGAACGATTGTTTTGCCACGGGGCATCCTCACGCCAAACCCGGTAAGCGCAAAACTACAGCCGATACCAAAAATCAGATCTGCTTCCTGTAGAAATTCATGAACATTTCTTGGAATGCTGCGTCCCCCCGAACCCAGAGACAAGGGATGGTTCTCTGGAAATGCACTCTTGCCTTCCAGGCTGGTGGTCACCGGGATATTCCAACCCTCCGCAAGTTGCTTCAGTTCAGGCCATGCCTTCGCATAGTGCACTCCCTGGCCAGCGTAAATGACTGGCTTCTTAGCCCTCGATAAAACTTCCGCCACCTCATCAATCGCAGATGGATCTGCTACGCTCCGGGTCGCAAAACTAGGCACGTAGGTAAAGTTGTCATCAACCTCTTCACCAAATACGTCCAGCGGTATTTCAATCAGAACCGGTCCTGGACGCCCATTTCGTAATTGCCAAAAGGCTCGACGCATGACATCTGGCAGGGAACGTCCCATGGTCAACGGCTCAGCCCACTTGGTGATATGTTTCATGTTCTGAATTGAATTGAAATTCGGAAAATAGTTGGCAAGACGGCGCTGATAGCCAGCCGGCATCACCAGAATTGGAACCGATTCACTATAGGCCTGGGCTATGCCGCCAAATGAATTTTCCGCCCCGGGGCCATGCTGCATGACAAATACGCCGATATCGTTTCCGGAACTAAGACGACTTACGGCATCAGCCATATGAAGACCCACCCTCTCCTGCCGGACTATAATAGTTCGGATATCAACCTCGGCGGCCGCTTCAATGATGGGATTAACCGGATATCCGATAATGAATTTGACGCCCTCCCTCTTTAGAACCTCCGCAATTGCATTAGCTACAAGCATATTTCTCTCCAGCTATTCACACTCCCTGTTGTAGGTCGAATCACTATCGGTTCGGACCTCGATCCATTGGGTAGGGCTGCCACCTCTCCAGTTCAACCCTCGGCAACACCGACGGATTAACACAACTCCTCGGCCATTTTCCTTCTAACACCAGCGCAACCTCCCTACCAACTCGCCGCCTTGTTTCCGGCCGCATCCTGGTAGTTGCGGAAGCAACATGAGGTGTCAGCACCACATTATCCATTCCCAGCAGGGGGTTATCCTGATCCGGTGGTTCTTTCTCCAGAACATCCAGTCCAGCAGCAGCGATCTTGCCATTTTGCAATGCTGAAATCAGTGCCGACTCATCTATCACCGGCCCACGACCACAATTGATTACTGCCGCACCTGGTTTCATCTGGTCAAATTGCTCATTACTCAACATACCCCTGGTCTCCCGGTTAAGTCCCGGATGTACCGAGAGATAGTCAGACCGTTCCAGTAGTTCACCATATGACACAGGCTCTACGCCCTCTCCGGTTATCTTTAGTTCCGAAACATAAGGGTCATAAGCAATGACCTGTAAACCAAAGACCTTTGCACGCCGGGCCACCGCCCGTGCGACATTGCCAAATGAAATCAAACCCAGCGTCTGACCCCAGAGACGGGGAACCTGATTCAAAACGGGTCTTCCCTTGTGCCAGGCATCCTGACTCACTAACTTGTCCATTATCTTCACCCGCCGCGCGCAGGCGAGCAGCAGTGCCATGGTGTGATCAGCCACTTCTTCTATGAAGACATCCGGCACATTGGTAACGACTATCCCGGCTTCGGTAGCAGCATCAACATCCACCATATCAACACCAACACTGCCAAGACCAATTACGACACATTTGTCGAGACCAGCGATGATTTGCTTATCAATCTTGATACCCCATGAGGTAATCAGGGCATCAGCATCGGATGCTCCTGACAGAAAGGCATCAGCATCTGCGCCATCAACCTCCACAAGTTCAGCCAATGGTGCCAATGCTTCCAACTCCAGGGAATATCTCTCGGAAAGGGGTCCTTCCCTGGTTACAGCCGGTACCTGTAAAGCAACCTTCTTCTTACCAGCACTATCTTTTCCTGCCATTTTCAATGATTCCTGTTGACCATATTGCTTATCGAAGGCGCTCTATACTGACAGACCGCCACAAGAATTAAAATCGAGTATTGCAGGTGGTTTTATGATAAATACAGCTCAATAAGGAGCGTCTATGCAACACTGGAACCTGGGTAATACAAGAATAACCCGCATTGAAGAGTTGACAGGGCCGCTATTTGACCCCGTCACCTTTTTCCCAGACTACTCCCCTGAAATAGTGGAGAAGCATCGAGACTGGATATACCCCAATCATATTGACTCGGTTTCAGGCAACATCATTGCGAGCATGCATTCTTGGCTTATTGAAACACCACATCACAAAATCCTTGTTGACACCTGCGTCGGGAATGACAAAGACCGTATGCCATATCGAGACTGGCATCGAATGCAGTCACCCTGGCCCAACAATTTCAAGGCAACTGGTGTGACCCCGGATCAGATTGATTTTGTGATGTGTACTCACCTCCACATAGATCACGTGGGATGGAATACTCGACTAGAGAATGGCCAATGGGTCCCTACCTTTCCCAATGCCAAATATGTTTTCTCTGAAATCGAATTTGAATTCTGGAAAGAGGAAAGAAATGCTGAAAATCCAGACGTATTCAAGAAGGTAAACAACCAGGTATTCGATGACAGCGTTCTGCCGATTGTGCGGCTTGCGGAAATGATAAATGGTGAGGTCGACCTGATTGATGACCTGCTCCATATATCACCAGCACCGGGTCACACGCCGGGTAGTATCACCCTTGCCCTGTCATCTGAGGGTGATAAAGCACTGTTCACCGGTGACATCTGCCACCATCCTATCCAGGTTTACGAGCCTAACTGGAACAGTGCATTCTGTGAAATACCCGATGAAGCGATTAGTACGCGAAGAGCTATGCTTGAGCGCTGTGTTGAATCGAATGCGCTCATGATGCCAGCCCATTTTGGGCCTTCATTCGTAGGGCATGTCCTGGATTCCGGTACCGGTTTCAGTTTTAAATTCTGTGACTAGTCCGCCGGGTTTAGATCCGGACATGGACAAGGCTAACCAGCCGATAGAATAACAATACAAGCAACCTAAAAATCATCGTGCGGATCCCAGTCGGGATCAAGTACACCGAAAAAGAGGTCCAGCATCCTGTAGGTTAAACCCCATACCACCTCACCACTGACATCATAGCCGGAGTATCGGTGACGCTCTCCCAACACGTGAAATTCACCTACGGTGATTGAATCACCGGAATACATATCATTCAGGGAACCCCACAGGGTCTTGGCTACTTCATAATTTGGTGTGAATTGCGCCTGTTCGTTTTCCAATTCATAGATGAAAGGGGTAACCACCAGGTCGAGATTTCTGCCCCGCGGATTTGCACGGACAGAATCAATCTCACCAATGAAACGTCCATCCCGGACAAGATCCAGGCCGATTTCTTCCAGGATTTCTCGCTCAGCCGTCTGCCTGAGGTTTTCATCTCCCGGTTCACGATGCCCACCCGGGAAAGCCATATGCCCAGACCATGGGTCTCCTTCGTGTCTGGCTCTCAGTATAAATAGCGCATCCGTATGATCTTCACGTTGCCTCAGAATGATCGCGACTGCAGCCCACCTGGTGTCCTCATGTATTTCAAAGTGGGCAGGTTTGTGCTCCGCGACGACTTGCGCTATCCGCGCGAGTGTCAGTGGCATCCTATTGCGCCGATATAAACTGCAGCCTTAAACATTGATAACTTTCCCGTAGATCGTGTCACCATAATGGGACATTAATCGAACCGATTGCAAAGAGTGATGTCACTAGTATGGTGATAAAGTGTTCCGCACTCAAATTGGTGACCACCTAAGAGATTTCCTATGTACCGTATAGCTTTGCTCCTCCTACTCGCCCACTGCCTGCTGACAAGTTGCGCGGTCAATCCAGTAACAGGAAAAAACGAGTTGTCGTTCGTCTCTGATGAGCAGGAACTTGTCATCGGCAGGGAACAATATCTGCCATCACAACAATCCCAGGGTGGTCGCTACCTGGTCGACCCTGGTCTGACAACCTATGTAAACAAAGTTGGGCAGAGAATCGCCAAAGTCAGCGACCGCCAGCTACCCTATGAATTTGTCGTCCTCAACAACAGCCAGCCCAACGCCTGGGCCTTACCGGGGGGCAAGATCGCGGTGAACAGGGGTCTGCTTCTGGAACTTGACAACGAAGCCGAGCTGGCAGCAGTACTCAGCCATGAGGTAGTTCATGCGGCAGCAAAGCATGGCGCAAAATCAATGCAAAGAGGCCTGATTCTTCGGGGAGTTCTCCTGGCAACAACAATCGGCGCATCAAATTCAGACTATGGCAACTACATCGTCGGTGGCGCTCAGTTGGGCACCCAATTATTAACGCAACGATACGGGCGCACAGCAGAACTCGAATCTGATTCATGACAACCCTTGCAGCTCTGACCCAGTGCTTTCATAGCCGGGCCTATGGCACTCATATCACCACCTTGTGCTGCTGCCGACATATCGTTGGCGGCTTTTACGAATTTTTCCATGGCCGCCTTGAACTCATCGGGTTTCTCCCAGACTGAAGGCAGCGCTTCAGACTTAGACACACCGCTACCGTCAGGAAAAACATCCGGTACTATTTTGGCAAGATCTGCCATGCCCCTGGCGTGATACTGAAGATTATCGAGATGAATCTGGCCTCTCAAGATAGCAGCCAATGAAGACATATGGCCTCCAACTGTACGCATCACGCCTTCGCGATATTTGAATTCAGCCTCCCCTTCCGCAAAAACGCTAAAATTGAGGAACAGCGTTATAACTGCTACCAGAATTTTCTTCATTACTTCCCCCTAATTACACAGTGTTACTGAAAACAGGGTCAGGCCAATATGGCTGCCTTTGCCCTGCTGAAAAATTTGCTCTCGATTGACCTGTTCCCGCCACCACAGTATCGTAATCATTCCTATACATAAGAAAAGACCATGGCTGGAAAGAAAAATTTCCCTTTTGAAGAATCTATCACCAAGCTGGAAGCATTGGTTGAGCGGATGGAAGATGGGAACCTCTCTCTCGAAGAATCACTCAAGACTTTCGAACAGGGTATCAAACTTACGCGTGAATGCCAGCAGGCGTTGCAGGCAGCTGAGCAAAAAGTGAAGCTGCTAATAGAGAAAAATGGCGGCGTTGAGGAAACGTCCTTTGCACCGGAACCCGATGATGATTGAAGGTTTTGAACCGTTTCCAGAAAGGGTCATCCAGCAGCTTGAATTGGTGCTGAATCAGTCTGACGTACCGGACCCTCTTCTCGAGGCAATGCGTTATTGTGTTTTTAACGGCGGCAAACGTATTCGGCCAACACTGGTTTATCTTTCCTGCAAAGTGCTGGATGCCGACCTGGCTCTGGCAGACAAGGCCGCGTGCGCCATAGAACTTATTCATTCTTATTCTCTTATTCACGATGACCTGCCGGCGATGGACAATGATGATATTAGACGCGGAAAACCCACCTGCCACATAAAATTTGATGAAGCGACTGCTATCCTTGCCGGGGATGCTCTACAGGCGCTGGCCTTTGAAATTCTGGCTAATGAGAATCAACTGACTGCAGAAACCAGGCTATCGCTTATCAGCGAATTGGCCGGTGCAGCAGGCGCCCGTGGCATGGTAGCCGGGCAGATCATTGATCTAGCCGGTGAAAGCGAATTAATCGACGCACCAGGCCTCGAGAATATGCATCGGAGAAAAACTGGCGACCTCATCAGCACTTGTCTGAAGTTCGGCGCTATCATCGCCGGTGCCGACTCACAGACAAAGGATGCAATGCATCGGTATGGCCATGCCCTGGGTCTGGCATTTCAAATCAAGGACGATATTCTCGATGTTACCGGTGAAGAACAGACCATCGGCAAACCCGTCAGTTCAGATATCGGGAATGAGAAAACGACTTTCGTTTCCGTACATGGGCTGGAGGAAGCTACCTGTAAGCTCAAGCAACGATTAGTCGAAGCAAAGGCAGCATTGGAACCACTTGGCAACCGCGCAGAACCCCTGAATGAAATGGCTGACTTTATCATTAGTCGAAACCACTAGTCGCGAAGTGACCAGCCCGTATAGAATTTACCCTACGCAATTGTGTAGAATCTCGCCCCCCCCGGGGTACAAAAACCAGAAAAGAGCTTTTAAGTTGATACTTGACCAGATCCCAATAGAGAGACCCTCAACACCGTTACTTGACTCGGTGAATCTCCCTGCTGATCTCAGGGAACTGGATGAAGATGACCTGGAAACTCTTGCCGCCGAATTGCGCCAGTTTCTATTGTTCACCGTGGGCCAGACGGGCGGACACCTCGGTGCCGGCCTGGGCGTTGTCGAGCTGACGATTGCCCTGCACTATGTTCTGGACACACCTGTGGACCAGCTAGTCTGGGACGTTGGCCACCAGGCATATCCACACAAAATATTAACCGGTCGGCGCGAGCAGATGCACAACCTGCGCAGACCAGGTGGTGTTGCACCTTTTCCGGTAAGAAAGGAAAGTGAATACGACACTTTTGGTGTTGGGCATTCTTCGACATCTATCGGTGCAGCACTGGGTATGGCTGTTGCAAGCCGTATGCAGAACAAGGAGAGGCGAACAGTAGCAATAATCGGCGATGGGGCCATGACAGCCGGCATGGCATTTGAAGCCTTGAATCATTCGTCAGATACAGACGCGAACCTGCTGGTTATTCTGAATGACAACGCCATGTCAATATCGGAAAACGTCGGTGGTCTCGCCAAGTACTGTGCCAGGATACTGTCAAGCCGCTTTTACCTTACCTTTCGTGCTGGTAGTAAAAAGATATTCAGCCGGATTCCTCACGTATGGGAGCTGGCGAAGCGTACGGAAGAGCATATGAAAGGAATGGTGATGCCCGGCACCCTTTTTGATGAGTTGGGACTAAATTACATGGGTCCGATCGACGGTCACGACCTGAAGACTCTCATTAGTACACTGGAGAATATCAAGGACCTCACGGGGCCACAGTTCCTGCATGTTGTGACCCAAAAGGGAAAAGGCTTTGGTCCTGCTGAAGATTCACCCGTTGGAACCCATTCTCTGTCTAAGATTGAGATAGCACCAACCCAGATTCCTCAGACACTACCAAATAATTCGAATATTTTTGGCCGCTGGTTGTGTGATATGGCCGAGCAGGACCCAAGACTGGTCGGTATCACGCCTGCTATGAGGGAAGGATCGGATCTGATCGAGTTTTCTGAACGTTTCCCGGATCGCTATTTTGACGTAGCTATCGCCGAGCAACATGCAGTTACACTGGCTGCCGGGCTCGCATGCGAAGGCATTAAGCCAGTAGTTGCCATCTATTCCACATTTCTGCAACGAGCGTACGACCAACTAGTCCATGATGTTGCTATACAAAACCTTGACGTTCTTTTTGCCATAGACAGGGCTGGACTCCTGGAAGATGGACCTACTCACTCCGGTGTATTTGACCTGTCCTATCTGCGCTGTATACCTAACATGGTTGTTATGGCGCCCTCTGATGAGGATGAAATCAGGCAGATGCTGTACACAGGATTTCTCCATCAGGGACCTGCATGCGTACGCTATCCCAGGGGCTCAGGACCCGGTGTGCCAGCAAGCAAAAAGATGACCCGGCTTGAGATAGGTACCGCGAGACTGGTACGTGAAGGCCAAGGGGTGGCGATTTTAGCGTTTGGTTCCATTGTTCACGCCGCAGCCGTGGTTGCAGACAACCTTGATGCAAGCCTTATCGATATGCGCTTCGTCAAACCCCTGGATGAAGACGTGATCAGGAAAATGGCGCGCAGCCACGATTTACTTGTGACCGTTGAAGAGAATTCAGTTATGGGGGGCGCAGGTTCCGCCGTAAATGAATACCTGGCCAGTCTGGACCTAAATACACCCATCCTGAATCTGGGCATACCTGACACCTTTATTCACCAGGATGAACCAGGCAAGATGCTGGCGGCTTGCGGATTAGACAGTAGCGGGATTTTACTTTCTATCAAGGCACGTCTGAATATTGATAAGACGGTCGCTAATATAGTTTCCTAAGAGGTTATTGATTACCAAGCAGATGCCCGAGCTTGCCCGCCTTGGTTGCGAGATATCTTGCATTGTGGTCATTCTGTCCGGTTTCAATTGGTACTCTTTCGACTATTTCGATACCTAATTTGGACATGGCATTCACCTTCAACGGATTGTTAGTCATAAGGCGAATCCTTGACACCTGCAAATGTGCGAACATATTCTTGCACACGGTGTAGTCTCGCAAATCGGCATCGAACCCAAGACGCTCGTTTGCTTCCACCGTATCCGCCCCCTGATCCTGCAATTCATAGGCACGAACCTTGTTAATCAGGCCAATTCCTCTTCCCTCCTGCCGCAAATACAGAATGACGCCATTGCCCTCATCCGCAATTCTCTGCATTGCCGCTTGCAGTTGTGAACCACAATCACAGCGCATACTAAACAGGCAGTCTCCCGTTAAACACTCGGAATGAATACGGCATAGCACACTGTCGGGCATCGAAACATCGCCCAATACGAGTGCCACATGCTCCTGGCCTGTATCAAGGTCTTCAAAGCCATGCATGTTGAACTCGCCAAACAGGGTGGGTAACTGACATGATGCAACGTACTGAACTGGCATTACTTCTCCAAGGTATTTGCTAATCAGGATATTTCACAATATATCCCCGATGGATCGATATTACGAAGATTGTTCATTTTAACAGGACTCAGGCTTTAGTTGTAATGCAGCTAAAACTGGCTGGTTAGTACCATAAGACCAGCATTTTCCTGCATCTTGACACTTTTCAGGAAAGACATACCAAGCAGGACCTCAGTGGGGAACTTACCTTCAAGCACAGCTATCCGCACATTTGTCACTATAATTTCACCGACCTGGACTGACTCGAGAGTAATTTCCCGGGATCTGATAACGCCACCGGCAGTGTTAGAGGCAGCCTCTTTCCCGCCGCTCAAGTCAATACCCAAACTCTTTGCCATTTCTGAATTCATCGCTACTATATTTGCACCTGTATCAATCAGGAAACTGACTGGCCTGCCATTAATGCTACCCATAGTAATGTATTGGCCCCGTTCATTCATTTGCACTGAAACGCTGACCACTTCAGGCTTTTTGAATTCAGAGGCAATTCGATTGCTTCGGAAAAGGGTGGAATGTTCATTCTGATACTCAATGATCGCTTCTCTACTGTTAGCATCAATGAGTGTAACTCCCTCAGGAGATTTTTCGCCGGTCCTCAGAAGCATTTGCCTGCCATCAATACGCAACAGGGCGGCATTGGAAAAAAGCCCCACCACTTCGATATCCAATTGCTCGGCAAACACAGGAGACGACAGCAACATGGCTGTCAATAGAAATGATCTATAGATCGGTCTACACATCATAGTGCGACCCTTATACCGTAGGCAGCAAGCTGTAACAACAGTAAGCTGTATAAACCTGCGGCCACATCATCCATCATTATTCCCAACCCGCCGGCCAATTTCTGATCAAAAAAGCTTACCGGCCAGGGTTTAAGGATATCGAAAAATCGAAAAAGCAGAAAGCCCGCCAACAGCCAATACCACCCTGTGGGTATCATGAACAATGCTATCCACAGGCCTACAAATTCATCCAGGACAATAGCTGACGGGTCTTTAGCCTTCATATCCAGTGCGACCCAACCACAAATAAATATGCCGGCAATGAGTGCGACCGCAACAACCCCCGCATATAGCAGTGGGTCGAGTTCGGCCAGCATCAGGTAAAAGGGTATCGCAGCTATTGTGCCGAAGGTGCCAGGCGCCCTGGGGAACAATCCACTGCCAAATCCAAAAGCAAGAAAGTAAATTGGATTAGTGAATGCCTTTTTGTAATGTGCTTTCATAATATGCATTCTTCGTATGAGCCCTCAGCGGCTTTGTTAAGAGCCCTCAGCGGCTTTGTTAGAAAGCCCTCAGCGGTTTCCGGGAAAGCCCTCAGCGGCTTTGTTAGAAGCCTTCAGTGGTTCCTTGTGGAACCCTTGTAAATAGCCCTCAGCGTTTCTCTAAAAAAAGGTCCTCTAACGGATATTATAAGGAAGCCTTCAGGGGCCTGTTAGATTAAAAGTGCTGGTATCCCGTGCTTTCAATGTCCAGAGCCCCGGCACCTTCACCCGACAATGCTATTCCCGGCGTTTTCACAATCGACCCGATTCTGGTAATTAAAACGCTTGTGGACACCGCCAGTTTCTCTATCTGGCCTCGAGATGAAGTGTTGGCACTGAAGCACAGTTCATAATCATCACCGGCGGTGAGCGCCAGCGACAATGCCTCATCGGGGGATGCAAATAGAAGCATTTCCGCTGAAACCGGTATCCTATTTACATCAACTTTTGCGCCTACTTCACTACTATCTGTTAGATGTCTCAAATCAGCAAGAAGACCGTCGGACACATCAATCACTGCGCTGGCGATCAATCGCAACTGCTCACCCACTTCGATTCTCGGTTGTGGCGACTGGTAAGCATCGAGTAAGGATGGAAACCTCCCTTCAGCCTCTTCGAGAAGCAGCAGGCCCGCACCAGCATCACCTGGATACCCGGTAACATACACATCTTCACCAACATTCGCCCCACTGCGCTTCAGCGCTTGTCCCGATGGCACTAACCCCATGACTGTAAAGGTTAAGGTCAAAGGTCCCCTGGACAGATTCCCGCCCACAAGGGGTATCTCAAAGTCTACCGATAGCCTTGAGAGTTCTTCTGAAAATTTAGAAAGCCAGCCATGATCTATGCCTGGTAACGTCAAGGCACCAGTAAATGAATAGGGGGATGCGCCCATTGCGGCAAGGTCGCTGACCGCAGCTGCAAAAGATCGCCTGGCAACCATATCCCCACTACAATCCTTTGGAAAGTGCACTCCAGAGACCAGCGTATCGGTGGAAACACACAACTCAAAACCATCCGGCACCCTCAAAACTGCACAATCATCACCAGGACCAAGGGCTACATGATCAGATTGCCAG
>Ga0187827_10005157_pt1 | contig 15597 bp, 15 predicted proteins | sample ETNtaG_39_FD_167969 | JGI IMG/M metagenome (GOLD analysis project Ga0187827, IMG submission 167969) | Marine microbial and viral communities from oxygen minimum zone, Eastern Pacific Ocean - ETNP2014_SV_150_PacBio MetaG (Illumina Assembly) | ecosystem: Environmental > Aquatic > Marine > Hypoxic...
TTCACTCATACTCATGGTACATCTTCTTCAACTAATTATCGAATATTCTCAAATAATGATGGTTCGTACAAAATTGATTTTTATGCACATCAATACGCTGATACTGGGGATTATCTAGGTTATAATTTAAAAGTTGACTTACTTGGTTACAAATTATTTAATAAAGTCTTTTTCCCAAAATCTGGTGAAAAAATTTTACATGATATTAACTTAGTTAAACAAGATGTCAATATTGCTGGAAAATATACTCTTGTATCAGAATATGAAACTGGTTATCCGATTTGGTTAGCTGATATTGATGATGCAGAAAAATATATTGCGTTATCTCATGGACATCATAATTATAATGCTGACGAAGTTGATGTGACTAAACATGGAATATATTTTTTTGATACAAATGGAAATTTATTATGGCGATATCTTACTAAATATCAAGTTTGGGGTATAGATCTTTCTGATGATGGAAATTATGTTGCCGCCTCTATTATGACTGATGAAAATTCTATATTATTCAATAAAAATGGTGAAATATTATGGGATACAACTAGTTTAGGAATGCCAAAAAATCATGCGTCGCGAGAAATACGAATAAGTCATAATAGTAAATATGTTGCTATCGGAGGTGATGACTATCTAAAATTACTTGACTTAGCTACTGGTACACAACTATGGAAAATTTCACTTAATGGTCAAATTCGCGGAATTATATTTGATGCTACTGATTCAATACTCTATATTGGAAGTGGAGATGGTTACGCCTATAAACTTTCAATTGACGGAGAAATTTTAGGTAAAGCCTATGTTGAAGCTTGGCCATATAGATATAGTTTTGTTTTATCCCATGATTCACAATATATCGTTTCTTCAAGTAAAATTGGTAAATCTTGTTTAGTTCGTACATCAAATATGAAGACTCTTTGGTGTTTTGACGTAAGAGGAGGTGGTCATTGGGCTGCTATTACTTCAGACAATACTTATGTTTTTATCGGCTCTGGGGGATCTTATCCTGCTATGGCTTTCGATTTAGATGGTAATATGTTATGGTTTCATACTAAAGTTTCAAAAAGCCGTTTGATAAGTGAAGATGGTAAATATATAATGATGGACGGTGATTTATATAATTTAAATGGCAAACTATTATGGGATAATGATCTTCCTGGAGAACCAGATTTCTCATATATTTTTAAAGATAACAGTAAAATTATTACGTTTTTTAAAGATGATGGAATTCTACGTATTTGGACAGGTTATTTAGAAGAGCTTCCTGTTCCAGAACCTGAAGTGAATAATGAGCCGCCAAAAGAATCTGAAGAACGTCGAGAGCCTCCAAAAGAACCTGAAGAATCTAGAGAGCCGCCAAAAGAATCTGAAGAACGTCGAGAGCCTCCAAAAGAACCTGAAGAATCTAAACCTGTTAAAGAACCTGAACAAGTTGAAATGACTTCTAAAACTACTAAATCAACTAGCCAAGTTATAATGAAAACTGAAACTACTACTTTAATGACAAGTGCTTCTGAAACAATGTCTACCGATAAAACTATTAATAATGACTCTGAAGGAGGCGGATGTTTAATTGCTACAGCGGCATTTGGATCTGAACTTTCTCCTCAAATACAGTTTCTAAGAGGATTCAGAGATCAGAAGATAATGAGTACAGAAGCGGGAGCAAACTTTATGAAAGTGTTTAACCAGTTCTACTACAGTTTTAGTCCACAGATAGCAGAATACGAAAGATCAAACCCTATATTCAAAAATATTGTGAAATATACCATTTATCCACTAATAGGCATACTTCAGATATCAGAGACAGGATATAATATAGCAGGTAATTCAGAGTTAGGAGCAATATTCTCTGGTTTCATAGCAGCTATGCTGATAGGAGTGATCTATCTCTCACCATTCATTTTAATAATAAAACCTATTCGACAAGGTAAAACATTGTTTAAAAAGATGACACTACTACTTTTAGTTTCATTATCAACACTTATTATCGGAATTATAAATTCAGATCCAACAATTTTAATGATTACTACATCATTTTTCATATTAACAACAATTATAGGATTCTCAGTTTTAACACCGAAAATATTAGTCTCTGTTTACAAAAAATATTTGATTTATTAGAATAGAAATTTTTTACGGAATTCTTTCCCCATGTTGAGATATATCTAAACCTGCTTCTTCATCTTTCTCATTGACACGTAGACCCATAGTCCAATCTAGAACTTTCAAGATAACAAAAGTTACCACCATAGAATAAACACAAGTAACTCCAATACCAAAAGCCTGAGCTAAAAGTTGATTAGCGTTGCCAAAGAATAAACCATCAACACCGTTTATAGCAGCATTTGCAAATAGACCAAGAGCTAGAGCACCCCATATTCCACCAACACCGTGAACAGCCCATACATCTAGAGCATCATCAAATCCCATCTTATTTTTAAATTCTATAGCAAAGAATGAGACCATACCTATAACAAATCCAATAACTACTGCAGCCATAGGACCTACAAAACCTGAAGCAGGAGTTATAGCTGCAAGACCGGCTATTGCTCCGGTAGCAATTCCTATAACACTAGGCTTCTTTTGTCTAATCCAGCTCATAACCATCCAAGATAATGCTCCGGCTGAAGCAGCTATCTGAGTGACAACAAACGCAGATGTAGCAAGTGAGCCAGAAGTTAAAGCGCTTCCAGCATTAAATCCAAACCAGCCGAACCATAATAGTCCAGCTCCTAATACCATTAATCTAATATCATGAGGTTCCATAGATTTGACTCCTAAACCTTTTCGTTTACCAATAACCAACGCTACAACTAGTGCGGAAACACCGGAACTTATGTGGACTACGATTCCACCTGCAAAATCTAATACACCAAGATTTCCTAGCCATCCTCCTGCACCCCAAACCCAATGTGCAATAGGGTCATAGACCAAAGTGGTCCAAAGAAGTGTAAATATGATAAATGTTTTGAACTTCATTCTACTAACAAAAGCCCCAGTTATGAGTGCAGCTGTTATTACAGCAAACATCATCTGAAAAACCATAAAAGCTTGATGTGGAATTGTAGTAGCATAAATATCATGAGGTGTTAGATCTACATTATTAAGACCGATCCAATCTAATCCACCAATAAATCCCCCGATATCTGGTCCAAAGGATAAACTATATCCGACAAATATCCATTGAATACTAACAACCGCTATAGTGATAAAACTAATCATTATTGTGTTTAACACATTTTTTTTCCTTACAAGACCGCCGTAGAAAATAGCTAGAGCAGGAGTCATAAGTAAAACAAGAGCTGCAGATATTAAGATAAATGCAGTATCCGCTGTTTCAAGTGACATTATAACTTCTCTTCAATAATTAGATTTTAACATTCTTTGACAAAAAAAATTGAGTTTTAAACGAAAAGTTTTGATTCAAAACTGAGTTAGAAATATGTTATTCAATATGTAGAACCGTGAAGTTATAACTAATAAACACGTTTATCTTATAGTAGATTTAATTGAATAGGAATCTAATATTTGCTCTAATTGTAGTTATAATTATAGTAGCTGTTATTGTTGCTTTACTACCTATATTTAGATCAGTAGCTGATGCTTCTCAAACAAATGTTTCAACAGAAACTTCTGAAATGACAGCCAAGAGCACTGTAACAATGCTTACGACCAGTGAAAACAAATTATCTTCTGCGGAACAGAAATCTGTAGAAGAGAGTTCAGTTGAGAAAACCGCTACAAAGCAAACTTATACAAGTACAGGTCAAACTAGTGTAGAACAGATTACTGTGGAACAATCTTCGGATGATACATCTTCTAAAACGGATTCACAATGGTCTCCATTTGGCACAGATTTCAGCGAGTGTTTAGAAGAAGATAATGGACTTACTTCACTACCTATAAGCATTGATTCGAGCTACGATATATTACCATTGGGTACAATTATGGGGAGCAGTCATATTACACCTACGGATCATTGGTATTTTAATATCAAGATAATTGATGATAATCTGGTAGATATTTTATCTCCTGCGTCGGGTTATATAGTGAAGATTTCACGTTCTTCAGATGAGGAGGGTCTGGGAGATTATCGTATGATAATTGAGCATTCCTGTACACTATTTACTTATTACATTCATTTACGGCAAATTGACTCTGAGATATTGAAAGAGATTGGAGAAATATCTCCGAATAATATTGTTCATAAAAGAATATCAGTAGCTTCAGGTCAACCAGTAGGTAAAGTTGGTCCACTTCTGTCTTATCAGAGGATAAATGATGAAACTAACCTTGATTTTGCAGTAATTGACACCAACATAATTTTACCGGGATTTATTATTCCAGAACATTATGAAGAAGAGTGGAAAATTCATACTGTAGATCCTTTTGATTATTATGAGGAGCCTTTGAGAAGCCAATTACTGGAGAGAATGGTTAGAAAGGTTGAACCTTATGGCGGTAAAATTGATTATGATATAGATGGTAAATTAGTTGGAAATTGGTTCCTAGATCGTACTGAAACATACTTTGCTAGAGGAGTTGCTGGTCAATCCAAAGCAGTGTGGGAGGAAATTTATGGTAGAGATGTAGGTAGCTGTGAAGCTGAATACTGGGATAGAAAAGATGACGCATCAAGAGGAGCTCTGCCTTGTGATTACTGGCTTGGCCACCTAACTTTTGCATATGATAGTATACACCCTGATAAGATTAAAATATCAATGGCTATTTTCTGGGACTTTGAAGAAGGACGTCCACCATGGAGAGTTAAGAATAATACGCCAGACCCAGCTTCAATAGATGTTGAATCAGGCATTGTAAAATATGAGATATACACAGACTATCAAAACCGCGAAGAATCCAAGCCATTTAACATAGTTGGAACACTACTAGTTCAGATGTTAGATGATCGAACCATAAAAGTCGAGGTATTCTTCGGGCAAAACATTGAAGATGTAAACGAATTCACTGAAAAAGCACGAATCTACCGCAGATAATACTAGAAAATTTGATTACTTGAAATCCTTAATCGATTTCTTCTTTTTTATCCATTGATTTTAACCTTATTACATCATATCTAACCCTTTTTTTCTCGATTGCTTCTTTAATTTTTCTTTCAATTGAGTTAAGTTGTGCTTTTCCAGTTTTTACTTCTACAAATACAATTTCTTCAATTTTTTCGTCTTTGTTTTTAGCAAGTACATAATTTTTGTAAACTATATAATCAACTGGTTCGCCACCAAGAAATCTGACATCTCCAGGATGATAATTTTTGATAAATTCTTTCATATATGGTGCAATATTTTCACCTATCTGACCTTTAACTATAGGTCTTTGCGTGTCAAGGCTCGATTGTACAGCATCGTCTATCATTTTTTTTACTTCAGATTCAGTGTAACGTTTATCTCTACTTTGATTCCAGAGATATAATACAAGAACAAATAGAATAATAATGACTACAACTAATAGTTCAAACATAAATTGCAAAAATAGTCAATAAAACAATAGGTTAAACAGATATTTAGTAATTTCTTGTAATAAAAAAAACAATTTCTGAAAAAAATGTGTTTTTTAACGAAAAAATTTGATTTTCAATGAAAATAAAATGGTTTTCAACGAAATTTTTTGAAAAAATAATGAAAACACGTGCGAATCACAGCAATTTAGTAGGATCAAGCGAGTGATATCGCTTGATTTAGCCTTTGTTAGGCTTGTTTCCCGTGATTCACAGTGTTTTCCGAATAGTATGTGTAATGTTATTTTGAACAGAACGCTTTAGTGCTTGGCTTCATGAGGTATGCGATAATCAATGCGGAAATGGCTATGCCGAAAATTACACTACCAGGGTCTGAAGTGCCTCCAGCTACACCGGCAAGATTAAGTGGAATGGATATAATGTTTGCTACTATTGCTAGAATCCATCCCCATTTTTTACCTTTCAAAAGGCCGTAGCCTGCTGGTAACGTTATAATTCCTATAATTGTAGCTATAATACCAAGGAAAGCTAATCCTTCAAGTTCTGAAGAGATAGTAGACACACCAAGACTTATAAAACCACCAAATAGTGCTAGTAATCCCGCAATGATCGTGAGAATAGCGATGATTGTAAGACCAAGTGGTCTTTTCTGAATTTCACTCATATTGTGGTATTAACAAAATTAATATTTAATAACTCGCATAAGAAGATTAACAGATAAAAAATGTTTTAGCGTTACCTATTTGAACAGAAGGCTTTAGTGCTTGGCTTCATGAGGTATCCGACAATCAATGCGGTAATGATTATACCTACAATTACACTACTAGCATCTGAATCACCTGAGACGAATACGACGATACTGAGTATAACTGATAGAAGGTTTGTCCCGATTGCTAGAGTCCACGCCCATCTTTTTCCTTTCAAAAGACCATATCCTACAATAACAGTTATACTAAAGAAAATTCCTAGATAAGGCAGTGATATAAACCCTATAATTAGAGATAGGTATAGTATACCAGTAAATAAGATTGAGAATAAAAAAGAAACAGATAGAAAACTAACGGCTAATACTTCAAGTTCTGAAGAGAAAACACCCAAGCGCCACCCAATATTCCTACTAACCCTAAAATAATTGAGAGAATAGCGATGATCGTAATACCGATTGGTCTTTTCTGAGTTTCACTCATACTGTGATATCAAAACAAGTAATATTTAACAGTTAAAAAAAAGGATAAATATTATTATATATAATACTAAATTATATTTTGAAAGATCAAACACGTTTCTCCAGAAGAAAAGTAATTAAGACAGTAGGATCAGCCGCATTACTTGGTTCAATAATATTACTTGCTAGCCCATTATTTATCTCAAGAGCGTCTGCTGAACAACAAAAACGTCAAAAAGGCAAAAAAGATGGAACCTGGTGGAAAAATGAAGAAGCAATCAAAAAAGAGAAGATGGAAGCTTGGAACAAATTAGATAAAAATGAGAAACAAGCAATCAAAAAAAAGAAGATGGAAGCTTGGAAAGGAATAAAAAAACAGAAAATGGAAGCCTGGAAAAAACTAAGCGAAGAAGAAAAACAGGCTATTAAAGAAAAAATGAGAGATAAACGGGGCAAAAAAAGAGGTAAAAAACCTGAGTCAAAAAAAATATGGGAGAAACTAAACAAAGAACAGACAGAGATTCTTAAAAATAAAATAGTAGAGTTACGTAAAAGTAAAGCTACAGGAAAAGAAATCAGAGAAGCTGTAGCCAAACAGTTAGAAGAATGGGGAGTAACCTCATAAACACTAACTAACTGCACTTTTACCTAATAAATTATCAGAAATTTTAAGATAATTAACCATAAATTGTTTATAGTCCCCGTAACTTAATCTAAAATGTGCCTCGGTAGCTCAGCCTGGTAGAGCACCACCTCGGTAAGGTGGTTGTCACGGGTTCAAACCCCGCCCGAGGCTTAAATATTACTGACACAAGAATTATTACTAAAAAACAGTATCATACTCAGACATTATTTTCCCATCAACTATTGTATTCTGTACACAACCAGGAAAACTAACACCTTCATACGGAGACCAACCACATTTAGTATACAAACTTTCAGAAGTAGTTATACAACTCTTCTTTAAATCCAATATAGTCAAATTAGCTTTTAGACCAACTTTAATCTCACCCCTATCACTTAAATTAAGAAATTTAGAAGGATTAACACAAGCAGTCTTCAACACAACAACAGGATCAACATGTTTCTCAACAATTAACCAACTAACAACTTTACCAAAATCGTCAAGACCAGTAACACCACTAGGCGCATCCCAAATACCCACTTTCTTCTCACTCAATAAATGTGGAGCATGATCAGTCACTAAGAAATCAATAAACCCTTTCGAATATTGATCAAGAAGTTTAGCCTGAAACACTTTTCCTCTAATAGGAGGATTCACTTTAAGCAACGAATTCTCAATTTCAGAATTATTAAAAAACAAATGATGCAAAGTTACCTCACAAGTAACATCAGAAGACTGTGAATTATTAACAAGATTTACAGTCTCAGGAGTTGATACATGACATATATTAATTTTTCCAGGCAATTCAATAACTTCTTTTACAGCTTTCACTTCAGAATAATCAGGTCTAGAATCACAGTGAATTTGTAGATTATCAACATTTTTAAGATCATTCATATTCTTTTCATTAATTAACTGATCTTCACAATGAACCGAAATTGGTTTCCCAGTTTTATTAACAATTTTAGCAACATTTTCGAGAAAAGTATAAGGTAAATACAATTTCCCAGTACTATGACAAGTATAAATTTTATATCCAACAACATATTCAGAAAAATCAGATAATATATCAATATTATCAGGAGTTACCCCAGCATAAATGAATGCATCAATTAATGATTTCTTAGATATTAAATCAATTTTATTTTGAATATTTTTTAAGTTAATTGCAGATTCAGGTGAATTAGGCATATCAACTAAAGAAGTAACTCCACCATGAATTGCGGCTTTAGTTCCACTATTAATATCCTCTTTATATTCCCATCCAGGTTCTCTCAAATGAGTGTGAATATCAATAAATCCAGGAAAAACCAATGAATCATTAACATTAAGAGTTTTTTCACCTGCCAGGCCTTGTTTAGAAATTTTATCTATAAGTCCATCATTTATTCCAATTTGATAATTGGATAGACCAGAAACAGTTACTAAATTACCTTCAACAACAAGGTCATACAAAAGAGATTACACCCATATTAGATAAAAGAGGGTAGTTCATTAATTGAAAAAATTCTTTCACAATATTGGCAAGTTAGAGATAAAGGGTTTTTATTAGTAATATTAAATTTTGAAATGTTTGGTTCATTTGCATTAGAAATACAATTTGAATTTGGACAATCAAAAACATCTTCAAGTATATCTGGAACAGTGATATCAGATTTTTGAGAAACTTTCCAGTTACGGATTATATTTAACGTAGCGTCTGGAGCTATTAGAGATATTTTATTGACTTCATTACTAGTTAATTCCCGGTTTTCAATTTTTAAAATATCTTTATGGTCTAGTGTATCGCTAATCATATTTATTATAACAACAGCAGTTTCTTTAGATAATATTTTAGAACCTAATAATTCAAGTACTTTAAGTCCTCTATTAACTGGAATATGATCTATAACTGTACCGTTCTTTATTTTATTTACAAGTTGTGTTTTTTCAGTCATTCAACCACCATATTTAAAATAGCCATTCTAACAGGTATTCCATAATAAACTTGTTCAAAATATTTAGCGTAAGGTGTATTATCTATTTCAGGAGATATTTCAGTAATTTTAGGTAAAGCATGTAATATAATTAGATCTTTGTTTATATTAGTCAAATGATCTAATTTTAAACGAAATTCTCTTTGAAGTCTTTGCGCATCGTATACATCGTCAAATCGTTCTTTTTGTATTCGACAAACATAGATCACATCAACATTTTTAAGACCTTCTTTAATATTATTTGTTTCAAATATATCAGTATTGAATTTCTTTAAATCATTAAGAGTATTTGGACCAATTTCTAATCCTACAGGAGATATTAATCTCAAATTAGCTTTAAACATACATAAAGCGGAAGCAAGAGATTTCATTACTCGTGCATGTTTAAGATCACCAAGAAGAGCGACATTTAATCCTTCAATTTTACCTTTAAGTTTCTGTATTGAATATAAATCAAGGATTGTTTGTGTAGGATGTTGATTTCCACCATCACCACAATTTATAACAGGTTTATCAGTAATATCAGCAATGTAACGCGCAGCTCCTTCCTCAGGATGACGAATAGTAAATAGATCACAATAATTTTCAACTACCTTTATTGTATCAGTAAGATTCTCGCCTTTAGAAATTGAACTAGATTCAGTTGAACCAAAACCTAATACCTGACCTCCTAATTTATACATTGCAGATGTAAATGATAATCGAGTTCTTGTACTAGGTTCAAAAAATAAAGTCCCAAGAATTTTATCTTGCATTACTTTGGGCACTGTATTATTTTTCAAATACTCAAACATTTTCTCTGATTCAACTAGAAAATTTTCAATTTTTTTCTTAGAAAAATCTTTTATCGAAATTACATCCATATTCCTAGAACTATTTATTATTTTACACATTTAAAATTAGTGGATAATATAATAAATAGAGTAAAATAGTACAATTAGCGTTTTAAATCAGAATAAATCTAAAAAAAGTTATAAACATATGAAATATGATTAAATAAGTAATGCCTTCAGCATATATATTAATAAACGCAGACTTGGGAACTGAATCTCAAATTATAAATAATATAAAAGATCTAAAAGGAATAAAAGAAGCATATACAGTCTACGGAGTATATGACATTATTGCAAAAGCAGAATCAGAATCACTAGACAAACTTAAAATCATTATTGAGAATGCAAGAAAATTATCTAAAGTTAGATCAACATTAACTATGATAGTAATGTAAATAATAATATTTTACAGATATTTTAATAATTATAAATATTTATGAATCAGGATTTTGAAGAATTATATTCATAAACAATAATTCCTACTAGAGTCACTAGAAAAAAGACACTAGTAATTATAGGAATATAATCAAATAAACCAGCTATATTCACAGGATGTTCACTTTACATAATATATAGAACATTAATCATTTAAATAATTATTTAATACAAAAATTAGATAATTATTTAATAACACATAATATAAAATAATATAACAATAAAATAATTATTAAAAAATATTTAGGAAGTAAATGAAATGGAATTTAAAGAATGGCTACCATATTATGATCAGATAGTAGAGAAATTTGGTTATGAACAGGAAAAAGAACATAAAGCAGCAGAGATTTTAAGTTTAGTATTAAGAAAAAACTCAATTAAATATAATGATTTAAGAAATATAATAGAAAATAGACCAGTGCTTATACTTGGAGCAGGGGGTACATTAGATAAAGATTTAATAAAATTAAGACAAACGAAATGTTTAGATAAATTTGTTACAATTGCAACAGATGGTGCAACATCAGGAATAATGGACATATGTATGGCATATCCCAACTTAATTATAACTGATTTAGATGGAAAATTACCTGATATAATAAACGCTTCAAATAAAGGCAGTACAGTAATTGTACATGGAAATAATAATAATATAAAGAGAGTAGTAGATTATACACCAAGATTTACGAAAAAGATGGGTACAACATGGTCTACATCTAGACCAAACGTACATAATTTTGGTGGGTTTTTAGATGGCGATAGAGCAATTTGTATGGCTTTATCTTTAAATGCAGAATTCATAATAACAATAGGAATGGATTATAAAGGTTTTATTGGAAAATATTCAAGAACTCCAATTAGAATTAGAAAAACTAAACAAGCAAAATTAAAATTTTCCAAAAATCTTATAGAAAAAGTTAGAGAAAAATATAAAATAAAATGTTATAACTCTACTACAAATGGAATGAACATAAAAGGATTTAAAAAAACAGAATTAGAAGAAATAGAGAAGATAATGTAAAATAGAATTAAATTAGATATAATAAGTAAGATAAGAGTCGGGGTAGCTCAGCTTGGTTTAGAGCGCCAGTCTGTAATAGGGTGTTACTCATGATCTGGAAGTCGAGGGTTCGAAGCCCTCCTCCGACATTTTAGAATATAATAGAACATGAATTAATTTAATTTATTAGAAATCCAGTCTTCTTCTAGTTTTTTGTTATAATCATTCATTTCTTTCGAGAAAATATGTTGAATGAAGAATTTTATTATAGGAAAAAAGATTTTTGTAAGATAACCTTTAGGATATATGTTACTTTGATAATTAAATTGTGTTTTTCCATCTATTAGAGTTAATTTATATTTTGAAACAGCTGTAGCTATAGTTCCATTATATTCTGCTTGCCATTCATATGGTGGTTTAAGAATTACTTTGACAGTATAACGCATTTCTTTTCCAAAAAACTTCACTACATCTTCAATAATAATGTCATCAGATTTGCTAATTATTTTCCTGGATTTTAATGGTTTAACAAGTTTAGAATCAGTAGATTGTAGATCTGTCCACCAAGCATATACTATTTCAGGTGGTATTTCAAGTATTTTAGAAATAAATAAAGTTGACATATAAATTTAATATAAATAAAACAAGGTTATTTTTTAGAGAGTATTGTACGACTCAATAAGATTATTGATAATACAATAAGAAATGCTTCAATCATTTCGGGTACTCCAAATCCTAAACCTAAAGCTTCATGCCAACGATTTGAAAATGAAGAGATAGTTATAAGAGATAAAATTCCGAGAAGAATTAAAGTAATTCCAACATTCTTCATCTTATTTTTTAAGAATGAACCACCAAATATAATTATAGAAATAGGAGCGAGAATAAAGAAGCCAATAGATGGATAGAGATGTAGTATTCCAGCTTCTTCAGTATAAACTCCAATAAATGTAAAAGAAATTGAGGCAACAATAAATACAAGCGCACCAACTGAATATAGTTTCGACTTGAAGGATCTTACAATGCCTATACCTAATATAGACATTAAGATGCCACCAATTATAAGAGTATAATTAAATAAATTTGCAACTTTACTAACACCTAAATCACTTAAAGCATTACGTTTCCAACTATAACTTCCATCATCAGCCCATGATGAAGAGTATTGTGGACCTAGTTCTCCAGCACAACCAGTAGTACACATTTGTGTAGCTAAGAAAACAAGAAGAAAAAGACTAATTGGAACTATAATTCCAAATATTACAAGAAAAGATTTAGATTTCAATAGATAATATAACACAATAAATTTATTTATCTTTTTTTAAAAAATACTAAATTTTATGATAAAGTAGATATTGCTTCTTTAAGAATAAAGTTAAGACTTTGTGTTTCCATTACTTTACCTTCAATTTTTAATTTACCTGAAAAAAACGCTCCAAGCGAATCAAGTTTTCCTTCTAACATAGCAATTAAATCTTGAGTTTCCGCAATCATAGTTGCTAACGGAGAATCATGATTGCCTTGACTAACATTAATTTCATTATTACTAATTTCTATAAAAAAAGGGTCAGCACCAACAGGGTTAAATTGAAAAGCCTTATTCCAACCGTCAATTTTTTCTTTAATTTTAGCATTATTTGAACTATTATCTATTAAATTTTTTAGTAAATTAAATGGAACGTCTGATGACATGATATTTTTTTTCAAAATTAAATATAAAAGATTTTAGATAAATCATTTAATTTAATCTCCATTCATAAACATATTTAGTTTCATCAATTTTTTTAATATGAAGTTTAATATTCATACCAATTTTTACTTTTCCATATTCAACATCTTTAAGCCAAGCTAAGATTTTTATTCCTTGATTCAATTTTCCAATTGCCACAGTATAAGGAACTTTATCCATAAATGAACCGGGCGCCACCATCAAATGTGTAAATACTTCTAATGTACCCTCAGTTGAAAATTCTACCCATTCCATTTCTGAAGATAAACACTTAGAACAATCACCTTGTGGAGGAAAATAATATGTAGAACATTTTACGCATTTAGGAATAACAAGTTTTCCTTTAGACATAGAATTCCAGAAAGTTTTAGTTTTACCAAGAGGGATTTGATAAACTAATTTCAGAGGATGTTGTGTTTGAATGGAAGTTATATCGTCAAAATTCATTTACTTATCAACTCCTAAGACAGTAACATAACACGAATGTCCAGTTCCACCAACATTATGAACAAGGCCAAGCCCATTTTTAATAGGTACTTGTCTTTTACCACATTCATTTCTAAGTTGTTTAGTAATTTCTACAATCATAGAAGTTCCAGTAGCACCTATTGGATGACCTTTAGCTTTTAAACCTCCATCAACATTAACCGGTATACTTCCACCAATATATGTTTGATTTTCTTGAATTAATTTTCCACCTTCACCTTTTTTACAGAAACCTAAATCTTCATAAGCCATAATTTCTGCTATACTAAAACAATCATGTACACAAGCAACATCAAAATTTTTAGGACTAGTTTTTGACATAGAATATGCATCGTTAGCAGCTTTTACAGTAGATTGAATTCCTAGATAATCTGGTCTTCGACTTAGATTTGCACTATCACTAGCTACACCAATACCTTTAATCCAGATAGGATCTTTAGTAAGTTGATTAGCAATTTTTTCAGAAGCTAAGATAACAGCAGATGAACCATCACTAACTGGACAACTATTATACAAACGGAGAGGCCAAGATATAACATATGAATTTAATATAGAATTAAGATCAACTTCCTTTTGAAATTGAGCTAGAGGATTCATAGCACCGTATTTATGCGCTTTAACAGAAACTAAACCAAGTTGTTCTTCAGTAGTACCAAATTTCTGCATATGAGCATTAGCATACATTGCATAATATGCTGGAAATGTCACACCATAATTTTCAAATTCCCATAAATATGAACCGGCGCGACCAATCATTTCTATAGCAGTAGAAATATCAACCTCAGTCATTTTTTCAACACCAATAGCTATTGCAATATCAGATAAACCACTAGCAATAGATGTAAAACATTCTCTAACTGCGGCACTTCCAGTAGCACATGCAGATTCTACTCTAACAACACCTTTAGGAGTTAGACCAGCATATTCATTTATTACTATTGCAGGTAAGGATTCTTCATACCATCCGCCTGCAGTACCTACACCAACAAAATCAATGTCTTTTTGAGTTATATTAGCATCATTAAGTGATTCTCGAATAGATTCAAATGCTAATTCAGATAAATTAACATCAGTTCTATTTCCAAATTTACTATGACCGACCCCTATAATGGCGACTTTATTCATAATTATTAATAAAATACAGTAATATTTATGATTTCTATTTAATTACATAACAGATAAATTCGAACAATGATTTTATAGTAATATGGAAGAATTATTTCAGCGTTCAATAAACGAAATTAATAAATTAAGAAAATTTAGTGAAGATGATTTAAAATTATTTGAATTAGCAGATAAAGTTGCTGACGAAATATATCCTGAAGAAGTAGATTTTTACTTAGAGAGAAAATTTAATAGTAAATCTATTGATATAATGAAGAAATATAACTTATTTGGCATACCAGTAGCTAAAGAATATGGCGGTAGAGAAGCAAGTCCAATAGTAAGTACTCTTGCATATGAAAGATTGGGTCAAGTAGGATTAGGACCTTGGAGTGTTATAGCAGTATCAATAGGTTTAGCTGGTACTTGTGTAGAAATATGGGGTACAGAAGAATTAAAAGATAAATATCTTAGACCTGCTGCAAAAGGTGAAATAATATTAGCATATGCACTTACTGAACCTATGGCAGGAAGTGATCCAACCGCACTAACTACTACTTATGAAGAAAAGGGAGGTGAGTATATAATAAATGGAGCTAAATATTTAATAACAAATGGATCAATAGCTGATTCGACAGTAGTATTTGCGATAGATAAAGATACAAAATCGATAACTTCTTTTATGATAGATAATAAATCAGAAGGATTTGAAGTAACTTTAGAATTAAAAGAGAAAATGGGATTTTTTACATCAGATACAGCAAT
>Ga0187827_10005160_pt1 | contig 15593 bp, 9 predicted proteins | sample ETNtaG_39_FD_167969 | JGI IMG/M metagenome (GOLD analysis project Ga0187827, IMG submission 167969) | Marine microbial and viral communities from oxygen minimum zone, Eastern Pacific Ocean - ETNP2014_SV_150_PacBio MetaG (Illumina Assembly) | ecosystem: Environmental > Aquatic > Marine > Hypoxic...
CTTACCCAGTGCATAAAAAAAGTAGCGGGGAGTAGATTTGAACTACTGATCTGCGGGTCTCTCAAACGCGAAGAATCGTAAAAAAACATCCGCGTCATATGAGCCCGCCGGGTTATCCAGGCTACCCCACCCCGCTATGATATACACGTTTTGGGATACAATGATAATATAAATGGTTTATTTCGTTTATAACTTATTACAGAACTAAACTCTCTCAAACCGGAATACATACGCCCGTTAATGGCTACCCAGTAAAACTGGTTAATTCAATTGATTATATGATATACTAAGGTCCTGTTTTGTCTTTGTCGGAATCAAATTCTTCCATGTCCCCAATCTTTGCGCCAAATGCGATATTGCGCTGTATCTTGGTGATCCTTATCTTTATTCGGTCTCCCTTTACCACGCCTGGGACGAATATTACCCGGCCGTCCACTCTAGTGAGGCCGTCGCCCTTCTTTCCTATATCGGTTATGGTCACTTCCTCGATATCCCCTTCCTTTAGGGTAGATTGCTTTTCGGGTGTTCCTCCGCCCTCGTCACGATTTTTTCCGGCCTTGTCGTGCCCTTCCTTCGCCAGGTTCTCGGGGCATACGCTTCTTCTGGAACAATTGCTGCACTTCCCGAACCGTCGATGGTTCCGGTGTACATCCCCGGTCTTCATCAATTCCTCCATGTCGCCGACCTTTTCAGCTAGAAGATTTTCGAGCTTCTTGTCGTAATGGATCTTGTAGCGGTTATCTTCCTTATCACCGTACTGGATGTAACCGTAGAGCGGGCGTATCCCGTAGTTGTCCTCTACCAGTTTCAGATAAGCGGCCAGCTGGAGGATGTGGGAGAAATAGGGGCCCCTGGGTATTTTACCTGTCTTGATCTCTTCCGGGATGTAATAACCGTCTTTTTCGAGGATTATATCCGGTTTTCCGGATATGTTCAGCGTCTTGCCGTACAAAGTTGATTCCTTTTTATCCATTAGGTCCACGTAATCGATACGGCCTTCTTCGATACCTTTGTCGTCCCGATACTTCTTTGCCCTTCTAGCGTTCTTGAGCAGGTAATATAGGATTATGAAAGCACCCATAAGCCATATGAGGGCGATTATCAGAAGTAGTCGTCCCAGCACCTCTCGCACCGGGTCGGGAAGCCCTTTTACATAGTTCATGACGAAACCGCTCATGGCTAGAAAAAGGGAGACCACAACCAGCCATATGCATCCCTTACGATATTGCTCTCTTCTCCTTACCAGCAATCTCAGCAGCTCCGAGGCGCTGAGATCCGCCGGGTCCTTGTGGAATATCTTCATGTAAAAATCGGAATACTGTCTCGAAAGGAAGGCCACCATCTTTACAGATGAGTAAAAGAAGAATAGAGCTGCGGAAGCCCAAAGCAGTGAGGACCAGGCTAGGATCTTCCCCAGGTCGCTCAACTTGTAATAGGTTACGAGAACGGCGAATATTGCCAGGCCGGTGGCCACGATGGCAGAGGAAATGGTCTTGTATTCACCATTGACGGTCAGGAATTTTGGGAACTTATTCTTATCTTTAGCATTTAGGAAGTAGAAAAATACCAATGATAGAGCGAGCCAGAATATGGCACCGAATATCAGCAGGTATATTTCCATGTTTTCGGGGAATAGAAAGGTGATGACGCCGCATATTCCCATGGCAAGTGCAACCACGAAGAACCATTTCGCCAGTTCCCATTTCTCGCCTGTGGTTTCAGTCAACCAGGGGATCTCCCCGTCGGTATCCCTTGTCTTCAGGGTGGAGAATGCCTCATCTTCCGCCGTCACGCCCTTGTATCTTTCCTTCATTCTCTTTATAGCTCGATCCTTGTATATCACGGTCACGAAAAAGGCAAAGGCCAGAAAGAGCCATACTATGGAGAAAAGGTTCAAATAGAATGATATGACCCCGAAATATTCGGGAACCCTGGAGAGATAGAGCAGAAGGGCAAATGCGCTTAGCATTATAACAACTATTGAGAACATAATTAACAGGAACTCGTAGCTCCTGGATTTCTGATCACTCAAGAATACATTCCAGGCTGTCCTCGCCAGTTCCCGGTGTTTCCGGATCCCCCTCTTTACGTGTTCTCCTTTTGCCTCCTCACCCTGGAGCTGTAGCCACCAGCTCAGGGGACAGAATCCGTATCTTTCGAGATCGCTTGCGGATGTCCGTTTCCCCGGCGATATTTCATTGGAATCTTCATTAACATTATTTGGAATGATATCCCCTTCATCCTTTTATACATTTTTATATGGACACTCGACTATAAAAGGTTATGGGTGATGACACATCTTGATGTGTCACACTGGACAAGTAGTGACTTGTCGAGGTAACCTATATTATTTCCCCCGCCTCTTGTTCGCTCTTATGGAGGGGCGCAGTTTTTCGGCGCCTTTGCCCTTGTGGTGCAGTCCTCTCCCTCTCTTTCCCGCAGAGGTGAGACCCCGTACCGCACGCCTCTTGTGTTTACCACTGCAAAGCCAATTCAGCTTCTTGTCAGACTTGATGACTGGATGAAAAGGGTCGACCAGTATGACTTCAAAATATTTCGATCGGCCGTCTGAACCAACCCAGTATGAGTTGAGAACTTCCATGTTTGGATGTTTCCTTCCTACCCTTTCCTCCCCTATGCGCTGTAAGCTCTTTCCCATGGTGATCTTTGCAATTCCCTTTCTTTTTGGTCTTCTACCCGACCTTATGGCGGGTCTGCGAAGTCCGCCTCGTCTCACTCTGGTCCTGACGACGATAATCCCCTGTTTTGCCTTGTAACCAAGAGATCTTGCACGGTCAAGCCTGGTCGGTCTTTCGATCTTGGTTAAGGTATTCTCTCTTCTCCAGCGGAACAGCCTTTCCCTTTTGAGATCGCGCATCTCCGGGCTCTTCGGCTTTTTCCAAAATTCTCCGATATATTTATACATGCTCTTTGACATTTTTGTCACCCATTGCGGATTCACCCTTTCGGGCACATTTCCATTGTTATTGGTGAATATCCGTTGCGAATGTGCATCCGGAATTCTCATGGCTAATGCCATCTTCCTTTTTAACGTTGCGGTGGAAAAAAACAATAATAGGGAACCACAGAAAATCTCGCTTACGTTCATTGAGAACTCATTCCTTCATAGTCTCCCACTTCTCCAGATAAAGAACCTCCGAAAGAGTGGACCCCCTTTGTATCTCTTCGCGGAGCCGATTCTCCTTTTCATGGACATCCAGCGCCCGATTCGCCACCTCTACCGCCCTTCTCCGAGGGATCACAACTACTCCCGACTGATCACCGATGATCCAGTCACCCGTGCTCGCTTTTTGGCCGGATACGATAACATCCACACCGATCTCACCGAGACCTTTTGGCTCTCCTGCGTTGGGTACCAGGTGCCTGGCAAAAACGGGGAATCCCATCTCCACGATATCTGTAACATCTCTGGCGGCCCCGTCGATTACCACTCCCGCTATACCCTTTACCTTTGAACTCCAGGATGCCAGCTCGCCCCAAATAGCCTGGAAACCCCCTCCTGCATCGATAACAATAACGTCCCCCTTGTTCGCCCTTTCGATTGCCTCCACGGGTTTCGCCCAATCTCCATCCATTGTCTTGACCGTCAGTACCGGTCCCACCATCTTAGCGCCAGGGGGCAATAGTATTTGGAGGTCCCTAAGGGCGCCTTTTCTGTGCATAGCGTCAGAGACGTTGCAGCTGCTCACCTGGGATAACACTTCTCGGAGCTGGTCGAATGTATATTTCTTGAACAATTTGGTCTCTATCTTTTTTCTGCTTTCAATGGCTTCTTGCAGAACCGCAGTTGCCCCTGTCACGTCCCTGGCTTTGATTATGGCTCCTCCCACCACAACGATGCTGGCCCCGGCTTCGACCACCTCTGCCACCGTCTCGCTGTTCAAACCGCCTGCCACCGCAACAGGTATATCCACCGCCTCCACGATATCACGTAATTCCGTTACGGGAGAATCCCCTTCCATCTGCTGGTCGATCCCAATGTGAAGGGCCAGGTAATCCGCTCCCAGAGCTTCGATCTCCCTTGCTCTCCCCACCTTGTCAATCACGCTGATAAGATCGCACATGATCTTGCAGTTATACTGTTTACCTGCTCTAATGGCTTCGAGGATGGTCCCATCATTGGACACCCCCAGAATGACCATCACGTCGGCTCCTGACTTTGCAGCCATCTCTGTCTCGTATCCCCCCACATCGGCGGTTTTCATGTCTGCCACGATGGTATGCTTCGGGAAGGTCCTGCGCAGGCTTCTTATGGCTTCCATGCCTTCACTTTTTATTAGAGGCGTACCCACTTCGATCCAGTCAACCCCACCTTCCACCGCTTCCTTCGATATCTGTATAGCTCGATGGAGGTTTGCCATATCCAGTGCAACCTGTAAAACCGGAAACTTTGTGCTCATGGACCACTTTAATCGAGCCAAAGAATAAAAAACCTTTCTCCGAATATCAAATATCGGAATACAACCTGGAATCAGCGATTAAAGGGTAAAATCAGACCGGAGGGTTTCCTGGTGGAGGTAATGTCATAATGATCTGATCATTACATTTCGAGTTCTTCGAGCACCTTTTCCTTTGTCTTCTTTGCCGCCTCGTTCTCCGGATTGATCTCAAGTACTTTTTCGATACAGGAAAGTTTCTCTTCCAGGTTCCCCAGCTTACCCAATGCGATTCCTTTATTAAACCACGCCTTTTCGTGAACGGGATCGAGACCAAGTGCCTCGTCATAGCAGGCCACTGCTTCCCGGAAATTCCCCATATGGCGCCCGTACAGGTTCCCTTTCTGGAACCATATCTCAGGATCTTCTTCGAGGTCCAGAGCCTGGTTGAAAAATTCAGTTGCCATATCCGGGTCCTTGAGATAGTTAGCATGTATCTTCCCCAGCTCCAGCAGTATCGTGGCGTTTTCCGGTTCGAGATTAAGCGCGTTGTTGAGGGATATTAGGGCCTCGTCAAAGTCCTTGAATTCATTACTAAGTAGCTTACCTTTTTCAAGCCAACCGATGGCCAGGTGCCGGTTGAGCTTTGTCAGCTCGTTGAAACAGGCAAGCGCTTCCTTGTGCCTGTCGAAATGCTCGGAGAGCATCATTGCCTTGTTGAACCACGCTTCCTGGTAGTTATCCTCGTGCTTGATGGCAAGATCCAGGAACTCGATGGCCTTGGGGAACTTGGACCTGGCACTGTAGATGTTTCCAAGGTAGAAATAGGATTGTGCCAGGTCATCCCGGAGTTCCACGGTTCTTAAAAAACACTCCTCTGCTTCGTGGAGAATATCTATGTTGAAAAGGGCAACTCCCTTGTAGAACAAAGCGTCCAGCAGGTCTTCCTTCTGGTATAAAGCAGCATTGAAGCACATTATGGCTTCGTCGTTCTGCTCCAGCTTGAAATAGGCAAGCCCCTTACCGGAGAACGCGCGGTAGTTATTCTCGTTGATCTTCAATGCCTCGTCGTAGCATTGGATGGCCTCTTCGAACAACTCCAGTTTCAAAAGAGCATTTCCCTTGTTCACGAAAGCCTGTTCGAATTTCGGTTGCAATATGAGGGCCTGCTCGAAATCCTCCAACGCTTGTTCGTATTTTTCTTGAAAATAATAGTTACAGCCCCTGTTGTTGTAGGTGTTCTCGTTGTTCGGATTTATCTCCATGGCCCTGTTGTAGCACATGATGGAGTTATCATAATCCTCGATAAGGGAATGGATGTTGCCCTTGTTGTACCAGGCATCTTCAATGTCATCGAACAAAGCACAGGCGTCCTCAAGACACTCCATGGCCTTGTCATAATTGCCGATCTCTTTCAGCACGGAGGCCTTTCTTGTGTTGGCTATGTAAAGCTCATTATCATCAGCCTTGCTGCTCTGAAGAACGATGTTATAGAAGGAGACCGCATCTCGGAATTCGTCTTTGCTCCAGGCTACATCACCATGGTGAATCTGTTGATCAAGTTCCTCTATCACGAAAAATCCTCCGTTTTACTATCATTGAAACCCTTTAGGATATATTCTCTTTTCGGTAATTATCCTGATATGTGTTTTTTTGGACCATATGATTCTGATAACGTTCAGCCCACCAACACTGTTACCGCACCACTGACTACAATTCCTCCGTGTGCTGTGCCGTCCCCCATCCTGACAGCTGGTTTCCCTCCCATGAGAACCGAGGCAGATCCCTTTACGAGGCTGTCGGGGGGACCCACGCACGTGGCCATATCTCCTATCACCGCAGCAGGCATGTTGGATATAAGTACCGTGGGAACCCCGGGGCCCGCAATGGGACCTCCCACATGCGGTACGGGAGGAATTCCAGGTGTTTGCATAGGGCAGGTGTGCATATCCCCCACTCTGGCTGCCGCTTGTCCCAGATTCATCACTCTCCAGTTATTAATTTATTTTCACCAGTGCGCCCTTCACTTCAAGAATCGCGGTGGCTTCCAGCTTGCCGGTGGCTCCCGATTTCAGTTCCATTGGAGCAGCAGTTTCGAACTTTCCCATGGCACCGGCCTTCAGCTCAAGATTGGCTTTACTCTCGCAAGTGAACCCCGCACCAGCCTTTATACTCGTGTCCATCTTTGAAGCCATGTCAAGTTTCTGACCGCTTTTCATCTTTATATCCTTCTTTGCACTGATCTCCAGCTCGTCCTCGGTGGCGAGTGTCATCTTCTTTACCGAACTTATGCTTATCTCCCGGGGACTGTCGATCTCGATGTTACCGTCCTGTTTTATTTTCACAACGGCTTTCCCAGATCTTACTGTAATGGTGGCTTTGTCCCTTCCGGAGGGTTCTTCGGTATCGATCTCTATGGAGGATTCTCCTCTTTTTAATAGGATCTTGGAACGCTTCTCGTCCACACTGTGAATGGAGATGGATGCCATACTGTCGCCGGAACCGAAAACCAGTTCGGATATCTTTGACGAGGTCTTACCCAGAAGTGACGTTGGTGTGGAATCGGACCTGCCAGTTTCGAGGATAAGCTTTGCTTCTTTCTCTCCTACACCCTCCAATCTCATATGGGATACGAAATCATCAGGTTCCGAGTCATCTCCCTCTTTCGGTAAGAAATTGGTCGCTATATCCACAATGCTCTCGTCATATCTCACCACCGTGCCGCTGTTGAACCGGATCATGTATTCGTGGCGGAACTCTTCTTCTTTGGGCAATCCCATGAATTCGATTATCCGGCGGTCCAGTAAGGGGGCGCCCTGTGAGGTATCCATATCTCCCTGGCGGTAGACATACGGATCGAAGGTGATGCGATGTTCGCCATCCGTATAAAGTGGGGTCCTTTTTTCCACAGAGTAAAGCCTTCCGGTGATGACTGGCATAGAAAATATGCCGTTGATGAATGATGTGAGGACCAGGTCGTTCACATAAGGTATGATTACCGAACCGCTGTGGGCGGTGGCTATGGGAACATTCTCCAGTTTCAGTGGTGCACCGTCCTTTGTTGTCCGCCCTTTGAGAAGCACCGAGCAATCGTAGTTCACCACATCGTCCTCTGTCTCATGGAGGTTTACAGTCTCCACGACGCCCAGCTCCAGGGTATGTATTTTTTCGATTTCGTTCCTGGCGATCTGCTGTATCATCTCAATGAGTGATGACATTTTTCTCCTCCATAAATCTTAAATTTGATTAATTTTATTTTATGAAATTCATTATCTTTAAATGATATGCAAAGGAATAAATCAGGACATTTATGCCTTCGTTCCCATGAGCTATGGGAAAAGCGCATTATAAATTTTGTATTACCGGTTCCGGGTTATTTTCTTTATCCTCTTCACTTTTCTTGATGGTATTGGAGCGGCAAGCACGGATAAGGGTGGTAATGACAGTATTTCTTCAGTAGGTTTGCCGACGGCAGGAAGGGTAAGTGAGTGCGGGGGCACCGATAATGGGGGTAACGGGGCTAATGAGGGTAGAGGTTCAGGATATGCCATGATTGAATTCGGGGTCCCCGGTGGAAAGGCAGGCGTGGTGACATTTAATTCCTCTTTATCATATGCAAATTGGCTTTCATCATTTCTAAACATTTCTTTTTCTTTCCTGACCCCTCTTTTTATGATCAAAACCAGTATTATGCCCACTGCGACCAATACTGCCACGCTTGCCAATGTTATCCACATCCATTTCGACTTACCGAGACCTTCATTTATTTCCTCATTTTGATCCCCGGTGGTTTCAGTGACGGATATCGTCACCGATTTCTCATCAGATCCATCATCCGCATCGGTGACCGTTAGAGTGATCGTGTAGGTTCCGGGTTTTGTAAATGTATGTTCCGCAGTGATTCCGGTCTTAAAGATGCTTCCGATCTCCCACAGGTATTCCAATCCTTCCATGTCACCAGCGGTATCGACTGAAAAGGTACCGTCGAGCAGTATCTTTTCTCCCACTGATAATTCTCTGGTACTGACGTTTATAACAGCTTCCGGTAGAGTGTTTTCGATATTTAGTTTCTGGGAGATGGTCCCTGTGTCCCCATCGTCATCTCTCACCGTGAGTTTCACATCGTGGGCCCCTGAACCAAGGAAGATATAACTAACCGTTTCACCCCAGAGCGTTTTCTCCCGGCCCATATTCCACGTAAAGTTTAGCCCGTCCATATCCGATTCAGTATCCATCGTTCCAGCTGCGGAGAAAATTATTTCTGTTAGTTTATCCAGTTCTCTCTTGGGTGAATAGGAAATTCTTGCCTCCGGAATTTGGTTGAGAATTGAATAGGACCTTGAGTAGTTGTAGGTCCCGTTGCTATTGTCTTTTATAAAGAGCTTCACCCTGTACGCACCTGAATAGTTGAAGGTATGGATAAAATCATTTTCATACTGCCATTCACTTGTGTTTCCATCGCCGTAATCCATGCGAAACTTGAGATCGTCCTCATCCGATTTCGTATCTTCACCGTATGCAGTGAATTTGATTTCATCGTCTTCGTAGACAGTATCCAGGGAAATGTCGAAAGTCCCCTCCGGAAGTAGATTATTGATGCTGACATTGACAATGAACGTCCCGATATCCATATCCCAATCCATTACGGATAGAATGGCGGAATAGTTTCCTGCCTGCCGATAGGTATGTTCCATTTCCGGGTATTGAGCCCAATCCGTCCGGATACCGTCACCGAAATCCCACCGAAATTCAAGCTCGTCGGTATCATTTTCAGTATCCTGACCGCTGCCGCTGAAAGCCAGTGGATAGTCCTCCACCCCGATGAGAGTGGAAGGTGCAGATGCAGTAGGCACTACGTTGTAGACTGTGACGTTAAGTTTGTCCGTATTAATGGAGTCATCGTTATCCCGGACCTCCAGGGTCACCAGGTAGTTTCCCTTTTCAGGATAGGCGCGGGCGGCAAGAGGTGAGTTTCGCCATTGTGTGGAGCCACCATCCCCAAAGACCCATCGGAACTCCAATCCGGCCGTCAAGTCGGAGGATGTATCGAAACTTTCGCTGCCGTTGAATACGACAATGGAGTCTTCAGCAGCAGTCAGGTCCGGTCCGGCATCGGCAGCCGGTGGCAGGTTCGAAACTTTAAAGGCCATAGTCATGCTGTCGCCCTGATTTGAGACACTGTCATAGAGTCGTGCGGAAATATTATAATCCCCGGTTACCCCTAACGAGAAGGTCGGGCTGAGTACTTCGCCATTCATTACAGGTGTCTCTTCATGCTCGAATGATCCGTCGTTGTCAAGGTCCCACTGTACTACATAATTACCGGAAACAAGGGGGGCTGCTGTTACGAGGGACGCGGTTATTTGCTCGTCCTCGTGAGGATCACCGGGGATAACCGATAGGGATTGGATAACAGGGGCCTCCCCCTGGGTGATCACCAGTCTCTGACCGGCATCCACATTGAACAGTTCCGAGGAGGTGCGGTCCGGCCATCTGATCTCGATCCGATCTATGGTTTGGGTGTCACCGAGACCAAAATGTACTATTGGTGAGTTCTGGAATCCGTGGCCTCCTGCATCACCCCCGATGATCCGTGACATGTGAGTATCCCCAACCGTAAGTATCACCCTTGCACCGATTGCCCCCGCATTTGCAGTTGTTCCCTTCAGTTCCAGCTCAAGCCAGTTATTCGAATTTCCTTCATTTCTGAACAGGTGAAGTTCCCGCCCTCCTTTGAAAGGAACAGTTCCTTCAGTTATGAGATCAAGGTCTCCATCGTTATCGTAATCACCCCAAGAGGCCCCTGAATTGGACCAAACCCTTATACCCAAGTTCTCAGCCTGGTCGCTGAAAGTTCTATCCCCGTTATTTCGCCATAAAAAACACCAGTCCCAAAAAGAGTATGTTTTGATCTGCGGTATCCACAGGTCCAGGTCACCGTCGTTGTCGTAATCGCCCCAAGTGCATCCGAAATAGTCCTCGTCCTTCCAGTAATCGTTGCCCTCGTCATCGGAAATCACGGTACCGGAGGGGGTGATGGGAATTCCAACCTCTGCCCTGATATCCTGAAAGTGATAATCCGGTGCCCCCGAAGATTCCAGCAATTGCGAGTCATCGCAGAACGCACCTCTATTCATTCCCGAACGCTCGTCATCCTTGTGTGCGAGATTGCTTACCCAGAGGTCCATATCCAGATCGTTATCAAAATCCCCCCAGGCAGCTCCCGGGCTGTGCCCATAATAAGGTCCGGAATTCTGGTAATAATCGGCATCCCCGTCAACGTCAGCATCCTGCGGTCCCGCTACGTTCCTGAAGGTCCCGTCCCCTTGGTTCTCCCAAAGATAATTAGGACAAAGATGATAATTACCAACATAAATGTCCTGCCATCCGTCGTCATTGTAATCGCAAACCGCTATGGACATGGCAGCATAGGCAGGGTTGTTCCGGTAGATGCCTGATTCAACCGTAACATCTGTGAACGATCCGTCCCCGTTGTTATGCCAGAGATGATCGGGCATGCCCCAGTTGGGCCAGTTGTACTGGTTGTAGCCATCCTTTACCCAGCAAGTGCAGAAAATATCGAGATACCCATCGTTGTCGTAATCCACCCAGGCAGCGGCTTCGGATGGAGCACCGTCCTTGAAATACATTTCTTCGGATGTGGCATTTGTAAAATGATAATCAGGAGGACCCTCGTTGTGCCAGAGCGTGTCTCCCCGGTCCGCGCAGAAGAAATCGAGATTACCGTCGTTGTCATAATCCCCCCAGATACTGTATCCCCTGCAGTCTATGCCCACCTGATCGGTGACCTCCAGGAAATCGAAGGAAGGCGGCCCCTGGTTCTCGAAAAGCATCGTACCGCTACTTATGTTGCCCCTTACGAGAAGGTCGATGTAGCCGTCGTTATTGTAATCCCCCCAGGCCAAGTTATCCCCTCTTATTCCTGAAAGGCCGGCCGCCGCCGACACGTTTATGAACATTACCGGTTCGTTCGATCGTTGCTGTGATGGTGGTGAAATTATTCCGGTATCCTGTTCCATATTATCCGATGAGTCTCCCAAGGCTCTACCTCGTTCGGAGGATATATTGGGGTTCCACCCATTAAATGATTGTGCAAGAAAGAATGCGAGGATCAATCCGATAATTATGCGATGCTTTCTCATGAATATGTCACCTGGAAATATCAAAAGGGAGATAAAAAACATTGACCGATGGATAAAGTATACCTGCGCATAAATAAAATTAGTATAAAAAAAAAGAAAAAAAAGAAAAAAAAAAGAAAATTAATTTGATATGCGGGTTTTAGGTTGTCGATTGTTGTTGGTATACGAAGCTACCCTGGTAGACAATCTCCATGTCCGGGCTTTTAATCATGACTTCGAATACGCCGCCTTTCTCGATGGTTATTCCCATGCTGGTCATGGGCATATCGAAGCCGATATACTCACCATCGCTCCATTGGGAACCGGTAGCCTCGACATTCTTTCCCTCGATCTTCCAATTCTTATCGTCGAACCGATAAGACTTGTTTCTGTCGCCACCAACAGGTGACAGGGCATCCTCTCCCTGATCCTCGTAATCTCGGAATGCGAAATCGAGGGCTTTAGGGGAGCGTCCCTGCTCGGTCACGTAGAAGAAATATTTCGAGGGGTCGATATCGACCGATTTCACAGCTCGGATCGTAAAGAAGCATCCGTGCGTCTCATCCTTGTTCACCCCATCCCTGGTCTCAAAGGCCATGATGGGTACATCACCTCCTGTGTCGGCCATGGAGATGACCCACATATATAAAACACCGGCCAAAACCACTGTTATTGCCACCATGAGGATGATAGCGATAACGGGCGATACGGCCTCGTCGTTCTTTTTCATTCTTTTCATATTTTTGTCCTCCTGTACACAAGCGCGTACAATTTTCTTATATGAATGCGGAGCTATATATAATTTATTACAAGGTTCGTTCAAGGGACAAGCTATGAAGAAAGTCTCTTATAAAAGGTCAATAAGCTCGTCTCTATTTTTGGGGCCAAAATATTTATTATCCCATTCTAACATTAGTGCGGGTTGATATGAGTAGAAAGATTACTATCTTTATAATGGCGATGCTGCTCTCCTTGAATTTCCTCCCGGTTTTCGGTCTGGCTATTTCCCCGGAAGGACCTATGGCCGATGATAATGGGCCTGGGGCTGCCTACTTTAATATAAATAGTTATTTCAGTGAGTATCATACTTATGAGACCATGCTGATGCATCTGGAGATATTGCAGGGGCAGTTTCCCGATATTATCCGGCTTTACGACCTAACCGAGAACACTGGACTGGGGAGAACTTATCAGGGACGCTCCGTGTGGGCCGTGAAAGTAGGTAAGGGAGTCGGCAGCGAAGCCGAATACTACGACGATCCCGCAAAGCCGAACGTGTTGATCTTTGGAGCCCATCACGGCAGGGAATGGATGAGCTATGAAGTATGTATCTATACTGCTTTCTATCTCGCATATAATTACGATAGAAGTAACGTGGATGACGATGGTGATACTCTTGTAAACGAGGACCTGCTGGATGGACTGGATAACGATAATGACGGTCTGATAGACGAAGATCCTTCCCAGGGTAGGGTGAACTATCTGGTTGACAACCGGGAGATCTGGATAATTCCCATGATAAACCCCGACGGTGTTGCATACGACCACACGATTTCCAGGGCAGGCACAGGTGGCGGGTGGCGGAAGAACCTGCGCAATAACATTCCACCCTTGACCGATGAGTTCGATCCGGACAGTGACGGCGTTGACCTGAACAGGAACTATCCCTATATGTGGTGGGCGAACAGCAAGGGTAGCGTTATCAATCCGGACGGTGTGGTGATAGCTATGGATTCGGCTAACCCCACTTCCGATGTATATCGAGGACCGCCCGACGGCGAGAACCAGGATGGTGATTCAGGTACAATGGGACTGATCCCCCGAGTGGATGAGGATCCCGTGGATGGTATTGATAACGATGGTGACGGTAGGTTAGATGAGGACCGTGATGGGGGTTTTTCTGAACCCGAAACCCAGGCGATGGGGGCTCTGGTCAAGACCTTCGACGACCAACCCGATACAGGGAACATACCTTTTGTCACATCGATCTCTTATCACAGTGTTGCCGGGCTCGTTCTATGGCCCTGGGGTTACACAAGAAGATCAACTCCCCACGATTCTCTATTCAAGGATGTCGGTATCCGTTTGGCCGAGGCCACCGGGTACCAGGGTATGCAGGCCACAAGCCTCTATCCCGCCTCGGGCGACAGCGAGGATTGGCTCTACGGCTCGGGGAACATTCTCGCATTCACCATCGAACTAGACGGTCCTGATGGAGGTTTTCATCCCGCCACGGAGCATATAATACCGATCTGCAAGAAGGCCCTGGCGGCCAATCTCGGTCTATTCGATCTTTCCGACAGGATCGAGGTGGCAAAACAGTATCACCTGACGCTGGATCAGGCCGTCGTGGGGGTGAAGGTGGCAAATATACAGACGGTTGTAAAATCGGATGAGGATATCTTGATACAGGCCGAGATCCTTAACGAAGACAAGATGGTCCCCGATTCACTTACGCTATATTACAGCCAGGATGGTGAAAAATACCAGCAAACTACGATGGAGTTCCATCGCTCATCCGGGTATTACGGGACCATTATTAAAGACATCCCCCCCGGGACTACCTTAAGATATTATATCACTGTCCGGGACGTGAGCGGCATAACCGCGTATGCACCGGATTACGGGCCGTACGATCCCCATTCCATCGACATAAGCCCGGAATCAGGTCTTTCCACCCTTGAGAACGTGATAATGGTCATAATGATGTTTAGTATTTTACTGGTTGTGTGGGGAGGATTCGTTGGCCTTATATTAATGGCCTTCAAGGCGGAAAAGAGGAAGAGCAAGCTCACCGCCTGATATCAGGACATTCTAAATAAAGGAGAAATCGGTCATGGAAAAAAAGGGAGGGAAGGAGCAATTTTCATCGAGGTGGGGTCTCGTCCTGGCTGCACTGGGAGCGGCGGTAGGGACCGGTAATATATGGCGTTTTCCCAAAGAGGTCGCATCCAATGGCGGTTCAGCATTCATCCTTATCTACATACTATTCCTTTTCTCCTGGTCCATTCCTTTATTGATCGCCGAGTTTGCCATTGGAAAGAAAACACGGATGGGCACAATAGGTGCATTCAAGAAGATTCTCGGTAAGAAATACCTATGGATGGGCGTGTGGATGATGCTGGTCTCCGCAGCCATAAACTTCTATTACGCCGTGGTCATGGGTTGGACCGTCAGGTATTTCTGGGTGGCACTTTCCGGAGGCATCACCAGTGAAGTTGATACATTCCAGCTGTGGGATTCATTTATTTCCTCATGGCATCTAGTGATTTTTTTTCAGGTGATATCGCTGGCGGCGGGACTCTTAATCGTGTATTACGGCGTTGCTAAGGGTATAGAGAAGGCCACCAAGTTCATGATCCCGGCACTTTTCCTTCTTTTAGTGGGAGCTATGCTCTGGTCTCTTACATTGCCTCGTGCATATCAGGGGCTTCGCTTCATGTTCTGGGCGGACTGGAGCGCACTTGGCAGCGGGGAAACTTGGATCCGCGCACTTGCCCAGAGCGCATGGTCATGTTCGGCAGGGATGGGGATGGGCATCACTTATGCAGTCTACATGTCAAAAAAAGAGGATATTGCATTGAATAGTTTTTTGACAGGATTCGGAGACAGTGCCATTGCTCTCGTTGCAGGGATCGCGGTCATATGTACTGTATTTGCCTCTGCTAACAGCTATGAGGCTGCTGAAGGGTATCTAGCCGAGGGTGGTACCGCATTAACTTTCATTTACCTTACCAACCTGTTTGCGAAGATGCCTCTGGGCTGGCTCATTGCCCCTATGTTCTTTCTGGCAATGGCCTTTGCAGCTCTAACCTCGTTGATCTCCGGGATGGAAATTTCAGCGAGAAATCTCATAGATTTCGGTTGGACCAGGAAAAAATCTGTGATAGTTGTAACCGTGGTTACCTTTTTACTCGGCATTCCCTCTGCCGTCATCGTGCTTCACCTGAATGGCGCCCCAGTCACGGCATTCCTTGACAACCAGGACCTCGTGTGGGGGATCGGGCTCATCGTTAGCGGCTTCTTCGTGGCGTTTGCTATTTGGAAATACGGA